>Ga0265303_10000018_pt1 | contig 61015 bp, 57 predicted proteins | sample Helome_2_FD_192494 | JGI IMG/M metagenome (GOLD analysis project Ga0265303, IMG submission 192494) | Marine sediment microbial communities from subtidal zone of North Sea - Hel_20160317 (Illumina Assembly) | ecosystem: Environmental > Aquatic > Marine > Subtidal zone > Sediment ... | reverse complement strand
GAATCCTGGGACAACCAGTTCATGCGATCCAGTGCGATGGCCCCGGTGAAAATTCCTGATACCCATTTGGTCTCGAAGCGATTCCATGCGCTGGTATCCGCATAGTTCATCGGCACGGCCATTGGAGGTGGCGTATAGGCGAGCCAACCGGATTTTGCCGGCTCTTCCTCCGATTCCTCCAAATCTTCTGACAAGTCGTTCCTAACCACGTGACCGTTGTGAATGGCGAAACTGGAGTAAGCGTTGGTGTCCAGGATGGCTTCGAAATTCTCTCGTGGATCCGTCTTCAGAATCAAGAAGTTAGGGGGTTCACCAACCTCAAGTTTGCCGACAATAAACCCGCCATTGGCATTGATGACTTTCTGCGCTTCCTTGCGGGATATTTTGTCTTCCGAAATAACTTCCAGTTTTTGCGACCGGATCAGGATGTTCACCTTGCGATCAGGCGATTTTCCTGTTGGATCGGTCAGGACGGCATTTCGTAGCAAAATATCCTCGACCTCACCGACCTGCGCCAACAAGGGGGCACAAATAAAAAGTGAAAGCACAAGGACGATTCGAACATGTCTCTCTTTATTCATTGCCTGTGCTCTCAAATGATAGCGAATGAACTAGAACGCCAGCCTGGCCCTGAGTCCGAACACCCATAGGCTGTCCTGTGCTGGATTCAGAGCGGGGTTGCGAATGTACTGGATGTCGGGCGTTATTGCGATTTCCTTCCACACCTGGATGCGATAGAACATTTCCAGCGTTTGCTGCTTGTCCAGGTCGGGCCCCCAGGTACTCTCATTTGGATCACCCCAGTTGTACGCCACACCCAGCTGGTTGCCACCCGGCACCGTCTGGTAGGCAAAGCCCGCACTGATCGATTTCTCCAGCAGGCTGCCGCCATCTTTGGCGTAACCGGCGCGAACAAAAGTTATCCAGTGGTCATTCACCGAGCGACTAAAGGAAACATTGGCACCCCAGCCATCCGGAGTGGCGGCTGCTTCACGTTCGTCGGCATGCCAAAGCGTGAGGTGGACGTTGTTCAGGAAAGCTGTTTCGCGGGTCGAATTCCAGCCAATTTCGAAATGTTCGAAAAACTCATGGTCATTGAAAAAGGTATCGAAGCCATCACCAGGATGCGCCGGATCGGAATTGCTATCGGCAAACCCGGCGATCATATACAAACTGTCGTTCAGGTAGCCCCCCAAAGCCATGCCGAGGCCTTCATTCGGTACGGGTATGCTGGCTGATCCGGTCGAGAATGCGAAGTTGAAATAGCCGGTCCAGGGGCTGGCCAGCATGTAAACATCCATGTAATCGGTGACATCTACAAAGCCACCAACAAAAACCAGGTTGCCGCCTTTCATGCGCTGGCGCCAGTACAGGTTGGTGAGTCGCGCGCCCTGATCACTGAACGGCGGTTCGAACAGGCCGAGATAACCGACTTCGAAGCCGAGGCTGCCTGGCGGTAGATTGCTGCCATAAGCGTGCCGGTGTTCGACTTTCCAGATCAGTGCCCCGGAGTTGCCTCCGCCATCGTTGGTCACGTCCCATGATCCATAGAAGCGATACATTCCACCGAAGGCATCATCCGCACCAGGACTATCACTTGTTTTCATATAGACCGCAGAATAATCACCGCCAAGCGTTACGCCATTTTCTTCGCTGATTCGCTTCTTCCAGTCGAAGTAGCCCCGGGCGAAGTCACTGGGGAACATCGACGTGACCTGGTTGGAATCGATTTGCAGGCGGTTTTCGACCTGCTCGGGGCCGGCCAGGGGCAGCGGTTGACCGCTTTCAGCGCCGGATTCACAGTTTTCCGCAGCCGATGAGTCGCAATCCGGCATGTCTTTGGCCATGAGATGCGTCGAGACGGTGATCAGCATAGCGCCTGCTAATACGGCAACGGCCAGATCTCTGATATGCGGGTTTTTGATCATTGAGCACTTAATTCAGAGACGAGACAGGACACCGCAAGGTGCCCTTTTGGAATGGAACAAGGTTCAGTTCAACGTGTTCTTGTAAAACTTTCCGTCTTTCATGATCACACGGATTGTTTCCGGGCTCTCCGGCCGGGGCTCCGCGCCGAACCATTTGTCGCCCGTACCCACCACCGAGAAATCCTCCAGCGGGTTGCCATCAACGATAAGGATATCGGCATAGGCTCCTTCCTCGATCACGCCGAGCTTGGCGTCGGGGTAGGGGTTCATGAAATCACCGCTCAGCGCAACGAGTTCGCCGCCCACCGACGTCATCGCCACCAGCGATGCATGGGCCCCGAAGAAATCGTTGTTCAGTTTCTTTTCGTAAGCGACCTGAATGTTGCAGGCCTCAACTGAGCCGACGCAATCCGTCTGGAAGGCGCGTTTCACGGGACACTTCTTCATGTTGTCGATGTAGCCCGCAAAGGTCGCCGAAGCTGATTTTGCCTTGGCCAGGCTTGCTGGGACGTTCTTCACTGCAGGAATGTCGAGCAGACCGGGATCAAACGCTGTCAGGTTGGTGGTGATGTAGGCATCCTTTTCCTTCATCACCTTGGCGATATCGCAGTCAAATGAGAATCCGTGCTCAATCGATCGCACACCTGCATTCAGCGCAGTCATGATGGCCTCTTTCCTATAGGAATGCGCCATTACGTAGCTTCCGTACTCGTTCGCGACCTGGACCGCCGCCTCGATTTCCGCCTGCGACCCGGCAAGCAACTGCCAGGGATCAAAGGCCGACACGACGCCACCGGACTGCATGTACTTTAGCTGCGTGGCGCCCATGCGGAAGTTGTTGCGACCGAATTTCTGCACGTCGTCGACGCTGTCGACCTCCTGCGCCATGTTCAAGCGACCGAAGTTGGTCGAATCCCCAACAGGCGCCGAGAAATTCGCAAAGTCCGCATGTCCGCCTCTCGTGCCCAGGAACGCGGCGGAGGGATAGTAGCGCGGTCCCAAGATTTGCCCGGCATCGATCGCGCGGCGAAGACCGGCATTGCCGCCGCCCGCATCGCGCACTGTTGTGAAGCCCTGCATCAGGTACATCTCGGCCATCCGCGTGCCGTGGATGGCGAAATCCTCCCAGGTCGTGTTGGCTTCCATGGCGGGCAGGCTCGGGCCCATCAGCATGAGATGTGCGTGGGCCTCAATGAAGCCGGGCAGCAGTGTGCGCCCGCCGCCATCCACTACAGTCGCTCCAGGTGCGTCGATATTCCGCCCAATTTTGGTGATGAGATTACCCTCGACCAGGACGTTGCCATCCACCAGCCTGTCTGTCTTGCCGTCAAAAATCTTGACGTTGGCGAACAGAATCTGGCTGGCGTCCTCGGCGTGGGCCGGAGACCCCAGGACAAGCATCGCGCATGCCAGCAGAACCAATTTGAAAGGGAACTTCATGCGATTATCTCTCCAATTATGAATAATAAAAGCGAAGCTGTTGGGGAGTAGCCAAGTCCACACCTCACTTCGCATCGCAATACCACAATTGATACTCTATTTGAACTGCGCATGAAGAAAATTACCTAACGCGTCACCAGGTCTCATTTCCTGTCAAAAAATGTCAGGTTTTTCAAGATAGCGTGTACGATAATGCTAGGTTTGCGACTTGATGCGAGGTTAGAAGAGGACAGATGCTTCAAAAAAAATCCATTCCGCTGGTGCGCCTCAGCCTGATCCTGCCGTTCATGCGCGAACTGGACCGACGAGGGCTTAACACGGATTCTGTTCTTGCGCAGAGCGGTCTGGTTCGGAATACCGTGCTGGACAACAGCATCTTTGTCCCCCCGATTGTCGTGCACCGTTTTCTCGAGGACGCAGCAAGTGCAGCGGACGATCCACACTTTGCCATTCGTGTGGGCGAAGAACTGGATTGGTCCGGTTGGCCGCCGATGATCGAGGCTGCCTCGAAGGCGCGGAACCTGGTCGGGTTCCTGGTGCGATTTATCCGTGCAGCCAGTATTGAAGCATCGTCGGCCCGTCATGAACTAGACATCGGCGCCGAGTGCAGTGTGTTCAGAGAAAAGCGGACGACCGAACAGGATATTGCACCGGCACAGAATGACGCGTTCACGGCGGCTTACACACTGAGTCTGTTACGGCGGGCTGCCGGCCCCGTCTGGGATTCCGAACACGTGCGGCTGACTGTTTGCGATGTTGCTGCGCTGCCCAAGCGCTATATGGGCGTGCATATCATGGGTGGCGATCGCCTGGGGATTGAGGTGCGCTTCCCCTCCGCGTGGCTGGTGGAGCCGTTCGATCGGGACATTTTCTTGCGATCCAATGAGAATGGAGGCGAAACGGCGGATCTGCCGACACAATTCCTGGACGCGCTGCGGCATGTGATTGCCCAGCACCTGCACGAATCCGAGCTTGGCCTGTCCACCGTTGCAGAATGGGTCGGTGCCAGTCCGCAGTCATTGCAACGTAAGCTTCGGGCAGGCGGAACGACGCTAACCAACGTGGTTCGCGAATTGAAGAAGGGTCAGGCCATCGAGGACTTGCTGCGCACCAACCGTTCAATTGGGGACATCGCCTCGATGCTCGGCTTCGACAATCCAACCAGCTTTACCCGCGCCTTCAAAACCTGGACGGGCTTGCCTCCAAGGGAGTATCGCAAGCAGCATCGCGACTATTGATTTCAGTCCCAGAAGTGGGCTTGCTGACTAAGTGGTGGGCAAGTGGTTCTCTAAATTTTGGGCAGAAAATGTAAACCACCCCATACTTCTGTTTTTGGCCGAACTCGTCGATAGACTCCCCAGAGATTTACACTCAGGGGAGTTCTGCTACCCGCTGGACAACAGAATTAGTCACTGAAAAAGTGAGTTGGACTGTTTCCGACCCAAAGCCGAATATGCTCAATAGGCTGGCACGAACCAGGCACCGTGTTCCTGTGGTAAGGTCCCATGAGACTATCAAAAAGGTCTAATAAATATGCACACTACTTGGAGATATCTCGTAGGTATTGTATTAGTGACGATGCTGCATAGCACCGTCGCCGTCGCACAACAGTACAATTTAGCGCCTGAGAAGATTTCCGAAATTGAGGCTTTCGTAGAAGAGCGCTTACAAGCGCTTGAAATACCGGGCGCCGCACTGGTCCTGATTGATAACGGCGAAATTGTGTATGCCAGAGGATTCGGTCTTACTCAGAAGAATGGATCTCCAGTTAGCGAGAAGACACCATTCAAGGTGGGATCAGTCAGCAAGTCGTTCACGGCACTGGCCCTAATGCAACTCGTCGACGAAGGAAAGCTCAATCTTGACGATCCTGTTGTCAGACATATCCCCTGGTTTCAGACATCAAACAAGGAGGTTTCGGACAAAATTACCGTTCGACATTTACTCGCACATCGCAGTGGTTTTTCGACGGTGGCCGGCAACCGTAACCAGGATGGCGGGAGCAACTTGCCCGATGCGATGGTTAGCGCCACCAGAGAATTGTCATCTGTCGCACTTAAAACGCTACCTGGCGAGCACTACGAATATTCGAATGCAAACTATCACGTTCTAGGACTCCTGCTGGAGGTCCTGGAAGACGATAGTTTTGAGAATATTATTGAGAGCCGGGTTGTAACGGCTGATCTCATGCCAAATAGCTATGTTTGGACAAGACCCCGTATGGACCCCGCGCCTGCGCAGGGGCATCGATACTGGTTCACGCAGCCTATTCCCTTCGAAATGCCTCGTGGCCGGGAGACACTCGGGGCAGGTGGAATTACTGCCTCCGCGGAAGATATGGCAAACTACATTCTCGCCTATATGAACTCAGATATTGGGGGCACGCATACGGGTATGATGACCATGATGACCCCTTACGAAGACGCACCCGGCGACCAATATGGCCTTGGATGGTACATCACGGACTATCCCGACTACCGTCTTGTCTGGCATGGTGGTCAGAGTATCGGGTTTGAATGTGCCGTCCTGTTTTCACCTGACAAAAAATTTGGATATGTTCTTCTGACCAATACAAACTCGAGTTTTGGCACACGAAAAGTTGGAAGCCTGGTTTGGGGTGTTGGTCGCCTCATTAGGAATTTGCCTCTGCCAGACAAAGCCCCTAATTTGACCGAGAGGGCCACGCTTGGAGCTGTGTACCTCGTGCTGTTCTTCTTGTTATTTCAAATTGTCAGTTTTGTGCGAAAAGTCATCGGAGCGCGACTAGAGCCGGTGGGTAAAGGCAAAAACTCCTTTTTGTCTTATCTGCGTCTGATCATGCCATCCATATTTCTTACAGGACTCGCGTACATACTGTTGATTTTTCTGCCCAGTATGAACGGCGCGCCGATGTCCGCTGTTTCGTTGTTCATGCCTGATGTAGCTTTGCTCCTGAAAGTCAGCGGAACAACCGCGTTGGCGTGGGCCTTGGTTCGTCCGGTTCTTCGCGTACGTTATCAACGAGCTCGCGCGACCGTGCCCCCGACAGATTCGGAGTAGTAGGCCCACTAAACTTTGGTGCCACGGAGATGGCCAGAGCCGGTTAAAAGTTCGCAGTCAGCCGCTTGAACATCTATGAGCTACTGCATGCGGTATCTCCGCAATTGGCCGACAGCCGAGATTAGCGGCACTCAAATCAATACACATTTCAGTTCCGCTATCTGGCGACAACCAGGCATTGACCCGGTTCAGTGGTTTATCTCTCTTGTCGACCCGAAGGGGAACTTCACGGCCTGTTCGTATAAATGACTGCTATCGGCCAGGAGTTGCTACATGCCGCATAGAAATTCATCTCACCAAATCTGAACTGCAAATAGGATTATCTATGTTGCAGTAGTACCATGAAACGAAGAACAAATATCTAAGGAAATAGCATGCATCTGCTGCAAGAACTCCGAAGACGAAAGGTGTTCCGTCTGGCAGCTCTGTATATCGTCGGCGCCTGGGTGGTGCTCCAGGTGGCTGATCTTGCTTTTGAAAGCTGGGATATTGCTTCATCGGCGCTTCGCTATGTTTGGCTGGGCGCCATTCTCGGCTTTCCAATTGCGCTGATCTTTGGCTGGCGTTACGACATTACGACCAAGGGGCTGGTTCGCACTCCACCGAGGGATGCAGACACCCAGATTGATCTCTCATTGCGCCGCTCTGACTACCTGATCCTGGCACTGCTGATCGTGGTCGCGATTGGGGTCATCTATCCGCTCACGGTACAAATCGGGGATTCCCGTTCACCCCAGCAAGTAATCACTCAACATGAGTTTGAGCCCAATTCCATAGCGGTGCTACCGTTCTTGAACCTGAGTTCGGACCCCGAGCAGGAATATTTCGCTGACGGACTATCGGAAGAACTGCTCAATCTGCTGGCCAGAATCCCGGAACTGAAAGTGGCCTCGCGTTCCTCGGCATTCTCCTACAAGGGCAAGGACTTCAAGATTGAGGATGTGGGCCGTGAACTCAATGTCGCGCACGTGCTCGAAGGCAGTGTGCGCAAGGCCGGAAACCAGCTGCGCATCACAGCCCAGCTGATCAAGATAGAGGATGGTTTCCATCTATGGTCAAATACCTGGGACCGTTCACTGGACGACATATTCGCCATCCAGGACGAGATATCCCAGGCGGTGGTGGACGAACTCAGGATCAAGCTGATGGGCGAGGTGCCCAGGGCGAAGGTGGTTGACCCGGAAGCTTACGCCCTGTACCTCAAAGCGCAACATTTCCTTGCGAAATGGGGCAAGGAAAATTTCGAGAAATCACTGGTGGCCCTGAAACAGGCTCTGGCCATAGAACCCCGGTATGCCGAAGCGTGGTCGCAGTTGTCGTTCATTTATTTGACCCAGGTAAAATACGGCTACCTCGATCGGGACGAAGGGGTCGCCCTAGCCTCGGAAGCAAACACCAAGTCACTGGAAATTGATCCGAACAATGGTCCGGCCTGGGGCAGGCAGTCGATTATGCGCGAGATTGAATTTGACTGGGCCGGAGCCGAGGCGGCTGCCAACAAGTCACTCGAGTTGGCGCCGGAGAATCACACCGTTCTGACCCGCGCAGGCAACTTCGCCTACCTGCTCGGCCGCAACGAGGAAGCGTTGGTGCTGTATGAGCGCATCCTGGATGAAAACCCGATTAGCCTGTTCGCGCATTTCAATCATGCCAACGTACTGGACAGGATGGGAAGGCTCGAGGAAGCTGCGGCAGGATACAAGCGGCACCTTGAACTGAATCCGGAAGACTGGGGCACGCATGGCCGGCTGGCAATTATTTACATGAGGCAGGGAAATCCCGAACGCGCAATGGAAGAAGTGGCTCTGGAACCGGACCCTGAAATGCAGGCGTACGCGAGAATCCTTATCCTGCCGGCACTGGACCGCGGCGATGAGGCGCTACAAAGACTGGATGCCTACATTGCCGATCATGCGGAGCGCCTGCCCCACAGGATCGGCGCCATCTACGGCTGGTACGGGAACAACGATGAGGCTTTCAGGTGGCTGAACCTGGCCGTTGACCAGCGCAATGCGCGGGCAAGTGATTTGATGGGGTATCCTCTGCTCGCCAAGCTCCACGACGACCCGCGCTGGCCAGAACTTCTGGCGCGGATGGGCTTGCCGTACTGATTAACGATCACTTGCGATTACCGCTATCGAGTTTAGCGGAACATAGCCGGAGTAAGTTTGGCCATTTTGCAGCCAGTCAGAAAAGACTGCTGCTGGCCGATAACAGAGATAAATCGCATTGCATATCACTGCTGATTAATGTCTGCTATTCACCAGAAAGCGGAACCAGCGTAGGTATTTTTGGCAACTCCAGCAATTTCAAAACCTGCTATTCTAGTGGTCAAAATTTGACCAGGGTTCATACCGAAATGCCTAGGCAATCAATAACCTTGAAAGATGGCAGGCCAGCCACTTACCGCAATCGGGTATCAGAGCGGATCAAGGCCAGTATGCTGATAGATTGGCTTCAGAAGTGTGCCCTGGGTGAGATCGAAATGACTGCCCCACAGATTCAGTCAGCCCGTATTTTACTGGACAGGGTACTACCTTCCCTGAAACCGATAGACCTACCGTTGAATTACAACGCTATCCAAGACATAAGAAATCTAGGCCCTGTTGAAGCGTTGGCAATTATCGGCCGGAGTAATAAATAAAAGATACCCTCGGCCTCCGTTTCAAAACAGGGAGCGAATATTCTACAGCCAAAGAAAAGGGCTGCCAGAGTGACGGCCCTTGATTGATTTATTGCAGGTTAAGATTCTGCAGTGCTCGCCGAAAGGGGGCGAGATGAGTTACATGAAACCCTGTCCGGCCCTCGTGGCTCACTAAAAGGCTCGTCGCTCTAGCGGGAAAATTCCAGTTCTCCAGAACAATCAGCTTCCCACGTATAACCAAGCGGACCATATTCCGGGATGAGCAGGGGATAACCTGCGTTATCACAATCGAAATGCCCTGTGGCTCCGGCAAACCTACCGGTGCCACCGGTAATCTCCATATGATGAATGGCCCACCACGAAAAACCCTGAGGGTTCCAGCACACACCTCCCGCAGATTGCTCGGTGAAGAGCATATCGCCACTACTGGCTGTAAGAATCATATGAAAATATGAATGTTCAAGCGGTACTGCAGAGCATGCGGAGATGTCAGCCAGACCCAGAATTTCATTCATACCTCTGGCAGTCATTCTTCCTAGATGTGTAAACTTCCCAGTGCCTTCAATTGAGGCTGCGAGCGTCCCGTCATCGTTTGAATCAAAGCCGGTTTCAAACTGGGTTCCTGAAAGGTGGCCGTGAAACTCAACTGCACTGACGGTCGCCGGTAAAGCGAGACCCAATACAAGCAAAGTGACTAACCATCCAAAAGAAATTCTAAACATGATGTATTCCTCCAATAAAGCGTTAACAACACTTCCCCGTTCAGCCGCTACCGTTTTCTGATCGGGAGGTTATTGGATTCTTTTTTGCAGACTTATATGAATAATCTGGCGATGTATTAGCGGTTGAAACCGCATATTTAAATATAGGAGGTTTGGGGGAAATTTGCAGGCATTTCAGCAGTAAAAATCACCAGCAGCGACTATACTCAGAGAGACAGAGAGTCTTCTCCACTACAAGAAAAAGGGAACCATCCGCCATGGATGGCTTGTTAGGAGAATGTCATGTTAAGCAAGGCAAAATTGACGCTGTCTCTTTTGGCAGCCGTTGTAGCGGTTACGGCGGAAGCAGGTGGTAGCGGAGTGGACGTAGTGGCCATGGGAGGCGGGGTCATCAAAGACGCGGAATTTGTTAGCGGTGATCCCAGAGACATCACGTTCTCTTTTTTCGTCGGGTTCGACAAACACGATGTGCTCGACGGCGCATTCCAATACAAAATTGTCGTTCCCGGTAAAGGGAACACTCATGGCGTAAGCACGCAGATTACGGATTCTGATGACGAGTTGGACGGGTCGGACGATTGCCCATGGGTACAGATGGACGGCACCATGAAGTTTCGTGCATATTGGCAGGATAAGCCAAGGAACGTGAAAAGGATCGAGTATTTCAGAATCAAGGCATGGGATTGCAATGGCCTGCACAAACCCGACAGCGTTCAGATTTGGGTGTGGCGCGGGGACCCAAATAATCCACCAACTGACCCATTTCCGAGGAATGGGCAGACTCTTGACGGCCGCACGGAACTTTCTGGTGGAAACATCATGATTCGTTAGGGCTTCCCGCTAAGCCGGGGTTGATAATCGAAATCCCGGCTTGCACTGAAAAGCAGAACTCGTAACCGACTGCCGGTGTTGTTCGGGGCACACTCGTAGCATGGGGCAATGCCTTCGGCTCCCGGGCGCGAAACGCGCTCCTGCACCTTGTCAGTCGGTCGTACTACATGAAGTCGAGCAGATTTCCTACATCCAAACCCGCTAGCATCAGGCATTATTCTTATCAACGGTGCTTCCCCTTCACCGCTGCCCCGGTCAGCGCTATCTGGGGCTTCCCTCTTTATTCTTAATGGATTGTGAATTACTAGGGAGAATAGATTATGACTAATGGTTGGACTGCCCCGGATCCAGTACACAACTCCGCACTATTATTTGAGCATAGGAGGAAGTCATATGAGCGGTCAACGATACACGTCAGAATTCAAAGACGAAGCGGTCTGGCGTGACTACAATTTTCATATCCTATCGATGCAATGACGACCCGTATGCGGCCGGGCTAGTTACGATGCTTTATGCAAACAATTCGGTAAGAGGAATGTGTATATTGAATTGGATTTAATGGGCGGCGGATTGGATTTTCGCAAGCAGATCAATGCCATAGTCCCAAATATTCCGGTGGTGTACAATTGGCAAAGCATTTTTCGGTCTATGGCTTGTAGAGGACAACACTATGGCTTGTAAAGGACATCCAGATGAATTCACAGTTTTTGGTGAAGACGGGCTTGTAGCTTTTTCTTGTACTGAAAAAAGAGCAAGAGAAAAATTGGATGGCTTAATTGCAGCTACTGTTTATATTAATAGTACCGATGATTGCGAGGATTTCGATTGTCCTCGAAATGGGTCATGCACTCGAGAGGTTACAAATACTAAAGAAGTTAAAGCCGCTATCGTTTGTAATATCGTCAGGGCCAAGTCATGTCCAGGCGAGTCGGGGTACAAGTGTTATCTTCCAAAAGGCACCAAAATAAAATCAGATTGTAGTTGTGTACCTGACGGAATAGCAGATTCAGCTAGCTATGAAGAGAAAGATTATTTGATTAGAAAATTTATGGAAAGATCGAAATTAGGTTAACTTAATTACTTCGATTGCGTACGCTCTTACCGCCAAAGATCTAGCGGGTCACGATAAGCACCATCAATATGGCCAGCAGCGCGGCCCAGAAAGAAATGGATATGATCATCGAGCGGCGCGCCTGGGTTTTCTCATGCCAGGTTCTCGGACCCACACCCTTGGCGAAGAACACCACGTTGGCTGCGAAGTTAAGGCAAACGATGTTGACGACCAGCAATAACGAGGCACCGATAAACAGTGAAAACTGGCCGCTGCTCAGCATCAGGCCCATCGTCACCGCCGGCGGCATCAAGGCGACAGCGACCATCACGCCCACCAGCACGCTGGACAAACCCGTGGTAAGAGACAGCACAGCTGCAGCTCCCGAAGCCAGTGCAAGCGCAACCGAATCCAGCCCCAGATCGGTTCGCGACATCAACTCCTGACTGTGCAAATTTACCGGCCATAGCAGACCCACCAACATGGAAAGAGCCAGCGTCAGGGCCAGCCCGATCACGTTGGTTTTAACCGATCGCCACATCAACTTCCGGTCACCCAGGGCCGTTCCCAGGGCCAGCGACAGGTTTGGCCCCAGTAAAGGGGCGATCACCATCGCACCCACGACCACGGCGACATTGTCCTTGAGCAGTCCAACAGCGGCAACCACTGCAGACAGGAAAACCAGGATGAAGAAATTGAGGTTGAGCTGGGAATTTTTATTCAGTTCGGTGAGCAGTTCTTCGCGCGATGAAGCGATGCCTTTGGTTTTGCCCTTCCCTGAGTCCGCATCATCTTCGATGACCGGCAAGGTTGCCTCTACACTACTGATTATGATCCTGGCATTTTCTGCGTTCGCAAGAACGGCTTGCAGACGGTCGAGAATTTTCTGAGAGCCCTGGGCGCCGACCAGGATATGAATCGTCTGGCGTCCGTCCTCGCCTGCCGCATCAACCCAGTGGTCCAGGCCGTGACTGTCCGCCAGCGACTGCACTGTTTCCACGCTGCCGGGCGGCGATATGACATCTATCATTCTCATCGCTTAATGCTTCCGGCTACCCTCTGCAATTTTCGCGTCAATACAATGACGCCTTTATCCGCTGTCCCCGTCTTTATCCTTGTCTTTATCCTTGTCTTTTTTACGCAGCAGATCGAATAAGGCGCCTTTGGCGGTTTCCTGGAGTTGGTCTTCGGCAGCAGGCTGTTCCTGTTCGCCTTCAGTTGCCTCGGGCTGCGTCTGTTTCGCGCCCAGCCCCAGCTTGTCCAGCAGCAGGTCGGTGGCTTCGCCTTTCAACAACGCTTCCCAATCTACCGCCAGGGCAGGGGCATCCAGCGGGCCGGTGATTTTAAACGGCAATTTTTTGCCGCCGAGCCCGGAGGCCAGCGGGTCTTTCGCCAGCTCGGGTGAATTGGAAATCTCTGCCACCAAGCCCAGGTCGACCTGCGATTGGCCCAGGTCGATCGTGCCATCGCCGCGCATCCTGAGGAAAGGCAGCTCGCCGATCAGTTCGTTGGTGGTGACTACGCCGTCTTTCACCGTACCGGCCATGTTCATTCTTGAAAAAACGGTTCTGTTGGGTTCCGGCTCCGGCGGTGGCAGACCCTTGTACAAGGCCATGCCGCGCCGGATTTCGTACCAGATATTGATGCCTTCCAAGGCGCCTTCGTCGAGCGTCAGCCCCAGGTCGCCCTGCAGGCTCCCGAGTACTTCGCTGCTGGTTGCACCGCGCCCGGTCAGGCGGGCAAAGCCCTCGGCCGTGCCGGACAGCGATTCATTTTCGACCAGGTCCGCGACCAGTCGCTGGAACGTGATTGAATCAATTTTTTCATCCAGGGAAACAACCGGGACGTTACCCGAGCCGTCCAGGGCAACGTCGCCACTGTACCGGCCGCCGTAAAATCCGGCCGTGAGCGGGTGCAGCCGCAACTTGCCATTGTTGATGACGATACCGACATCGGCGTCGCTGAACTCCAGGCCCGCCATGCGCAGGTTTCCTACTTTCAGCTGCCCCTGCATTTGCTGGCCCTGGAGTTCTTCCCTGGGCATGGCAACATCTTCAGCTGCGCCCGCACTCTCGCCGCTTGCCGGCGACATGTAACGGTCGACGTCAATTTGATCCACGGCCAGCGTGAAACCAATGTCTGGCCGATCAAAATTGCGCACACTCAGCTTGCCGGCCAGGCGGCTTTGGTCCAATTCCAGCGTGAAGTCGTCCAGGGTTAACTGCGTGCTGTTGCCGGCAAAGCGTGTTTGGATGACGGCGCGCTTAAGTACTGCCGGATCGGCTGTTTCCGGAACATCCATCTGCAGGGTATGCATCAGTTTGAGCGGCGAAAATTCTGCGATATCGAGTGTCCCGTCGAATGCAGGGCCATCGAGAATTTTTGTCGCCGACAGTGCGCCGCCGGCGCGCAGATCAGCCAACTCGAGGGTGAATGTCTCCAGCTGCATGGTTTGTGCCGCCAGGTCCAGTTCAAGTTGCGGCGCCAGGATCCGGATAGGGTGTTGCTGTCCTTCCGCCTCCAGCGCCAGCGCCAGATCAAAATCGCTCAAGCTGTATTGCTCAGTATCCAGGTTAATTGCGGCTGTGGTGGTCAATTCGACATCGGCGCTGGCGCCGGCCGTCACATCCTCGATTAACGCCTTGAGTTCAAGCGCTACGGGTTTGTCTTCGCCGAGTGCGCCGGTCTGCAGGGAAAATCCGCCCAGGCGGTAGTGCGATCCGCTCTTGCGGTCGGTGAATTCGATAGTTGCATTACGAATATTCAGTCCCGCCACCCGCTTATTGGAAAACATGCCGGGCTCCGCTGCCGGAGCTTCTGCTGATGCTTCCCCGGCGGCCAGGTCGTCCCAGTTATTCTGTCCCTGTTGATTAACCGTCAGGGCCAGTTGCAGGCCATCCAGCGTAACCTCATCAATTGAAATCTGTTTCTGCAACAGGGGCAACAATGCAACGCCGGCCCTGGCACTGGCGATCTTTGCCTGGGGTTCTTCGCCAAAACCGGGAGCATTGCCAAGACTGAGGTCACTCACTTCAACCGCAAGCCAGGGAAATACCGAGAAATCCAACGCCCCTTCGATCCTCAGCTCACGCCCGGTCTGCTTGTGGACCTCTTTTGCAATGGCGGCCTTCAGGTCCTCCTTGTCGTAAATGAGGGGCAGCAGCAAGCCGGCCAGAACCAGTAAAAGCACAATCGCGCCGACCAGCCCCAACAGAATTTTGAACAGACGTTTCATTAGAGATAACTCCCATCAGCAATAACATCATATTATCCTAAATTCAGGTTTGTAATTTCATCTGCAAAGGTGAAAGGAGGCAAGCTGGTATCAAAGTCCCGAAATACTTACTATTATTGGACTAGTCACTACCAGGGCTTAAAGAGGAGAGAGCAAATGAGTGCGTTTAAAGCAGCAGCAGTAATTGGTGTGCCTGCATTGGTCGGGGCGGCCATAGTGTATTTCGGGTTTGGCTTTGCGATTACGGGTTCGCAGTTGAAATATTATGCGGTGGAGCTTGAGAGGGGAAGTGCGGGGGTGCTGGACGTAAAAAAGGGCAACCAGTGCAGCAATGGCAAGCACAAGGGTTGCCTGGATTTTGCTGAAGACCGGGTGGGCCTGATCAGGTTTTACATGAAAGGCAACAAGAACAAGATCAGGAACTGCGACAACAACAGCGTCGATGCAGTCATTACAAAAATTGAGTTGACCACGACGGGTGAAAACGATGAACCGGATGACGAGAAGGGCAACTACCTTATCGATCCGGCTCCATGGCTGCGCGAAGACGCTTTTCCGGGTGTTCAGACCGATGGAGTGGTTTACGACGAATTGCGTGCAAACGCACGTACCCAGGCATGGCTGGTTAATTTGAACAGTAACAAGGCGAGCGCCGGGGCCAAACCATTCTGGTACAAAATAACGGCAACAGCGTGCGCAAAAAACTCTAATGGTATGTACGACGTCTGGATCACGGACCCGCGCGGCGATAACAGAGGTACAAACTAGCACCGGGCAGTGCATTACCGGGCGTTCATGAGCTATTGCCATGCCGACCAATCCTGGGCGGCATGGCTTCACAACGCGCTGGAGTCTTACCGCGTACCCAAACGGCTGGTCGGCAGCATGGGCTTACATGGAGCGGTGCCAGCCCGGCTTGCGCCCATTTTTCGTGACCGCGAAGAGCTGTCTTCCGGTTCTGACCTGACCGAGGAGATCAAGCAGGCGCTCGCTGATTCCGAGACGCTGGTTGTCATGTGTTCACCCGCGGCCGCCCGTTCCAAATGGGTAAACGAAGAAATTCGACAATTCAGGGCCCTGGGTAAACAGCGCATCTACTGTGTCATCGTCGATGGTGATCCGCAGGCTTCAGAGCCCGGTAGCGCGTGCTTTCCTCCGGCCCTGTTTGAAAGTGATGAGAGCGCGGAACCCCTGGCTGCCGATGCCCGCAAGTGGGCGGATGGTAAATCGCTGGCCAGGCTGAAGCTTGTCGCCGGCATTCTGGGTGTCCGGCTGGATGACCTGCGCCAGCGGGATCAGCAACGCAAGCGGAAATTACGCGCACTGGCCGGTTTCGCTGTCGTGGCCGCAGTGGTCTTACTGGCGTTCACCGCCCAGTCCCGCATCGCCGAAAAAGAAGCACGCCTGGCGCAGGTAGCCCAACAGGCATCGGCTGAAAAAATGCTCGCAAGTTTTCTCGAACAGGCTGAGCGACTCAGGGATGTCGCCGACCTGGAAACCCGCAAGACGTTCCAGCAAGTGATGACCAGCTACCTGGCGGGTCTCGATCCCGCCGATCTCTCGCTGGAGTCGAGAAGGCAACTGGGAGTTGTGTTATCCAACCAGGGTGTGATTCTGCGGGATGAAGGCCAGTTGCAGCAGGCCATGGATGTGTTCAGGAATGCGCGCCAGGTGTTGCACGCCCTGGTCGAAGAATCGCTGGGCGAGGAGGAGTCACTGTTCGAACTCAGCCAGGTCGAGTACTGGATTGGCCAGGTTCATATTGATCTTGGGCAAATCCAGCAAGCGGGCGCCTATTTCGAAGCCTATGCGGCTATCAGCGATAAGTTGCACGCCTTGCAACCGGGTAATGCGGACTGGACGATGGAGGCTGCTTATGCACAGAGCAACCTGGGCATCCTGGAGAAAAAAAGGCACCCTTCCGACCCTGAAAAGGTCATCCGGCACTACCAGGCTGCGCTGGCGCTGAACGAGGAGGCAGCCCGGCAGGACAGCGTCTACCAGCGGGAACTGGCTGACTCCCACGCTGACCTGGCAGATGCCTGGCGAGGCGTCTGCGACCTGGATCAGATCATGATTCAACGCATCAGGACGGTCGAACTGGCTGCCCTGCATTTCGAAGGCAACCCCGCCAGTAACCGGCTCAAACAGGATTATGCGCATGCGCTTTCCGGGCTTGCCGAAGTACAGGTAGATTCGGGCCAGATCGAGCCGGCCATGGCCAGCCTGCAGAAATCTGTCGAACTGCAGACGGAACTCGTCACTGAGGATCCGGGTAACATGATAAAGCGCTGGAACCTGTTGCATAAAAGGGATTTTCAGGCACAACTGCACGACTTTCTTGGCAATTTTGAACAGAGTTGGGAAATTACCCAGGCGGTGGATGCTGACATGCGACAGTTCCTGCAGCAAAATAGTGACAGTCAGGTCGGATTTATAGTTGAATTTACGGAATTTCTCAGAGAATACTCCTATCGTGCTCAGCGCAATGGCCAGTTTTCTGCTGCAGATCGTTTACTGAATGAATCGATCCGGCTGCTGGACCAGGTTGCGCGTGAACACCCCAATGACAAAATGGTATTGAATAGGCTTGCAATGGCTTATTTCGATTACTGGGAACGCAACGAAAATACCCTGCCTGATGGCACGGCATCGGACCGGCTGGCCCGGCTCAGCGAAGTTTCGAACCTTGCTGCTTGTTACGAGCTTAATGCGGCATCCCGGCAGGCCTTGATAAGTGGAGCGACGGGGGTGGCGGCTGACTACGTTTTACAGCTCCTGGACAAGGGTTTTTACGAGACCGAATTTCTGCGATATTGCGCTAAATATAACCTCTGCGACTGATGGCTGAGCGGCGGTTCAGCCTCACTCGGCAGGGATAGTAGCAGTTTCGGCAGCCTGGTCCAGGCAGTCTGTGCCATCAACCCCAACAATCTTGATCACATCGGATGTTTTTACGCCGTCTTGTCCGTCAAGGATGAATTGGCCGGCCGTACAGGTATCAAAAGTCACGCTGAGTTTGCCATACGATTCCAATTCTGAACTGGGCGTGGGCGCGGTAAACGTCCCGGGCACGCCAATCAACATGGGTATTTCAAAGGGTACACCGGGTACCAGGTCAGCCAGTTTGATCAATTCCGATACCAGCCACAGGAAGGTCCCTTCAGTGCTGTAGCCAAAGTAGTAAAAAAGCCACCCCTCGGAGGTCTGGAAGACCAGGTAGCCTTCGCCGTCCAGCCCGGGGTCGAACCAGGGGCCGGAATAGTCGAACCCCGTTCCGGTCCTTGAGAAGTTGACTTCAAGAACCGGGCGAAAGTTTTCGATTTCGTTTTCCCTGGTATCGAAACGCTTGGCAGACCGCAGGATTTCGTTTTCCCTGGCGATCAGAATCCAGCCAAAATTCTGTGCTGGACTGTCCAGCCAGCGCTGAACGTCCGCCACCATTTCCGGAGAAGATTCAAAGGTATACATACCCACTGAATCAACCAACTCGGCGCTACTTGGCTCGGCAACAAAATCACCGCCGGCATTGCTCCAGGTAAAATTGGGCCAGCGGGTGTGAATCCAGGTGGCGTCGCCGATTTCAGCAGTGGTGCCCGTGCCTTCATTTTCCAATGCATCCGATGCGCCTTCGCCCCAGTCTGATGCCAGCCGGAACAACTCGATAATGGTTGCATCAGAGTTTTCGCGGGATAGGTGAAGATGGAGCCTTGCAGAGGTGATCGTGGCGTCTTCGGGAATCACCTGGTGTACGTTTTTGAACGCGAGGACAGCGCGTCGCCTGACGGGGTCCGCCGGCACACCGGTGAACATGTGCTGTCCACTCCCATTACTGAACAGACCGCCAGGGCTCTCATACAGCGTGTTGTCCTGGGTGGCGGACAACAGCACTTCGGTTGCCCAGGCTGGGCTACAAACGCTGGTTAACAGCAAGGCGAAAATCAGGCGACGCTTGAGCATAAGATATCGGACCGTTGGAGTAGTCCCTAGGTTACACCATGACCCGGCCTGGTAGTACGAACCTGATTTCTTGCTCAGGCGCTGTTGGCGTGGAGCTGAGCGACCGCCAGTTTCACGCTGGGGTCGTCCGGGTCAGTCGTGATCTGAAAATTCAGCACCTGCATCAGCTGCAGCATCTTCACGTTATTGCCAAGTACCTGGCCTTCCATCCGCTCGAGGCCCCGGTCGCGGGCAATTTGCATCAACCTGTGCATCAGGTGGTGGGCAATGCCACGCCCCCGCCAGTTGTCGGACACGACCAGGGCGAATTCACAACTCTTCTTGTCCAGGTTGGTCGTATAGCGCGCTACGCCGATCTGTTCCTCGCTGTCGTCGTCGGATTTAACCGCCAACAGCGCCATCTCGTTGTGGTAATCGATTTGTGTGAAGCGGACCAGCATTTCCTGGCTCAGCTCCTGGACAGAGTTCATGAAACGGAAATACTTCGATTCTGTGGACAGGTCGCGCACAAATGCAGCTTCAATTTCGGCATCTTCAGGCCGGATGGGCCGGATCACTATGTCGGTGCCGTCGTTCAGCTGAATCTGTTTGACCAGGTGTACCGGGTAGGGGTGAATGGCCAGGTGATTGTAGGGATTGGTCGATGGTTTCGGGTAATTGACGACCAGGCGCGCATCGACGGCCACGATGCCGTTTTCATCCATGATCAGCGGATTGATATCCATTTCCTGGATCCACGGCAGTTCACAGGCCATGCTCGATACACTCAGCAGGACTTCGACCAACTGATCCATGTCGACAGCGGGCATATTGCGAAACTCGCCGAGCAGTTTCGACACCTTGGTGCGTTGAATCAGATCAAGCGCCAGGCGCTGGTTCAGGGGCGGCAGGGAAATGGCGGAATCGCCCATGATTTCCACGCTGGTGCCACCGCTGCCAAAGCTGATGACAGGTCCGAATACAGGGTCCCGAATGATTCCAATCATCAGCTCCCTGCCGTTGGAACTGCGGTACATTTTTTCAATCGTAACACCGGAGATCGTTGCATCCGGCACGTTCGCCATGACCTGGTCGATCAGCTGCCGGTAGGCGCCCCTGACTTCATGAGCGGAGTTGATGTTCAGCCTTACACCGCCGGCATCGGACTTATGGGAAATATCGGTCGAAAGGACTTTCATGGCAATCGGAAACCCTATCGATTCCGCGATGACCAGTGCTTCATTGGCCGAATGCGCAACGGCATTACGAACGGTCGGAATCCGGAAGGCGTTGAGGACTGCCATCGACTCCGGTTCAGTCAGGACTTTACGCTGCTCGGTCAGAACTCCCTCTATAATCAGGCGCGCGCCTTCGCTATCGGGAGGGTTCTGCTCACTGGAAAGGCGGGCAGGGGTTTGCAGAAGTAAGCGCTGGTTGCGGTTGTAACGGGCCAGGTAGGAAAACGCGTCAACAGCGTTCTCCAGGGTGCCGAAATCAGGTATATGGGAGTCGTTCAGGAGTTGGCGCGCCGCGCTGACCTGGGTACCGCCCATCCAGCTTGTCATAATCGGTTTGTCGCTATTTTGAGCGGACTCGATGACCGCTGCTGCCACTTCAGTAGGCTGGGTCATTGCCTGCGGAGTCAGGATAACGATGGCGCCATCTACGCCGGGGTCTTTCAAGCAGATATCCAAAGCCTGCTGGTAGCGTTCCGGCGGTGCATCACCAATGATGTCGACCGGGTTGCTGTGCGACCAGACATCCGGCAATACCTCATTCAGGGCTGTCATGGTGTCTTCGCTCAGGGTGCTCAGCTCAATGCCCTGGTCAGTAGCACGGTCTGCTGCCATCACGCCAGGGCCACCGCCGTTGGTGATGATCACCAGTTTCTCGGACGCGCTGCGGGCACGGGGCCGTGCAGACAATGCCTTGGCCGCGGCAAACAGTTGACCGATGGTTTCAACCCGCAGTACACCCGACCGCGACAACGCGGCCGAAAACGTTTCATCGCTGCCGACCAGTGCGCCGGTATGCGACATGGACGCTTCTGCCCCTGCAGCATGGCGGCCAACTTTTAATGCAATCACCGGCTTGATACGGGCGGCTGCCCGCAGACTGCTCATGAAACGCCGGGAATCCTTGATGCCCTCAATATAGAGCAGGATGGCTTTTGTGTTGGGGTCGGAGATCAGGTAGTCGAGGTAGTCCCCGAAATCAAGATCGGCAGCAATACCGGTGGACACGACAGCGGAAAAACCAATGTCGAATTTTTCCGCCCAGTCGAGAATAGCGGTGCAAATGGCTCCGGATTGCGAGACGAAGGCCAGGTTGCCTGGCCTTGCATTATTGTGCCCAAAAGTGATGTTCAAACCGATGTCTGGCCGGATGATACCCAGGCAGTTAGGACCCATCAGGCGGATGTTGTAGCGCTTGGTCAGTTGGATAACCCGGGTTTCCAGCCGCAGGCCTTCTTCCCCGGTCTCACGGAATCCGGCCGACAGGATCAGCATCATCCTGATGCCTTTTTCGCCACAAGCCTCCACAATGCCTGGAATACTTGATGCGGGTGTGGCGACCACCGCAAGGTCCACCGCTTCATCGATCTGGTCCAGGGAGGAATAAGCTTTTTGCCCCTGCACCTCGTCGCGCTTGGGGTTCATCGCATAGATTCGGCCCTCAAAGCCGCAGGACAGCAGGTTTTTGAATACGATTCCGCCAACGGAATCAGGCCTGTCGCTGGCGCCGAACAGCGCTACGCTTGCAGGAGTGAACAAAGAGGTCAAGTAATGTGAATTCATCGGCGCAAACTATCCCAGATTCCTGTTGCTGTCGTTAACTTATACATTGGATAATGATCCCAGTCACTGCTGGGGAAACTATTTTGCGAACTGCTTATATCAGTCACCGGGATTGCCACGCTCACGATACCGGCGATGGGCACCCTGAGACAGCCAGGCGACTTTCGGCCATTGAGGATCAATTCGTTGCAACCGGGCTTTTCGATGTGCTGAGGTACTTTGACGCACCGCTGGCAACTGATGAACAATTATTACGCGTGCATACCCCCGGGCACCTGGCAGCCATGATAGCAATGTCTCCGGTAAGTGGCTACGCGACACTGGATCCCGATACGGTCATCTGCCCTGAATCACTAACAGCGGCGCGGCGGGCAGCAGGTGCTGTCATCAGGGCGGTGGACCTGGTGATGGGCGGTGAAATGGAGAACGCTTTTTGCTGTGTCCGCCCCCCCGGACATCATGCTGAAAGTAGCCGGGCCATGGGTTTTTGCATGTTCAACAACATCGCGGTCGGAGCCGCGCACGCATTGCAGGCGTATGACATCGGGAAAGTCGCCATCGTCGATTTTGACGTCCACCAGGGAAACGGTTCCGAGGAAATGTTCTGCGATGAACCCCGTGTGCTGTTCTGTTCGACTTTCCAGCACCCCTTCTTTCCGTATACACCATTGTTGGAAAACGCCGCAAACCGGGTCAACGTTCCGTTGGAAGCCACTGCAAAAAGCGCAGAGTTTCGCGCAGCAATAACGGACCATTGGCTGCCGGCGCTGAATAGTTTCCAGCCGGAATTCATTTTTATCTCGGCCGGTTTCGACGCCCACAGGGACGACGAAATGTCTCATGTCAGCCTGACCGACCAGGATTTTCGCTGGGTGACAGAGCAGATTATGCAGGTAGCTGAGGAATCAGCCGGGGGCCGCATCGTCTCGGTACTGGAGGGAGGTTACGAACTGGACAGCCTGGCCCGCTGTGTGGAATTACACGTCCGGGTCCTGATGGACCTGCACTGACTGACCGTTTCAGAAGCGGTAAGTCAGGTTGACCATCTGGCTCTTGCGTTTGTGAAAGCCCAGTTCCACCAGCAGCGAAAAACTGCGGTTAATGTCCCATTGGCCACCGATCACGTAGTTCCACGGCACCTGGGTTGCCTGCTCAATTGACACCAGTAGCACGTCATCACCAATATCCAGCGGCAAATCCAGCGTTTGCGCGATGTCCTGGTACATGGCGCCAACCCAGAGCACGCCCGTAAATCCTCCGATCTTGCCGTTCCAGCCAATGCGCGAGGAGATGACAGTCGCCTTTGCATCTGTTATTGAAATATCCAGGTCGGCGGTGGTTCGGTTGTAGTCGATCATACCGAAAAAATCTTTATAACCGCCTGCTATGGTAGTGCCCCAGCCGGTGATATCGGCGTTGTATTTTATTCGAAAGGTCGTGTCGATAGCACAATTGTTCCCGGGCAAGCCGCACAAGACGGGAAATACCGGTGCGAGGTCAATTCTCAAGGGCCCATCGGCCTCGCCATCGGTGCGGGCCAGTATTCCGTAGACGTTCCAGAATGGTAAAATCCATGCATCGAAACGCAGGTTGTAGGTGGTTTCTTCGTTCTGTACTTCGTTCACCACGGCGACCCCTGGCGTCTTCACGTCGATTCCGTTGACCAGCACATCATTGACATCAAATGGTTGGTCCTGATGCATATAGCCCAGCGAGATACCGAACGGCCTGGGTAAAACATAGCCTCTCGCACAAGCCTCTTTGCCCCAGATCGGCAGGAAATTGGACCATCGGTCCTCGCAGGTATTTTCTGATGAACCACCTTTCTCATAGGGAATATTGGTGGCAGGGTTTTCCCGAAGAGTGGCGCCCGCTGGCTTCTCGCCCTGTTCGGGCCCGGTCTCAGCATCCTGTGCAACAGCACTCGCGCTCAGCAATATGTTCAGTAGCAGGGCCAGTCGGAAATTCATGGGTTTTGCAGGCTTTTGAGTAATCTGAATCCGTATTGTGACAGTTGTAGCAAAAAAATGGCAGCATAGAAGCACCATCTCCTGAAACCAGATGTTATATTAGTAAAATAGAATACTCGTTACGGAAATCAAATGAACACTGCCTCCAGAATTACAGTTGCCGGCGCCGGCTTTGCTGCCATTACCGGTGTACGGGAATTGAGAAAAAAGTTACCTGCGGCGGATATTACACTGGTCGCGCCGGCCCCGGAATTCGTGTACCTGCCGAGCCTGATCTGGGTACCCTATGGAATGCGCCAGGGCGATGACTTGCGCTACGACATTTTGCCGCTTTTGAACAAGCTCGATGTGAACTACATGCGCGGCAGTGTTACCGGAGTATCTGAGTGTGGCAGGACCCTGCAGACGGATAGGGGTGAAATCGGCAACGATGCTTTGCTGATCGCAACCGGCGGCCGCTATATCCGGAAACTGCCTGGCATTGAAAACGTGATTACGATTTGCGAGGGGATCGAAGCTGCTGAAAATATGGGAGCACGCTTAAGCGCTTTGAGCAGCGGAACGATTGCCATGGGCTTTGGCGGCAATCCGAAAGAGCCGTCTGCCATGCGTGGCGGCCCGATGTTCGAACTGTTGTTCGGGCTGGAAACCTGGCTCAGAAAGCAGGGCACGCGCGACCGGTTCAAGCTGGTATTTTTCACGCCCGCGCCACAGCCCGGCAAGCGTCTGGGTGAGAAAGCGGTTGCGAAATTGCTGCAAGAGATGAAAAAACGCGGGATCGAAACCCACCTGGGTCACAAGCTGCAGTCTTTTGAAAACAACGTGGTGAAAACAGAAGGCGGGGAGATTCCAGCCGACCTGATTCTGTTCATGCCCGGCATGACCGGGCCTGCCTGGATGCAGGGCACGCCATTGCCTGTCTCCCCGGGCGGAATGATCCAGGCGGACGCGCTGTGCCAGGTGAACGGGATGGAGCGGGTTTACGTGGCTGGCGACGCCGGTAGTTTTCCAGGTCCCGAATGGATGCCGAAGCAGGCGCACATGGCGGATTTGCAAGCTACGGCCGCAGCTAAAAATATCGCCCTGAACCTGGCTGGAAAACCGGCTTCAGAGCAATTCAAAGTTGAACTGCTGTGTATCATCGATTCCCTGGACAAGGGAATGCTGGTCTACCGGAGTGAGCGGCGGAGCCTGGCTCTACCCTCGATGAGGCCTCTGCACTGGGCGAAAAAGTACTTCGAAAAAACCTACTTACGACACTTCTGAGTCGCAGCCGCCTTCAGCCGAAGGCTGGAGCAGGCAAGCGAGACTCTCAAGTGCGGGCCGGTTGGCGCAGCCAGAGGCCAGCCAAACAATTCAGTGGAGCGCAGCCGCCTTCAGCCGAAGGCTGGAGCAGGCAAGCGAGACCCTTTAGATCGAGCAGGTCATGTCCTGGCCGCAACACAGCGGTGACTTGATCTTGCCGTGGCCATTGGGGCATTTCGAGATCTGGACTTCATTGCCATCAGGCAGTTCGAGCGAGTCGTTTTCGAGCGCAGCATCGCAGTGGCCACAGGTGGCGTTGACGCTCATTCCGCATTTTGCACATTCATAAGTTGCCATATCAATTACTCTCTGCTGGTTCAGGATGATAGTGCGCCAAGCTTGTTAAAATCTCAAGCCGGCGGTAATTGTTATTGCGGCCGTTCCCGCAATCTGCACTTCTGCCATGACCCGTTTATAACGAATACCGAAAGAAGGCAGAATGGCAGGCGCTACACCGAGGCCGTTAAAAGGGATCTTGTCTTCGAAAGGCTCTTTGTAACCATGCAATAAGCCACCGACGAGCTTGAAGTAAAACCAATCGGTTCGAAACAGGCGCCAGGTTTTGCCGATGTACAAAAACTGGGATGACTGATCGAATGAATTTTTGAAAATCGCCAGTCCGACCATGTAGTCATTCTGAAATTCGATTTCAGGCCCTATCAGCTTCTGGTGATTGGTGTGATCGGGATCGGAATCCCAGTGCTTGGTATACACGGATGTCTGGATATTGAAGCCCCGGTATTTCCAGCTGTGGCCTTGCTCCGCTCCGGCGGTGCTGTCTTGTGCCTGGAGATTGAAACAAAAAGACACCAGCAGGCAAGCCAGGCTGATTTTTAACAGAACGCGGAATTTCAATGACACGGCAACCTACCCTATAAAGTACTGCCCGGGTCAGCATGGGACCCGGGCATGGAAGGGCAGGAGTTTAGCAAACGTTGCTATGGAGTGGAAAGCCCGTAATCAGCTGACAAGTGCTGCCACGGTTTTCTGCAGCCAGAAGGCAGGGGCCCGGCTGATCACTACCCTTGAGGATTCCGGGGCATAATCTGTGTCATTGGAAGAGCGGTTAAGCTGTGACACTTCAAGTGTTCCCATGAATCCGATTGGCTTACCAGGGGTCGTGTATATCTGGTACGCGGAACATCTGCCCACGTTGACGACATTCTTGATCTTCTCAGTGCTGAATACTGTTTGTCGAAGATTTGAGTTCATCATTTTGCTAACTCCGTCGATACACGTTCTGGCTTTGTTTATTCCATTAAAACCTGGTTACAGTTTTATACATGCAGATATCGTGCCAAATAAAAATTCGTTTGAAGAAAACAAGCAAATAGCTTTAAATACAAACAGATAGAATATTTTTGTCCGAAAAGTCGTGAATATCTTTGAGTGGTTTGAGTGCCCAAAACTGACCTGTTTGGACAACCAGAACCAAATTTTGTCACCCGCTAATGAAGCTGTGGTAGTTTGAGCGGACTATGAACGTTGATGGAAAAGCCTACCGGTCAATCTGGCTGAATCCGGATGGCTGGTCAGTGAGCATTATCGACCAGACCTTTCTGCCGCACCGGTTTGATAGCCGAACGCTGAAAACCGTGGAAGAAGCAGCTGAGGCTATCAGTACGATGCGCGTGCGCGGCGCACCGTTGATCGGTGCAACTGCCGCCTATGGTATGGCACTGGCGATGAAGGCGGACGCCAGTGATGATGCCCTGGAAAAAGCATCCCGGATGCTTTTAGCCACCCGTCCTACGGCGGTCAATCTTCGCTGGGCATTATCCCGGATGGTCGATCAGTTGCTTCCTTTGGCCTGCGCCGACCGCGCCGCCACCGCTTATGAATTGTGCCGGCGAATCTGTGACGAAGATGTTGAGATAAATTTCCGTATTGGCGGTCACGGCCTGGGGCTGATCAGAAAAATGTGGGATGACAAAAAAGGCCATAACGACGCATTGCACATTCTCACCCACTGCAACGCCGGTTGGCTGGCCACGGTTGACTGGGGGACAGCGCTTGCGCCGATCTACCAGGCACATGATGCGGGTATTCCTGTCCACGTCTGGGTGGATGAAACCCGTCCGCGTAACCAGGGTGCGGCACTAACCTGCTGGGAATTATCGGCACACGGGATTCCCCACGATCTGATTGTAGACAATGCGGGAGGGCACCTTATGCAACACGGGAAGGTTGACCTGTGTATCACCGGGACAGACCGCACGGCCCGCAACGGCGATGTGTGTAACAAGATAGGCACTTACCTCAAGGCGCTGGCGGCAGAAGATAACAAAGTACCGTTTTACGTGGCGCTTCCGGGGCCGACCATCGATTGGCAAATGGCCGATGGTGTCGCGGGTATCCCGATTGAAGAACGGGATTCGGCGGAGGTGACAAAGGTCAGTGGCCGCCTGGACAATGGCGACATCGCTATGGTCCAGATAGTGCCTGATGGAGTTTCGGCACGTAATTTCGCATTTGACGTGACGCCGGCAAGCCTGGTGACCGGCCTGATCACCGAACGCGGAATTTGCCCCGCCAGTGAACTGGGGCTCAGGTCTCTTTATCCGGACGGCGAGTGAGGGTCAAATGTCTGATTTTTTGAGGCAACAATTGATCGATACCGCAGTGGAAATGAATCTATGCGGTATCAACCAGGGAACTTCAGGAAACCTGAGTGTCCGGTCAGGGACCGGTATGTTGATCACACCATCGGGTATGCCATATTCCACCTTATCTATCGGCGACATCGTATACCTCGATGCTGCTGGTAAAAGTGAAGGGCCACGGCAACCTTCCAGTGAATGGCGGATTCATTTCGATATTTACCAGTCACGCGAGGACGCCCAGGCCATCCTGCACGCCCATCCAACCGAATGCGTAGCACTGGCTTGCATCAACAGGCCGATCCCCGCATTTCATTACATGGTAGCGGTGGCCGGTGGCCGGGACATTCGTTGCGCGCCGTATGCGACGTTTGGTACCCAGGCATTGTCCCGCCAGGTGCTCGCTGCGCTACGGGAAAGAAAAGCATGCCTGATGGCCAATCACGGCCTGCTGTGCCTTGGAACAGAGCTTGATAGGGTGCTGTCCCTGGCGATCGAGGTGGAGCAGCTGGCCAAAGCCTATCTTCGTTGCCTGTCGATTGGAAATCCCGTGCTGCTGGATGATGAAGAAATGGACCGCGTGCTGTTGAAGTTCAAAAGCTACGGCGTCCAGAACCCCTAGACTCAGGTGTCCGCTGCGGACCCACCGAGGAATTTGCGTCGCGCCCTCTGGCTGAGCCGGGTCAGAATTTCGTAATTGATCGTGCCAGCACGTTCGGCCACTTCTTCCAGGCTGATATCCGGCCCAATCAGGTCTACCATCCGTCCGGGTTGAACCAGGTCCTGGGGTATGCCGGTCACATCCAGGGTAATCAGGTCCATTGAGACCCGCCCGACTACCGGCACCCGGTGACCGCCTACCGATGCCACACCCCGGTTACCCAGTGACCATGGATAGCCGTCGGCATAACCGGTGCCCACCGTGGCGATCATCCTGTTTGAATCGGCCTCATGGGTGGCGCCGTATCCCACGGTCGTGCCACTGCTTATTTCCCTGAGTTGCAGTACCCGGCTTTGCACCCGAAGAACCGATGCGAGAGGCGGCATATCATCCAGGTAGGGGTTGCCTCCAAAAAGGGCGATGCCAATCCGGGCCATGTCGCCTGAAAACTGCCCGCCGAGCAAGCCGCCTGCCGAGTTGCCGACACTGGTCGGCGCCGGGGGCAGCAGCTTGCGCAGCCGGTTGAACTGTTCCAGTTGCCGGCGGGTTTTGTCGGTGGCGCTGTCGTCAGCGCAGGCGTAGTGGGTCATGACATAGCGCGTCTCCAGCCAGTCCAGATCCTCGGGACGCTGCAACAGTTCGCGCAGCTCGGGTTCGCCGAAACCCAGCCTCGTCATGCCGGTGTCTATATGGATGATGGCGGGAAGAGGGCGCCCCATGTCGCGGGCCTGCCGGGCCCATAACTTGCTGTGGGCGGGAGAAATCAGGACGGGTACCAGGTCATGTTCACAAAATGCACCGAGGCTCTGTCCGGTAACGCCCTCGAAGACAAAAACCTCGACATCGGGAAGCAAGGCGCGCAGCGTGACGCCTTCGCGATAAGTTGCAGTAAAAAACTGCATACAGCCGGCATGCCTGAGGGCTGGCGCGATCTTACCGATGCCCAGTCCATAGGCATCCGCCTTGACCACTGCGGCACAGGAAGCCGGCAGCAATTGATCGCGGCAGAAGCGGTAATTCGCCTCGAGCGAGTCGAGGTCAACGGTGATGAGTGTGCTCAAGGAATGTATTCCGGCTCAGGCGCCCATGACTGCTTTGACTTCCAGGAAGTCTTCCATGCCCAGCATGCCCCATTCACGCCCGTTCCCGGACTGCTTGTAACCGCCAAACGGGGCAAGGACGTCCGCGGGTGCGCCATTCAGGTGAACCATGCCGGTACGCAACCTGCGCGCAACCTGCATGGCTTCTCCCGTGGTTCCACCCCAGACGTAACCGGACAATCCATAAAGTGAGTTGTTGGCGATAGCAATCGCTTCGTCGATGTTGGCGTAAGGGATAATGCAAAGTACCGGCCCGAAAATTTCTTCAGTGGCAATGGTCATTGAATTCTCAACATCCCGGAATACCGTGGGCTTTACGAAATATCCGGTTTCCAGGCCATGGGGCTTTCCAGGGCCGCCCGCTGCAATTCCTGCACCTTCCGAGATGCCTGCTTCAATCAGGTCCTGAATCTTGTTGTACTGCGCCTCGCTAACCACCGGGCCGATGTCTGTTTGCGGGTCATCCGGGTTGCCAGCCCGGGTTTTATTTGCTGTTTCCGCGGCAATCGCAACGGCCTCTTCATACAGGCTCTCAGGTACCAGCATGCGGCTGGGTGCGTTACAGGATTGTCCGCTGTTGTGGAACATGCTGTGGGCGCCGCTGCTAATGGCCTCTTTCAGTGGTGCGGATGCAAGAATGATATTGGCGGATTTGCCACCCAACTCCTGGCTCACGCGCTTAACGGTGTCCGCCGCAGCCTTGGCCACCAGTATGCCGGCCCGCGTTGAGCCGGTGAAGGACATCATGTCAACTCCTTCGTGTGAGGACAATGAGGCACCCACACCCGGGCCGTCGCCGTGAACCAGGTTGAAGACGCCTGCCGGCACGCCTGCTGCATCCAGAACTTCCGTCAGTAAGGTGGCGTTGATGGGTGCAATTTCACTCGGTTTCAGGACCATGGTGCAGCCCGCGGCAAGTGCTGGAGCGACCTTGCAGACGATCTGGTTGATCGGCCAGTTCCAGGGTGTGATCAGTCCGCAAACGCCAATGGGCTCCCTGATAACTGTCGATTTCCCAATCGACTCCTCCAGCTTGATATCCTGCAGGGCAGCGATCGCGGCCCGTGCATGTCCCAGGCCAGACCCGGTCTGTGCACGCGATGAAAAAGGAGCCGGAGCGCCCATCTCAGCAGTGATCGCGGCGGCAATGTCGTTCCATCGAAGCTTGAAAGCGTCGACGAATTTTTCCAGCAATTCCAGCCGTTGGTCAACCGGCCATTGCGAGAATTCTTCGAAGGCGGATCGTGCCGCCTGCACTGCACGATCCACGTCCTGGGCCGTGCCGTAGGAAACTTTGCCGATGACTTCTTCGGTGGCCGGGTTGATGATGTCGTGAGTATTGTCTGCGCGGGAATCGACCCATTCTCCGTTAATGTAATTTTTAGTGCAGTCGTACATTAATAATTACCTGTCTGGTTTAAGGCGGGATAATCGGTACATAATAAGGGAATTAACCACAATAAAGGACCCCCAGATGCTCGGTTTGATGCAAGATTACCCGTTACTGGTTCATACCATTCTCGATCATGGCGCTCTCAATCACGGGGAGCGTGAAATGGTCACCCGTGGCGTGGAAGGTCCAATTCGCCGAACAACACTGGCGGATGTCCGCAACAGGGCTTTACGGGTAGCGAAGGCACTGGACAACGAAGGTGTTAATACGGGGGACCGAATTGCCACCATGGCCTGGAATACGGAACGGCACATGGAGGCATGGTTCGGCATCATGGGCCACGGCGCAGTCTGCCATACCTTGAATCCACGGTTGTTTGCTGAACAACTGGATTACATCGTCAATCACGCGGAAGACAGGATAGTTTTCGTCGATACGACTTTTGTTCCCATCATGGAAGCGTTAAAGGATCGGTTCAGCACGGTTGAAAAGTACATTGTCATGACAGACGCGGAACATATGCCCGATACGGCATTGCCCAACGCAGTTGCCTTTGAGGACTGGATTGGCGCCGTGGATGATGACTACAGATGGAAAACGCTTGATGAAAACAGCGCCGCCGCCCTGTGCTATACATCAGGCACCACGGGTGATCCCAAGGGCGTGTTGTATTCACATCGATCCAATGTGCTGCATGGACTGATGGTCAATCAGCCCGATGTATTCGGGCTGCGCTCCGAGGACTCCATCCTGGCCATTGTGCCGATGTTTCATGCCAATGCCTGGGCGCTGACTTTCGCTGTTCCTGCCGCGGGCGCCAAGATGGTCATGCCGGGCGCCGGCATGGACGGGGAAAGTATCTACGAATTACTGGACAGCGAGAAGGTGACTTCCACCGCTGCTGTGCCAACCGTCTGGCTGGGTCTGCTTCAATACCTGGAGCAAACCGGTAAAAAACTGCCCTACCTGAATCGGGTTGTGGTGGGCGGTGCGGCTTGCCCACCGATGATGATTCGTAAATTTGAAGTGGACTACGGTGTCGAAGTGATCCATGGCTGGGGCATGACAGAGATGTCGCCAGTGGGCACGACCGGTAAAATGAAGCACGCGACCTCCGGTCTGGATCGCGAGTCCCGGCTAAAACTGAAGGAAAAGCAGGGCCGCACGCCGTACCTGGTACAGATGAAAACCGTTAACGACGACGGCGAAGATTTGCCGCGTGATGGCAAGACATCAGGCCATCTGATGGTCAAGGGGCCATGCGTTGCCAGCGGGTATTTCAAGCTGGATGAACAGGTGCTGACCGCTGATGGATGGTTTGATACGGGTGACATCGCAACCATCGACCCACTGGGTTTCATGCAGATCACAGATCGCGACAAGGACGTGATCAAATCGGGTGGTGAGTGGATTTCTTCCATCGAAATAGAAAATGTCGCTGTCGGCTGCCCGGGTGTGGCAGAAGCTGCGGTGATCGGGTTGCCGCACCCCAAGTGGAGTGAACGACCGCTTCTGATCGTCGTGAAAGAAGCGCAAGCTGAGGTGGACAAAACTGCCATATTCTCCTACCTCGATGGTAAAATCGCCAAGTGGTGGATGCCGGACGAGGTAGTGTTCGTGGACGAAATTCCTCACACCGCCACCGGGAAAATCCAGAAAATGGAACTGCGTAAACAGTTCAGCGATTTTGAATTTTAAATCAGGAAAACAATGAACTCTTCAGCTGTTTCATTAAAGGAAATCGTCGACAGTGCGGTGGCGGCGCAGCAGGGCAAAGTGGGTGCGTTGATGCCGGTCTTGCATTCCCTGCAGGAAAAGCTCGGATTCATTCCGGCCGAGGCAGTGCCGATGATTGCGCTGGCCATGAACCTTTCACGGGCCGAGGTTCAGGGCGTGATCGGCTTTTACCATGATTTCAGAACCGAACCGGGCGGCGAGCACATGGTTCAGCTGTGCCGGGCTGAAGCCTGCCAGGCGATGGGTTCCCGTGATCTTGAATTGCACGTCAAGCAGCGCCTGGGTATCGACTTTGGTGAAACCACCGATGATGGCATGTTTACACTGGAGCCGGTTTATTGTCTTGGTAATTGTGCCTGCGCGCCTTCTATCCGCATCAACCAGGGCACTCATGCGCGCATATCCGCCAGCCAATTCGACCAGCTGATCGCCGGTCTGGAGGCTGAAGAATGAGTCCCATCAAAGTCTTTGTTCCGAAAGACACCACGGCCTGTGCGCTGGGTGCAGACGAGGTTGCAGAAACAATTGCGGCAGGTGCCGTCGGCAGGGGGATTGAAATCAATCTCGTGCGTAACGGTTCGCGCGGCGCGTTCTGGCTGGAGCCACTGGTTGAGGTTGAGACGGAATCGGGACGAATAGCGTTCGGCCCGGTGACACCGGCGGACGTGCCCGGGCTGTTCGAGGCAGGATTTCCCGGACCGGCAGATCACCTGCTGGCTCAGGGACCGGTCGACAGCATCGACTGGCTGGCGAGCCAGCAACGCCTGACTTTTTACCGGGCCGGCTGGATCGACCCGGTTTCGCTGGATGAATATCGTTCGATGGGGGGCTACAAGGGCTTGCAACGCGCACTGGAAATGAGCGCCCAGGCCATTATCGACGAGGTAAAAGAATCCGGACTGCGTGGCCGGGGCGGCGCCGCCTTCCCCACGGGGATCAAATGGCAAACAGTTCTGGATACGCCGGCCGAACAAAAGTATATCGTCTGCAATGCGGACGAGGGCGATTCGGGTACTTATGCTGACCGTTTATTGATGGAAGCGGATCCTTACCAACTAATCGAAGGCATGACCATCGCGGGCCTGGCGGTGGGTGCAACCGAGGGTTTTATCTATCTGCGTTCCGAGTATCCGCATTGCCAGGCAGTATTGGACGAAGCCATTTCACGCGCGCAGCAGGCGGGTCTGCTGGGAGACAGTATTCAGGGCTCCGGCAGGGCGTTCAAGCTGGAACTACGCATTGGCGCCGGTGCCTACATATGCGGCGAAGAGACCTCGTTGCTCGACAGCCTTGAAGGCAAACGCGGGCTGATTCGATTCAAACCACCGTTACCCGCCATTGCAGGCCTGCTGGGCAAACCAACGGTGGTTAACAACGTATTATCGCTGGGTGCGATCAGCACAATCCTGGCAGACGGTGCAGCCTATTACCGGGATTTTGGCATCGGCCGTTCGCGCGGTACGCTCACTGTACAGCTGGCAGGCAATATTCGCCGGGGCGGCCTGGTAGAGGTTCCGTTTGGCGCCAGCTTGCGTGAACTGCTCGAAGGATACGGCGGAGGGACTGCCAGTGGCAGACCGGCCCGCGCGATCCAGGTGGGCGGGCCTCTGGGCGCCTATCTGCCTGAATCACAATGGGATGTCACGTTGAATTACGGTGCATTGACAGACATTGGCGGCATGCTTGGGCACGGCGGTGTCGTGGTATTTGATGACACTGTGGACATGGCACAACAGGCTCGCTTTGCAATGGAATTCTGTGCCATCGAGTCTTGCGGAAAATGTACACCCTGCCGGGTGGGTTCGGTCCGGGGTGTTGAAGTTATCGATCGGGTTATCGCCAACCAGGACCGCGAATTCAACCTCAAGGTCCTTGCTGATCTTTGCAATACAATGGACAAGGGTTCACTCTGCGCAATGGGTGGTCTGACCCCCATGCCGGTGCGCAGCGCAATAAAACATTTCCCGGAAGATTTCGGAGCATGATTGCAAATGTATGAATCACGACTAGACATGGGGACACCGCTGCCATTGAAAATCGGCATGCCGGTTTCACTGACCATTGACGGTCAGCCGGTCACTGTTGCAGCAGGCACTTCGGTCATGCGCGCGGCAGCACAGGCGGGTATCAAAGTACCGAAACTGTGTGCCACGGACAGCCTGGATGCTTTTGGATCGTGCAGGGTATGCCTGGTTGAAATCGATGGGCGAAATGGGTATCCCGCGTCATGCACCACCGATGTGGAAGCGGAGATGGTCGTTCACACCCAGTCAAAAGAACTGGATGAACTGCGTAGCAACGTGGTTGAACTGTACGTTTCCGACCATCCGCTGGATTGTGACACCTGTTCCGCCAACGGTGACTGCGAATTGCAGGACGTGGCTGAGTCCCTGGGTGTTGAAGGCAGCCGTTATGGCATGAACGGGGCAAACCACCAGGATGCCGCCAAAGACGAGTCAAACCCCTATTTCGCTTTCGACCCTTCCCAGTGCATCGTTTGCTACCGCTGCGTCAGGGCTTGCGATGATATCCAGGGCACTTTTGCGTTGACCGTTGACGGTCGAGGGTTCTCTTCAAAAATCGTGGCGGGGCAGTTGGAAAGCTTCATGGATTCCGACTGCGTATCCTGTGGAGCCTGCGTAGATAATTGTCCTACTGAGGCGCTGACTGAAAAGTCGGTCATTGAAAACGGCTTGCCTGACCGCAGCGTCACGACAACCTGTGCTTATTGCGGTGTCGGTTGTTCATTCCATGCCGACCTCAAAGACGACCAGGTGTTACGGATGGTTCCGGACAGGGAAGGGCATGCCAATGAAGGCCATGCCTGTATCAAGGGGCGGTTTGCATTCGGCTATGCAACGCATAAAGACCGGATCACAAGCCCGATGATCCGGGAAAGTATCGATGATCCCTGGCGGGAAGTCAGTTGGGAAGAGGCGTTCCAGTACACGGCAGAACGCCTGCGCGCGATCCAGGACAAGTATGGGCCGGACAGTATCGGCGGCATCACTTCGTCCCGTTGCACCAACGAGGAAACCTACCTGGTACAAAAAATGGTCCGGGCGGCGTTTGGCAATAATAACGTGGACACCTGTGCCCGGGTCTGCCATTCGCCAACCGGATACGGTTTGAAGACTACGCTGGGTGAATCGGCCGGTACCCAGGCTTTCAATTCGGTAGCCAGTGCAGACGTCGTGCTGGTGATGGGCGCTAACCCCAGTGATGCACACCCGGTATTCGCTTCCCGGCTCAAGCGCCGCCTGCGCGAGGGCGCCCGCCTGATCGTGGCGGATCCAAGGCGTATCGACCTGGTCAATTCTCCGCATGTCCGGGCTGACCACCACCTGGCCTTGCGCCCGGGCAGCAACGTCGCATTCATTAATTCGATGGCGCACGTGATCGTGAGCGAGGGCCTGGAAGACACGGCTTTTATCGAAGCACGTTGTGAAACGGAGCAGTACCTGAAATGGCGGGAGTTCATTTGCGGTGAACAGAATTCACCGGAGGTGACTGAACGGATAACCGCCATCCCGGCTTCTGAACTCAGGGCTGCAGCCCGCCTGTTTGCCAGTGTGCCCAATGCTGCGATTTACTATGGCCTCGGTGTTTCCGAGCATAGCCAGGGTTCGACCACCGTGATGGGTATCGCCAACCTTGCAATGGTCACCGGGAACCTGGGCCGCGAGGGTGTGGGTGTGAATCCGCTGAGAGGCCAGAACAATGTCCAGGGTTCCTGTGACATGGGTTCATTCCCGCATGAGCTTCCCGGCTACCGGCACATCTCTGACGTTGCCGTCAGGAGCCTGTTCGAACAGGAGTGGAATACGCGACTGCAGTCTGATCCGGGCCTGCGCATTCCGAACATGTTTGACGCCTCTATCAGCGGAAATTTCAAAGGCCTGTACGTCCAGGGCGAAGATGTTGCCCAGAGCGATCCCAATACGCACCACGTGGAAAAAGCACTGCAGTCGCTGGAATGTCTCATCGTCCAGGATATATTCCTGAACGAAACCGCACGTTTCGCACACGTTTTGCTGCCTGGTTCATCGTTCCTCGAGAAAAATGGAACATTCACCAATGCTGAGCGCCGGATTTCAATGGTTCGCAAAGCCATCGAACCGCTCGCCGGACTGGAGGACTGGGAAGTGACCATGGCGTTAAGCAATGCCATGGGATATCCGATGGACTACAGTCACCCGTCCGAAATCATGGACGAAATCGCACGGCTTACGCCCACCTTCAAAGGGGTGTCGTATGAAAAACTGGACCGGCTTGGAAGCATCCAGTGGCCCTGTAACGATGAAGCCCCGCAAGGCACGCCCACGATGCACGTGGATGAGTTCGTGCGCGGCAAGGGATATTTCGCAATTACCGGTTTTGTACCCACCGATGAGCGTGCAACACGAAAGTACCCACTATTGATGACAACGGGACGAATCCTCTCGCAGTACAACGTGGGTGCGCAAACACGGCGCACAGCCAACTCGGAGTTTTACGCAGAGGATATCCTTGAAATTCATCCCTTCGACGCCGAAGAGCGTGGCATCAGTGAAGGCGACTGGTGTGGCATAGCAAGTCGTGCGGGTGAAACGGTGTTGCGGGCCGTTCTGACCGACCGGGTTCAGCCCGGCGTTGTGTACACGACATTCCATTTCCCATCCAGCGGCGCAAATGTGATTACCACCGATAATTCCGACTGGGCGACCAACTGTCCCGAGTACAAGGTTACCGCGGTGCAGGTCAGCCATGTCAGTGAACCCTCCGAGTGGCAAAAGGAGTATCGCGATTTTGCCCGCCGGCAGGAGGAATTGCTGGACAAGGCCCGTGTCTGAATCCCGGCGTGTGCCGGTTGTCCGCTGGCGCCGGCAAAGTCAAACCGAATTCGCACAGGATCCGGCGGTTGACGATAGTGTTGCTGTTGAGTTACCGATCGCCTTGACTTACAACCGGGTATCCCACGTTGTGATGATGGCAACGCCTTCGGACCTGGAAGATTTCGCTGTTGGATTTTCGATCACCGAAGCACTGGTGGGCGGGCCGGAAGATATTCTTTCTATCCGGGTCGTCGAACGCCCCGGCGGAACCGAACTTGCCATGACGATCACGGAAGACTGGTTCGATCGGCTGGCCACTCAGCGCCGCAACATGTCCGGGCGCACCGGCTGCGGGTTGTGCGGCGCTGAGAACATTGAACAGGCGCTGCGTAATCCCAGTCCCGTGTCGCATGTGGTCAAAGTCTCCCAGGCGGCTTTACAGCAGGCTGTGCTGGATCTCGAAGCGCATCAGCCGCTGCAGTCTGAAACCGGGGCTACGCACGGGGCGGCATGGTGCGGTCTCGATGGTACTATTCTTCAACTGCGCGAGGATGTCGGTCGTCACAATGCGCTGGACAAACTAATCGGCAGCCTGGTCAGGGCCGGGTTTGAGCCGGCAGCAGGGTTTGTACTCATTTCAAGCCGGGCCAGTTATGAAATGGTCTACAAAACAGCGGCGGTTGGTATTGAACTGATCATGGCAGTTTCTGCTCCGACCAGCCTCGCTGTAGAATTTGCAGAACGATCAGGTGTAAGCCTGGTAGGGTTCGCGCGACCGGGAAGACACAATATTTACACTTTTCCGGACCGGATTACAGGATGAGGATTAACTAATGCAAGAAGTTGATCAATTGGCAAAAATGGCCAACCAGATTGCGGATAATTTCAGTTTCCATGACGATACGGTGGATCGCATCACCGACCATCTGAAGCGCTTCTGGGCTCCGTCGATGCAAAAAAAACTCATTGAGTTTGATCAAACCGGCAAAGCAGTTCTTAAACCAGCGGTTCGGGAAGCATTAAAGGGCCTGGAAAGCAGCTGATGTCCTTGCCGCCGGTCGCTGCTGACCATCGGGCCGGGTTGCAGGCGGCAGGTGTAATCCTGGCCGGTGGGCGCGCCAGGCGCATGGGTGGGTTGGTCAAAGCCCTGCAGCCCTTGTCTGAAAAGCCAATGCTGCACCACGTCATTGAGCGCGTGACTCCCCAGGTGGCGGCTCTTGCGCTCAGTGTGGAGCGCCCTTGCAAATCATTTAAGGCTTTCGGACTGCCGCAGTTGGCGGATGCAAAACCAGAGGGCGGACCGCTCGGCGGTTTGCTGTCGGGTTTACAATGGATGGACAGCGCTTACGACTGGTTGTTGCTGGTGCCTTGCGATGCGCCATTTATACCACTGGACCTCGCAGACCGGCTGTTTGAGTGTGCTGCCGAGTCCGGCCATGCCGGAGCACTGGTGCGTTACGCAGGTGAAATTCAACCCACTTTTTCATTGTGGCACCGCACCATCCTGCCCGCCCTTGAACAGGCCGTAACCGTCGAGGGTATGGCTGGTTTCAAGCAATTTCTGCGCGTAGCGGAACTGGCTGAAAGGGAGTGGCCGCAATCAACGCCTCCGCCTTTTTTCAATATTAACGATCAGGATGCGTTGCACAAAGCGGACAGACTGATGAAGACGTCAAAGGAAGACTCAGCATGCTCAGCGTGAATGAAGCAATCGACACCCTGCTGGAAAACTGCAAACGACTGGTGGATAGCGAAGATATCAGTCTGATGGAGGCGACAGGCCGCACGCTCGCTGCAGACCTCATTGCCGCCATCGATGTTCCGCCGGCCGATAACAGCGCCATGGATGGCTATGCCATTCGTTGGTCTGACTGGACCGATACAGAGACGGCCATCCCTCTGAGCCAGAGAATCACGGCGGGATCCGTGCCGGCTGAGCTGGCCAGCGGCAGCGCTGCCCGGATATTCACCGGTGCTGCAGTACCTGGTGGTGCGGATACTGTGGTCATGCAGGAGCATTGCAGCGAGAACGACAAAGCGGTGAAGATTCTCAAATTGCCCCCTGAAGGCGCAAATATCAGGCGACGCGGCCAGGACATTTCGAGCGGGCAGACGGTGCTCAACGTGGGGCACAGGCTGAGGTGCCAGGACCTGGGGCTGGCAGCCTCTCTGGGGATGGCTGAGGTGCCTGTATTCCGGAGATTAAGGGTCGCGGTAATGTCGACCGGCGATGAACTGCGTGAACCCGGAGAGCCCATTGCGCCAGGCCAGATTTATAACTCCAATCGCTATACGATGAAGTCACAGCTGGCGACCTGGGGCTTTGAGATCATTGATATGGGCGTTGCCCGGGATGACCCGGAGATTGTCAGGGAAATGATGCTCAAGGCAGCAGAGCAAGCCGATGTGATCATCACTTCAGGCGGTGTTTCGGTGGGTGAGGAAGACCACGTGAAGGCCGTGGTCGAGGACCTGGGCGCCATCAATTTGTGGCGCATTGCGGTCAAGCCAGGCAAACCGTTCGCGTTCGGACAAGTTCAGGGGACGCCTTTTATCGGCTTACCCGGCAATCCGGTTTCGGTGTTCGTTACACTACTGGTGATTGCGCGGCCTTACCTTTTCGCCTGCCAGGGCATCACGGATACCTCGGTACATGCCGTCCGCCATACTGCCCGGTTCAACAAGAAAGTAAGCCACAGGGAGGACTATCTCCGTGTGCGCTCCGATCAGGCTGGAGTGGAACTGTTTACCAACCAAAGCAGCGGAGTGCTGTTCTCAACGTCATGGGGCGACGGCCTGGTGCGCCAGGGTGTTGGAGCCGAAATTCAGGCAGGCTCGCTGGTTGACTTCCTGCCGTATGCTGTTTTCAATTAGCAAACCCTGAAGATTCCGCCAGTAGCTTTTCACAAAGGTGCCGCCCGATAGGAATGGCGGACGTGGCGGCGGGCGAGGGCGCGTTGCACACGTGCAAACTGCGGGGAGTTTCCTTGATCAAAAAATCATGCACCATGGTGCCATCGCCACGGATGGCTTGCGCGCGGATGCCGGCCGGGTAGGGTTCCAGGTCTGCTGCGGTGATTTGAGGACAGTATTTGCGTACCTCGGCCAGGTAGCCCGGTTTCCAGATTGAATTCAGGGTTTCGCGAACGCCATGTCTGAAATGCCTGGCGGAGGCTTTCCAGAACCCCGCAAAGGAGAGTATTTCAGAGGTGTCCCGCCAATTGAAATTGAGGCGGCCGTAACCTTCACGTTTCCAGCCCTGGACCGCATTGGGCCCAACGGTGATCGAACCATCGATCATGCGCGTAAGGTGAACGCCCAGGAATGGTAAATCGGGGTCTGGTACGGGGTAAACCAGGTGCCGGATCAAGTCATTGAGACCGGGCCGGAGCCGGTAGTATTCACCACGGTATGGAATGATCCGGAAATCGATGTCCAGGCCCTGCATGCGAGCCAGCCGATCGGCCATCAGGCCACCACACACAACCAGCCGGTCACAGCGAAAAGTTTCCGCCTGGGTGCGAATGACGATTTCGTCACTGTGTTCTGCGATACCGGTGACTTCCGTCGCCAGCCGCGCTGTTCCGCCCATCTCGTGAAATTGCAGCAACATGGCACGGCAGATTGCGGAAAAATCAACGATCCCGGATTGACTGACCAGAAAGGCCCCGGCCGCGGTTATCGAGGGTTCAAGTTCGTGCAGTTCCTCAGGCTCCAGCATCACTGGATCCAGACCATTTTCACGGCACCGCGTAAACAGTGCGTGCATTCTCTTGAGTTCTGCACTGTCAGTAGCAACCAGTATTTTACCGGTACGTTCACAGGCCACACCGAATTCCCGGCAAAACTCGTAGGTGGCGCGTGCGCCTTCCTTGCAAAATCTGGCTTTAAGGCTGCCGGGTTCGTAATACACACCCGCGTGAATGACTCCGCTGTTGTGGCCTGTCTGGTGAAAGCCCGGAGTTTCCTCCTTCTCGAGTATCAGAATTTTGGCGTGCCCCAGCGTTTTCTTGAGCTGCCAGGCCGTGGATAAGCCGACGATTCCCGCGCCGATGATGATGAAGTCGTATTTCATTTTCAATTAGCATATGCGCTCGGGCATAATGAGTCGAGATGAAAGCAGTCCTCTACGAAACTTTTGTTTTTTCAAGACTTGCCGGACTGCTCCTGTTAGTAGGATCCGCATCCCTGTTTGCGTCTGCGCCTGCTCCCGAGGCGCTGGCCAACGGAGAGATTTTATCCGGGTCCTGGGTTGATACGCCTGTTCCGGTAGCCCGCTTCAGCGGCATTCCATTCGCCCGGCCGCCTCTTGGTTCGTTGAGATGGCGTGCCCCGCAACCTCATCTGCCCCGCCAGGAAAAACAGGCGGCGCAGGGATTCGCGGCGGCCTGTATGCAGGATAGCGGAAATGTAGACTGGTATGCCGGTGTGGCGCGGGCCTTTGGCCACGACGCGGAAGTTGTCGAACGCCCGCTGGCAATCAGCGAAGATTGCCTGTACCTGAATGTATGGTCCCCGCAGCTTTCCGCCGGCGCCCGCCTGCCGGTCATGGTTTTTGTCCATGGAGGCAGTAACCGGGGCGGCTGGTCTTACGAGCCTAATTATATCGGTCAGAACCTGGCGGCACGGGGCGTGGTGGTTGTCACAATCGCTTACCGCCTGGGTGCTTTTGGCTTCTTCTCGCACCGCGCCCTGGACAATGGGGAAGGCGAACCGGTGGCAAATTTTGCATTGCTGGACATCCGCGCGGCGTTCCGGTGGATCCATCAGCACATAAGTGCCTTTGGCGGTGACCCTGAAAACATTACAGGGTTTGGTGAATCTTCCGGCGCTTTTGACCTGGCTGATTTGCTGATGGTGGACCTGGATGCGGGCAACGGCAAACAGTCCCTGTTCAGGCGCCTGATCCTGCAGAGCATAGGCGGGCCTTCACGCACCCGCCGTACGCTTGCCGAAGAACAGGAAATAGGCGGTGTGCTGGCGGGCAGTCTTGGTTTGGCCGGGGCTGTAACTGCAGGACAGCTGCGCGGTGTGCCCGCCGGGGACATCCTGAAAGCTGCCGGACAGCTGCCTTCCGGGCATTATTTTTCGGCGGTGATAGACGGAGTGACCGTTCCCCGGCACCCATTGGCGGCTTTGGGCCAGGTCCAGGCAGCCGGTGTCGAGCTGATTACCGGTACGAACGCTGATGAATGGTATATGTACCTCAACCAGGAGACTTCGCGAAAAGACCTTGAAAACTGGATTTCAGAGAATGCCCCGGAGCACCGGGCGGCGCTTGTTGAATTCACGGCTGACGAGCAGGATGCGAGAAGAGCCCTGGACACAATGAGAACAGCCCGGCGAATGATGTGTCCTTCGCGTTTTCTCGCACAAACAATAAACAACACAGGTGGGCAGGCCTGGGTCTATTATTTCGACCGGCGACGTCCTGGGGATGGAGGTCAGCAGCTGGGCGCGTATCATGGCGCCGAACTGCCTTATGTATTTGACCGGCATGATGCCTGGTTGCCCACCACGGAAGCGGACAGGCTTTTGTCATCGGCGATGATGGATTATTGGGTTCAGTTTGCACGCAACGGAAACCCCAATGGTCCCGGGCAACCAGGCTGGCCGGTATACACCGATCAACAACCGGAACTGTTGCTGTTGAGTGATCGAATTGGGTCTTTTCCCGATACATCAACGGAGTTATGCAAAATGCTTGGCCCTGGTCCTTGGCGATCGGAGACAAAAAAATGAAAAGACAGCAGCTCGACTGGCCCGGTTTCACCGCGTCGATAGTGGTCATCCTGGCGGTCTGCATCCCCCTGGTTTTATTTCCTGACAGTGGTGGAGACTTTCTGGTCAGCCTTTATGGCGTTGTGACAAGCCACTTTGGGTTCCTGTACCTGCTCTCAGGCATGGCGGTGCTCGTGTTTCTCCTGTGGCTGGCTCTGGGGCCATATGGCAAGGTCCGCCTGGCGGCAGGTGATGAGGAGCCCGATTTCAGTACACTCAGTTGGGTTGCGATGTTGTTTTGTGCCGGGGTCGGCGCCGGGTTAATGTACTGGGCGCCGATCGAGTGGGGGTACTATTTTGATGGCCCTCCGTTTGGTGTGGAACCCAGGTCTGCAGAGGCTGCAGAATGGGCTTCAACCTACGGGATATTTCACTGGGGGCCGACAGCCTGGGCGCTGTATTGCCTGCCAACCGTTGCTATTGCCTATCCCTACTACACCAAGAAGATGACCTTTCTTCGTCTCAGCACCAGTTGCCACTATTTCTTCGGCGGTGCCCAGGAAACGCGAAGCGAGCGGCTGATTGACTGGTTGTTCATGATCGGCTTGCTGGGAGGAGCCGGTACGTCGCTGGGTTTTTCCACGCCGTTGATCGCGGCGTGCGTGTCCCGGGTGACCGGCCTGGAAGCCAATTTCACGATGGAAGTCGCCATCGTTGCCGTTTCGGTTGTCATTTTTGCCACCAGTGTCTGGATGGGGTTGAAGAAAGGAATAAAACGCCTGAGCGATATCAATATGTGGCTGGCGTTTTTACTGCTGGCATTTGTGCTCATTGCGGGCCCTACGGTGTTCCTGCTCAAAGCATCGGTCAACAGCCTGGGCTTGATGGCACAGAATTTTATCAGAATGAATTCGTGGACAGATGCGTTCACAGATTCCGGATTCGTTGAGAACTGGACCATTTTCTACTGGGCCTGGTGGATCGCATACGCACCATTTGTCGGTCTTTTCGTAACCCGTATTTCAAGGGGCCGGACCCTGCGGCAAGTGATTTTCGGCATGCTGGGTTTCGGCACCCTGGGCGCCGGGTTGTTTTACATGGTTTTTGGCAATTTTGGACTAAGTCTTGAATTGGAAGGTACGGTCGAAGTGACCAGGATCATGAGCGAGCAGAACGGCTCCGAAGCGGTTGTCGCCATACTGGATCAACTACCCGCAGCAGGGCTGGTCGTTTCCATATATGCGCTCATCGCGCTGATTTTTTCAGCTACAACGTATGATTCGGCTTCCTATATACTCGCTTCGGCCGCAACAAGGCACCTGCCGGCGGGCGAAGACCCGCAGCGGTGGCACCGGGTTTTCTGGGCGCTGGCACTTGCAGTTTTACCAATTACCCTCATGTTTGTTGGCGGGTTGAAGGTCGTGCAGTCCGCCACGCTGGTGGTATCTCTGCCGCTGATCTTTGTCGGTGGACTGATGGCAGTCTCGTTGGTGAAACAGTTGCAAAAAGACCTTGGTTAATAGACTTTTTTGGGGATAGACAAGTAATGATTAGCGTACGAGTAACCGACCTGGATGGCCAGGAACATGATCTCCAGGCCAGTCCAGATAGCGTGTTGATGGAACTGCTGAGAGAACAGGACTGGGGAATTGCTGCCTTGTGCGGAGGAATGTGCTCATGTGCCACCTGCCACGTCTTCGTAGACGAGGTCTGGTTGGACAGCCTCCCCATGAAAGAGTCTGATGAAGAAGAATTACTGGAACTGCTGGATCACTTTCAGCCAAATTCGCGGCTCAGCTGTCAATTGCGTGTTCAAGCTGCGCACGACGGACTGACTGTGACGCTGGCGCCGGAGGAGTAGTGAACCGGGTTCCGGGCAACTCCTAACCTGTTTTGCAGGATTCGTCCTGTGATCGAATGTGATTGACCCAGCCGTCCGGTTCCACTTCGACCATCCTGGGCGGAGCAATCGAGTCTTGCATGCAAATCTTGAATTGTCCGCTAAGGATAATCTGATCACTGAGCAACCCGGTTGCGGTGAATGCTGCGCGTGATTCCGTTGCTCCCGTGGCTTCGATATTGATCCGCTGATGGGGTGCCTCGAAGGCTTTGATCAATTCGATATCCTGGACCGTGCCGTTGCCGTTGCCATCTGAAAAAACGACCCAACCATGATTCCAGTTGCCGTCCCTGCGGCATGAATGGCCGTTTGAACTGGGACACACAACCACCGTAGTGCTGCGCAACTGGGCTTCCGTCCTGGCAAGTTCCAGGCCATTGAGCAGTGAAGCTTCCGTTGTCTTGAGGCGATATTTTTCCAACAGCACGGTAGAGTTTGGTATAGCGACCAATACCACGATTGTGACCGCCGCCAGACCGATCAATACCTCCAGTACGCTGATACCGAGGGCATGGTTTCGTCGCTTAATGTTTCTTTTTTTTCTCAAGGATTGCATGGTTTATTGCCCCTTTGCAGATTTGCAAAATCAGTTTACGGTGATGGAAGAGGTAACAGACTCATCCACTGTGGATATCAGTAAAATCGTACCCGGGTCTTCTACCAGTCCTCTTTCATCAAATACGAATGATTCGTGATCAGAAATGACCCTGATATCGGGCGGCAACGTAAATTCCTGTATCTGCACCGAATTTGCTTTCTTCCGGTTTGCGGATGAAAACGAAATAGTCTGGATCGGCCTTTGTTCATTGCCGGCAGAAATATTCATGGCAATGGCAGATTCGCTGATGCGTGCAGTCTGCCTGGCGGCCTGAATTGAGTAGTGGACATTCTCCAGTGTTGCAGACATTTCAGCCTTGACTGCCGCTCCACTGACCGATGGCACGGCAAATGACAGCAGGATGACCAGGACAGCAAGTCCCAGCAGGATTTCGATCAGGCTGATCCCCTTTGAGTTTGAGGCTGGATTCCTCAGAAGCAGTTTTTTCATAATCCCCTACGCTTTTCGATCCGGTATAGCCGATCGACTCTGGCTTCCCTGCACATTTCCGTGGGGCACGGGAGGTCCGTGCATTTCCGGCCGCCAGTCCGTAGCGATTGAATTGAAACTTCCTGACTTAAGTATAAATAAATCAGAAACCAGGAGTGTAGTCAGCTATGACCGTTCATCCGGCAGATTGGACCGCTCGAACGATTCAGGACTGAATCAGCGCCATATATTGCCGTTATTGCCTGGCTTCGTTCAGTGCGTCAAGCAGAATGGACGCCCAGCCTCTGAGGATACGATCTCCGGCGGATTTGTTGGTTACCGAGTTTGTCCAGGTGTAGAATCCCGAGCGCGAAGCGTTGTCAACCCTGCGATCCAGCGCCTTGGCAATCAGGTCGCCGGTGACAGAATCAAAGAGCTCAATATAAAGCGTCATTTCCCCGGCAGAGGATGTGTAACTGGTGCTCCTGCCAGCGTGGGGTGTATCCGGTGCAGTGACATCCAGGTTGATAATGGCCGGTCTGACCAACAGGACATCTTCTGCGGCTTCATCGACAACCTCATAGCCCCCTTCTTCCTGGGTTTTGGCCCATACTGCTCCGCTCGAAGCGAGCAGCGACAGGTTCAATAACAAAGCAATCATCCAGTTGAATTTCATTCTGTAACTCCTCTTTCCCAGGGAAAATTACAAAGTTTACACAAACCGGTTATGATTCGGAACATGGATGAGCAACGGCGGGACTTACGCCTTTTTTTCAGGCTGAATATTTTCTATGGCTTACTGTGCAGCTGCACTCGATGGAAGGCGATGCGCAGGAAAACGAACTTACCGGTTGAGAACGTGTCCGTTTTGAGTATGCAAACCGTGCTTTGGAGATTTTTGTGAAGGTCATTATTCTGCCCCTGTTGCTTGCTGCCAATCTTGTATTTGCCGAAGCCCGGCAGATTGATGAATTTCAATGGGAAGGCGTGGACCGCATTGTTGCAATTGGCGATTTGCATGGTGATTACGATAATTACATCGCAACTCTCAGCGCAGCGGGTCTGATTGACAAAAAGGGAAAATGGAGCGGTGGCAAAACGCACTTTGTGCAGACCGGAGATATTCCCGACCGCGGTCCGGATACGCAGAAAATCATCAAACACATCAGGAAACTGGGCAAACAGGCGCTGAAAAAGGGGGGGCGTGTTCACAACCTGATCGGTAATCATGAAGCCATGAACGTATATGGCGACTTGAGGTATGTGCATGACGGCGAGTTTGAAGCTTTCGTAAGCCGGGGTTCTGCGAAGCTCAGGGAGCGCGTATTCGAAATCAACCTTCAGAATATCCAAAACAATGACCCGGAAATGTTTGCTGCGCTGCCCGAGAATTTTCAGGAAGAATGGAACCTCAAGCACCCCTTGGGCTGGGTTGAGCACCGGCAGGCCTGGGATCCGGCCTGGAACCCCGAAGGCGAGATTTCGAGCTGGGTACTGGAAAACAAAGTGGCAGTGCGCATTAACGACAATATCTTCCTGCACGGGGGCATCAGCGGCTTCTATTGCCAGAACTCGCTGGATTCGATGACCGAGAAAGTCGTGGGTAAACTCGGCCAATACGATCCCCGTTATCCCGGCATCCTGGAAGATGAATTCGGGCCCCTGTGGTATCGGGGATTGTCAGGAGTGGATCCGACCGCACTGGACGAAACCGTCGATGCCATCCTCGCGCGCCACAAAGTCAATCACATTGTGGTTGGACATACACCAACCAGTGGGGTTATCTGGCCGCAATATGAAGGAAGGGTGGTCATGATTGATACAGGCATCGCCCGCGCATATGGTGGTTATATAGGGTATCTGGAGATCACGCAGGCCGGACTGTTTGCCGGCTACGTAAACGGCAAGCTCGCTTTGCCTTCAAGCAAGGCGGATTCCATACCATACCTTGAAAAGGTGATTGCCATGAATCCAGGCAACCCCTATCTCCAGGAACGTCTGGAGCAACTGCAGCATCCCGCGGTCCCGGAGCTAATGGAAGCCGATCCGTTGATTGTGGAAAAGGCTGTAACGGGAACTGCACACAAGCCGATTCCTATTTGCGGCATTTCCCAATGACTTTTTTCTCGAATTCTTTGTCGTTCTTGATCAGGTCGTAATAGCGTTTCAAAAATTTCGTGGCCTTTTTTTTCGACCCGGAGGTCAGGCGGGCCTCATTCGTGACCAGAGCATACACGGCATTTTCCTGGGCCAGCGACTTCTGGCGGGCGTCTTCAAGGCCGCTGTTATATAGGCAATAACCCCGGTAAAGGCGCTGGGTGACTGAGTTGATTCCGAGGCCGTCAGGGGGCGCCGCGTAGTGGGCATCAACCAGGCCTGCGGAATCAAAATCATAAGGAATGGGATAGGCCTTGTCTTTTGCCTGTAACGGCTCAGGGCCGATCAGCTTGGCGTTGTGGCAGCATTCATTGGTTTTAGGCCCGCTTAGCGCAGCCCAGTCGACATTGCCGATCATGTACTGGAACAGCGAGAAATCACTGATTACTTTGGTTGCCAGTTGAGACGACTTAACTTTCGGAATATTGAGTTTTTTCAGGTCGTGGCGTTTGGCAACATCACTGTCGTCTTCAATCAGGAAGGCAAAGCGCTGTTTGTCTGTTTTTCCAGTTTTGCTATCGACATAGCTCACTTCCAGTGGGCGAATCCGGAAGCTGTAGTCGGTGATCAGGTTATACATCTGGTAGGCCAGCATTTCCAAAATGTAATACTGTTTATAGCGGGAGGCTTTCTCACAGTGTGTGACCATCTTCAGGGATTTCTGGCCGCGAAAAGTTGTTCCCTTGACCTCTTCTTTATTGAAATGCAGCTTGATCGGTGGAAAACGACAAACCCTCTGACGGGTAATTCCACGCCGGGACGCAGTGATATCCAGCGTCAGGCTGTTGCCAAGTTCATCCGTATATTCCAGCGTGGCGGGGTAAGGCTCCTGATTTTTTTTATTTCTGACCATGTCACGCCAGGGTGCTGTGATGGTCACAGCCAATGTGTCTTCGCTGGAGAAAAGCCTGGCCGGTTTGACTGAGCCGTCTTTGCTTTCCTGGGCATAAGCTGCTGCTGTGCTGAGCAGGAGGATTAGCAGTAAGAATCGTTGCATGGGTTTCTTTCCGGCGGCTTGTGCTTCGTTTCCATTATAAGCGTCGCAAACCAGATTGCACGGGGATAAATCGAAGCTTGCATTTCATGGCGCCCAGGGCTTAGTTTCGTGGTGTGCCTGTGAACAACAAAACCAGTTTGGTTGAAACCCTGAGCCTGTGCTGTCCTGATTTAAGGATAAGCACAGAAGCCGCCGTGCTTGAGAGTCACGGGCAGGACTGGACCCGGTTCCGCAAACCAGCCCCGGCCGCTATCGCTTTTCCTGCTTCCACCGACCAGGTATGCGACCTGGTAAAGTGCGCGGAGCAAAATCATTTTCCGCTGGTTCCTTCCGGCGGCAGGACCGGCTTGAGCGGTGGAGCTGTGGCCGCAAATGGCGAATTGGTTGTTTCTTTCGACTGGATGCGTCGCGTTGTCGAGTTTAACGAAATCGATCGGACGGTGACCGTGGAGCCAGGTGTGGCAACCGCAACCGTCCAGGCCCTGGCGGTTCAGAAAGGCCTTTATTACCCAGTGTCTTTCGCCTCTGAAGGCACCAGCCAGGTCGGTGGCAACATAGCGACCAATGCCGGTGGCATCCGGGTTTTACGTTATGGTCTCACGCGGGATCGGGTTGCGGGCTTGAAAGTGGTGACGGGCCACGGGCAATTGCTGGATCTCAACCGGGGTCTGGTTAAAAATGCCAGTGGCTATGACCTGCGGCACCTGTTCGTTGCCAGTGAAGGAACATTGGGCCTGATTGTCGAAGCAACTTTGAAACTGGCAGACCCACCCGTGCCGGGTAGAGTCCTGTTACTGGGGGTCGGCAGCATGGACAGCCTGATGAAGGTATTTGCGCAGTTGCGATCCAGTCTGGACTTGTCCGCCTTCGAGTTTTTCACCGATCGGGCGCTGCATCATGTCATGGCGGCCAACAATCTGCCTGCGCCATTGGAAAGCTCATGTCCTTTGTATGTCGTTACCGAGTTTGACTGTCCCGATGATCAGTTCGAGTCGAAAGCCATGGATTGTCTCGACGCCTGTTCCCGTCATGGGTGGCTGGTTGACGGCGTGATCAGTCAGAATCAACGTCAGATGGGAGAGTTGTGGCGCTATCGCGAAGGCATTTCAGAATCCATCAGCCACTTTCCGCCTTATAAGAACGACTTATCCGTGAGGATTTCCAGGGTGCCGGAATTTCTGCGTCGGATGGATACTTTGATGAATGAGATCTGCCCGGACTTCGAGGTCGTCTGGTATGGCCATATTGGTGACGGCAACCTGCACATGAACATCCTCAAGCCGGAGCACATGGGTTTGCAGGAATTTGAATCAAGGGCGCATGACATCAGTGAAAAGACTTACGCCCTGACCAGTGAAATGGGGGGAAGTATTTCCGCTGAACACGGAATAGGCCTGCTAAAACAGCCGTGGCTGGACCGAACCCGCTCGGCCGCTGAAATTGCCTTGATGCGGGAACTGAAGAAAGTATTTGACCCGGTTGGAATTTTTAACCCGGGAAAATTGCTGCCATGATCATCCGCTCAAACAAACCGCATTGAAAAATCGGTTGCCAGGACACTCTTGGTGATAGCGCCGACCGAGATGAAATCAACACCTGTCTCAGCTATGTCCCGGATGGTCTCGAGGTCAATTCCACCGGATGCCTCCAGACCGATTCTGTCCTTGAACCCGGCTACCGCCTTAATCAACTGGTCGTTACCGAAATTATCCAACAGTGCGCGTTGTGCGCCAGAGTCGCAGGCTTCTTCAAGTTGCTCCAGGTTTTCCACTTCAACTTCCAACAGCAAATCCGGGTAAAGACGAAGGGCTTCAATAACGGCCGCCTTGATGGAACCCGCAGCCGAGATATGATTCTCCTTGATCAGGATGGCATCGAATAATCCAACCCGGTGATTGCTGGCGCCGCCGCAGCGAACGGCATATTTTTGAGCAAGCCTGAGTCCCGGCAGGGTTTTGCGTGTATCAAGGATGGTCACACCGGTCCCCTTCACCGCATCCACGTAGCGTCGAGCATGCGTAGCTGTACCCGAGAGTGTCTGCAGGAAGTTAATCGCAGTTCTTTCACCGCTGAGAACGGCTCGGGCCAAACCCTTGATACGGCAAATTTCCTGATCCACTGCAATGGCGTCGCCGTCGCTGGCGGACCACTCAATAACAATGTCCGCTTGCAATTGGCGAAACGTTTCTTCGAACCAGGCCTGCCCGCAAAGCACAGCTGCTTCCCTGCTGATGAGTATCGTTTGCAGCATGTTTCCTGGTGGAATGAGCATCGCTGTGCAATCGCCTGAGCCGATGTCTTCTTGCAAGGCCCTGGTGACGTCTTTGGCCACCGCCAGCGGTGCAGGCCGGTCCATTCAGAAATTCTGCAGTTGGGTGCAGCCTATTGCCCGATCTTCCAACAGGATGGGAATGTCGTCGATAACAGGATAAATGACCTTCGAATCCTCGGTTACCAGGGCTTCGCGCAGCGGCTGATCGACTTTTTCACCGCGGACAGTTTGAACTTCGCCATCGGCAATGGCCTTATTGAGGGCTTTCAGCCGGGTTCCTGAAACACGGATTAGCGGTATCTTGCTGACAGGACAGCAGAGTATTTCCAGTAGTTTCCCGTCGATAGGCATATCAGGCTCCGTAATCAGGCTGGTGCACATGGTATAATACCCGGCTTGTATTTCACGCATCAACAGGAATTGCAATCGTGAGTAACCAGGCGCTTGTCGGCATTATCATGGGTTCCCAGTCGGATTGGGACACGATGAAAAACGCGGCAATTACATTGGATGATCTGGGTGTCGCATACGAGACACGCGTAGTTTCCGCACACCGCACGCCGGACCAGATGTTCGAATACGCTGAGCAAGCTGCTGCACGCGGCCTGCAGGCCATAATCGCAGGTGCGGGCGGCGCCGCACACTTGCCTGGAATGGTTGCAGCCAAAACCGTGGTCCCGGTGCTCGGGGTCCCGGTTCTATCCCGTGCTTTGAATGGCATAGACTCGTTATTGTCGATTGCCCAAATGCCCGCGGGCATTCCGGTCGGCACCCTGGCCATCGGAGCAGCCGGAGCGACCAATGCGGCGCTGCTCGCTGCTGCGATCATTGGCAACACTTCACCGCAAGTCAGGGCCGCGCTGGAAGCCTTCAGGAAAAACAAAACCGATGCCGTCCTGGCCCAGCCGGATCCAAGCCGGGTTTGAGGTCGTGACAAATCCTAAACGGGTGGGCGTGCTGGGTGGTGGACAACTGGGCCGCATGCTCGGGTTATCGGGTATACCATTGGGCCTGGAATTTGTATTTCTGGACCCATCTGCTGAAGCCTGTGCCGCCGCGACCGGAGAGCTCCTGCAGGCCGGATTTTCAGATGAAGATGCCGCACGCAGGCTCGCCGGCCTGGTCGATGTGGCGACCTTCGACTTCGAGAATATCCCCGCAGCAACCGCCCGCGCATTGAAGGAGAGCTGCGCCCTGTTCCCGGCGCCCGACGCGCTCGGTGCAGGCCAGGACCGGGCGGCTGAAAATGAACTGCTCAACAGCCTCGGGATCGATGTGCCTGCCTATCATGTTGTGTCCAGCAGGACCGATTTACTCGAGGGGCTGGACACACTCGGCTACCCGGCAGTTTTGAAAACGCGCCGCCTGGGTTATGACGGCAAGGGTCAGGCTGTATTGCGTGACCCGGAGGATTTGGAGCGTGCCTGGCAAAAGCTGGGTGACTTTGACCTGGTGCTGGAGGCGTTTGTTCCGTTTCAGGCAGAGTGTTCGCTGGTTGCGGTTCGCGGACAGGACGGCGAAACACGCACCTGGCCCCTGACGCGAAACGTTCATTCAAATGGAATACTGATGCTGAGCATGCCGGGTGTCTTCGATCAAGACATGCAGTCACTGGCGACGCGAAAAATGCAAGCCTTGCTGGAACATTTCGACTATCGGGGCGTGCTGACCATTGAGTTTTTCCTTTTCCAGGGCGAGTTGCTGGCCAACGAGTTTGCCCCCCGCGTTCACAACTCCGGTCACTGGACCATCAATGGCTCGACCTGTTCTCAGTTTGAAAATCATGTCCGTGCCATCACCGGCTTGCCACTGGGCGACACCCGGATGAGCGGCCACTCCCTGATGTTTAACTGGATTGGAGAAATGCCGGATAAGCATCGCGCAATGGAGATTGCCGGTTTGCACTGGCATGACTACGGCAAGGCTCCGAGGCCCGGACGTAAAATCGGGCACGCAACGCTGACGGCACCAACGCTGGAAGAATTAAGGCAAAACGCTTATCGCCTGGCGAATATCGCTGGCGGTGAGTTTCCCCGGTTGCTAGCTAATCTTTTCGATCAGTGAACAGACCACGTCAATAATCTCGTCAGCCTGCTCTGTATCGATAATCAGCGGCGGCAACAGGCGGATAACCCTGTCCTGGGTGATATTCAGTAATACACTGTTTTCCATCGCCTGAATTTTCAGATGGTTGGCCTCCGATTCAAGCTCGATGCCGATCATCAGGCCCTTGCCGCGAATCTCCCTGACGGCTGTATTGCCCTCCAGTCGGTCCCTGAACGCACCCAGCATATATTGACCGGTCTGCATTGCCCGCTCAGACAGGTTCTCCGACTGCATAACGTCCAGCACGGTACAGGCAGCCCGGCTGACCAGTGGGTTGCCCCCAAAAGTCGAGCCGTGACGTCCAGGTGACAAGGCTTCAGCGGCATGACCCCGAGCGGCGCAGGCGCCAACAGGCAAGCCGTTGGCCAGCGCTTTTGCTGTAGTCAGGATGTCCGGTCTGATTTCTTCATGCTGGTGGGCATACCAACGGCCGGTCCGGCACAGGCCCGATTGGATTTCGTCGACAATCAGAAGCCAGCCCTGTTCATCGCAAATGTTTCTGAGTTTGGCCAGGTACCCCGGGTCCGGGATGCGGATGCCGGCCTCGCCCTGAATCGGTTCGAGCATGACGGCGGTAATATCGTTGCTGCGCTGTGCGATCTTTTTAATCGCATCCACATCGTTGAACGGTGCCCGGATGAAACCGCTGACCAGTGGCTCAAAACCGGCCTGCGCCTTACGGCTGCCGGTTGCGGATAAAGCGGCCATGGTGCGGCCGTGAAAACTGTGATCCATCACTATGACGCTGGGTTTGTCGATGCCCTTTTCGTGGCCAATAATTCTAGTAATTTTTAGAGCACATTCAATAGCTTCTGCGCCAGAGTTCCCAAAAAATATACGATCCGTATGAGTGATTTCGGCCAGCCGGTCAGCGAGTTTTTCCTGCCAGGGAATGCGGAACAGGTTACCGGTATGTATCAATGTTGAGGCCTGTTCAGAGATCACCGCGGCAATGGCAGGATGGGCGTGCCCCAGTGCACAAACGCCCAGGCCACTGATGGCATCGAGGTAACGTTTTCCGTTTTCATCCCACAGCCACGCTCCTTCCCCGCGCACAAATGCCACGGGTAGCGGTGCATAGGTGTTCATAAGGTGCGCGCTCATATCCAATTCCGGTCAGAATCCGGTCAGAATTTTCCAGCGGTTAACAATGGCGCAAAATAGCGCTGCCGTCATTTCGGTATCATAAATTGCAGAATGGGCTTCAGATTCATTCCAGTCCAGTCCTGCGGCCTGAACGGCGCGGGACAGGACGGTCTGCCCGAACGCCAAGCCACCAAGCGTCGCTGTGTCAAAAGAGCTGAACGGGTGAAAAGGACTGCGTTTGAAATCTGTTCGCGCGATTGCTGAGTTGATAAAAGACAAATCGAAAAATGAATTATGTCCTACCAGGATGGCTCGCTGGCAACCCGTGGCCCTGACTTCTTTTCTAATCGGCTGTGCGATCTGTGCAAGCGCTTCTTTTTCCGGCAGAGCATTGCGTAACGGGCTATCCAGCTGAATCCCGGTGATTTCCAGCGACTTGGGGTTGATATTGGAGCCTGCAAAAGGCTCTACATTTACGTCAATGGTTTCGGCAATGAACAGTCGTCCAAAATCATCCATACGGATAATGCAGGCGGCCAATTCGAGCAATGCATCTTTTTGTGCATTAAACCCGCCGGTTTCAACATCAACTACTACAGGAAGAAAACCCCTGAATCGATCGGCAATGCGCGGCATAATGGACCCCAGTCGATAAGCAGTGGAGCATAAGGGATTAATCCTAAAATTGCCATGAAGACATATCATAATAAAACGCGAGGGATGGTCTTATTGGCGTTTTTCTGCTGCCTTTTTGGCGGCGTAGGTGAGGCACTTTCTGCGCAGAATCAATCGGCGTTATTCTGGTCTGTCAGCCTGAATGGCAAGTCTGCGGGTTTTCTATTGGGAACCATCCACAGTGAAGACCCAAGAGTCCTGGATTTTCGGGAGGAGTTCATAAAGGATTTGAATTCCTGTCAGTTCTTCGCAATGGAAATAGTCCCTGACCTGCCAACCCTGAACCGCCTGACTCAGTACATGCAATACCAGGATGGCACCACCCTGGAAAGCCGGGTTGGGGCAGATCGATACGCAGCCTTGAGAGCTTTACTGGCCAGGTACCAGGTGCCTGCCGAATGGGTGGAGAAGATGAAAGTCTGGGCAGCCATGATGACCCTTAGCGTGCCGCCACCCCAGACCGGCCTGTTCATGGATTTTTCTCTTTCCCTGCGTGCTGCCGGAGCAGGGTTGCAAGTGGTTGGCCTGGAAACCCTGGAGCAACAATTGTCGTTCCTGGAGAAAATGTCGATGGCGCAGCAACTGGCCTTGCTCGACCAGGCCATGGCGGAACAGGAAAAGTCGGGGGAAATCCACACCCAAATGGTGGATAGCTATGTTGAAGGTGATGTGCTCGCTTTGAAAGCGCAGGCTGATGAACAACTGGATCAGCTGGATATGGAATCGAGGCAGTATTTTATTGAGCAGGGAATAGATTTGAGAAACAGGCGGATGCTTGAGTCATTGTTGCCGCTGCTACAGCAGGGCAGGGTTTTCACCGCAGTAGGCGCGCTCCACCTCCCGGGTGACAGCGGTCTGATCAACCTGTTGCGGCAGCAGGGTTATGTTCTGGAGCCGTTGCCGTTACCTCTCAACGGCGCAAAACCGGTGTCAGCCCCAGCAGTACAGCAACAACCAAACAGCTGATACCCCAAACGGGTTCGAGAAAGATCGTCGTGACACCGAGAACTGCGAACAGCAGGGATGCCGCTATTCCGTCACTGATGCGATCACTGATATAACTGTCCCGGCCAGTAAGCTTGAGCAGCAAATGGTCTGTGCTGACTTTGCCACCACCATGGAAAATCAGCGGCAGCAAAATGACAACAAACAGCAGCGGCAGCTTGTAATTCCCCGCATCTTTTGCCGTGATGACATAACCCGTCCAGAGTTCCGCCAGTGAACTCCAGTCGGCTGGCCAGTGCACAGCGGCCGTTGCAACGACCGTAATCACCAAAAGAGAGAGCGCAGCAAACCGGGTGAACAGGCCCATCAGGATCAGTACGGAAAAAAACAACTCACCCCAGGTGGCTGCGAGCCAGTTCAGGTCTGTTGGGGCGAGGCTGAACGGCCACGGAAAACCTTTTTGCCAGTCCGCCCATGGAATCTCGGCGAACCAGTTTTCGCCATGCAGCTTTTTGCTGCCGGCTTCCCAGAATTCCCAGAACATGATCAGGCGCAGCGCCAGTGGCCAGAGGTAGTCTCCCGATGTGCGAAGCCTGGCAGTTATGTTGTCGTAATTGTCGAACATCGGCCTATCTCCTGGTCCCCAGCACTATGTCTTTATGTTTGAATTCGAGCATCAGGTCATGGCCTGTACTGATCACCATGTCGGGATCCGGGTGTTCCATACGATCGGCAATTTCCCGCAACAATTCCAGACCGGTCCCTTTTCTGTTCTCTTTCAGCAAGTCAATTAAAGTCCGGCTGATAAGATTGAGTTTCATGAATTTCACATCACCCTGGCGATTACGGAAAACCAGCAGATGGCTGGGTTCATCGGGCTCAATCTCTGGCTGATAACCGGGTTTGATCAGGTGCACAGGGAAACGGTAGCTCAGGGGCCAGGCCAGAGCCGACAGCACTGGAACGCCTTCCAGCAGATCGCCTTCTGGGTCCGCAGATTGATCGGCTGGCTCCCGTTCGTCCAGCGACAGGGCCAGTTCCACCCATTCATAATGCGCCAGCTCCAGCAGGAAAGCAGGGTCGTTTTCCCGCTGCTCCCGGCCATCTTGTAAATAGCGCAGGAACTCTTTGGCTACTTCGGGGAAAAGGGGCGTCTGGCAGCGGTGTTCCGAGTAAAAATCCCGCACCAGTTGCTGCCAGTCCTGGTCATCGTACAATCTGCGTAATACCGGAAAATTGCTGCTCAGAAGGGATTGAATGTTGTTGAAAAACAGGTCCCGGTAAATTTTCATCCGCCGGTCTTCAATTCCCCCGGGAGCGACATGGGAATCCGGGTTCCTGATATGTGATGCAAACTCCGTTTGCAGCCTGGCCAGGCGCTCAGGCCTGTTTTCTGCCTGGCGTGTCTTTTTGGGTGGGGCTGTCATGTTTTTGCCATTTTTCCTGGAGCGCTGCGATGTGCTCGACCTCGGTCATTAATTCTTCAACCGGAGGCAGATTGAAATCCCGCTCAAGCAAGGTGGGGAACACCCCAAACGCCCGATAGGCCTCTTCGAGAATTTCCCAGACACCGGGTATAACATCGGCGCCATGCGTGTCGACTAACAAATCCTCGGCTTCGTTGTAATGCCCGGCGATATGCCCGTATGCAATCCGGTGCCCTGGCAGGTTTTGCAAAAAAGCAAGGGCATCGTAACGATGGTTGATGCTGTTGACATAAATATTGTTAACGTCCAGCAATAAATCACAATTGGCCTGTTCCAGGATGGCATTGATGAAGTCAATTTCGCTTAACTCAGCTCCTGGAGCGGCGTAATAAGAGACATTCTCAATGGCTATTCGTCGCTCAAGTATGTCCTGTACACGGCGGATTCTGGCCGCAACATAGTCAACAGCTTCCGCTGTGAATGGAATCGGCATCAGATCATAAAGGTGTCCTTCATCGGTGCAGTAACTCAGGTGTTCGCTGTAGCAACGGATCTGGTGTTCATCCAGAAACTGCTTCAGACGATGAAGAAATGTTTCATCGAGCGGAGAAGGTCCACCGATTGAAAGGGAAAGTCCGTGGCAAACGAACGGAACTTTGCTGGTGAACTCCCGAAACGCTTTGCCGTATCGACCGCCAACGGTCATCCAGTTTTCAGGCGCAACTTCCATGAAGTCCACGGCACCCAGGCCATAAGAACGAAGCGGGCCCAACAGGGCCCGCCTTAGTCCCAGTCCAGCACCCTCAACAGGGAAGGTGTGTGTAGTCACTGGATATTTCCGATGTGGGCAGATGCCGGAACAAGGATTTAGTCCTTGTCACCACCGCATTTACCTTCTTCGGCTTTTTCACCGCCGCATTTACCTTCGCCGCATTTACCTTCTTCGGCTTTTTCGCCGCCGCATTTACCTTCTTCGGCTTTTTCACCGCCGCATTTACCTTCGCCACATTTGCCTTCTTCGGCTTTTTCGCCACCGCATTTGCCTTCTTCAGCTTTCTCGCCGCCACACTTGCCTTCGCCGCATTTGCCTTCTTCGGCTTTTTCGCCACCGGCGAGCATGTAGCCATTGTCAAGATCGGTCGCTTCAAACGGATTCTCCGCGGCGACAGCAGAAGCGGATACAGCCATGGAAGAAGCGAATGCTACGCCTACGGCAGCAGCAACAGGTTTGGTGAGCATAGATTTTTCAGTCATTTTAAAGAACCTCCAAGGTTTTACTTACTGGGCCTGAGGCCCCTGATTTAATTGACTATCGGTAGAGCAGTGTTTCCAGAAATCAACACAACTCGGGGCAGAAGACCGGAAACGGCTCCGGATTATTACATTTCAGTCTTGGATTTAAAACTACAAAGATCCGTGACGATACATTCGGGGCAGTTTGGCTTGCGGGCTTTGCAGGTATAACGGCCATGCAGGATAAGCCAATGATGGGCATCAAGCCTGAATTCTTCCGGAACGACTTTCAGCAGTTTCAACTCCACCTGAAGAGGTGTCTTGCCAGGCGCCAGTCCGGTGCGGTTGGATACACGGAAAATATGGGTATCCACGGCAATGGTGGGTTCGCCGAAGGCCGTATTCAGAACCACGTTGGCTGTTTTCCGCCCCACACCAGGCAGTGCCTGCAGTGACTCGCGGTCCTGTGGCACTTCACTACCGTGATCGTCGATCAGCATGCGGCAGGTCTTGATGATGTTCTCTGCCTTCGTGTTGAACAGGCCAATAGTCCTTATGTAAGGTTTCAGGCCATCCACGCCAAGGTTGAAAACGCCTTCAGGCGTATTTGCGAGTGGGTAGAGTTTCCGTGTGGCCTTGTTCACACTCACATCGGTTGCCTGTGCCGAAAGGATGACGGCGATTAATAGTTCAAAGGGTGAGTGGTATTCAAGTTCGGTTCTCGGTTGGGGCATGACCGACTGAAGGCGGCGAAAAAACTCTTTGCGACTGGCGACGTTCATTCAGCTGACACCGCACCCAGTGGAGTCTCTGTCGCCTCCTTATGTGCACGCTTTCGTCGCTCGGTGAGAGTTGAATCCAGCCAGTTTCTGCCTGCGATCAGCAAGCCGAGCCCGATAAAAGCCCCGGCTGGAAGCAGTGCCAGAAGAAAGCCGGGGTGGTTTGGTACCAGTGTCAATTGCATTGATTCACCCCACTCGCCGAACATCAGGCTGGCCTGTCGCAGCAAAGTTCCGTAGCCTGCAATTTCCCTGAAAGCACCCAGGATTACCAGGGCAAGCAAAAAGCCCAGGCCGGTCGATAATCCGTCAATAATCGAGGGGATCGGAGCGTTGCGGGAAGCAAACGCTTCGGCACGGCCTATGATCGCGCAATTGGTGACAATCAGCGGAATGAAAATTCCCAGTATGCGGTAAAGATCGTGAAACCACGCCTGCATCAGCAGCTGTATTACGGTAACCACCGAGGCGATGATCAGCACAAACGCAGGAATCCTGATTTCCGGCCGTAACACGCCCCGGGTCAAGGATACTGCCAGGTTGGAAAAGACCAGCGTGAGGGTAGTGGCGAGCCCAAGGCCAATGGCATTTACGACAGTCGCACTTACTGCCAGCAAGGGGCACAAGCCCAGCAAAACCACCAGGCCGGTGTTTTGCTGCCACAGACCATCCGTAAAAATCTGTCTGTAGGTCATGGAGCGGGGTCTCCGGCAGGAGCGGCGACCGTGTCAAACAGAAAGTCCCGGTTCGCTGCAAAATATTCCAGGGCAAGGCGCACTGCCTCAACCACTGCACGGGGAGTAATGGTTGCCCCGGTAAACTGGTCGAAATCTCCCCCATCGCGTTTTACTGCCCATCTTCCGGATTCGGGGTTTTCCAGTGATTTGCCATGAAAGCCATTGATCCAGTCACTTTTTTCAATTTCGATCGGGTCTCCGAGGCCGGGCGTTTCTTTATGGGCAGTCACCCGGGCGCCTCGTAAAGTGCCGTTTGAGTTGATCCCGACGAGCAATGCGATATTTCCGTTGTACCCGTTCACTGCACTGAATTTCAGTACAACGGCCAGCGGTTCGCCCTGTTGCCGGGCACGGTATGCAGTGACCAGTTGCCCCTTTGGGAAATGGTGCTCGTCCCTGAACAGGATACGATCCTCCAATAACGGGTTGTCATAGCTCTGCGGAATGATCTGGCCCAATTGTTCCAGGATGACTCTGCGCTCCTGGGCTGCAATGCGATCCGCTGTCAGTGCATCGACACCGGTTAGCAGCGTAGTGCCTGCGATGGCTACCAGTCCAAGGGCTGCAGCGCTTTTGAGCATATTGTTCATTGCCCGAATTTCCTCGGACGTGTGTAACGATCAATCAACGGCGCTGCCATATTCATCAACAGCACCGCAAAGGCCACGCCGTCTGGGTACCCGCCCCAGCGCCTGATGGTCAAAGTGATGATACCCACACCTGCTCCAAATATCAGGCGTCCCCGG
>Ga0265303_10000017_pt1 | contig 62077 bp, 85 predicted proteins | sample Helome_2_FD_192494 | JGI IMG/M metagenome (GOLD analysis project Ga0265303, IMG submission 192494) | Marine sediment microbial communities from subtidal zone of North Sea - Hel_20160317 (Illumina Assembly) | ecosystem: Environmental > Aquatic > Marine > Subtidal zone > Sediment ... | reverse complement strand
CATCTTTTTTACAAAGCAATAGAAAGCGGTGAGTACATAATTCAGGCAGGCACCTTTGATTCAGCAGATGAATTCGTGCTCAACCAACAACTTTTTATTGACGAGAAGCCCTCGTATTATAGTTTTGCAAATAAAACAGATAATCTGACCGGAGAGGAAGTGTTTGCACAATATGCGCCTAAAGAGGAGTAAACACATAACAAACGCATGCAGTCGGACAAAGTGCCCGCTACGCGCGCACTTTGCCGCTGATGCGAAGCGTTATGTTGCACGGAAAATAAATGAATTGTTCGAGTGTTAATCAGGATCAGCACTATTATTTATATTATGAGTGAGCCGTTCGTTTAGTGCGCAGAGGAAATATGGAATTGAGATGACCTTAACTACTAAACAAATTGTTGGCCTAGTCCTATTGTTTTTTGGTGTAGTCACAGTCTCAATGGTCAAGTTACTTGGTGGTTCATTAATTCTCCCTGGCCTCGGATTAATTGTTGTAGGAGCTTTTTTAATAGTCAAACGAGGAGCAAAGCCAGAGGTGGATGGATATGTGCCAAATAATAATTCAAGGGATGAAGACTAATGGAAGTGCAACATAACAAGGCGTTGCAGTCGGACAAACCACTCGCTACGCGAGCGGTTTGCCGCTGAACGTAGCGTTATGTGATATTAGACTTTTCAGGAGAGCTTCATGTTTAGAATCTTATTGGCAGTCGCAATAGTTATTGGTACTTTGTCATGCGCGGAAAAAGACACAAGCGCTCCAAGCGTTATAGCGACATTTCCACCCAACGGTAGCACCGATGTTGATCCGTCGATATCGGAAATATCTGTCACATTTAGCGAAGAGATGCAAGATGGCAACTGGTCTTGGGCCTACACAAACAAGGACAAGTTCCCAGAACTCAATGGCGACCCTAAATATAATGGCAACTATACAAAAAATACTCTGCCAGTTAGGCTCGAGCCCAACAAAGAATATGAAATATGGGTTAACAGCCAAAAATTTAACAACTTTAAAGACAAATCCGGAAATTCTGCAATTCCATTTAAACTGGTATTTAAAACAAGATAATCACATAACAAGCGGTTGCAGTCGGACATGAACCTCCCCCGTTAAAATGGACACTTTTTTCTAACGAGAAAGAGGTGTCATATGCCCAGATACAACAATCCCAGACAACTACGATCGAATGGATCCAAGATTAGTGAAAATAATGGAAAAGAAGGTGTCGCAACATGTGGCTCTGGGATGAACCACATAACAAACGCATGCAGTCGGACAAAGTGCCCGCTACGCGCGCACTTTGCCGCTGATGCGAAGCGTTAGGCGCTTTTTCAGCCAAATGCGATCTTGCTTTAGTCTTACAACTATAGATTTACTATAAATTTCTCTAAAATTTATAGATTCTCATGCTAAATAGATTTACTATAAATTCTTTAGCAATTTATAGTAAATCTATAGTCTAGACCCTATGAAGCTTCCAGAGCCACCCCCTCCATTTAGCGAATTTTTTATCAACCCTGAAAATAACGAGAATAATCAAAAGGTTATGACTCGAATATTTAGCCTCGTCCCTACCGAAGTGGGAAAAGACCAAGGCAAGGAGTACCTGCACTGGGAGCGGCTAAAGTACAAAGCGCTACCCGAAGAGGTCGAGAATCACAAAGAATGGTGGTATATCACTAAATTTAGAAGGTCTAGTAGTTATAGGCAGCTCCCACTTTTATCTAAGTCAGGGAGTCCTTTTGTGTACTGGATACCAGATCCTTTGCAACAAAGGCTACATCACGTTGACCAGCAGGCCTCCGGCCGTGTGCAAATTGCAGAAGAGGTCACAAACCCGGCAACTAGAGATAGATACTTAGTTAACTCGCTCATTGAAGAAGCAATCACTTCTAGTCAGTTAGAAGGCGCATCTACAACTCATAGAGTAGCCAAAGAGATGTTGAGAGAGAGCCGCAGACCTAAGGACAAAAGTGAAAGGATGATCTACAACAATTACCAGGCTATGAGTTTCGTTAGAGAAGTAGTTGACCAGCCACTCTCTAAGGAATTACTACTAGAACTGCATCGAATTGTTACAGATAGAACTTTAGACAATCCAGATGCAGTAGGTAGATTTAGGACTGCAAAGGAGGACGTTGCTGTCTATGACGAACGAGACAATACACTTCTCCACGTACCCCCAGACGCAGACGAACTTGAATCCCGAATAACATCTATTTGTAACTTTGCCAACTCAGCCGAGAAAAAAGGGGAATTTCTGCACCCCGTAGTACGATCGATCTTACTTCATTTTATGCTCGGGTATGACCATCCATTTGTTGACGGCAATGGTCGTACTGCGAGAGCACTATTTTACTGGTCAATGGCAAAATACGGATATTGGATGATGGAATACATATCAATATCGACAATCCTAAAAATGGGTCCGGCCAAATACGCACGTGCATTCCTGTATACGGAGACTGATCAAAATGACACCACCTACTTTCTTGACTTCAATCTCCGAGTGATTATTCGCGCTATCGAAAACTTGCAAAATTACCTTGTGAGAAAGGCTAAGGAGATTAGAAAGGTAGAAGGCTTGTTGGGATCTTCATTCTTCATCAGAAATTTGAACCATCGTCAGTTTGCTGTAATTTCTTATGCATTGAGAAATCCTACTGGAACCTATTCGATTGAAAGTCATAGGAAGTCGCATAATATTTCTTACCCTACAGCGCGCTCAGATTTATTGCAGTTAGTCGAATATGACCTTTTAATTAAAAGGAAATATGGCAACACATTTATATTTTCACCAGTAGAAAACCTTAATGAAAAGCTGAGTCATTTAGGAGGAAAGTTTGCCTAATCACGAGATGAAGCGCCTAACAAACGCATGCAGTCGGACAAATCAAACGCTACGCGTTTTCTTTGCCGCTGATGCGAGGCGTTAGCAGCATGAAGTCACACACAAAATTGCTACTTGCTGAAGCGATCGTGATACTTACACCTGTTTCACTTGTTGCACTTACAGGGGGCGGTTACATTATATTATTGCAGCTCGGAGAAAAAATCGGCTTCACCCCAACACAGTCAATATTATTGATATTGTTCACTACAGTATTACTGGCATCATTAGTTTCATTATGGGTCATTTTAATTCGAGTAATTAGTGGGGGAAGCAGAATGAGTTACACCTCAAAGTTGCCTTATTTACTAGCTGATACAGGTGCATTCATTTCAATAATTATTTTAGCGGCCATTCTATATACCGTTTTTTTTGGTGGCTCAGATAAGATTTTTAACTATGCGATTAATTATGCTTGGGGAACACCTGCACTTATTCCATACGTACATTTATCGTATTTAAATGGCGGCATTCTCACAAAATGCTGCTAACAAGCGCACGCAGTCGGACAAAGTGCCCGCTGCGCGCTCACTTTGCCGCTGATGCGAAGCGTTATGTGCAACAAATATTTTGAAGCCTAGTTTCCCAACAAACTATGACGAGTTAATTCAGGATCTCCTGACTCAAGGCTCATTTTCTTTTGAAGTAAAAATCGAGAACAAAGAGAAATTTTTAAAAGCATTGAATAGATGTAGACGAGAAAGATTCCTACGGGCCCAATTAGACTCAATTTTTGGGAGACTAAAATGGTTTTTCTATGGCCTATATTCAACTGTACTAACTGAATTTGCTTTTCGGGACGACAAAGAGGGGAGCTCTGCGATCAACTATTTCTCTGTTGCTTACGACTACATTTCTTCGGTCGAAGGAAGAGGCTTGAATGAAACAACCACAACAATTACCTACGTTGCTCGCACATAACAAACGCATGCAGTCGGACACATTACTGCTCGCTTCGCTCACAGCAATGTGCCGCTGAGCGCGGGCGTTATGTTGCGCGAGAAATCTAATGCCTAGCGAAATAGAAAAAAAGTTTTTGGTAAATCTCGACCAAATACCCCTTCCGCCAAACGGAACTGAAATTAAACAGGGCTATTTACCTCTCTCTGAAAACGTAAAGACAGTGGTGAGGGTTCGAGTCAAAGGAGAAGAAGCATTCCTGACTATTAAGGGAGAGAATAAGGGTGCCACTAGGCAAGAATTTGAATATACCATTCCTTTATCAGAGGCGCTCGAATTGTTAGAAGATCTATGCCATAAACCATTGATTGAAAAAACACGCTATGAAATATCTGTAGATAAACACATTTGGGAAATTGATATATTCCATGGTGATAATAAGGGGCTAGTTGTAGCAGAGATCGAATTGGCAGATGAAAATGATCAATTCGAGCACCCAAACTGGTTAACCGAAGAGGTAACGGATGACCCCAGGTATTACAATTCAAACTTACTTCAAAAACCCTATAAAAACTGGTGCACAACATAACAAGCACATGCAGCCGGACTTGCAAACCGCTGATGTGAGGCGTTATGTGTTTAATCTAAATTTCTAGAACTTAAGAAAAAATGAAAGAAGTATTTGAAGGAAACGGATCATGCCTCTGCGGTGCTATTAGATTTACAGCCAGCAACGCTGAGAAAAGTATCGGTGCATGTCATTGCGAGATGTGTAGAAAATGGGGAGGCGGACCACTTATTGGTGCCCATTGTGGTAGCGATGTATCTTTTTTAGGGGGAGAGAAAATTTCGATATATAGCTCTTCGGATTGGGCGGAGCGCGGCTTTTGTAAACTTTGCGGCAGCCATCTGTTTTATCGATTGAAAGAGAACATGCATCACTTTATTCCTGCTGGTCTATTTGAAGATCAAAATCAGTTTGTACTTGAACGCCAGTCGTATATAGATAAGAAGCCCTCTTACTACAGTTTTTCAAATAGTACGCATGATATGACTGAAGCCGAAATGCTAGAAAAATATAGAAAGTCATGAAATCACATAACAAACGCATGCAGTCGGACAAAGTGTCCGCTACGCGCGCACTTTGCCGCTGATGCGAAGCGTTATGTGTTAATTCTATGATTCGAGAATTTAGCCCAACCGATCAACCTCAAATCATAAATCTTCAAGAAGAATTCATGACAGAATTCTTTCCGGAGTTTGCAGACGATAATCGCAAGTTTGATTGGAATGCCGATGTATATTCTATTCAGGAACACTACATTGAGAAAGGAGGTAAGGTTTGGGTTTCTGAGGCTAAAGGCGAACTTTTAGGCTTTGGCTGCCTTCGAATAGTAGATTCCAATACAGCAGAAATTAAGCGAGTTAGGATCAGCCGCCAACATCGAGGAAAAGGATTAGGGAAGTCAATCATCAAGCAAATAGAAGGTTATTGTTCCTCTTCTAAAATCTTCAAAGTATTGGTTGATACGGATGACCGATTCGAAACCGCAAAATCCATGTACTCGGGTATGGGATATACTATTTGCCGAACTGAAATAGACGTGAAAGATGGCCGAGAATACAAGGACCACTACTATGAGAAAATACTCCAACACGCATAACAAGCACATGCAGACGGACAAACCAAAGGCTACGCCTTTGGTTTGTCGCTGATGCGAGGCGTTATATGCCCGTGATGAGCATATCAATAGCATTAAGAATCTCATATCTGAAAGGTTCGATAGAGCCCTCTTCTCTTGAGAGAATTGAAATCGGAACTGATGTTAATTGATGAGAAAGAAGGGCATAGTCACTTCCATTTATAGGGATTACGGGGCAAAGCCTTTCAACCTCTGTATTATTGAGCGAAGAAGGTTTTGCGAAAGGAATAACAAGTCTTGTATTTAGATCAGATAGCAATGAATTTTGTACATCCACAAAATATGGATACGCGCTCTTGGATCTTTTATCCTGGTTTTTGTAGACGGAAAATTGTGGCATTACAATTCACGATAAATATCAGAAAATAAACCATTCTTTTCTGAAAAGTTATTCAGGGCCGAAATGGCTTTTTTATTCTTTTTCAACCACCTTTTTTTTTCAGCATTCTTTAGTTCAGCAACTAGAGCTTTTTCTAAAGTAGCAGACAGATTAATATTCAATTTTCGAGCACGAGTTAACAGGTCACTGTTTACTGTGAGATTGGTTGGTTTTTTTGCAGCAGATGAATCAAAGACATGAGACATAAAAGGCACCTAATACGCATGTATTGTGCGCATAAGTATACGCATGTACGGGCATATAACAAGGCGTTGCAGTCGGACAATATGCCCTCTACGCGCTCATTTTGCCGCTGAACGCAGCGTTAGGAGGAAAAATGGAGAAACCAGGATGGCGATAAAAGGTGAATGTTTGTGCGGCAAAGTCCGCTACGAAGTTGCCGGGCGACTTTATGATGCAAGTCACTGCCATTGTTCTATGTGTAGGCGACAGCATGGCGCTGCATTTGCGACTTATGTTGATTTCAATCCCGACGACTTTAAATGGATTTCAGGTGAAGACCTTGTAAAGGTATACGAACCATCACCTGATGGTGGCTGGTGTTTTTGTAGTGAATGCGGCGCGTCACTAGCAGGGACCGTCAAAGGTAAAATTACCTCGATAACCCTAGGGACCGTTGAAGGAGATCCAGGCATAGAGCCAGAATCACATATTTTCGCAGGATCCAAGGCTCAATGGCATACAATTAATGACAATCTCCCACAGTTCGATGAATGGCCACCAGACACATGGCAACCACCAAGCAAAGCCTCCTAACAAACGCATGCAGTCGGACCCAGCGAATCTGGGCCGCTGATACGAGGCGTTATGAGGCACTTCTCAATTAACTGCGTTAAACGGTCTGATCTAGCATAAATCGTTTGCTATCAATCTATTCGAATTGAATTTCCTGGCAACGGCATCTTAAGAAGATGTCTTCTATACTTAGCATATGATCAATCCCTATAAAGGGACCCTGCTCTTGCCAACTTAACCCTTAAAAAATTTGATTAATGAAATCCTTTTCCAAATATTTCGGGATCGTTATGACTGTGCTTGCCTCGATAGGGTTGACAGTCTTCGCAACTATTACCGATCCAGGCGTAGACCTGAAATGTGTAACCGAAAAGTTTAAAAATTATGCCAATGAGGAGATTGGTTCCTGGACTTGTTTACATTTCGCTACGGCTAGTGGCAACATCGCTAGAATGAAAAAAATGCTGGAACAAGGCGCAGACATGGAGGCCAGAAGTATCGAAGGAAAGACTCCCATTTATGAGGCTGCAAAGCGAGGCGAGACGGCAGCTGTTGATTTATTGTGGAACAGCGGCGCGGACATAAACACTAGAAGCAATCATCCTGGCTTCACTCCCTTGCATGTTGCGGCTGAGTATAATCACCACGGAACTGTTGGCTACTTGCTAGACCAAGGCGTAGATATTGAGATAGAAAACAAATGGCAACAAACTCCGCTATCACAGGCCTCCTGGCGATTCGCCGATACAGACTTGATCGCCCTTTTAATCGAACATGGTGCGAATATAAATACTCAGGACAACTTTGGTTTCTCACCCTTACACAGGGCGGCCGGTAAACAGCGACTGGAAATAATGAGTTTCCTGATTTCTAAAAACGCGGATATCAATATCAAATCCGACAAAGGAAGGACACCTTTAATGTTCGCGGCGCGAAAAGGCAAGATCAAATCTGTAGAATTATTGCTGGAGTCAGGTGCTCACATAGAAAAACGACCGGGGCGCAGATCTGCTCTGAGACTGGCGGAAAAGGAAGGGCATGACCAGATTGTCAGTTTACTCAGAAAATTTGGCGCAGTTGACACGACTTTGTTATCAGAAAAACTGAAGTCGGGATTTGAGCACTATGAAAGAGGTGAGTTAATCGAATCGCTTGCCGAACTAAATAAATCACTCGAAGAAGATCCAGAGAATGCACAATCTCTTTATTACCGAGGTCGCACCTATCAGAAAATGAACAAGCTGGAGCTCGCACTTGATGACTTGTTAGCCTCAGTCGAGCTTGACCCAAGTAACGTAGCAGCGCTCGAAGTCATTGGTTGGATATATTTAAAAAGAAAGAACTATAAGGAAGGCATTCTATTTTACTCGCAGGTAATCGAACTGGATGCGAATAATGCGAAGGCATATCACAATCGTGCCGGGCTCTATGCACGCTTGGGTGATACCAAAAAAGCAAGGATAGATGTCGATATTGCTTGCGAAAAAGGATATGCGGCAGCTTGCAGAATGAAAGATAAACTGGGAACTTGATTCATGTACTAACATCAGCATGCGATGATAAATCCAGTTTTTTGGATCGCATAAATCAACTGTCCAATGATAGCCATAAGTAAGCTTGGCTCGAGACTTATAAAAATGCCTCATAACAATCGCATGCAGCCGGACAAAGTGCCCGCTGCGCGCGCACTTTGCCGCTGATACGAGGCGTTATGTGGCAGGTACTAACGGTAGCAGTCCTAGAAAGGTTTGATTCTAAAATGATAAACCGCTAAATATTACAACGTATTTAAAACAATAATTAATTCTCCAGAATCAACGCCCACATTAACCGTTCGTTTAACCGTCTGTTTGAAAGTGTTGCCTCTCCATGCTGTTACGACTAACTCGTGAATTCCGGGTCCCAATCCGGTAAATTGAAATTTCCCAATGGCATTCACGCCGACTTTGCGTGTCGAACGGGTTCTAACGCCATTTTCATGTAGCGCCCAATTCAAAAAAACGTCAGCACTGTCAAAGGTCTGGCCGGATTCATCATAAATACTGCCCTCGAGATTGTACGGGCCAAGATCAATGGTCAGAATTACCGGCACCCCAGTATCAGGGTCAAATTTTAACCCTGTTGCTTTTAAATTTTGCTGACCCTTGATCGCCACCTGAAATTTTCCTTTTGGAAATTCATTTACGCTAAAAGAGCCATTCGCATCAGTTAGGACATTGGTAGTCCAATATTCTTTTTCGACGGTCGTCACAGATAGCTCAATATTGGTAACTGGTCGATCATATGGATCTACAATTCTGCCATTAAGTATGCCAAGGGGAATAGACTCCAGGATAATGTTATGTACTTCCTGATCGGAGCTCAATTTAATCCCAGATTTGATGTAGCTATCAAACATTCCCTGTGGAGAGACTTTTAATACATAGTCCCAACCCGGCTTGATATCGACAAATTTATACTCGCCAGAATTACCGGTGACTATGGAGTAACGTGCTTTCTGTGAGGGCGAGTACAATACTACTGTTTCACCTGCAATATATTCTCCGAATTCAGTCCCTATCCACCCAGATAAGGAAATGCTCCTGGTTGTGGGAGATATATCTTGCAACTTTTCAGTTGTCGCTTGAACTTCAATCGTCGACGGCACTTCTTGATTGTCATTACCAAGAAGAATATTTTGACTAATAACTCGATTTTTAATACCGCGCTCTAACTCAGTTACTTCAGAAGGCGGCTGATTTTGCGTAGGATACCAATCGCCTAATGGAAGGTTATAAAGCGCGATCACAATCGTCGCCAGACCAATTGACGAAACTACTAACAGTTTTCGATAACCCGCCATTGGGACATTGTACCGGAGTATTTTATACTGACCGCGTATATCTCAAACCAACACTTTTATATGGAACAGGATTCAAGAGCATCAGTAATCACCTAAATGCGACCTCAAGTTAAAAATTTCTGTAATGTTGAAATGTGAGGATATGCCACATAACAAGCGCATGCAGTCGGATCAAAATGCCCGCTACGCGTTCATTTTGACCGCTGATGCGAGGCGTTAGGCGGCACTTCTAGATTTGAGGAGGTACTATTGGGAGATAACGAGACAGGCCAGGTATCAGAAAACGCCGCAAGGATTTATGAAGCAGTATATCTCCCTGCATTGTTTCAGGAGTGGTGCCCTCGGGTATCGGAAGAGGCCAATGTCAAACCAGGAGACTATGTTATTGATGTTGCTTGTGGCACAGGAGCTCTCGCGGTAGCCATTTCTGGAAACTTAGGACCTAATGGAAAGACTGTCGGGATCGATATAAATGAAGGGATGCTAGATATCGCTAGATCAAAATCATCTTCCGTTGAGTGGATTAATGCTCCCGCGGAAGAATTGCCATTTAAAGATGAGCATTTCGATTGTGTTGTGAGTCAGTTTGGCCTCATGTACTTCGAAAATCAGGAAAATGCGATATGGGAGATGACAAGAGTACTAAAACAAGGTGGATCACTTGCAGTGGCTGTCTGGGACAAGCTTGATAATAACCCTGGCCTCGCCGCCGAGGAGTATTTGTGGCAGCAAGTATTTGATGGTGAAGTGGACGAAACTCCCTATAGCCTAGGCGACAGAGGTGCTCTTGAAAGTTTGTTTAAGAGTTCAGGCGTAACCGATATTCAAATTGCTACCCATAAAGGAACTGCTCGTTTTGATTCAATCGAGAGTTGGATACATACCGGGGCAAAAGGATGGACGCAGGACGATGCTCTTAGTGATGATCAGCTAAAACTTTTACTGAAGACTGCGGAGAAAGAACTCACCAGTTTTAGAACATCACACGGCACGGTCGCCTTCCCAACGTCTGCACATATAGTTTCAGCGAGGAAATAGCGCAGTGACAAATCAATGCAGCCTAACAAACGCATGCAGTCAGACCATCAAAAGGCTACGCCTTTCGATGGCGGCTGATGCGGAGCGTTATTTGAATATCTAGATCATGGAAGCGGAGGCATCACGAATTTTGTTGAATTTGTTATTTTTTGTAATTGGCATTGCACTCTTTGCAGGAGCTATAGTAACGAGACTTCAAATGGAAAAGGAGTTTAAAGACGGAGCACAAAGTTTGCCGAGTAATTTTTTCCTATATTTGGATTCGAGTGATTTTTCCGAAAAGGGAAACGCACTCAGAAAAAAATACAACATAATTTACACTTTGCTTATTGTCTACTCCTTAGCGTTATTCATATACATGAAAGCAAATGACTAGCACAAATCCACATAACAAACGCATGCAGTCGGACAAAGTAACCGCAAGAAAATGTGCCGGTCCAACCGCTAATGAGTAATGGATAATTTGCAAGAACACAAATCTGGATTCGATAAACCGCGAGGGATTGATATATGATTAAACTATTGTTTGCAATCTCGATACTTTTCTTAATCTCAGCATGTGCAGGTAGCAACTTAGGCGATTGTTGCTGCGCGCAATATGTAGTGGGTTCCAATGCTTTCTGGAAGGCGAAAAAAATGTCAGCGGCCCAATGCGATAATTTAATTAACACCGGAGAAGGTAACTTTAGAGGCCGTTGCACCGATTCTACGGTTTGTACGCAATAGCCTTTCAGTGCCTCACAATCTATGGAAGGGGGGTGGTCTGCAGAGCAAAAAGCTTGTTGCCACAGGCTGCAGTTGCCATGCAATATCAACACCTAAGCCAGACCTGAACCAGACGAAAGAGGCAAACATTGGCACTTTTCAGAAAACCAACCAATGCCGGTCCATGGAAAGACGAATACGCGCGGATTGCCTCAGTTGATTTCAATAACAGTTCCGTGACCATCAAAAACCTGCGCCGGGCCCGCTATGCGACCAATGCGGCACCGATTTCAATTGATTGGGACGATAAGGAGGTTGAACTGGACGATCTCAAGCAAGTTTGGCTTGGCATCTCTGTCTTTGCCAAACCTCAAATCGCCCATACGTTTCTATCGTTCGACTTCGGCGACGATGACCCGATATGTATTTCGATTGAGGCACGGCAACGTCCAGGGCAGAAGTATCATCCCTTCACCGGGCTCCTGAATGAATATCACATCATCAATGTCATCGGTGATGAACTGGATATCATTGGAGTACGCATCTATTCAAAAAACAACGAGGTTCTCTTCCAGCCGCTGACGCTGACCGAGGACCGTGCCAAACGGCTTTTTCTCGACATGATGACTCGGACCAATAGTTTGATCGACAAGCCGCGCCACTACAATACGCTGGCATCCAACTGCACCATATCCCTGCTCGAGGAAACGGTCCTGCCATGGTATCGAATTTATTTTGACTGGCGCCTGGTTCTTGCTGGTTACTCCGACCGGGTCGCTCATCAATATGGCGTGCTGAACCAGGGCCACAGTGTGGAAACTTTGCGAAAAGCTGCACGTCTGACCACTGATGACGGGCTGCCTCACGAACCGGATTTTTCGAAAAAAATCAGAGAGAGTTATTGGCGTCGGATAGGGCAGGCATAGTATCCGGTTTCTCCCTGCATGCAGTGAAGAAACCGGGACAGTTCTAATTGTCCTGAATGTGCCTGATCCCATTGCAAATCTCATCTAAAGATCGCGGAATAAGATGAATTACTGGATAAATCTGTTTCTGGAGGGTAATTTGTCGCAACTGCAACCTAACAAACGTATGCAGACGGATCGCAAAACCGCTACGCGCTTTGTCGGTCGCTGATGCGGAGCGTTATTTGGATATATAACTTCCGATGCACGTATTTTTCGATTTAGATGGCACTCTAACCAATCCAAAACAGGGGTTCGTTAGAAGTGTTCGATTTGCTCTTTCAGAACTAAACATCGAGTTCGATCCAGAGGTGAATTTCGAGTCTTATATCGGCCCTCCTCTGCATGACACATTTAGAAATTTATGTGGCGATGACCATTCAGTTGAAGCCGCTATTTCACTTTATCGTAAGCGCTATGCAGAAATTGGCTTGTTTGAAAACGAGCTCTATGAAGGAATTACCGAGTGCCTAGATCAAATATTCGGCCTGGCAGAATCAATACATGTTGCTACTTCAAAACCCACAGTTTTTTCAAAACGGATAATCGAGCACTTTGGTTTAGATCAATATTTCAATGTCGTGCATGGGAGCAATCTTGATGGATCACTTAGTGATAAAACAGAGCTCTTAGAGCATATTCTTATGAATCAGGGAATCGCTCCAAATAATGCGGTGATGATTGGTGACCGGCGCTTCGACATGATTGGCGCAAAAAATCACGGCATTAGAGCCCTGGGAGTATTATGGGGCTATGGATCAGAAGAGGAACTTAAAAGTGCTGGTGCAGATACAATATGTGCACATCCAAAAGAAATCTACAATCATATATTCACATAAAAAGCGCATGCAGTCGGGCAAAGTGTCCGCTACGCGCGCACTTTGCCGCTGAGGCGAGGCGTTATGTCAACGACTGGAGGCACACATGGCCAATGCGTTAACAGGGTTTCTAGTGGTATTCGGAATCTTGCACCTACTGCTGGTAGTCATTCCAATCACAACTACTCTGCGAGCATCTATCTCGGGTAAGAGTAAATTATTATGGTGTGTATTCCTCGTGCTCCTTCCATTGATAGGTGTAGCCTTATTTCATTTTCGATTCAGGACGAGTTTGTTCTTGGGAAAAACCTGGGAACCGACTCCGCATGATTTAGGAGTAAGAAATGCGCATGATTCAAAAAAGAATCGGGATTGACGCAGGTTCACATAACAAGCGTTTGCAGTCGTTCACATTACTGCTCGCTCCGCTCGGAGAATGTGACGCTGACGCGAAGCGTTATAAGGCAATAAACCAGGGAGAAACTGATTGACCTACTATCTAGTGAAAATTGCGGTGACAACAATTTTAATTGTAACCATTTCCGAAATTGCCAAAAGGAGCACATTCGTTGGTGCAATCCTGGCATCAGTACCTTTAGTTTCAGTGCTAGCCATGCTATGGCTCTACATTGACACCAAAGACGCCGAGAAAGTGAGCGCCCTTTCAACAAGCGTCTTTTGGCTTGTTTTACCGTCTTTGGTTTTATTTGTGGCATTGCCCATGCTATTGAAACAGGGTCTAAATTTTTACTTAAGCATCAGCATTTCAATTGCGATTACTGTTATGTGTTATTGGTTTTTAGTCTCCGCTCTAAATCAATTCGGGATTAAACTGTAAGCGCCTTATAACAAGCGCATGCAGTCGGACCCGCAAACCGCAGCGCGCTTAGCTAGCTGCTGATGCGAGGCGTTATAGGCCTAAGGCAAATCGTGCAAAAATTAGAGTCTAAATGGATGTTTGGTGGTGGCCTTGCAATTCTCGGCGCATCGTCATTGTTGTTTCTTGTGGGAGTTATGAATCCTTTCGTACCTATGCCTCTATACATGGTGGTTATGGCCTGGATTCTTTCTTACGGTTTCCTCGCCGTGATGCCCGCAATTTACTTATTAGAGTTTAAATTTCTTAGTCAACGTAGTTATTTCGGAAAAGTAGTACTAATTTCAGCGTTACTCTTTGCAGCCTTTAACGCTTACTATTTTTCACAGGCCTGGAGTTATGGATATAAGTATCAGGGGGAATTTCACACCAGGGTTGTTGCAGCCGAAAATTTAGTAGGTTTTGCTAGCCTCATAGTATTGGCTTACCTTGGCGTATCCAGGAAATCTAAAATGCTTCAATATTCAGCAAACCTCTTGCTGTTTTTTTTGCTGTCATGGTGCGCATTCCCCTACCTGGGCGAATTACCGTGAATACGGTTTATAACAAGCGCATGCGGTCGGACAAAATGGTCGCTGCGCGGACATTGAGCCGTTGATGCCGGGCGTTAGTCGGTGCGTCACACAGATCGTGTTATCCCACCATCGACTTCAGTTGTCATTACTTACCCCCAGTATCGAAAACGTGAGTTTGCCTTGCTTACGGAAAACTCGGTTGATATCTTGAGACATCTTACCCCTGTCGCATGGAAAAGTTGATATGAATCACCCCGAGAGGAGTACTGCCGAGCACCTGGGGCAATCCGTCATGTATTGGCTGGCACCTGCGCCTGCGGTTCGGCGGCTCGCGGGATGTCCGTATGAGTGACGTCAAGCGAGTGCTGTTCGTGTGCGTCGAGAATGCTAACCGGAGCCAGATGGCTGAAGCATTCGCTCGCATTCTGGGCGGGGCGGCCATCGAAGCATACAGCGCCGGCTCCCGGCCATCGGGCAAGGTCAATCCGAAGGCAGTCGAGGCCATGCTTGAATTAGGGTACGACTTGTCGGTTCATGGATCAAAGTCGTTGGATGAACTCCCGGAGGTGACATTTGATTTCGTAGCTACCATGGGCTGTGGGGACGCCTGCCCTATGGTGCGGGCCAGGCAACGAGCAGATTGGTCAATTCCCGACCCGAAGAATCTCCCGCCAGGTGAATTCCGAGTTGTCCGGGATCTGATCCGCGACAAGGTTTGGACCACATTAGACGAGCTGGGTGTTCCACCTAATGTCGCCTGACAAACCCATGCAGCCGGGCCCAACGAATCCGGGCTGCTTAACCGGGCGTTATGTATCAGGAGTAGTTGTTAAAGCATGCCAGATGTAAATATCCGTATCGCGAATGAACAAGACCTGGATCGATGCTTTGAAATCGAATCAGTTTCTTATTCGGGTGATGAAGCCGCAACCAGGGATAAGATTCTTAAGCGGATAAATATCTATCCAGAAGGGTTCATTGTTCTGGAAAATGACAGCGAGATAATTGGTTTTATTAACTCTGGAGCCACCCGAAAGGTTGAACTATCGGACGAAGATTTCAAAGAACTAATCGGACACGACCCTGAAGGAAAACATATAGTGATAATGTCAGTTGTTGTTCACCCCGATTACCAGGGAAAGGGTATGGCCAGTAAGCTTATGAATAGCTTTATAGATAAAATGAAAGCTCTTGATAAATCTGACATCTATCTGATTTGCCAGACAGAGTTAATCGGCATGTATGCAAGATTCGGTTTTGTTAACCTGGGAACATCGGACTCGGACCACGGAGGAATGAGCTGGAATGAAATGTCATTATCCTTACAAGACACATAACAAGCGCATGCAGTCAGACGAAGCGCATACTTTGCTGCTGATGCGGGGCGTTAGATGGCAGGCTTCAATTTCATACTTATCCACCAGGAGGTAAAGATCTATGGCAAAGCAATCAGACGAGGTCACTGTTGAATTCTTGCAGGCGTTTGCGGATGCCTGGAACCGTCATGATGTGGAAGATCTCATGTCATTTATGACCGATGATTGTGTCTTTGAGTCCTCAGCTGGAGAAGCCGCTTGCGGCACCCGTTACGAGGGCGCGGAAGCAGTTCGAAAAGGGTATTCCAAATCCTGGGAGGACTTTCCAGATGCCCAGTGGAATGATGCGCGCCATTTCGTAAGTGGAGACCGGGGTGTTTCTGAATGGGTTTTCACGGGCACGAAGGCTGACGGTAAGCGGGCCGAAGTTGCAGGTTGCGATATTTTTACGTTCCGAGGTGGAAAAATAGTCGTTAAGAATTCTTATCGCAAGAATCGGCCGTAGTTGCAGAAAATTGTACCAACAGCATGGTTTTCGAGAGACTGGTTCGTCAACCAATGCGATCAGCGGTCTTCTCTCCGTTCGATACGAGTGGCGAGGCAGCTGACAATCGGTTGCAGACGGGCAAGGCTAAAGCCAGGCCGTTGGAGTGAGCGTTACCTGACTGACAAAATTCGGAGAAAACAGATATGACGAATAACAAATCCGGCCTTTGGGGTGACACGGAAGCATACGAAAATTACATGGGCCGCTGGGGTCAGAAAGTAGCGCCACTGTTCCTGCAATGGCTCGATCCACCAACCGGTAAAGCATGGCTTGATATTGGTTGTGGAACCGGAGGTCTTACTGAACTGATAGCCAGGGATTGCAAAGCTTGCTCGATTGTCGGCGTGGATACGGCTGAAGGTTTTATTGAAGTTGCACGAAATCGAGTAAAAAATGCCGAGTTTCGTATTGGAAGCGCAGATAACCTGGATATACCGGGTGATTCGATTGATTACGCAGTTAGCGGACTGGTGCTAAATTTTGTACCGAATCCCCATGCAGCAATAGAAGAAATGGTCCGTGTTGTAAGACCCGGCGGAACAGTTGCACTCTATGTTTGGGATTATGCAGGGCATATGCAGATCATGCGCTATTTCTTCGACACGGCAGTTTTGTTTGATGCACGTTCCGCCGACTTCGACGATGGCATTAAAGCTCCGATCTGTCGTCCATTAGCATTGAAAGAGGCGTTTGTTTCACCCGGCTTGACGAACATATCACTTAACGCCATCGATATTACGACACCGTTCGACAATTTTAATGATTACTGGAGCCCTTTTCTTGGCGGAGTCGGGTCCGCACCAAAGTATTGCACTTCCCTGGAGGAGTCGGTTCGCAATAAGATAAAAGTAGCGCTACAAGAAAAGTTACCGACGGGACCAGAGGGTGAGATTTTACTCGCTGCCAGAGCCTGGGCAATCAGGGGAACAGTCGCAAACTGATAGCGACTAAGGTTGTTTTTACAGACAAAAAACTGTTTGATGAGAAAACCATATACTGAATATAACCATCTGCCATATAACAATCGCATGCAGTCGGAGAAAGTACCTGTCACGCCTGCACTTTGCCGCTGAGTGCAGCGTTATACGAAATGAAGAAAAAATATCGAGACAACCAGGAGTTCTTCGATGACGTTCGTGCATTTCAAATCGAACTGGAAGGCCTTGGTGAAATTGAAGCCGCCGATGAAATAAAGGATGGCATGAATCTAATCAATGGGCTTACTGATGGCTGGGCAATGTTTTTAGACTCGCTGAACAAGGTTAAAGCAGATTTTTCATCATCATTAAATTCTGCGCAGAAAGATAAACTTGATATTTTTATAAACCTGACCCACCAGGCTGTATATCGTGAGTGAATCACCTAATAAGGCGCTGCAAACAGACCCGGTAAAGTCGGGCCGCAGAGTCGAGCTTTAGCGAGTAATGTTGTCATGACTGGCGAGAAAAATTTAGACAAATTGCTGCCTGCCATGTCTCCGGCACTGCTAGCTGGAGAGTTTATATTTTGCTCCTTCGAAAAAGCTCGTTACGGAGACCATTCAGACCTGGAACCCATAGCTGCTTTTACAGAAAGCGAAGGTCTCACACTTGTCATCACAAAATCAAATGCAGATAAGAACGAAATTAACTACGAGTCGGTTTTTAGATGCATCACACTAAACGTTCATTCCAGCCTGGATGCGGTTGGTTTAACGGCAGCATTCTCAAGTAAACTTGCCGAGTATGGAATCAGCGCAAATGTTATCGCAGGTTATTTTCACGATCATATATTTGTGCAGAATAAACATGCTGAGAAAGCAATTGCAGCAATTAGTGAACTTACTGGCTAACAAACGATTGCCTGCGGGGCTGACTACCGTCGGGCGGCAACTGTGTTAACGGACCATTTTATGAATCAAGGCAGAGCCGGGGAAAACCTGTTCCAATTGATGATAAAAGCTGCCAACAAATGAATGTCGTCTATCTTAAAACGGCGCTTTCGGTAGTTGAATTATTAGTCGGGCTTGTCTGCATCGGCGTCTCATTATACTTTCTAGTAGAGTTTCAAAACTGCAATCCAAACGCAGAATTCTGCAAACCACTTTCTATTTTGCCGGTACTGCTCCTGTTGTTTCCGGGAATCGTGTTACTCGCTGCTGGTATCGTTTCTAGTTTAATCAGGCGAATCCCGTTTTGGAAAGTTCAAGTCGCGATGATGGCGATTATCAGCCTCTATTATATTTTGTTTATGACTTTAATTTCTGTGTCCCAAAATTAATTTCAGTACTGCTATTCAGGCAGGTAATAATGATGCCTCGTAAAACGCAGCCCAAATCAATAAAGGGACAGACGAACAAGTACTCACTAATCTTTTCGTTGGCCACGCTTATATGAAATAGGTGTCGGATACGCGAATACCACCCAATATGTCGACGCAACAAATGTAAGCACAACGACAAGCTGTATCAGATACGACGAACGCTCTTCTATCAAGCCTGAAGCCAGAGCGCTAAAGGCAATTAATAGTGAAAATTCGCTGGCCTGCCCTAACCTGATTCCCAGCTCAGCCGAGTGTTGCGTCTTTTCGCCAATTGTTTTAAACCCCCAGTTAAAAATCACCGGTTTTGCGACCATCAGCAGAGCCGTTATTATCAGCCCGGGCACAATGAGTTCCTGAGAAACCAGTAAATCGAACTCTGCGCCAATCGAAAAGAAAAACAGTATCAGGAAGAAGTCACGCAATGGCTTAAGCTCTTCAGCAATAACCAGAGCAATGGGTACTGTTGCCAGGCTTATACCTGCAATGAAAGCACCCATCTCAAGAGACAGACCCAGCATTTTTGCTGCACCGGCAACAAACAGGCCCCAGCCCAAAGCCATTACAAATGTATGTTCTTTTATCACATCAAACTTGGCGAATAGTTTTTGTATGACGAATCTGACGATAACGAACGACAGAACACTTAACACCACCAGTTTGAGTAATAGCAGAGCAACAGACATCGTAATGTTGTCCATACCGCCCTCAGTTACCAGCACAATAAGTACGATAGCTATCACATCCTGCAGTAACAGAACGCTTATCATCACCTCACCGACATGGTGATGATGCAATTGTGTTGTTGGTATCAACTTCAAACTGACGATGGTACTGGAGAACATTAACGCTGCACCGATTACTATACTGTCGATCAAGGGGTAACCTAATGCCGATGCTGCCGTCAGACTCAGCAACATGAATATGAAACAGGTTGCCAGCGTTACGATGCCGACACGTCCGAGCAGTCCGACGAGCTTGTTGGGCTGGAAATTAAGGCCTATAAGAAACAGCAGCAGGATAATGCCGATATGTGCCAGTTGTTCAATTTGCTCGGCATCATCAATCAACCCTAACCCCTCCGGACCGATAACGATACCTAGCACGATGTAGGCGAGAATAATCGGCTGCTTTAAAAACAGGAACAGGGTAGCGAACAGGGCTGCACCGGCAAAAATCAGTATAAACTGAAGAATTATATGATCGAGCATCGCTTGCAGTAGTACCTCTATTAAATCCGTTTCGCCAAAAACCTGGTGCCATTACACCATTGCATCAATTTTCATTATGCATCGACTACCATATAATGCCAGCAAACCAGGCTGGACTGACTGATGAAATTCATCAAACCGGTATCAATGAGAAACAGTTAGCCAGTCTCAAACGATAGTTAAGAGTCCGTCATTGTTGATGATTTGCAATAGAAGGCATAACCGGGCAAATGCTCCCGGATGGAGAATAGCTATATTTTATCCGCCCCTGAATTACCGCATCGGGAGCAGCGATGTCTGAACCAGATTTAGATTCGCTCGTCTACGTCTCTTCCGCGGTAAAGCTTTTGCGCCCTGCAGAAATTGAATATTTGTTAACCCGGGCACGAGAACGAAATGAAGAATACGGTATCACTGGTGTCCTGCTATACATCGGGGGTAACTTCATGCAGTACATTGAAGGTCCGGTGGGTAATCTTGAGCTCATATACAAGATAATTCGGGAAGACAAACAACACAGCGGAATAATTTTGGTAACTCGAGAAACTATTGAAGAACGAGAATTCGGCGATTGGTCAATGGCCTATGATACTAAGGACGCGCAGGGTTACGTCGGCTCCCAGGACGAGAAAGCGCTGTTTGAAAGGAATCTGGAACTCCCCGTAACAAATCCGAGTACAGCCCGTATCGTATTGCATAGTTTCTGGAACAGAAGTGGCTCCTAGCAAGCGCATATGGTCGAGTGTAGTGCCCGCCGGATGCGCACTTCGCCGCTAGGCCGGGCGTCAGGCGCACTGGCACGGAGAAATCATGAGAAAAATACTGGCAGTCCTGGCATGTTTGATAATAAGTGGTTGTCTAGGGATGCCGAAGAATGTCTTCCCGGTAGAGGGTTTCGAATTAGACAGGTACCTGGGGAAGTGGTACGAAATTTCAAGACTGGATCACTCTTTCGAACGAGGTCTTGAGAATATAACAGCCGAATATTCTTTGCGAAAAGATGGTGGAGTCAATGTTAAAAATCGGGGCTTCTCAGCTGCAGATAATGAATGGAACGAAGCTAACGGAAAAGCTTACTTCGTAAATAGCCCAGAAGAAGGATATTTGAAGGTTTCTTTTTTCGGCCCGTTTTATGGCTCATATGTTGTCTTCGAGTTAGATAAAGAGGATTATCAATATGCTTTTGTGTCTGGTCCGGATTTATCCTATTTATGGCTTTTATCGAGGACGCCGGTAGCGCCCGAAGAAGTCATCACTACCTTTATCGAAAAGTCAAAAGCTCTGGGATTCGATACCACCGAACTGATTATGGTGGACCAAAAACTATAACGTCTAATACCTAATAGAAATCCAGAAACAAATTTAACAGGCAACCCGGATAAAAAATCATGAGTAAAGTTCTCTCCCTTGTTCTAGCAGTATTGGTTACGGGTTTCTCTGCCAACTCAGTAGCATCGAGCGATACGAGGACACTCGTAGAATTGCCCGAAATGATGCAAGCACACATGCTATCCAATATGCGCGATCACCTGGTCGCCATAAATGAAATTCTTGTTTATCTGGGTAGTGGTGAACTGGATAAAGCTGCAGAAACCGCGGAGTATCGATTAGGCATGAGTTCACTGGAATCTCATGGGGCCGCTCACATGGCCAAATTCATGCCGGCAGGAATGCGCCAGGCAGGAACTGCTATGCACAAGGCAGCAAGTCGATTTGCATTAAAGGCACAGGAAGGTGGGGTGTTAGCAGCGTACAAGGCGCTGTCCGAAGTCACTTCTGCTTGTGTAGCATGTCACTCGGGTTACAAAGTCAAGTGAGATGCGCCACATAACAAGTCGCTGCAATAGGACAAAAACTCTTTGCACCCGCGGTTTGCCGCTGAAGCAAGGTACCAGGCGATTACAGGAAAACGGGGCACTATGGATCCAGCGTGGCATATAAGAAAGGCAATTCCCAAAGATTCCGATAGTCTTAAAAATTGCATGGTATCTGCATATGCCGTGTACGAGGAGCGTATGGGCGGGTTACACCTGCCTCCCATGGACGTGGATTACTTGTTCGAAATCAGGAACTACCCAACCTGGGTTGTCGAGTCGGAAGGTAACCTGCTTGGCGGATTGATTATGGTGTTCGAAAATGATCAGGCCTCAATAGCAAATATTGCTGTTGATCCCGGGTTTCAGGGGCAAGGTATCGGCAGCGCGCTAATGAGGTTCGCAGAATCAAAAGCTATAGAAAACGGCTTTGCCGAACTACAACTTGCTACTCATGCATTGCTAAATGAAAATATATCGCTATATCAGCATCTCGGATGGAAGGAAACCGGCAAAGATGAAAGCAGGATCTTTATGACGAAAAGGATATAAGTTTGCTAACTAAAAACTCGCCTGACAAACGTATGCAATCCTGCCAGGCGCTCGCGCAGCGGACACCCGGTCGCTGATTCCCATGAAAGCAATTGTGTATACAGAGTACGGGACGCCCGACGTTCTTCGAATCGAAGAAATAGAGAAACCAGTACCCGGGAATGATGAGGTGCTGATAAAAATCCAGGCAGCAGAAGCGACCAAGGCCGACTGTGAACTGCGGAGCTTTAATTTCGCGGTGAAGTGGTTTTGGCTGCCCTTGCGAGTTGCGATGGGTATAACAAAGCCAAGGAAGCAAGTATTGGGCGGATATTTTGCCGGGGAAGTGGAATCCGTTGGCAGAGACGTATCGAAATTCAAACAGGGAGACCATGTTTTCGGGACTACCAGCCTTCGCTTTGGCGCATATGGCGAATACGTGAGCCTGCCAGCCAGTTACACGGTTGTGCCGAAGCCGCATAATATGAATTTTGAAGAGGCGGCAGCGGTACCTCTGGGCGGATTGAACGCACTTCACTTCTTGAGAAAAGCGAATATCCGAAACGGGGAAAAGGTTTTGATTAACGGTGCCGGCGGTAGCATCGGCACTTTCGGAGTGCAAATTGCCCGGGCAATGGGGGCCGAGGTGACAGCAGTCGACAGCGGCATCAAGGAGCAAATGCTACGCCGGATCGGGGCTGAACATTTCTTTGACTATACCAGGGAAGATTTCACAAAAAACGGTAAAACATACGACGTGATTTTTAACATGGTCGCCCGAAGCTCCTATTCCAGGTGTGTTAACTCACTCAACCCCGAAGGGCGATATCTAATGGGAAATCCTCGTATATCCGACATGATAAGATCCGTTCTTACTTCCTGGTTTACCGATAAGTCTGCGATTTTCGCCTTTGCCGGCGAAACGGAGGAAGAATTACTCGCACTTAAAGATATGATTGAGGCAGGTAAAATAAAATCGATCGTCGACAAAATCTATTCCCCTGAACAGGCTGCCGAAGCGCATCGTAGGGTTGAAACCGAACAAAGACTGGGGGTTGTCGTAATTAGCATGGCGAAATCCTGAGAATTTTCTCAATCTTTTAGCGCAACAGGAGAATACATTCGATGTTTATCGTGCTACTAAAATTTTCTGATAATAAAGGTCAGTCGGGTCAATTCATGGAGGCTCACAGCGAGTGGATCAAACGTGGTTTTGAAGGCGGAGTGTTTTTTTTAGCTGGTAGCCTCCAGCCTAAATTAGGCGGTGGGATTGTAGCGTACAATACGTCGCTCGCAGATCTTCAATACAGGGTAAACGGCGATCCGTTCGTGGCTGCGAATGTGGTAAGCGCGGAAATTCTTGAGATCACACCATCAAAATCCGATCAAAGATTACAGTTTGTACTGAATTAAGCAGCTTCATAAATCCCGGACGTCTCTGGACGCTGGATTATGACAAGATCAATGTGACAATTGCAGTCAGGCAAAGAGAATATATTGGATCAACATACAATATTCGAAATCACCGGTAATATAGATGCAAACAAGCGCATGTCCTATGAGACGATTGAGTACAATAATCCACCTGCGGAAGCCACGAAATGAGCGGACTACATAATCCAGTCTTTTATGCTGCCCTGATGCTGGTTGTGGGCCTCGGAATTCCCATTTTTGCAGCATTGAACGGAGAATTAGGAAGCAAACTGCAAAGCCCGGCCCTGGCTGCAACAATTGCATTATCGGTAGGTGTCGTCGTATCTATCGGGTTCCTGCTTTTATCTGGGGGTATCGCAAAACCTGATCCTCAATCTCCAATTCCCCTGTATTCCTATCTGGGCGGTCTGTTTGTAGTTTTTTATATTCTTGGCATAACCTGGGTTGCGCCCAGGTTTGGAGTCGGAAATGCTGTTACTTTTGTCCTGTTAGGCCAACTCGTTTCCATGGCTGTCATTGATCATTACAGTCTGTTGGGTGCTGCGCATCATCCAATATCTGCACAACGTTTCGCCGGACTGTTACTGATGGCTATCGGGGTGTTTTTATCGGTGCGTCGCTAACTTTCTTTGTACTGGGTACGATTACCATAAAAAAACGCCCGCCAGTGGTCGTAACCAGGCGAAATACTCGCAGATGCGAATTTTATAGCTAGTATATTAAACCATGAAAGGAATCGTTTTCATTTTGCTGGTAATCGGTGCCGGCTGGCAATTCTACTCCGGTGATGGCCAGGTAATTCTTGGACCTGGCGTAATGGCTGAAGAAGAACCCTATCAGGCTAGCATCAGCTCACCTGCCAGCCACCGGATCGACGACTACACAATTACCGAGTTTGCAGAATTTAGTATCAAGGCAAAGGTATTGTCGCGGGAAAACTATTACCTCGGTCGAGAAGCGGATCTGTCACCCGTCGACTTAACACTGGGCTGGGGTAACATGTCTGATGAAAGCATTCTCGACAATATCGAGATTTCCCAATCGGGTCGTTTTTATCGGTGGCAGGTGAAGTCCTTTCCTATACCCCGACGTGAAATAGAATCCAGCAGTGCCAATATGCACCTGATTCCTGCCAACGAAGCAGTCGCGAGCGATATCAAAAAAATCCGCAGAGGCGATATCATTGAACTGTCTGGCAGTTTGGTTAACGTGACCGCAGCCAGCGACGGTTGGCGCTGGCAAAGTTCACAGACCCGCTATGATACCGGCAATGGTGCCTGTGAGTTAATCTGGGTAAACAATCTCAAGGTGATTACTGCGGAGCAAATTTAAATTGAATATTGAATATACAACCACACGAATTTTTCCCGATAATGCGAACCTGTCGATAAATGTATCCAGGAGACAAACCAGCGATGGCATTCGTGTCGACTATTGGTATGAATGGCAGGTGCCAAACCCTGCCAGGCGATAGTTCGCATGTTTCAAACTAAATGTCACTGCGCAAATGTAACTATGTCGGCAATCAAGGTGCCGCTTTCGGTAACGAGTTGCAACTGTTCTATATGCCATCGCTTAGGCGCGATCTGGGCATACTATGATTTAGAAGATGTAGAAATACAAACGCAGGACTCTCCTGTGGTCATCTACTCCTGGGGTGAAAAAAGTATTGAGTATCACCATTGCAGTAAATGCGGCTGTTCTACCCACTATACCGCGACTGAAAGCAATGGTAGCGACCTGATAGCTATTAATACCCGGATGGCCCCGGCAGCTGTAACTAACTCAATTCCGGTTAGATATTTTGATGGTGCGGTAACCTGGCAGTACGTCGATGAGTAAACGGTCTATCCAGTAGCAGCATACGAACCTGATTTGTGCTGGACCAGCCATATGAGCGTTGTAGAATAGTGCGATGAACAGACAGATAGACGCTACGAATAATCACCCGAACATACCCGGCAAAGAAATTCAGACGGGCCTGCGCCACTGATGCGAAGCCTGGCACCAGCCCTAATTTTAATTATCAAAGACGTAACTTCAGGAGAAAAACATGGCTAACGAAGGTTATCACGAACCCATTGACGAGCTAACGGACGAGACCAGAGACATGCACAGGGCAATAACTTCACTGATGGAAGAGCTCGAAGCCGTGGACTGGTACAACCAACGAGTCGACGCCTGCAAGGATGGCGAATTAAAAGCAATTCTTGCGCACAATCGTGACGAGGAAAAGGAACACGCGGCGATGGTTCTCGAGTGGATTCGGCGCCAGGATCCGAGTTTCGACAAGGAGTTGAAAGATTATCTATTTACTGAAAAACAGATAGCCCACGAATAACGGCCGGGAAGCGAATGCAGTTAGTTTTCCGCAAAGCATTGCTAGCAGATATTGCAGACCTGGTGTCAATGTTGTCGGACGATGAATTGGGAGCACTGCGTGAGGACAGCTCACAGCCTCTAAATCAAATGTATCTGCATGCTTTCAGTGAAATCGAAAGAGACGCGAACAACGAGCTAACCGTTGTCGAAAGTGACGGTGAGGTGGTCGGCATGCTGCAGCTGACCTTTATTCCCTACCTGACCTATGTCGGTTCCTGGCGTTGCCTGATCGAAGGTGTTCGAATTCATTCGGATCATCGAGGACAGGGACTGGGCGCAAAGTTTTTGAAGTGGGCCATTGAGCGGGCAAAAACGAGAAAATGCAGGATTGTTCAACTTACCTCCGATAAAGAGCGACCATCAGCTTTGCGCTTTTACGAATCGCTAGGCTTTAAAGCCACTCATGAAGGCTTTAAACTGAAACTTTAGTGCGCCAAAAAGCACCTGTAAACGAATCCCGGCATGGATGACCTGTTGAAAGACGATGAAATAATTGCCGCCGTGCACCGCTGGGTGAAATCCTTTGTTGTGGATATGAATCTTTGCCCATTTGCCAAACGAGAGTTGACCAGAGACCGGATTCGCTTCGCCTTGACAACAGCGAAAACTGAACAGGCATTGTTGATGTCACTGCAGACCGAACTGGAATTGCTCGATAGTGACACCGCGATTGAAACAACACTGTTGATTCATGTAAACGTATTGCAGGACTTTGATGACTATAATCAGTTTCTGAACTATACCGATGAGTTGCTGCGGCAAACGGGGCTAGAGGGTGTCTATCAAATCGCAAGTTTCCATCCACATTATCGGTTTGAAGGCACCGGGCCAGATGACGCGGAGAATTATACAAATCGGTCACCGTATCCCATGTTGCATATAATTCGAGAGGAAAGTCTCGCACGAGCCATTGCTGAATCAGCGGACGTCGATCAGATTCCCGCGCGCAACATAGCGTTAATGAATAAACTGGGGCTGGACAAGCTAAGGACTTTATTGCAGGCCTGTATCAACGGTGACTATAAAAATGAATTATGAATTACACCAGCAACGTCAACTTCGGGTTCTGTTCATGGCCCGTAAATTAACAGATCGGGATTACTGATATGAAAAAACTGCTCCTGTTACTCAACCTGGTACTTATCAGCCCTGCCGTAACTGCCGCCACCGCAACGCCGCAAGTTATTTCCCTGAAGTGCAGTTACGCAATTGCTGCTGTTATTGGCGAGATGGGTACGCAGACGGATAACAAGGTTATGCAAGAGGCGCTGAGCCTGATCAATGAAGATAACGGTGAGTTTGTATGCCTGCAATCAGGTGATGGAAAAATTTATGTCGGCTTACAATCCACGGAAATGACCGCAAATGACAACAAGCTTATTTTCACGATCAATCCGCTCAGTTACGAGATCGAAAGAACGATCTATGGCAGATAAGATCAGGAATGGATTTCGTTGCCGATTACAATAACGGAAAAATGTACAAGGACATGAATGAAATCGGGTTACCGAAGTCTGGTATTGGTTTTGGCATGCGCGCTTCGGTAAGCATTGTATTCTTTTTATTGGCCGTTTTTACAGGATTATCCGGCGCTGCCGAGTTTAACTGCGAGAGAGGTGAGGCAGTTGTTGCGGACCTGGGTGGTGGCGTTATTATGCGCACCTGTATCTGGCAGAAAACAGCCACCGTCACTGTTCGCACCGGGGCGCTTGAACTGATAAAGAACGGTATTTTGATATTGAAGCTGGAAACAGATCTAAATGGCAAGCTGCACGGTCCATATACCGTATGGAATGACGCGGGAGAAGTTACCGAAAATGGAAATTACGTCGAAGGCCTGAAAGATGGACCATGGACGACCATCCACAAGAATGGCAGCAGAGAAATATTACAGTATCGGGCAGGCATTATTATTAATCCCTGATACAGACTGCCCTGCCAGATCTGCCGCCCAACACAGCCGACATGCGCCGCGAGACAATGGAAAACTTCACAATCAGAACATTTCGACCCGATGACGCGACTGATGTCATTGATTTATGGCGTGAATGTGGACTGATTGTGCCATGGAATAACCCTCAGACTGATATCAACAGGAAATATACAGACTCTGCGCAAATGTTTTTTGTCGGGGAACTGGAAAACGAGTTAGTTGCCAGCTGTATGGCGGGGTATGATGGCCATCGTGGCTGGATTTATTTCCTGGCAGTGAAGAGTTCGCAGCGCAGAAAGGGGCTCGCTTCGATTCTTGTAAGACATGTCGAGGCAAAACTGGTTAAACTGGGATGTCCGAAGGTGGAGCTAATGGTACGCAAGACAAATAACACGGTTATTTCTTTCTATAAAAGTATTGGATTTGACCCGGACCCCGTAATAGTTTTAAGTAAGCGTCTTATTGAAGACGAAAAACACGATTTTGGGTAACGCATGAACCGTTTGAGGTTGCTTGCCCGAAACTCGCTACATTCATTTTGTTTGCCGCTGAAGGCGAGTACTATGGGGGCTTGTAGCGATGTTACATTTCTAATTCGAAACGGTGAATTCGAATTCTAAATTTTAAAATGATTCACCATTTTTTGTGAGAGTAAATATGAGCAAAGGTACAGTTAAGTGGTTCAATGCCGCTAAGGGCTATGGTTTTATCACACCGGAAGACGGCGGAAAGGACCTTTTCGTCCATCATTCTGAAATTAAAAGTGGCGATGATTACGCAACGCTTAATGATGGCCAAGCAGTTGAGTTTGAAGTTGGCCAGGGCCAGAAAGGTCCTTGCGCAAACAATGTAGTGCCTGTTTAGATAATAAAAAACCAATAAAACAACATCAGTATCCCGGTTTTCCCGGGATACTGATGCGGGATTTCCCCCAAGAGCGTGGAGACTGATTAATTAGACGCCTCCTGTTTAAGTTGCTAGCTGGTTTTATCGGTCTCGTTCTCGTGGCCCTGGGTGTGCTTCGTTACGGAGTCCTTCCCTATTACGACCAAAAGCATAACGCCGTACTCGTACCTGGCCCTTACGCCACGTCCGCAACGGCCAGGGCCTTTCATGAGGCTGCTTTTGTCGCTGATCTGCACGCCGATCCACTGCTGTGGGGCCGAAATCTCCGCCAGCGGCACACGCGTGGTCAAGTGGACTTACCGCGCTTGCGCGACGGTGGGGTCGATCTGCAGGTTTTCGGCGTGGTGAGCAAAGTTCCTGCGCTATTGTTTATTGCGTCCTTGCGCTCCCCGGCAACCTGGTTCAGTCCCAGGGAACAGGCGCTGGCGCAAGCGAATGAGTTCGAGCAGCTGGCTGAAAATTCACCGCTCACAATTGTGCTGCGACGCGAGGATCTGTCCGCCAACGGAATCAAAGGCTTGCTCGCCCTCGAAGGCATTCATGCCCTTGAGGGTGAAGAGAAAGCACTGGACGAGTTCCATGCTGCGGGTTTCCGTATGATGGGGCTGGCACATTTTACCGATAACGAATTCGCAGGATCGACCCACGGCGCTCTGAAACACGGTCTCACCGAACTCGGCCGCTCGCTTATTTCGCGCATGGAAGCACTTGGAATCACCATCGACCTGGCCCATGCTTCGCCAGCGGCCTTCAGGGATACGCTCGAAATCGCGACCCGGCCGCTGGTCGTGTCTCACGGCGGCGTCACCGGCACCTGCCCCGGCCCACGCAATTTAACCGACCCCCAACTACGCGGCATTGCTAAAAACGGTGGTGTCGTTGGTATTGGCTACTGGAAGACCGCTGTTTGCGATGCCAGCTTGCAGGGTATTGTGAGCGCGATTCAGTACGCTATTAACATTGCAGGTATTGATCACGTTGGCTTAGGTTCGGACTTCGATGGTTATGTCACCACACCATTCGATACCACGGGTTTACCAATGTTGACTGAAGCTCTTCTCGCCGCCGGCCTGTCCGCAGAGGATGTAAGCAAGCTGCTGGGTGGAAACGTGCGTCGGGTGCTCGCAGTAAACCTGCCCGAGTAAAACTCTCTCGCGGCCAGTCCAGTAGCAACTTTTTAGATTTCTGCGCTTACGCGGAAAAAAAATAGTACTCTACTGCTAAAAGGGGGGAACGATGCTTTTACTTTTTTCAAACGCTCTCGTTTTGGTGGCCACCATAATTCTTATTGGTTCGCTGGTCACCGTGCGCAAAATTACCCGGCGACTACCCCTGGGCAGTTCTCGCACCAGCTGGCATGCCATGGCAGCCCTGATTTCATTATTTGTTATTGGTTATCTGGGCTATATGATCGTTTTCTGGAATAAACACACCAGCTTAGTTGACCTCATCGTTCCCGGGATATTCTTTTTCGGGTCTTGCTTCGTGTGGCTTTCATCAGTGCTTGCGCTGCAAACCGCGATGGATGTCATGCGTATTACAGCCCTCGAGCATGAGACTCATACGGATCCACTTACCGGAGTCTACAATCGACGGTTCATGGAGCAGCGCCTGCGAGAAGAAGTCTCTAAAGCACGACGTTACCATTTCAAACTTGCAGTGCTATTGCTCGACCTGGACCATTTCAAGCGTGTCAACGATGAACTCGGTCACCAGGCCGGCGATCAAGTACTGATCGAGATCGGTAAGCTGGTTAACCGTGAACTTCGTGATTCAGATATTCTGGCACGTTATGGCGGTGAAGAGTTTCTCGTCATAGCGCCCAATACGGCGCCCTCTGCCTCGGCAAGCCTGGCAGAGCGTCTACGCAAGCGCATTGAGTCCCACACTTTTCTGGCCGATTTTAATAAAGCCCAGAAACTCGAAATGCAGATAACCGTCAGTATCGGCGTGGCAAATTTCGGCGATTCCAGCAATGATGGGGAAAGCCTGGTCCAGGTAGCCGATCAAAATCTCTACCGGGCGAAACATGGCGGGCGAAACCAGGTTGTTGCTGAAGTCCCCAATGAATAAAGCAATCCGATTTCCCCCGGTTCCCCTGACTAATGTCTGTAGCAGGCAGCCAACCCGGTATGGTTGTCGATCACGGGCCGGTAACTGAAATCTAGCCGTTGACAGGTCCGGAGCATGCTTGACGCTACCACGATACTCATTCTTGCTACCTTCCTGATCGCGGGCACGGTTAAAGGCGTTATCGGCCTTGGCTTGCCGACCGTGAGCCTCGCATTGTTGACCGTGGCGATCGATTTACCAACGGCGATGGCTTTATTACTGGTGCCGTCATTTGTTACCAACCTGTGGCAAGCACTGGCAGGTGGCAACACCAGGCTTATTTTGCAGCGTCTATGGCCTTTCCTGCTGCTGGCCACGGTAACCATCTGGATTGGGGCTGGCGCATTAACCCGGGTAAACCTGTCCTTCCTGTCTGCGCTACTTGGCGCCTTGCTGATGGCCTACGCCGGCGCGAACCTGGGTGGACTGCGCCTGACCATTTCGCCGCGGCAAGAGCTATGGGCGGGCCCATTGGTTGGTATAGTCAACGGTGTGCTGACCGGAATGACAGGGTCTTTTGTTGTACCCGGAGTTATGTTTCTACAGGCTATCGGACTGGCGCGGGAGGTGCTGATCCAGGCAATGGGAATGCTATTTTCATTGTCCACCCTGGCCCTCGCCATAGCATTGCAGCGCAATGATCTGCTCACTGCCGAGCACGGGGTTTTATCCATCACCGCATTGTTACCAGCGATCCTGGGCATGGTTTTTGGTCGCTGGATCAGACGCAAAATTTCCGAACAGTTATTCCGTAAACTGTTTTTCATCTCGCTGCTGGTACTGGGCACATATATTATTCTCAACGCACTGGGTGGTTTCGGATGACAGGCATGCGGATTCCGGCGGCGACCCGTTGGCCAAACTCCACGGCCTGGCATGATGGGTAATCAACATTATTTGACCTGGAATCAAGGTCTTAACTATTAGGAGCGATAGCAGGTAAAGGATGCGTATTGTTTCGTGGAACATCCGTGCAGGCGGCGGTAAACGTGCCAGTGGCATACTGGCGCAGTTGCTTGAATGGCAGCCGGACGTCATCGGTCTTGCCGAATTTCGCGGTACCAGTGCGAGTCAATGGCTGGCGGCCGAATTAACCGCGGCTGGCTATTGCAGCCAGTTGACCAGCATTAATGAAAAACTACCCGCAAGGAATGCATTGTTACTGGCCAGCAAGAAACCGTTGCGACTTATCGAGGCGCCGAAAATGCCAAATAATAGTGAACGCTGGCTATTAGCCCGCATCGCAACCCGACCCGCCTTATCACTCGGGTTGATGCATATCCCGAACTACACCGCCCCTGCCCTGAAGTATCCCTTCATGGCCGCGCTGCTGAAAATGGTCGGTGCCTGGAAACTGGGGCCCGGACTACTCATCGGGGATAGCAATTGCAGTAACCGTGACCTCGACGAGGAGAATCCACTGGGCCCCAGGTTTCACCGCGAACATGACTGGATAATCGGCATGGGTCAGCGCGGCTGGGCGGATGCCTTCCGCCATCTGCACGGTAATCGACGCGAATATAGCTGGTACTCGCATCGAAATAACGGTTTTCGACTCGACCAGGCCTTTTGCAGTCCGCAGCTAGTGCCCGCAATTACCGGCTTTCGCCATGCCTGGGGACTGAACCCGGGACAACCGGAGCGACGTGAAGGCTTAAGCGATCACGCAGCACTTATTATCGATCTGGAGAATGAACAACCATGTTAGAACTTCGCCCCAATTGCGAATTCTGTGACTGCGATCTGCCACCATATTCGACTGCAGCGCGTATTTGTACCTATGAATGTACCTTCTGTGCGGACTGTGTCGAGAGAATACTCGAGAACGTGTGCCCCAACTGCGGCGGCGGCTTCGCGGTACGCCCCATTCGCCCCCGACGCGAACACCGCCCCGGCGTGAGTCTCAGTCATCAGCCCGCATCTGGTAAACGCATACACACGAGCTATAGTCGTGACGAAATCAGTGCTTTCGTAAACCAGATAAAACAGTTTGCCGCCGCGCAAAGATGATGTCCGGTACGATCCTTGATGCAATTTGATCACCATCACTATGGAGGATAAACATGACCCCGGCTCAAACCAAAAGCGGTGGCTGCCAATGTGGCAGTATCAGGTACGAATTAAAAGGTGCTCCGCAAATGCTTTATATCTGCCACTGCTCGGACTGTCAGAAACAGTCGTCGAGCGCGTTCGGCATGTCTTTGATGATGAATCCTCGTGAAATTGATTTTTCGCGAAGTGAAAAACAGCCGCAAACCTGGGATACCCGCGGTGAGAACGGTTCAATCAAGCGCTGCGCATTTTGTCCCGACTGTGGTACGCGCATCATGCACGGTTTTGCTGATGCGGATGAGACCGTCAGTATCAAGGCGGGTTCGCTGGACGATACCAGCTGGCTGCAGCCAGTTGCGCATATCTGGTTGAGCAGCGCGCAATCCTGGGTTCACATCGATCGTGAGCGCTACCGCTGTTTCGATGAAGAACCGGAAAATGTAGATGAGCTGCGCCGACTGTGGAAAGCGCAAACCTGAGGGTTACAACGTTGTAGCGATGCCTGCAACAGAAACTAAGATCGGCAGCCCGGACGGTGCACTGGTGGAACCCGGTACACTGTGAAACAATTGCGCGTCGTCACACCCGATCATAATCACTGGCCCTGGGAATGCCGCCATGACTGCGATAAAACTACTGGGACTGAGAATCAGCGTGTACACCCGTATTGCACGGTTAGCGCTGGAAGAGAAAGACGTCGACTACCAACTCGAAGAGGTCGATATATTTGCCGACGCAGGGCCGCCTGCTGATTATCTCGCACACAACCCTTTTGGTACTGTTCCGAGCCTGATGCACGGCGACTTCTATTTATACGAAACCACCGCAATAAGCCGTTACATCGATGAAACTTTCCCCGGAACCGCATTGCAACCCTCGAAATCGGCGCAACGCGCACGCATGAACCAGGTAATCAGCATACTCGATTGCCATACCTACCGGCCGATGGTGTGGGATGTTTACGTACAGCGTATCGTCGTCGCCGGGGGCGGTGGGCAGGCCGATGAAAACCTCATAGCGACAGCTTTACCGACGCTACAGAATGTTTTACAGCAACTCGACCTGTGGCACGACGAGCATGAATTTTTAATCGGCGACGCGTTGACGCTGGCGGATTTGCATGCCTACCCGATGCTACGCCTGTTCATCGAAACACCGGAGGGCGCGGCGATGCTTGAATCGTTTCCGCGTCTACAACAATGGATGCAGCAAATGCAAACCAGGGACAGTGTGCGGGCGACCAGCTTTCATTCGACAATAGATACCGAGAATGGCTTTTAACAGCACGCATCGGTCGCCAGCACCGGACGTAGAATTTATGCGCTGCAGGATTAGCCGGGCATAAGCAGATGCTTAGCATCCAGCAAAATGAATCAACCTACCGGGTTCGTTACAGTAGTTACGTGATTCCACTCATTTTTTTGAGCCTTATCCCATTGATGTTGATCGAGCATGGCTCCAGTCTGCTCGATGGCAGCATTGAAACCGATCAACTGATCGGCCTGTCTATCGGCGTCCTGCTGCCGCTGGCGGTGGCTTTTTTTTTCATCGAGTTTGCAAGCTTCACCTTCTCATTGGAAGACGACCTGTTCAGCTGGCGCTGGCGTAATCTGATCAATAGTAAACATGGTGAAGTTCCGCTCAGCCGTATCGTCAAGGTCAGGCGCGACGCGCTCGAGTCCGGGGACGCCGGGGGTCTGCAGTATTCCTACCGGCTGCTGGTGATTCTGGACGACAGCACCATGATTCCACTCACACGGGGTTATTCGGGCCTGTATGAAAAAAAACTCGACCAGATCGTCGATCAGATTCGAGAACATATCGAGCATAGCGCCAACCTGACATGAAGGTAGAATTTAAACCAATCCCGGGTAAAGTATTGACGATGAAGATCAAAGTGATAATCGCCATCCTGCCCTGGTGCGTGCTGCTGGCTTCCTGCGCAACCCAAAGCGTCGAGCAAATCCCGCTTAATGCGGTGCAGTGCACTGACCCCAGACCGCAGATATGCACCATGGATTACACCCCGGTGTGCGCCACTCGTGATAATGGCACGCGCTGTGCTGCGACACCCTGTGAATCCACTGAAACAGCGACCTATGCCAATGCCTGCACCGCCTGTGCGGATCCCGCCGTGATGTACCATCTACCCGCGGCATGCGGGTCTCAACCTTAAACTCAACGAGCCCGATTATGAAGCTACTTCCTGGCAGAACTGCACCTGGTTTACTACTCATATTTACCATCCTGGCTACCGGCGGATGCCAGACCACATGGGTCAACCTGGATAACTCCAACGTCGAAGACGATGCGTTACGCAAAGCCGAGAAGGCCTGTAACGTTGCCGAAAAACTTGACTCTCTGGAGCAGGCGAAAGAGCGTAAAAACCTGCGTCTGAAGAAGTCAAAATCCAACGAATCAACGATGTTGGTGAAGGATGAATTCGCCCTTGAGGTCCAATCGATAAATGCCGAAATAGATGCCTGTATGCGACAACAGGGTCTTAAAAAATCGGATTGATTGGACCATGGTCTGCGCCCGGGGCAAAAATAACAGGATAACAATGCATACCGTCACTGTCGGCGCCTTCGGTTGCCACTAGCGGGTCTCTGTATCGTGTCAGCACAACTTTTCTACCTGGTCGCGGCCGATGCCATCCTGTTAATTCACGTGTTATTTGTGATTTTTGTTGTACTTGGTCTGCTTTTGGTATTTGCCGGAAAGATTTTTGCCTGGGGCTGGGTGCACAATTTCAACTTTCGCCTGGCGCACCTGGTGGCAATCGGCGTGGTCGTGTTGCAATCGTGGCTGGGCGCTATCTGTCCGCTTACCGTCTGGGAAATGAACTTGCGCGAAAAGGCCGGTGATTCAGTCTACGAGGGCTCGTTCATCGCTCACTGGTTGCAGACATTGCTCTATTATCGCGCCGAAGAGTGGGTGTTTACCCTGCTCTATACACTGTTCGCTGTGCTGGTCGTCGCGAGCTGGTACTGGGTGCGACCGAAGCGCTAGCGTGTGCGGCAAATCGGTCTTCAGCCTCGTTATCCTGATTCCTGTTGCATAAGTTCAGGATAGAATTTGCGTGCTATCTCAGGGTAACTGCGCACCCAGCGCTGCCAGTACTTCTCGCCGAACACCGTCGGTTTGTGCTGGCTCCCCATGCCGTCGGTGCCGGCAGCCATTTCCGCGCGAGAAGCCATCAATCCTTCACTGCGATGTCGTTCGCTACGCATAACCTCGTCGATATAAAAAGCATCGATAGGTAGCGGGTCGAGCACCGTATTTAGATCAGGACTGTAAAAGAATGCCGACGAATAGCGCTCGCAGTCGGTCCTGTTGATTACCCGGTGCGGGGTCGCGATAAAGTAGTTATGCGTTACCAGTTGCAGCAGTTCCCCGGTATTGACCACCAGGCTGCCGGGAACTGGATCAACCGGGTACCAGGTGTTGTCGTTGGCCTGCGCTTCGAGCCCCGGGTTTTCATCCTGTAACAGCAAAGTCAGGAATCCTGAGTCCTTATGCACCCCGACGCCATGCCCATCCGCGAGGGTTTGCGGGTAGCGGATCAGTTTCAGATAGGGTGACGGATTCTCTCCGAAAACCCGTTCGATATGGTTTTCATCGAGGCCCAGGGCAAGCGACATGATGCGCAGGATTTGTCGGGAAACTTCGGACAGGCGCATGAAATAATCATTAACGGTTTCCCTGAAACCTGGAATTTCGTCCGGCGGCGGCCATTGATTTGGACCTACCAGCGCCATGTAATAGGGATCAGGATCAGTAATCGCGCTGCGCTCGACGCCGATGTCGATTTGTTCGCGGCAATCGATCTGGTTGTTGGTGAGCTCCGATCCCAGCTGTTCCCAGCCGCGAAACTGTGCCGAGCCCTGCTTGTCGATCGCCTGCTTGGTGTCTTGCGACAATGCAAAAAACGCCTTCAGGGTCTGCAAATAAGAATCACTAATACCTGTCGGGATGCCGTGATTGATGACATAGAAGAAGCCGATTTCGTGACACAGCTGTCGAACACGTTGACACAGCTCGCGGCGCTGCCGGGCATTTCCGGCAAACCATGGCTCCAGATCGATTACGGGCAGCGTGGCGGGCATTATGTTTGAACCGGCAAAGTCATTGCTACTATGAGACGACAGGCAGGAATTATAACCGAAAACATTACTGCCCAGGTTTGCCAATATTGCGGCTTTGCCGGTGGCAGGGATGCGCTTTTGCAGGTCGCATTCCCACTACCGGTGCTGTTATCCTGAACACCATACACTGCTGGAATTTGACCATGAAACTATTGAGAATAGCAGCCTTTTCCGACGCCGATCGCGGCGGTAATCCGGCCGGGGTAATGATTGCAGACACCCTTCCCGGTGAAGACGAGATGCGACGCATCGCGGCTGAAGTCGGTTACTCGGAAACCGCATTCGCGATGCCACAGGGCGATGCCTGGCGGGTACGCTATTTCTCGCCCGAGTCCGAGGTGCCATTTTGCGGGCACGCGACGATCGCTCTCGGTGCGGCGCTCGCACTGGCGCACGGTAACGGCGTTTACAGGCTGAAGCTAAATTCAGCCGATATTACGGTTACGGGCGAGTGCAACGGTGAGCAGATTTCCGCTACCCTGCAATCCCCGCCCACGCATAGCGAACCGGTGCCCGCCAGACTATTGGCCGAGGTGCTTGAGTTATTCGGATATACCGATGATGATATCAACAGCGGGATTCCCCCCGCGCGCGTGCATGGGGGTGCTGATCACCTGGCACTATGCCTGAATTCACGCGCGGCGCTGGCGGGAATGCAGTATCAGCTCGATGCCGGGCGCGAATTGATGAACCGCGAAAACCTGGTCACCATCCTGTTCGCCTACGCCGAAACCCCGCGCCGGTTTCACACGCGTAACCCGTTTGCCTCGGGTGGCGTCTACGAAGACCCGGCTACCGGCGCTGCAACCGCTGCCTTTGCCGGTTATCTGCGCGACCTCGACTGGCCGCACGAAGGTTCAATTGAAATCGTACAGGGTGAAGACATGGGCATGCCCTCGCGACTCCGCGCGGACATTCCACCCGAACCCGGCAGTTCGATCCGTGTCGCAGGGACTGCCCGCATTATGGCGGTTTGATCGATATGAAAACCGGTATTGTCGAGTTCAGCTTCGCGGCTGTATTCGCGGACGCCAACGCCACCCGGACTGCAGCTTGAACTCCCCTGCGACCAGCATTACCGAGATCAAGACCACGCTCGCGGGGGAGCGAAAAACCTTTAGCTGCGAGTTACTGCAGGCCACCCCAACCGGGGCGGTGGTGGTTTACCGCATGCCCGCCGATCATCAGCTCGAAGATATTCTGCTGCGCAAGGGCACTATTAGCCTCGGTTATTTCTGGCAGGACAAGCCCTTCAACGCCTATCACTGGATCGATAGCCGGCTGGATACTGTGGCGCTTTACTTCAACGTTAGTGACAATACAACTATCTCGGCCGAATCAATCGCCTGGCGGGACCTGGTGGTCGACATTCTGATTACCCCGGATGGCCGTTGTCGCGTGCTCGATGAAGACGAGCTACCCGCTGATATCGACCCCGGATTACAGCATTACATCGACCACACGCGGGATCAATTATGTCGCGAGCCATTGTCTAGCCTGGCCGAATATGACAAGCTCACGCGACAGTTAATCAACCACGAATAAACCCATGCCACTTGAACTCTGGCTTGCCTATGTCGCCACCAGCGCGGTGGTGCTCGCGATCCCCGGCCCAACCATACTGCTGGTGTTGAGCTATTCGATCGCGCACGGGCGTAAATCTACGTTACCGCTGGTTGCCGGGGTAGCGCTTGGTGATTCCGTCGCCATCACGCTGTCGCTGATCGGGCTCGGCACATTGCTTGCCGCTTCAGCCTTCTGGTTTACGATCATCAAGTGGATAGGTGGGCTCTACCTGATTTACCTCGGCTTCCGCTTGTTCCAGGGCGCCACTAAAGCGATGCAACTGCAGACCAGGCAGGAGCAACAAACTTCGCCGCGTAAACTGTTTACTAATGCGTTTATCGTCACCGCGCTGAACCCCAAGAGCATTGTCTTTTTTATCGCCCTGCTGCCGCAATTCATCAGCCCCGCGCACCCGGCAGTACCGCAGCTATGGATTCTCGGCATCAGCTTTGTCGTACTTGCGACCATCGGCGCTACCAGTTATGCCCTGTTTGCAACATCGATTCGCCGTTTCCTCGCATCACCTCGAGCGCAAAAGGCGTATAGCTATATCGGCGGTGGCCTGTTGTGCGGTGCCGGGGTTTGGGCGCTAACCGCACGTCGCGTAATCCCGACGGCATGACAGGCGTCAGAATTACCAGCTGGTTGATTTGCTGTTGCCTGCTGCTGGCCTTATCCGGCTGCGGCAACAAGGGTCCGTTAGTGTTGCCCGAGGAAGAAGAGCAGAAGAAGAGCAAGAGCGAGACGAGTTAGTGGATCATTTTGAATATATAAACGGTGAACTTCATTGCGAAGACGTCGCGATTGCAGCGCTGGCCGAGCAGTACGGCACGCCGCTATTCGTCTATTCCCGTGCGACGCTGGAGCGCCACTGGCATGCTTTCGACGCTGCACTTGCCGGACACGACCACCTGGTGTGTTACGCGGTCAAGGCCAATTCCAATCTCGCGGTGTTAAACCTGCTGGCGCGCCTCGGCTCGGGTTTCGATATTGTTTCCGGCGGCGAATTGCAACGAGTGTTGCAGGCTGGCGGCAAACCTGCAAGCATCGTCTTTTCCGGAGTCGGTAAGCTGGCCAACGAGATTGAAGCCGCGCTCGAGGCCGATATACTCTGTTTCAATGTCGAATCCGAGCAGGAACTCGACCGAATCAATGAAATCGCCGGTCGCATGGGTAAAACTGCACGCGTTTCGTTTCGCGTTAATCCGGATGTCGATGCCAAAACCCACCCCTACATCTCTACCGGGCTCAAGGAAAACAAGTTTGGCGTCGCTTTCGCCGATGCCGAGCAGGTTTACCTCAAGGCGGCCAGGCTTGCCAACCTCGAAATCATCGGTATGGATTGCCACATCGGTTCACAACTAACCGAATTGTCACCCTATATAGATGCCCTCGATCGCCTGCTGGCACTGATCGAGAGCCTGCGCGAACAGGGCATCAGGATTCATCACCTCGATCTCGGTGGCGGTCTTGGCATACGCTACCGCGATGAAGAACCGCCGTTACCGGCGGACTGGGCCAGTGCTTTACGGGAACGACTACAAAGCTTCGACGGCTGCATCGTCATCGAACCCGGGCGCGCCATCGCCGGCAACGCAGGTATTCTGGTGAGCAGGGTTAATTACCTGAAGCATGGCGCGGATAAAAACTTCGCCGTAATCGATGCGGCGATGAACGATTTGATCAGGCCATCGCTATACGGCGCCTGGCAGGAAATCATTCGCGTCGAACAACACAGCGACGCCGCTGAAAGGCTGTACGACGTGGTTGGCGCGATTTGCGAGTCAAGCGACTTTCTAGGTAAAGATCGCAGCTTAAGCCTGGCCCAGGACGATTTGCTGGCCATTCGTTCCTCCGGCGCCTATGGCTTCGGTATGGCGTCCAACTACAATACGCGTACGCGCGCGGCCGAAGTCATAGTCGATGGCGACCAGCATTACTGCGTGCGTGAACGTGAACATTTTGCCGACCTGATCCGTGGCGAGTCGCTGTTGCCGTGAAATTGAAGTTTGCCAAGATGCATGGGCTGGGCAACGATTTCGCCGTTATCGATGCGATCAACCAGCCATTCGAACCACGTCCCGAGCTGGTGCAGCGCTGGGCGGACCGCTTCGATGGCATCGGTTTCGACCAGATGCTGATCGTCGAAAACCCGGATAGCGAGGCCGCAGCCTTCAAGTACCGTATTTACAATGCCGACGGCAGCGAAGTCGAACAATGTGGTAACGGCGCGCGCTGCTTCGCCCGTTTCGTGCGCGAGCAGGGTATGACCGATCTGGATATTATCCCGGTGGAAACCAATACCGGACTGTTGACGCTTGAAGCCATCGATGCCATCCGTTATCGCGTTAACATGGGCATACCTTGCTTCGAACCGACTGAAATTCCGCTGCAGGCCGAAGCGCGACAGGATCTCTACCAGGTCGAATACGAGGGCCGGGAGATCAGTTTTAGCGCGCTGTCGATCGGCAATCCACACATGGTGATCCAGGTCGAAGATATTAACCGCTGCGATATCGAAACCCTGGGACCCTACTTCGAGTCACACAAGCTATTTCCCGCACGCGCCAACATAGGATTCATGCAGATTCTCGACCGCAAAGCTTTCAAATTACGCGTTTTTGAACGTGGTGTCGGCGAAACCCGCGCCTGCGGCAGCGGCGCCTGCGCGGCGATGGTGGCCGGAGTACAGCTCGGTCTGCTCGACAACAGTGTTCGGGCGATTTTGTCAGGCGGTGAACTCAATCTGGAATGGCAAGGTGACACAAACCCCGTTATGATGACGGGCGAAACTGCGATGGTTTATCAGGGCGAAATCGAATATGAGTGAAGTATCAGCTGAACAGGCGCAATCCGACCAGACCGACGAAGCAAGGGTCATTCAATATCTGCAGGATAATCCTGAAGTCTTAATGGCCTATCCAGGGGTGTTTTCATCGCTCGCAATCCCGCACCAGACGGGCGGCGCGACCTCGTTAGTGGAACGCCAGCTCAAGTTATTGCGAGAGGAAAACCACTCTCTGAAGAGCAAAATCGATGAACTGGTCGGCATCGCGCGTGAAAACGAGGAGCTGAACCAGCGTTTTCACCGACTCGCACTGGAGCTAATGAACACCGATCAATTGCACGACGTGCTGGCGATGGTGCAAGACCAGGTACAGACTTTTTTCTATACCGATTTCGTCTGTTTCCGTTTTCTACCCGGGGTCACAGATGCCGGCAACATCGTCGACGGCCTAAATCTCGAACAGGACAGCGGCATCGTCGACAGCGTCAGGCCCTGGATCGAAGCCCGCAAACCGGTCTGTGGCCGTCAGGACGAGAAGATCAGTCATGAACTGTTCGGTGCCGACATTCATATCGGTTCAAGCGCGCTGATCCCGCTTTACCATACCAGGGACCTGGGGCTGTTGTGCCTGGGCAGCAGCAGCGCTGATCGATTCAGCCTGGCCATGGGCACAATATTCCTGCAGCAGCTGGGCGAGCTGGTTAGCAACCGCCTGAAAATTCTGTTGCAGGTGGCGTAATCGCAGTGACCGGGTATCTGGACCAGTTCATCCAGATGTTACGCAGCGAAAAGTACTACTCTGCGCATACTTGCAGTAACTATCGTCGCGACCTGAACCTGTTCCAAAAACATTTGCTTAGCCAGAATGTCGAAACCTGGGCGCAGGTCGGCTATGCACACGTGAGCGATTTTGCCGCGAAACGGCATCGCCAGGGCCGCAAAAGCCGCACCATCCAGCGCGAACTGTCCTCGATTCGGAGTTTTTACCAATTCCTCATTCAGCATGCTGTCGTCGCGAAAAATCCCGCGCTTGAAGTCAGCGCACCCAAACCCGATAAACCCCTGCCCAAAACCTGTGATGCCGAGACAATCGGGCGCCTGCTGCAGTTAAACGATGACAGCGATGCTTTGCTGGTACGCGATGTCGCGATTTTTGAACTCATTTATTCCTCGGGACTGCGCCTCGCCGAACTGGTTAGTATCGACCTCGATGATATCGATCTCGCCCAACAGCAACTGGTCGTAACCGGGAAAGGTAACAAGACCCGCTATTTGCCGGTTGGCAGCAAGGCGGTTAGCGCGATACAGCGCTGGCTCCAACTGCGCCAGGATTACTGCAAAGATGTTAAGCTACCCGCATTGTTTCTGAGTCGGCAGGGTAAGCGCATTTCACCGCGTAACGTGCAGAGCCGACTCAACCAGTTGATTCAGCGACAGGCGCTGGATCAACATATTTCACCGCATATGCTGCGCCATTCGTTTGCCACTCATTTACTCGAATCCAGTTCGGATTTACGCGCGGTGCAGGAGTTACTCGGGCACGTCAATATTGCCACCACACAGGTATACACCCATCTCGATTTTCAGCACCTGGCCAAGGTTTACGACGCTGCGCACCCCAGAGCCAGACGAAAATAGTTTAGCTATTCTCCACCTTGTATTTATTTTCCAGCGCCCATATATCACAATGTCTGCCGTGATCTTACCAGGACAGGATTTTGCAACAATTCGATGGCACTACGATACTCTCGGTGAGACGCGGTAACCGCGTCGTTATCGGCGGTGATGGTCAGGTAAGCCTGGGCGACACCATAATGAAGGGCAACGCGCGCAAGGTGCGCCGCCTCTACAAGGACAAGGTCATCGCCGGGTTTGCCGGCGGCACTGCTGACGCCTTCATGTTATTTGAGCTGTTCGAGGGCAAACTCGAAAAGCACAATGGTCAGATGATTCGCGCCGCGGTAGAACTGGCCAAGGAATGGCGTTCGGATCGCGCCCTGCGGCGTCTTGAAGCGCTGCTCTGCGTCGCCAACGAGGAGGCTTCGCTGATTATATCCGGCAATGGCGACGTCATCGAACCCGAAGACAGCCTGATGGCGATCGGTTCGGGTGGTGCCTACGCACAGGCGGCAGCACGCGCCATGCTCGACACCACTGAAATGAGCGCCCGCGAAATTGTCGAGAAAGGTTTGCAGATAGCCGGTGAAATCTGCGTTTACACAAACCTCAATCACAGTTTTGAAGAAATTGACTACTAGGTAATACCTTGGATACTAAACATATTACCCAATCACCCATGACTCCGCGTGAAATTGCGCAGGAACTCGATAATCACATCATCGGCCAGGATAAAGCCAAACGTGCAGTTGCGATCGCGCTGCGTAACCGCTGGCGTAGACAGCAGGTCAGCGAAGACCTGCGCAACGAGATTACCCCCAAGAACATCCTCATGATGGGTCCCACCGGCGTCGGTAAAACCGAAATTGCGCGGCGGCTTGCACGACTCGCCAATGCGCCGTTCATCAAGGTCGAGGCCACCAAGTTCACCGAGGTAGGTTACGTCGGCCGCGATGTCGAATCTATCATCCGCGACCTGGTTGATGTATCGGTCAAGCAAACCCGTGAATCCGAGGTCGCCCGGGTGCGCCATCGAGCCGAAGACGCCGCCGAGGAAAGAGTACTCGATGCCTTGCTGCCGCGACCTGCTGACTTCTCCGAAGAAGCCGATACCGCAGGCGATAACACTCGCCAGAAATTTCGCAAGATGCTGCGCGAAAACAAACTCAACGACAAGGAAATCGAAATCGACCTGCAGCTACCGAATGTCGGGGTCGAAATCATGGCACCACCCGGGATGGAAGACATGACCAATCAATTGCAGGGTCTGTTTCAAAACCTGGGTAATCAGAAAACCAAAACGCGCAAACTGCGCGTCGAAGACGCGCTTAAAATGCTAACCGACGAAGAAGCCGCCAAACTGGTCAACGAGGAAGAGCTCAAACTGACCGCGCTCGAGAACGCCGAGCAAAACGGTATCGTTTTCATCGATGAAATCGACAAGGTCGCCAAGCGCGGCGAAACCAGTGGCACCGATGTTTCGCGCGAAGGCGTGCAACGTGACCTGTTACCCCTGGTCGAGGGCTGCACTGTTTCCACCAAGGCCGGCATGATCAAAACAGACCATATATTGTTTATCGCTTCGGGCGCATTCCATGTTTCCAAACCCAGCGACCTGATTCCGGAACTGCAGGGCCGTTTGCCGATCCGCGTCGAGCTTTCAGCGTTGACCGTACAAGACTTCATCCGCATCCTGCGCGAACCCAACGCCTCCCTGACCGAACAGTACACGGCTCTGATGGACACCGAGGGTGTCAGCCTGACCTTTACCGACGATAGCCTGGCGCGCATTGCCGAGGTTGCTTTCCAGGTCAATGAAAAACAGGAGAACATCGGCGCGCGTCGTTTGCACACGGTGATGGAGCGACTGCTGGAGACCATCAGTTTCGAAGCCTCGGATATGGTCGCGCAAAGCGTAACTATCGATGCCGATTATGTGAACGAACACCTCGGTGAGCTCTCGCTCGACGAAGATCTATCCCAGTACATCCTCTAATGAAACCGACGGAAATCAACCTGCATAAATTTTCACGCGTCCTCGAGCTCAGTTTCGAAGATGGTTCCAGTTTCAAGTTGCCCGTCGAGTATCTCAGGGTGTACTCACCGTCCGCCGAAGTGCAGGGGCATGGGCCGGGCCAGGAAGTACTGCAAATCGGTAAAGAAGACGTCAATATCGATAGCATCGAGCCGATGGGTCATTATGCAATCAAGCTCGCCTTCGATGACAATCATGATAGCGGGATTTTCAGCTGGGATTATCTCTACGAACTCGGCGTGACTTACGAGGAAAGATGGCAGCAATACCTGGATCGACTCGCGGCCGGCGGACATAAGAGAAAACCGGATTCCTGAGGTCGTTGCGCACGGCTGCGAGGGGGACTGGCCAGGTTTTTCGGCACTCTAATACATGATTTGTAAGCTTCCCTGAATAACGCGGTTTCTCCCCGATAACCCCCACATCCTCCTTCCGGATAACGCGACCAAGTCGCGGGATGACAGTGCTTGTAGACCCTGCTATGGTTCCATCTATGGAAGACAGACCCACCACCGACTTTGGTTTCGATGAAATTCCAGCCGCGGAAAAGCAGGCCCGGGTGGGCGCCGTATTTACTTCGGTCGCGCAAAAATATGACTTGATGAACGATGTCATGTCGCTCGGCGTACACCACCTGTGGAAACGCTTTACGCTGGAAATGTGTGGCCTGCGCGCCGGTCACAGGGTGCTCGATCTAGCCGGGGGTACCGGCGACCTGGCGCTCAGGCAGGCGCAGATGGTGGGGGCATCCGGCCAGGTGATCCTGGCCGATATCAACGCCGCGATGTTGCAGCAAGGTCGTGATCGGCTTATCGACAAGGGCTTCGTCAAGCGTGTCGAAGCCGTGCAATGCAACGCCGAGATACTGCCGTTCGCGGACAACCATTTTGATTGCATTACGATCGCATTCGGTTTGCGTAACGTCACCGACAAGTCCCGCGCGCTGGCTTCGATGCAGCGCGTGTTGAAACCCGGCGGCCGCTTATGCGTACTCGAATTCTCGAAGCCAATCTGCACGCCACTGGAAAAACTTTACGATTTTTATTCTTTCAAATTATTACCGCGTATGGGCGAGCTAATTGCCGGGGACCGCGACAGTTACCAGTATCTCGCCGAATCGATTCGCATGCATCCTGATCAGCAGGCACTCCGGCAAATAATACTCGAGCAGGGTGGTTTCGACGAAGTTGAGGTGCATAACCTGAGCGGCGGTATCGTCGCCTTGCATCGCGCGTTCAAATACTAGGCCGCTACCACATCGTGCAATCTTCCGACAGTCTCGGCGCTACCCTCTTCGACTCGATCCAGAATTCGTTGCTCGTAGCAGCCGAAATCGGTGGCAATCGATTACTCGGGTTTGACGAGGTGGCATTGCGGGGGTGTCGCGAAATGCAGGGTCATTGCATCGCAATTGATATCATCGACCTCGATTTTCAGCTTTACTGCCATCCCGGTGACTGGGGAATTCGCTTAAGCCGGAACCCTCCGGCACGGGACGTGGATGCCACCATTAGCGGGCGGATCATGGCTCTGCTCAATCTGGCCACAATGGACGACAAGGTGTCGACCTCGATCCAGGAACGGGTCAGTTTCAATGGCAATGTTTCACTCGCCCAGAAAATGCAGAAGGTACTCGCCGGCCTTGATATCGACTGGGAAGAAGCCCTGGCCGAGCACAGCGGTGATGTGCTCGCATTTCAGATTCATCAGCGCGCACGTAATCTGGGTGCGTGGTTACGACAAAGTGCCGACTCGTTGCTGCAAACCAGTAGCGAGTACCTGCGCGAAGAAGCCCGGCTTAGCCCCACCTCGGTCGAATTCGATGTTTTTCAATCCGAACTCAGCCTACTCAAACACGACGTAGCTCGTAGCGAAATCCGCCTGCAGCAGTTGCTCGATAAAATAAACCCACCGTAATGCGCCATCTGTTTCGCCTTGTTTCGATAAACTTTACGCTGGCCCGCTTCGGCCTCGACCAGATTGTTCTGTCGATCCATTTCTTCCGCCCGCTTTACCTGCTGGGGGTGATCAATCCGTTTAACTGGTTCAGAAGCAATGACCTGAGCCAGGCCGAACGCCTGCGCTTGTGCATCGAGTCACTGGGTCCGATCTTCATCAAGTTCGGACAGATGATGGCGACACGACGCGATCTGTTCGGCGATGAAATCACCAACGAACTCGAAAAACTACTCGACCAGGTACCGCCTTTCCCATTACAGCAGGCGCGCGAAATTGTTGAACAGCAACTGGGGCTGCCACTGGAGCAGGCGTTTCGGAGCTTCGACGATAAGGAAATCGCCTCCGCTTCGATCGCCCAGGTGTATGGCGCAGTATTACCCGACGGGCAGGAGGTCGTGGTTAAAATTGTACGCCCGGGAATCGAACGCGAGATTCGTCAGGATATCGAGGTGCTCATGTTGCTGGCCAGGTTGGCGGATCGCTACTGGGATGAAGCAAAGCGCGTCAAGCCGATACAGATCGTGCGCGAATTCGAAACCACTATCCTGAATGAACTTGACCTGGTGCGCGAAGCCGCCAATGCAAATCAATTACGGCGCAACTTTGAGGGTTCAGCGGACCTCTACGTACCCTTCGTGCACTGGGATTACTGTCGTCCGAAGGTAATGGTAATGGAGCGCATCAGCGGCATTGCGGTGTCCGATGTCAAACAGTTGCAGGCGCAGGGCATTAACTTTGAAAAACTGTCACGCAAAGGCGTAGAGATATTTTTCACGCAGGTTTTTCGGCATAATTATTTCCACGCCGATATGCACCCCGGCAACATCTTCGTCGCCGTCGAGAATCCCGAAGACCCAAAATACATCGCGATCGATTTTGGCATTATGGGGTCATTGTCAGTCAGTGATCAGCGTTATCTGGCGGAAAATTTCAGCGCGTTTTTCAACCGGGATTATCGCCGTGTCGCCGAACTGCATGTCGATTCAGGATGGGTCGATCGCGACACCCGAATCGATGAATTCGAAGCCAGCATACGCAGTGTCTGCGAGCCCATGTTCCAACGCCCCCTGGCGGAAATTTCATTCGGCCAGTTGTTGTTGCGCCTGTTTCAGACCGCACGAGCGTTCAACATGGAAATTCAGCCCCAGCTATTACTACTGGAGAAAACGTTTCTGCATATCGAGGGCATCGGCCGCCAACTATACCCTCAGCTTGATCTCTGGGATACGGCCAAACCATTCATCGAGCGCTGGCTCTCCGAGCAACTGGGCATGCGCGCCCTGGTCAAGGGCATGCAGAAAAACCTGCCTTACATCGCCGAGCACCTGCCCGACCTGCCACAAATCGCCTTCAAGGCGCTGGACCGTATCGCCAATGACGAGCTCAGGGTCGAATTGAGGTCAGGCCAGCTCGATGCCTTGAAACGCGAAATACGAAACGCCAATCGGCGCAGCATACGCGCTATCATCGGGGGCAGTTTTGTCATCAGCGCGAGCGTTATTCTGGGTCTCGACGGCATCGCGCCCATCATGGTCGGTGGCGGGCAGTTACTCGTGCCGCTAGCGAGTGCGGCCTTGCTGATTCCTGGAATCTACCTGCTAATCAGTAGTTACCTCGACGATTAGCACTGTTCCCGGCTGAGGTTTTTATGCAGGCGCTTGCCGTGCTTGTAACCTTTCCAGTAAGCCGTTTTCACCTCTTCACGATACTCTGTGGGGATCGATTCGAGGTAGTCGTTGTAATCCCGATTAAAAACCGTTTCATCCTCGCAAAACTTTCGCTTATAGGCCAGCTGGCCGGTTAATTCGGCGACGCGTAAATGACGGAACTTGGGATCTTCAGGCGGTAGCACCTCTTCGGCCTCCTCTTCACTGGCTTCGGCGGTCGTGGCGGTGTCTTTGCCCGCATTAACATTGGCATCGGCCTGATCTTCACTGCGCTTGCGCGAACGCGTCAGGCGTTCACATTCATCCTGCGACAATATCGGAGTTTCTTCCTTGCTTTTGTCGAAGCCCTCCTGAAAAGCATCGCGCATGGGGTCGCGGGTGGCGGGTGGCATCAGCTGCACGCGCTGGGTAAATTCCGCGAGTACTGCGGCCTCGCCGCATTGCAGGCGCGAATAACTCAGGGTGCCCAGGGTGCGCGACAGGTTGATGACGGTAGCGGACGCATTGATGATGGTAGCAGACGCATTTTCGAGGACCGCAGGTTCGATTTCGGTACCATCTTCAACTTGTTGGTTAAGCTCAGCAATGACCTTAACTTGTTGGTTAAGCTCAACAATGGCCTTGTCGATGATATCCATGATCGAGCTCAATCCCTGATCCCGGATCTCGGCGCGCGCCGCAAACGAAAGGCTGGCGAGAATAAAAAGTGCAAACAGCAATTTCTGAATATTCATGGTGTTACCGTTATCTGCTGACATAGAGGATTAAATCATGGATCACGCACTTCATCCAGTGAGGATAGCACCACAATTTTGCGCTGCATCACAATTTCAAGGATAATGCGGCGTCTATCTCAGTTGTATCACCGGATTGAAACACCCACGCACCTACTCCTGCTTTCCACCCGCTTTGCTATCAACTCGTAAAATGGACCTGTTAATCGTTTCCTGGTTGGGTGATCAGGAGTCGTTAACGCGTCGACTAATCTGGCAATGACGACGAATATACCCAGGATCGGCTTTGTCAGTCTCGGCTGTCCCAAGGCCAGCGTTGATTCGGAACAGGTTATTACCCAGTTGCGCGTCGAGGGTTATGACATCGTGCCCGATTTCGATACCGCCGACATGGTTATTATCAATACCTGTGGCTTCATCGATTCCGCGGTCGAAGAATCGCTCAATACCATCGATGAAGCGTTGCAGGAAAACGGTCGGGTGATCGTCACCGGCTGTCTCGGCGCCAGAGCTGAAATGATCAATGCGCGCTTTCCACAGTTGCTTGCGGTTACCGGTCCGCAGGCCAAGGACGACGTCATGCAGGCGGTACACCGGCATTTACCGGCTCCGCATGACCCATTTCTCGATCTGGTGCCAAAGCAGGGAGTAAGGCTGACACCACGGCATTATGCATATCTGAAAATATCCGAGGGCTGCAATCATCGTTGCAGTTTCTGTATTATCCCGTCACTGCGGGGTGACCTGGTGAGCAGGCCAATCGATGAAGTCATGGACGAGGCGCAACTGCTGGTCGATGCCGGGGTAAGGGAAATTCTGGTGATTTCGCAGGACACCAGCGCCTATGGCGTGGATTGCAAGTACCAGACCCGGTTCTGGCAAGGACAACCGCTGCAGACCCGGTTTCTCGATTTGACCCGTGCCCTGGGACAACTCGGGGTCTGGGTAAGGCTGCACTATGTTTACCCCTATCCGCACGTCGATGACGTGATTCCCTTGATGGCAGACGGTGCCATCCTGCCCTATCTCGACATCCCGTTTCAGCATGCCAGTAAAAAAATTCTCAAGGCGATGAAACGCCCGGGGAATCGTGATCACGTACTGGAACGAATTTCCAGGTGGCGCGAAATATGCCCTGAACTCGTGATTCGCAGCACCTTTATTGTCGGTTTTCCGGGCGAAACCGACGCCGACTTCGAAGAATTGCTAGATTTTCTCGAGATCGCACAACTGGACCGGGTCGGCGGTTTCACTTATTCCGCGGTCGATGGCGCCGCTGCTAACGCCTTGTCCAACCATGTGCCCGAGACGATAAAACAAGAACGTTACCATCGCTTCATGCTCAAACAGCAGGCGATCAGCACCGCCAAACTGCAACAGCGTATAGGTCAACAGGTAACGGCACTGATCGAGACCAGGTCGGAAAATGGTTATATCGGGCGCTGTTACGCGGATGCACCGGAAATTGACGGACTGGTGCACATCTCCACCGACACAGGGTTACCCCTCGGTGAATTCTGCCAGGTCGAAATTACCGACGCCGACGCGTACGATCTTTACGCAACGCCAAGCAGGTAAATATTACCGCCATCGATCCTGATAGGCAGGGATTCGAGGCTTTCCCCCGGACAGGGACCCGAAATACATTCACCCGTGTCGATCAAAAAACGCGCATCATGCACCGCACACTGGATCAACGCCCCCTCGATATCCAGAAACTGGTGATCAACCCAGTCTAGCGGTGACCCGGTATGCGGGCAGCTATTACGATAGGCAAAACACTCGCCATCACGCCTTACCACGAAGCCCGCTACCCGTTCATCACCGCAATCGAGTGAAAATCCATAGGATCCGGGATCTGACAATCGATGCAGGGTACAAATAAAGATCAAATTTTTCATTATTTTACTTATAAATTCCGACCCTTAGCCGATAACTTTAAGGCCACAGTTACCCGGCAAGAAACTGGAGCCAACCTGCAACCGCAGGTTAGTGACGAGGAAACTGAGTTGATGTTAAACAAGTTGGCAGAAAATACCGACTGGAAGTCCAAATATCAAGACGTTCTCGATGATCTCGCAGTACGCGAGCGCGAGTGGACGCAGATCGAGGCGTTACTGCGTAAAACCATTGGTCGTTTGAGCATTGCCGGGCGTGGCCTGAATACCCGGCTGGACTCGCATTTGCGTGTAATTCAGACGCTGTCGCGGGAAAAACGCGACGCCAAGCTGGCCGAGGCGCTCGACCAGCTTAGCGACATCGTCGCCTCGCTGGATGATCCGCAGGCGGGCAAAAAACCGCGTCGTTCCGACCCGATCATGCTGATGCTTGAATTATTGCAAAACATTCATTTTAACGCGGTTCAACGCGGCCAGTTGAAAGATATCTGCTCGGAACTGCTCATTTCGGTCGCCAATGGCCACGATCGTGATTCGGTCAGTGTGTATATCCAGAAGCTGTCCCTGCTCATCAATGAAAACTTTGATAACCTCAATAGCAGTGATAAATCCGCCAGCATCGTATTACAACTGCTCGAACTACTGGATCTGGGCGAACCCCAGGGTAAGAAAATTCGCCAACAGTTCAACGCTACCACCGAATTCCGCGAGCAGGAACTGAAAGAACTGGCCAATATGATCAATGCTCAAATCAACCCCGCAGCCGTCGACTCGTCAATCGATCACGTAATGACAACATTACTCGAGCGCCTGGCCATCGTCGAGGGCGCGAGCGGTACTGCACAGGAAATCCAGACGCGCGTGCATGAGGGAGTCGAAGACGAACAGTGGACTGATACCCTGAACGATATCGTTAGCTCGATTTCGGGTTCGTTGAAAAAGCTCGACCGGGAAAAACGGGAACTTGAGAACTTCATTGTTAACGTAACCGAGCAGCTCGGCGAGGTTACCCGGGTCATTGCCGAGGATCAAACAGACTTACAGTCAAATCAGGAGGATACGCGGTCCTTGCAAAGCTTTGTGAATGAAGGCATGAGCCTGATCCAGAAAAATGTGCAGTCAACCACCGACCTGGACGCATTAAAGTCGGGAATTTCCAAAGATATCGATGAGATTAACGGTGGTGTCGACCAGTTTGTGGATCGCTTCAACGAACGCCACGAAGCAACTGCCGAACGTAATCTCAAGCTTACCGAGCAACTCTCGCAAATGGAGCAGGAAACCCAGGAACTGCAGGTGATGCTGCATGAAAACCGTGAAAAGCTGCTCTACGATGCACTAACCGGGGTTTACAGCCGCATGGCTTACGACGAGCGTATCGTGCAGGAACTGGCTCGCTGGACTCGCTACCAAAACCCTTTCAGCTACGTCATTCTCGATATCGATCACTTCAAACGCATCAACGACAACTATGGCCATAACGCAGGCGACAAGGCGCTGAAGATTATTGGGCAGATGATGCTGAAATACGTGCGCCAGTCCGACTATGTGTTTCGTATCGGCGGTGAAGAGTTCGTCCTGATACTGACCAGTACTGCGGCCGACCGGGCTGGCATCATGGTGGAAAAGATGCGTGCGGGAATAGCCGCCAGCAGTTTTCATTTCAAGGGCGAACCGGTGCAGCTGACCCTGTCTGCGGGGATTACCGAAACCCGCAGCGAGGACAATGTCGAAACCATTTACGAACGTGCCGACAAGGCTTTATACAAAGCCAAAAATTCGGGGCGTAATTGCCAGTTTATTGCTGATTAGCCGAGTTCGGCAGGAGTTTTAGCGACGATGGTCAGGGCGTGTAACTCACCAGAGGCAATTTCATTGTTGACCGAGGCATACACCAGTTTATGGCGCTTTATCGTTGTCAGGCCTGCAAAAACATCGCTGGTGACGTTGGCAACAAACTTGCCTTCGCCACCGCTGACTTCCACGGCCGCATCGGGAAAATGTGAAGCGATTAGCTGCTGAATCTGTTCCGGAGTCATGATTAAAGTATCTAAAGAGGGAAAAATGAACGCGCAAACTATATTACAAGAGACGTCAGGAATAACCATGCAAAAATTAATTTTATGCACAATCATTTTACTGCTCGGTTTCACCCAGGCACGGGCAGCCGAAGAAGAAGCGGCACCAACCACGTCGGCCTATGTATCTCTGGGCGACCCAATGGTGCTCAACCTGAGTGGCACCAAGCGACTCACCTTCCTGCAAATCAGCGCCGATGTTTTAGTCAGTGATGCGGATGCAGAAGAAACTATCAAACTCCATGTACCTGCGATCAGACATAGCCTGATCATGTTACTCAGTGAGCAAAAAGCGGGCGATATCAAATCTCCCACCAAACGCGAAGAAATTCGCCAGCAGGCGACCGCGCAGGTGCAGTCGCTGATGGTGGCTTTGTCGGGCAGCTCGGATGTTAGCGATATTCTGTTCTCGAGCATCCTGGTTCAGTAAGTCACCACCAGCTTATTGCAGCAAGCTGAACCAACACAGGGCGTGACCAGGGAGATTATCTGGGATCGAACCTCAGTTTTTCCTGATCGACACTGATGCTTGACTGGCCGTGGATAAACTCCAGCAGCTGTTCCCCCGCCATCGTGAAGCGCCAACCCTGGGTCAGGCGGCTGCTTTTCTGGTTCAACAGTAAATTGTCTATATCCTTACGTGTCGCCAAGGTGGCCAACGCAACCTGATTCTGATCCGCGATCACCCGGCATAATGCCATCAGGCAATCACCTAGCGCGAGTTGCTGCTTGCTAAGGTTTTTCAACTTGTCATGACGTGGCCATTGGGTCGCATCTACCTGCGCGGCATGGGCGATAATTTGTAGTAACTTGTCACCATGGCGACGGACGGTCTTATCGCTCAAATCGCGAATCCGCGACAACGATGCGATGTCATCTGGCGCCTGGCGCGCAATTTCAACGATGACTTCATCTTTGACAATCCAGCGGCGCGGTCGATCTTGTCGTTGCGCCAATTCTTCCCGCCACTGAACCAGCTCACTCGCAATTTGTAGTTTTACACCCTTGAGTCTTTGTACGCCCTTTAAGCGCTTCCATAACTGGGCCATATCGACCTGGTAATTTACGGGGTCACTCATGGCGATCAGATCCTTTTCCATCCAGTTGTAACGCCGGGTCGACTCCAGTTTTTCATTCAATGTTTCGTAAACCGTCATCAGGTAGCGCACATCGTCCATTGCGTAGTCCAGTTCGTCCTGGCTCAATGGTCGTCGCGTCCAGTTTGCACGGGTATGTTTTTTCTCAAGCTCAACCCCGGTAATCTGCTGCACCAGGTCGGCATAGGAAATTTGCTGGTTGTAGCCAAGCACCGCGGCAGCGAGCTGGGTATCAAACACCGGTGTCGGCACCTGGCCGAACTTCTGGTAAAGAATTTCGAGGTCCTGCGATGACGAGTGAAAAACCTTTAGCAGACTTTCTTTAACCAGTAGCCCGGCGAGAGGGGAAAATTCACTTATCGCAAGCGGATCGATACAGGCAAGTCGATCACCGCTAGCTATCTGGATCAGGGCGAGTTCGGGATAGTAGGTGCTCTCGCGGATAAACTCGGTGTCGATAACACAATAGCTGGCAGCGGCCAGTCCGGCACAAAACCGGGCCAACATTTCGTTACTGTCAATGTATTCATAATCGGGTTTAGCTGCCAAAATTATTCTATCTCAATAAAGCTTTACGGCGGATGTCACGTAAGATCACAAACACCCAGGGCCAGATCAGCATACCGATAAAAGGCGCGCCGAAAAAGGCCAGCAATGGCGTGGATCGACCCAGAAAGCCTTCTACCCAGGCGACCACAACCTGATTTATCAGCAACAGCACAAACACATAAATGGCTTGCTGCGCCAACGCCAATACGCGGATGCGCTGGTAGAAATTCATGTTGATGGCAATAATCAATACCAGTGCCAGTGTGTGCTGGCCTAGTAATGTACCCAATGAGGTATCGAGAATGATTCCACTGAAAAAAGCAAACCAGAGGCCGACACGCTTGGGCAAGGCCATGCTCCAGTAAATCATTACCAGGGCCATCCAGTTGGGCCGATAAATCTGCGCCCAGTCCGGCAACGGCAAAATCATCAACACCAGTGCCACTAGCAGGCTTAAATAGATAACCAGGTATTTAAGCTGTGACATATTATTGTCTAGGCTTGATCACTAGTACTTCGCGACTGGAGTCGAGACGTGCCTTGGGTTGCGCAAAAACCGAAACAAATCCCAGCACCCGGTCCTCGGTAATTGCGGTTACCGTCGCTACCGGATAATCGGGTGGAAAGCGGCCACCCAGTCCCGAGGTAACCAGCTCGTCGTCAATCTTGATGTCCGCGGTAGCGGGCAGGTAACGCAATTCGAGCTGTCGGGTCGAACCACGGCCAAATGCAACCGAGCGGGTACCGCTGCGAATAAACTGCACCGGAATCGCGTGTTCCGGGTCGGATATCAGGATTATCGTCGCCGATTGGGGATTGACGTGAATCACCTGGCCCATGATGCCGAAATCATCGATCACTGCATGGCCGATCTCGACACCATCGCTACTGCCCCGATTAATTTCGATCAGTTGGCTATATGGATTTTGATCTACCGATAGCAGTTCAGCGACAATTACGTCGTCTGCGATCTTGCGTGAGGAGCCAAGCAGGTTACGCAGGCGGGCATTTTCTTCGGCCAGAATTTCAAATTTTTGCAGGCGTGCGTTTAATATCCGCCCTTCGGCTTTGAGTGACTCGTTTTCCTTCAGTAACTCAGTGTGCGAAGTAAACCAGTCGCCAAGCCAGCTACTGCCGGTAGTCGGCAAACTGACCAGGTATCTTACCGGCGAAAGTACCAGTGAGACATTGGCGCGCACAATTTCGAGATGCTGGAAACGATGGTCTACGACCATCATCGCAATACTGACGGCGATCAGAAACAGGGCCTGTAATGATGAGCCACGAACCTCGATTATCGTCTTCATTTAGGCTGCGGCCAATAGGTGTTACTCTACCGCCAGAAAATCCAGGCCATGTTGATCGATCATTTCGAGCACCCGGCCGCCACCCCGGGCAACACAGGTCAGAGGATCTTCGGCGATAATCACGGGCAACCCGGTTTCCTCCATGATTAAACGATCCAGGTCGCGCAACAACGCACCGCCACCGGTGAGTACTATACCGCGTTCGGCTATATCGGAGCCAAGTTCAGGCGGAGTTTGTTCGAGCGCATTTTTCACCGCTGAAATAATTCCGTAGAGCGGATCCTGCAGGGCTTCCAGAATTTCGTTGCTGTTGAGCGTAAAACTGCGCGGCACACCCTCGGACAGATTGCGCCCCTTGACCTCGATTTCGAGCAAATCCTTGCCCGGGTAAGCAGCCGCGATCTCAACCTTGATTCTTTCCGCGGTTGCTTCACCGATCAGGATGCCATAATTACGGCGCACATAATTAATGATGGCATCATCGAAACGGTCACCACCGATTCGAACCGAGGCCGAGTAAACAATTCCGTTGAGCGACATGACGGCAACTTCCGAGGTGCCGCCACCGATATCGAGCACCATTGAACCCTGGGCCTCGTCTACCGGCATACCGGCACCGATGGCAGCTGCCATCGGTTCTTCGATCAGGTATACCTTGCGTGCACCGGCACCCAGCGCCGATTCACGAATTGCGCGACGCTCAACCTGGGTGGCGCCACAGGGGACACAGATCAGTACTCGCGGGCTAGGTCGCATAAACTGGTTTTCATGTACCTTGCGAATAAAATGCTGCAGCATTTTCTCGGTATAGGTGAAGTCGGCAATGACGCCGTCTTTCATCGGCCGCTTGGCTGTGATGTTTTCCGGTGTTCGCCCAAGCATTTTCTTGGCATCGGTGCCGACGGCCTCGATCGATTTCGGTCCACCGGGACCACGATCCTGGCGGATCGCGACCACTGATGGTTCATTGAGAACGATTCCCTGACCGCGGGAATAGATAAGCGTATTGGCAGTACCCAGATCGATCGATAAATCGTTGGATAGCAGGCCTCGAATAGCTCCAAACATGCTGTGCTTTTAACCCGTTGTGTGTTTTTTGATGTGCGCTAGCACGAAATATCCCAAACTGTATAACAGTATAGCGCAGAACGAACGTACCATAGCAACGAGATGCAATTTTCACAAGGCGAAACGCCTTAAAAATCAGTCTTTTGCTTATACAAGCGGTGAAATTGTGGTAAGTTTGCGGGCTTTTCTCTGGCGCTTTGGAAATTTCCTGAAATGACCCTGAAATCCGAGGACGTTCGTAGTATCGCCCACCTTGCACGATTACACATCGATGACGACGCCATCGACCAGTACACCAGCGATTTATCCAGCATCCTGTCGCTGGTGGATCAGATGAACCAGGTCGATAGCAGTGGCGTCGTGCCACTGGCAAATCCGTTGGACGCGACGCAGCGTTTACGTGATGACGAAGTCACCGAAATCGACGAGCGCGACAAGTTTCAACAGATAGCGCCCGATGTGGCCGCAGGCTTTTACCGGGTTCCAAAGGTGATTGAATAATGGCGATGAGTGTCACCGAAATCAGCCAGGGCCTGGCAGCAGGCAAGTTTTCCAGCGTCGAAGTGACCCAGGATTACCTTGCCCGTATCGCCCAGTTCAACCCCGCCCTCAATTGTTTTATCAGTGTTACTGACGAACTGGCGCTTGCACAGGCGTGCCAGGCGGACGCCAGGTTAGCCCGGGGCGAAGCAGACGCACTCACCGGGGTGCCACTCGCACACAAGGATTTATTTTGCACCGATGGCGTCAAGACTTCCTGCGCTTCCCGTATTCTGGACAACTTTATCGCGCCCTACGACGCAACCGTCATCGAACATTTCAAAACTGACGGAGCAGTGATGCTGGGAAAAACCAACATGGACGAATTCGCGATGGGTTCTTCCAACGAAAACTCCTACTATGGCTGCGTCGCCAATCCGTGGAATACCGCGCATGTTCCGGGAGGTTCATCGGGTGGTTCGGCTGCCGCGGTAGCCGCCGGGCTAGCACCGGGCGCCACCGGTACCGATACCGGTGGATCGATTCGACAACCGGCAGCGTTTTGCGGGGTTACCGGCATCAAGCCAACTTATGGGCGCGTATCGCGTTACGGCATGATAGCCTTTGCCTCCAGTCTAGACCAGGGTGGACCCTTCGCACGCAGTGCCGAGGATTGCGCACTGCTGTTGCGCACCATGGCCGGATTTGATCGGCGCGATTCAACCTGCTCCGAGCAGACAGTACCGGATTACCCCGCCAGCATCGGCCGTGGCGTAGAAGGTTTGAAGATTGGATTACCGGTCGAGTATTTTGCCGAAGGCCTCGACAGTAAACTGGCGACCGTGATCGAGACCGCGGTTGGCGAGTTACGCAAGCTTGGCGCCGAGATACAGGATATCTCGCTACCAAACACGGGCCTGTCGATCCCTACCTACTACGTGGTGGCAATGGCGGAGTGCTCATCCAACCTGTCCCGCTTCGACGGCGTACGTTTTGGCTATCGTTGCGCAGATCCGGTCGATCTCGAAGACCTGTACAAGCGCTCACGCGGCGAAGGCTTCGGTGCCGAGGTTAAACGCCGCATACTAATCGGTACCTATGCGCTCTCGGCGGGATATTACGACGCTTATTACCTGAAGGCACAACAGTTGCGCCGCATGATCAAGGAAGACTTTCAAAATGCCTTTGCCAGCGTTGACTTGATTCTAGGTCCGACCACACCCGGAGTTGCGTTCAAAATAGGCGCTAAAACCGATGATCCGGTAAGCATGTATCTGCAGGACATATACACCATTTCGCTGAACCTCGCCGGTCTACCGGGTATGTCCTTACCGGTCGGCTTTGTCGATGGACTACCAGTCGGCATGCAGTTAATCGGCAACTACTTCGATGAGGCCGGCTTACTCAACGCAGCACATAGCTATCAACAGGTAACCGACTGGCACCTGCAAACCCCGGAGCTGAAAATATGAGCGACTGGGAAAGCGTTATCGGTCTGGAAATTCATGCCCAGCTCGCCACCGTCAGCAAGATATTTTCCGGTGCATCCACCGCTTTCGGTGCCGCACCCAATACCCAGGCCTGTGTCGTCGATCTCGGCATGCCGGGGGTGTTACCCGTGCTCAATCATGAAGCCGTGAATATGGCAATTCGTTTCGGCGTCGCGATCGATGCCGAGATCGATCATCATTCGGTGTTTGCGCGTAAGAATTATTTTTACCCGGATCTGCCCAAGGGTTACCAGATATCCCAGTTCGAGCTGCCGATCGTGGGCAAGGGGCACATGTTTATCAGCCCCGATGAAGGCGTGAGCAAGGAGGTCGGGATTACGCGAGCGCATCTCGAAGAGGATGCCGGCAAATCGATCCATGATCAGTTTCCGGAGCAAACCGCGATCGACCTGAATCGCGCCGGTACCCCATTGCTCGAAATAGTCTCCGAGCCCGATATGCGTTCAGCAAAAGAGGCGGTTGCCTATGCGCGCAAAATACATTCACTGGTACGCTACCTGGAAATCTGCGACGGCAACATGCAGGAAGGTTCGTTTCGCTGCGATGCCAACGTTTCGATACGACGCAAGGGCGATCAGAAACTCGGCACCCGCGCCGAACTGAAGAACATCAACTCGTTTCGTTTTCTCGAACGCGCCATCAACCATGAAATCGAGCGACAGATCGATTTGATCGAAGATGGCGGCAGGGTGGTGCAGGAAACCAGGCTTTACGACTCCGAGCGCGATGAAACCCGTTCGATGCGCAGCAAGGAAGAGGCCAACGACTATCGTTATTTCCCCGATCCGGACCTGTTACCGGTAACCATTAGTGATGCAGACATAGCGCGCATCCGCGCCGCATTGCCGGAGTTACCCGAGCAGAAAAAACAGCGTTATATCGATGATCTCGGATTGTCGGATTACAACGCCGAGTTATTGACCAGCAACCGTGATACCGCGATTTATTTTGAAATCGCGCTCGCAGCAGCGCCGCAACTCTCCGCGCAACTCGCCAACTGGATTCTGGGCGATCTCAGCGGCGCCTTGAACAAGACGGGCATGGAAGTATCGGCAGCGCCGATTGAGCCCGCGATGCTCACGCAACTGGTGGCGCGCATCGCCGACAACACCATTTCGGGCAAGATCGCCAAGGAAGTTTTCGAAGCCATGTGGCAGGGTGAAGGTAGTGCGGATGAAATTATCAATGCGCGTGGTCTGAAACAGATAACCGACAGCGGCGCAATCGAAACCCTGATCGATGAAGTCATCGCTGCCAATCCGGAGCAGGTAGCGCAATTTCGTGCCGGCAAGGAAAAGGTGCTGGGATTTTTCGTCGGTCAAATCATGCAGCAGTCGCAGGGCAAGGCAAATCCCGGCCAGGTGAATGCGATGCTGCGAGAAAAACTTAAACCCTGAATATGTTGACCATCAAGCGCAGTTGTAGCTACAGGATTATCACCCGTGCGGTGCATATGGACGATCAACCACTGGTCGCACTGCTCATGCCCGGGGGCGAAGATTGCGAACCCTGTCTTGATCAAAATCAACTTCAGGCCAGTCTCGATGCCAGTCCAGAAGCAATAATCGTTTACAATCAGCAGGCCGAAGCACGGGCAATAGTGGAAAATCTGAAAACCCCGGCGACACAGATATATATCGAGATTCGGCAGGATACCAGGGGGGTACTGGGCTTGCATGCGATTCGCTATCGAGGTCAGGAGCCCGAAACCCTGGAACTGATTTACCAGTAAACCGGCAAAGGCCCGCGCCTTTACCGGACGGGATACAGATACTATGTCAAGAGTGTTACTGATCACCGGCGCTAGCCGGGGCATCGGCGCCGAAACCGCACGCCTCGCTGCCGCGCGCGGTTACTCGTTGTGCCTAAATTACCTGCATAGCGAACAGGCCGCCACAGATCTCCTTGACTCTCTTCAGGCCGATGGTCATCACGTGATCACATACCAGGCTAATGTTGGTGTCGAAGCGGAGGTCGAAGCCATGTACCGGGCCATCGACGACGAGTTTGGGCGCCTCGACGGGCTGGTCAACAATGCCGGTATCCTCGAACAGCAAAGCGATCTTGTAGATATGACAGTCGCCCGCTGGCAGAGAATCCTCGAAATCAATGTTATCGGCAGTTTTCTATGCGCGCGCGAGGCGGTCAAACGCATGTCAACCCAACGCGGCGGTGAAGGCGGATCGATAGTTAATCTGTCATCTCGTGCCGCCGACCTCGGCGCTCCCCATGAGTATGTCGATTATGCCGCTGCCAAGGGCGCTATCGATGCGATGACTATCGGACTGGCAAAAGAAGTGGGTGACCAGGGAATCCGGGTCAACGCGGTCAAACCGGGGCTGATATATACCGATATCCACGCCGATGGCGGCGAGCCCGGACGTGTGGATCGACTCAAAACGGGCGTACCGATGCAGCGCGGGGGTTCGGCACGGGAAGTAGCCGAAGCGATTCTGTGGTTGCTATCCGACGCCTCAGCCTATACCTCGGCCAGTTTCATCGATGTCTCCGGGGGCCGCTAAACATGGTTACCCGGCACAATCCCGCGTCGATCCCACTATTGTCGCTGGATGCAATCGCTTTTGACAGTGAAACCACCGGTCTCGATACCAGCAAGGCACGCATGATCCAGCTCGGTGCCGTGCGC
>Ga0265303_10000016_pt1 | contig 63050 bp, 60 predicted proteins | sample Helome_2_FD_192494 | JGI IMG/M metagenome (GOLD analysis project Ga0265303, IMG submission 192494) | Marine sediment microbial communities from subtidal zone of North Sea - Hel_20160317 (Illumina Assembly) | ecosystem: Environmental > Aquatic > Marine > Subtidal zone > Sediment ... | reverse complement strand
TTGGCACGCCGATTGCTTTATCTCTGGTACAGGCGATTTCGCCGTTTGTAGTCACACACTCTCAAATTCATGGAGACGAAGAGATGAAGAAGCAACAAGGTTTTACGCTTATCGAACTCATGATCGTAGTCGCGATCATCGGTATCTTGGCGGCAATCGCTATTCCTGCTTACCAGGACTACACGATCCGCGCACAGGTTTCTGAAGGCCTGAACCTCGCTGGCGGTGCGAAAGCGGCTGTAACCGAGTTCACGATGGACACGGGCAGCTTCCCTAGCACCAACACGCAGGCAGGGATTGCTACGACGCCTACCGACATCAGCGGCAAGTACGTGGTTTCGGTGACGGTTCAGGGCTCGGGCGCTATCCGCGTGGCTTACGGCAATGACGCACACCAGATACTGGGCGGCAGTGACCTCGATCTTTCGCCGACGACGACTCCGGGTAGCGTCGTATGGCGTTGCAAGTCGGGCCCCACGACCATTCAGCCGAAGCATCTGCCGGCTGCTTGCCGATAAGACCTTTCCTAGAGCTTTTCGCTTTAGTTAGAAGTCAGAAAAGCCCCGGTTCGCCGGGGCTTTTTTTTACCCACTGGATCGTGAGTACCGGTAGCTCGTGTGAACTGCGTCACATTCACGGCAACGCCGGCCTCCGTATTCACGGATATTGAACTCAAGTACGCTAGAATACAGCAGGCTTGGGGATAGCAAGAGCGTATCAATGAAGAAGATCGAAAACGGGTTCACTCTGATCGAGTTAATGATCGTTGTTGCGATTATCGGCATTCTTGCCTCCCTCGCAATTGCGGCGTACCAGACCTACACGATTCGTGCACAGGTTGCCGAGGCCGTTAACATGGGAGCAGCCGCCAAGTCTCCGGTTATCGACGCTTTCAATAACACGGGACAGCCGCCGGCCGACAGGACCGAGGCAGGCATGAGCCCGAATGCCACGGACACCAGGGGATCCTACGTGTCGCAAGTGAGTATCGTCGACGGCCGCGTCGATATAACATTCGGGGGCCGCTCACACGCCGATATCTTCGGCGATACCATTTCATTTACGCCTTACATGTCCGCCTCGAACAGTACTTTTATCTGGCGTTGCGGATCGGCAGTCGCGCCCCCGGGCGCCACCGAATTGACGGGTGGCGGCGTTACGTCCGTGCACCAGCCCCCCGGCATCGAGGACCGCTACCTGCCCGCGACCTGCCGGCCCTGAATAACGCTCCGCAAGGCCATGAATTGCGCCGTTTTCACCGTTTTACTTAATCGATTCCCGTAACTGTGAACCCCCGCACAAAATCCAGTTGAATCGCGGGGTTGGATCAGTGAGACTGTGACGTTCAAAGAATCGCTCTGGCGCACGTAATTTATGGCAGCAACCGCTTCCCAATCCAATCTCGCAGGCTTGCCCCGGCGCCTGGTGCAGGACGGTATCATCTCCGAGGACCGGCTACAGGAGGCAACTGAAGCTGCGAAAAAGGAGGGCATGCCGCTCATCGCGTACCTCGTAGGTGCCGACAAGGCGGATCCACGCGCCATCGCCGTTGCGGCCTCCCACGAATTCGGCGTCCCGCTCCTCGACCTCGAGGCCGTAGAAATCGACCTCGAAGTCGTCCGGGCAGTCGACCAGAAGCTGATCAGCAAACACCGGGTTCTGCCGCTCGTGAAGCGCGGCCAGCGCCTGTTCCTCGGGATCTCCGATCCGACCAACCTGCAGGCGATTGACGACATCAAGTTTGCGACCAGTTTGCGGGTCGATCCCGTCGTGGTCGAGCAGGACAAGCTCGAGGAGCGTATCGGCGCGGCCATCGAGGCGGTCGACACCAGCATGTCGGACCTCGCTGACGACGATTTTGATCTCGAGAATCTCGACATCGCGTCCGAGGAAGACGAACAGGAAGACGAGCGTGACGATATTGAAGATGCGCCGGTCGTGCGCTTCGTCAACAAGGTGCTGCTGGACGCTATCAAGCGCGGTGCATCAGACGTGCATTTCGAGCCCTACGAAAAGTACTTCCGTGTGAGGACCCGGTTGGACGGTGTTCTTTCCGAAGTCGCGAAGCCGCCTGTCGTGCTGGCCAACAAGGTGTGTGCGCGCCTCAAGGTCATGTCACGCATGGACATCGCCGAACGCCGCGTGCCGCAGGATGGCCGGATCAAGATGCGGCTGTCGAAGAACCGTGCGATCGACTTTCGTGTTAACACCTGCCCGACGCTGTTCGGTGAGAAGATCGTTTTGCGTATCCTCGACCCGTCCCAGGCGAAACTCGGCATCGAGATGCTGGGTTACGAGGAGAACCAGCGACAGATCTACGAGAAATACCTGGCCAAGCCTTACGGCATGATCCTCGTCACGGGACCCACGGGCTCTGGTAAGACGGTTTCGCTGTATACGGGCCTGAACATACTGAACACCGAAGATCGAAATATCTCGACCGCTGAGGACCCGGCTGAAATCAATCTGCCGGGAATCAACCAGGTTAACGTCAATCCGAAAGTCGGCCTGACCTTCGCATCGTCACTCAAGGCGTTTCTGCGACAGGATCCGGACGTGATTATGGTCGGTGAGATTCGAGATCTCGAGACGGCGGAAATCGCGATCAAGGCCGCGCAGACGGGTCACCTCGTACTATCCACACTGCACACCAACGATGCGCCCAAGACATTGACACGCATGGTCGACATGGGCGTCAAGCCCTATGCAATCGCGACATCAGTCAGCCTGATCATCGCGCAGCGACTGGCGCGGCGACTCTGTGACAACTGCAAGGAAGTTACGGATATTCCGGCAGAGGCATTATTGAAGGAGGGCTTCAGCAAAGAAGAAATAGAAAGCGGCCTGACCATCTTCGGACCCAACGGATGCAAGCAGTGCAACGACGGCTACAAGGGCCGCGTGGGCATCTTCCAGGTCATGGAGGTGTCGGAGACCATGGGACGCATAATCATGGAAGGTGGCAACGCCATGCAGATCGCCGACCAGGCGACGAAAGAGGGGGTCATCGATTTGAGACGAGCCGGATTGAACAAAGTCAAGGACGGGGTTACCAGCCTTGTAGAGGTCAACCGGGTTACAATTGAGTAGTTTGAGAACATTAGCTAACGGACGATAGAGAGATGGCTGAGACAGCGGTGATGAGCACGCCTTTTCTGTGGGAGGGAACCGACAGAAACGGCAAAAGGGTAAAGGGCAAGAGCCTCGCAAGTGATGAAGCGACGGTGCGCGCCGACTTGCGCCGCCAGGGCGTGGTCCCGACGCGTATTCGTAAGCAGCGCCAGGCATTGTTCTCGGGCAGCAGCAAGATCACGACCGCCGATATCGCCATATTCAGTCGCCAGCTGGCGACCATGCTCGCCGCAGGCATCCCGCTCGTACAGTCGTTCGAGATCGTCGGCAACGGCCACGACAATGCGGCCATGCAGAAACTCATACTCTCGATCAAGGCCGATGTCGAGGGCGGTAGTTCGCTCGCCGAGGCGCTCGCCAAGCAACCCCTGTACTTCGATGACCTGTTCGTGAACCTCGTGGAGGCGGGCGAGCAGGCCGGCGCACTCGAAACGCTTCTCGACAAGATCGCCACGTACAAGGAAAAGACCGAGGCAATCAAGAAGAAGATCAAGAAGGCGCTGACCTACCCTGCCGCGGTGCTGGTCGTCGCGTTCGTCGTAACCACGATTCTCCTGATCTTCGTAATTCCGTCGTTTGAAGACCTGTTCCGGGGATTCGGCGCCGACCTCCCTACATTCACGCGCATGGTTATCGACTTGTCGGCCTTCGTGAGATCGGAGGGTGTCTGGATATTCATGATAGTTGCCGGCGCTGTAGCCGCGTTTATCTATTTCAAGAAGCGTTCGCGCCCAATGCAGCACTTCCTTGACCGCATGATGCTCAAGGTGCCGGTCATCGGGCCGATCATGCAGAAAGCTTCGATTGCCCGGTACTCACGCACGCTGTCGACGATGTTTGCTGCCGGTGTCCCGCTCGTTGAGGCGCTGGAATCTGTTGCCGGCGCGACGGGTAATATCGTCTATGAACTGGGCGTCCTGGAGATGCGGGACGAGGTTGCAACGGGTCAGCGACTGCAGCAGGCGATGGAAAATACGGACCTGTTTCCCAACATGGTCATCCAGATGATCGCGGTCGGCGAAGAATCGGGTTCGCTCGATGAGATGTCGGCCAAGGTCGCCGACTTCTACGAGGACGACGTCGACAACGCGGTCGACAACCTGTCGAGCCTTCTCGAGCCGATGATCATGGCGATCCTCGGCGTGCTCGTAGGCGGCCTCGTGGTAGCTATGTACCTGCCTATCTTCAAGCTCGGCGCTGTCGTCTAAAGCAGAACCGGCATTGAAAATATACGGCGTTCGGAGGAGACTCCGGGCGCCGTTTTCATTTACGCTGTCTGCAGGGACCGAGGGAGGCCACGCATGCTCGACTTACTTTCCGAGTCATTACTGCTGTTCGCTGGCGTCGTTTTCGCCTTCGCGCTCGTTATCGGCAGCTTCCTGAACGTCGTGATTCACCGACTGCCACTCATGATGGAGCGCGAGTGGCGCGAGCAGTGTGAGGAACTCTGCAAGACGCCGCCCGAGACGGAACTTCCCGAAGGCCGCTTCGACCTGATCGCGCCGCGCTCCCGCTGTCCCTCCTGTGGTCACATGATCGCAGCCTGGCAGAATATCCCGGTCATCAGTTACCTGCTGCTCGGTGGGCAGTGCGCGAATTGCGAGGAGTCGATATCCGCGCGCTACCCCTTCGTAGAGCTCATGACGGCAGTGCTGGCCGCGGGATGCGCCTGGCACTTCGGAGCCGGCATCGAAGCCGTAATGGCCATCGGTCTGACGCTGGCCCTCGTGCCGATCGCGATGATCGACGCCGATACACAGCTCATCCCCGACTCGATCGTCCTGCCCCTGATGTGGGTCGGCCTGACCATGAGCCTGTTCCATCCCGTAAGCGGTACTGACACGCTGTTCATCGCTCCCCGCGACGCTATCGTCGGCGCTATGGCCGGTTACCTGAGCCTCTGGACCGTGTACCAACTGTTCAAGCTCGTGACCGGTAAAGAGGGCATGGGGTACGGCGACTTCAAGCTGTTGGCGGCGCTCGGCGCCTGGCTCGGCTGGCAGCAGCTGCCCATGATCATCCTCATGTCCGCGCTGGTCGGCGCGATCGTCGGTATCAGCCTCATGGTCTTCAGGCGGCACGATCGCAGCGTGCCAATTCCGTTCGGGCCCTACCTCGCAGCCGCGGGATGGATCACGATGCTCTGGGGCGACAAGGTCAGGAACCTGTACCTCGACCTGATGCTCTGAGTGAACGTACGAAGCGCCATGGGAGCACTACGAGTTGCAATGACGGGCGGTATCGCCAGCGGCAAATCCATCGTTGCCGACATGTTCGCCGAGTTGGGCGTCCCGGTCATCGACACCGACATTATCGCACGCAAGGTCGTCGAACCGGGCCGGCCCGCGCTCGACGAGATCCGCAAGCGTTTCGGTGAGGACATCATCGATGCTGCCGGGAATCTCGATCGCCGCGCATTGCGCGGGCTCGTTTTCGCAGACCCCGAGGCTCGTCTTGAGCTCGAGAACATCCTGCATCCGCGCATTGGTGACGAGACCCGCCGCCAGGCCGATATAGCCGGTGGCGCGTATCAGCTGATCGTCGTCCCGTTGCTGGTGGGATCGAGGTTACTCGAGTTCGTCGATCGCGTGCTGGTTGTCGACTGCGACGAAGAGACGCAGATCAAGCGCCTGCTCGCGAGAGACGCGGAAACGACCGAACAGGCCCGGCGGATACTCGCGGCGCAGTCATCGCGTGCGGAGAGACTCGAGATCGCCGATGACGTGATTGCGAACAGTGGCAGCCTCGACGCTACGCGCGAGCAGGTCATGGTGCTTCACGAGACCTACAGCCGCCTCGCCGAGCGGCTCTAGCAAGACCTAATCCGCGGCTGCTTCGCGATCTGCCCGGACTGTCGCCCGGAAGGCGTGAATATCACTCTCGTTGACCGGCGCCCCTTGCAGCGGGTTCGACCTCCCGGCGTCCAACTGCTGCAACGCGATATCCGAGAAGTGCAGGGCCTCGTCGTAGTAATCGCCGCTCGCGAGATCGGCAGCCATCATCATAGCGTGCGCGGCGCCGGGCCGGGAATCGAGCGACTTTTCGAACGCCGATACTGCGCGTTCGGGCTCACCGATATGCACGCTGGTAAATCCAATAAAGTACTGGATTTGAGAAAATCGCATCAACCGTGGGTCGGCATTTTCTGCGATATCCAGCATATTCTCGAACATTACCCGCAGGCGCTCTGCCGTGACACTCGGGCAGCGGCCCTCGACGATCGATACGCCCAGCGACGTATACAGCCTGATCGAGCGTGGATCGTAGATGCTCGCCCCAAGTTTGCGAGCCGTATCCTCGAAGTCGCTCGCTTCGAGTATGCCGACGTTGCAAAGAATGTTGCTGCGACTGATCAGCAACGCGTGGTTGCCGGGAATGTTTGCAATCGCCTGGTCGATGACACGTATCGACTCGTCGTATTGTTGACGGTTGTACAGGTTTCTCGAAAGCAGCATCTGAGCGCGCGCCGATGTCGGCGCCTTTTGCGCCGATGCCTCTACCATCTTGTCGTGATCCGCCCAGACCGTCGCCGTATAGCGCGTCATTCCCGCAAGCAGCAATAACGCGCCTGCGGCTACCACGTAAAAAAGGCGACGGTTCAGCTGGCTTTGCAGGAATACGACGACCGGTACGAAGAGAAATGCGGTGGCGAGGTAGTTGCGATGTTCGAAGTACAGTTCGAGATTGATCACCGTCGATTCAATGAGGTGGCTCGCATAGAAGAACAACACGGCGAACGCGAACAAGGGCCACCGTTGTCGCTTGATAACGGCGATAACGATCAAGGCCAGGTGAAACACAATGGCGAACAGCGTCGTAATTGGCGACAGTATGCCGGTTGACTTGATGAAGTGGTCCTGAAAAACCCCAACCGTATAGAGTTCCGGGACGAACCAGTGTCTCAGGTAGTCGACGAGGATTCTCGGTTGCGTGAGCAGTCGCTCGTGAGTGCTGAAGTCCCTTGGCGACACGGCCCTGAAGAAGTCGTCACTGAGAAACTTCCCACCGAGGTACAGGGCGACGATTGTCGATGGCAGGACAAGGAACACGATGGCCCAGTACCGATTGAGCCGGGGCAGCCGCGCGCGCTGACTGGCGAGCACGGTCACTTCCAGGGTACCGATGAGCAGCGGCAGCAGGATGCCGTTCTCTTTGGAGATCATCGCGAGTAGCGTGAACACGCCTACGGAAAGACTCATGACCAGGTAAGCTTTCATCGCATTGCTGGCAAGCAATGAGCGGCCATGCAGATAGGCGATGAACCCCAGGAACACGAACAGCGTCGCAAGTTGCGCCATGCGCTGTACGACATAGAGTGTCGTCGATACTAGGAACGGGTGCAGGAGCCAGCAGGCAGCAGAGATCGCTGCGATCCAGCGTCGATTGCGCGAATCCATTTCGAGCAGCTGCAGGACCTTGTTGATCAGGACACCGAGCAAGGCCGCATTGACCAGGTGAATGACCAGGTTGGTGCGTTTGAACGGCCAGGCGTCGGCCGGCCAGTTATTGGCATCGATCAGAAAACTCAGGAGCGCAAGCGGTCGCCCTGTCGGTCCGGAATACCCACCGAAGACGAATGCCTTGAATGTCTCCCAGTCCCTGACGCCGCCGCGACTGCCCAACTCCGCGATCGAGCCGAAATCATCGAACAGGAACGGGCCATCGAGACCCGGCATGTACGCGATGATCGCGGCAAGCAGCGCGACTGCCCAGAATCCGATTAGCTTCTTGTCGCCGAGGCCGCCAGGCAATTGGGTCAGATCCATTGTTATTTAGCGCCCCGCGTCCATGACTGCTGAGCATTCTATCTTGACGCCCATTTGCCAGCCAGCACCGGGTGGCGCAGAATAGTCGCATGGCCAAGCCTGCTGGAGATATCGCTGCTCACGCCGCCACGGCGACCGCGCACTACGAGCAACCCATTTCGGAACGGATGCGGACCTTCCTGCGCCTCGAGTTCCTCTACCAGCAGATGCTCTACAACGGGGAAAAAGAGGCAGACTGGGCGACGCGGGCTACAATTTCGGCCCTGCTCGAGGTCCTTGCGATCCTGTCGAGGGGCGATGTGCGCAGCGAAGTTCTCAAGGAACTCGATCACCAGATCTCCGGACTGGAACGATTCCAGAGTCAGCCAGGCGTGGACACGAGCCGGCTGGACACGTTATTGCTTAACCTGATCAGTAACCGTGACGAGATCGGCCGCATTGGCACTGGCTTCCTGCAGCCCCTGAAAGACAGCGAATTTCTCAATGCGATCAAGCACCGCAGCGCCATTCCCGGCGGGACCTGCGAATTTGACCTGCCCGAGTACAGCCACTGGCTGCGGCAGCCGATCACGAGACGGGACCAGGACCTCGCACAGTGGCTCGAAGCCATCCGGCCCGTCTGCGACGCGGTCAGCGAGATACTCTGGTTGATACGCGAGAGTGCACTCCCGACCGATAGGATGGCGATCAATGGCATGTACCAGCACAACATGCAAAAGGACTCGAACTGTCGGCTGCTGCGCGTGACGCTTGACGGCAACAGTCACCTGTTCCCGGAGATCAGCGGCAGCCAGCATCGCTTCACGGTGCGCTTCCTGGAGTGGTCTACCGTCAATTGCCGCGCCGTGCAGACAGGCCACGACGTGCCTTTCCAGCTCTCGATTTGCTGACGTCGACGCGGCTAGTGCAGCTGCTTGAGCGCCTCGATCACGGGCTCATCGGCAGGTAGCAGATCAACCGCGTGAAGTTGCTCGCGCTCCACCCAGCGTAGCGCCTGGCCTTCACGCCCGACAGGCTCGCAGTTCCAGTCGCTGACGATGAAGAACTCGATCGTTACGGTGCGATCGTCGTATTCATGGCGCAGGTTCATGAACGACGCGCAGACCGTGACCTCGATGCCGAGTTCTTCGGCCAACTCCCGGGACAGCGCCTCTGGGGCCGTCTCATCGGGGCCTATCTTGCCACCCGGAAATTCCCACATGCCATGGAACGGCCCGTCGCCGAGCCGCTCGGCGACGAGAACTCGCCCCGACGAATCACACAGGATTCCAGCCGCAACGTCGAAGTGATTCATCGCTGCTCAGGCCTTGCTGAGCCTGCCGTGGCACTGCTTGAATTTCTTGCCGGAGCCGCACGGGCAGGGTTCGTTGCGACCGATCTTGCGGCCGTCGCGCACAAAAGGCGTGACCGATGCCTTGGTGGCGGGACCGCCCTGAGATGCAGGCTGCCCTCCGAGCGCCGATGACTCGGCATGCTGAAACTTCATCTTCTCGGCGGCTGCTCGACGCGCCGCCATCTCCTCGAGGTCTGCTTCACTCTGGATACGAATGCGCGAGAGAATGCTGACCGTGTCATGCTTGACCTGTTCCAGCATCGCGCCGAACATCTCGAACGCCTCGCGCTTGTATTCCTGCTTCGGATTCTTCTGCGCGTACGAGCGCAGGCCAATTCCCTGGCGCAAGTGATCCATGGCAGCCAGGTGCTCTTTCCAGTGGTTGTCGAGTTGCCGCAACATGACCTGTTTTTCGACGCCGCGCATCAGGTCGGCGCCGATATCGCCCACTTTCTTCTCATAGGCTTTGCCGACTTCGTCGATGCAGCGCTGCATTATGCCTTCGGCACGCAGGGTCTTCTCTTCGTTGATCCAGCGCGCTATGTCGAGGCGCACACCGAAGTCGGCCTCGAGGGCGTTGCTCAGTCCTTCCGCGTCCCACATCTCGTCGAGGCTGTCCGGCGGAATGTACTGTTCGACCGCCATTGCCACGACTTCCTCGCGAATCGCCGCCACTGACTCGGCAATCTCATCGGCATCCATGAGTTCCGAGCGCTGGTGATAGACGACCTTGCGCTGGTCATTGGCGACATCGTCATATTCGAGCAGGTTCTTGCGAATATCGAAGTTATGCGATTCGACCTTGCGCTGCGCGCGTTCAATCTGCCGCGTCAGGAGGCGGCTCTCTATCGCCTCGCCTTCACGCATACCGGCGCGCGACAACAGGCTCTTGGTGCGTTCCGGATCGCCGAAGATACGCATCAGCGTATCCTCCATCGAGAGGTAGAACCGCGACGAACCCGGGTCGCCCTGGCGTCCCGAGCGCCCCCTGAGCTGGTTGTCGATGCGCCGTGACTCGTGCCGCTCGGTGCCGACGATGTGCAGACCGCCGGCTTCTATGACCTGCTCGTGGCGCTTCTGCCAGTCCGCGCGAATCGCCTCTTCGTCGCCATACTCGCCTGAATTGTCAAGGTCGGCGTCAAGGCTCCCGCCCAGCACGATATCGGTACCACGACCGGCCATGTTCGTGGCGATCGTGATCGCGCCGGGCCGGCCCGCGTTCTGCACTATCTGGGCCTCGCGTTCATGCTGCTTGGCATTCAGGACCTGGTGCCTGATGTTCTTCTTCTTGAGAAAGGACGACAGCAACTCCGAGGCTTCGATCGACGTGGTACCAACGAGGGCCGGCTGGCCGCGGTCCTTGCAGTCCGCGATGTCCTCGACAATGGCATCGAACTTGTCTTTTTCGGTCAGGTACACGAGATCGGGCTGGTCGTCGCGAATCATCGGCTTGTCCGTCGGTATCACGACGACCTCGAGGCCGTAGATCTGCTGGAATTCGAATGCCTCCGTATCTGCCGTGCCCGTCATGCCCGAGAGGTTGTTGTAGAGACGGAAGTAGTTCTGAAAGGTGATTGACGCGACGGTCTGGTTCTCGTGCTTGATCGATACGCCTTCCTTCGCCTCGACCGCCTGGTGCAGGCCATCACCCCAGCGGCGCCCGGGCATGGTGCGTCCCGTGAATTCATCGACGATGACGACTTCGCCCTCCTTGATGATGTAGTCAACGTCGCGCTGGTAGATCGCGTGTGCGCGCAGGGCCGCATTGAGATGGTGCAGCAGGCGGATATTGCCCGCATCGTAAAGGCTCTCGCCTTCGGCCAGCAAGCCCGCTTGCGCCATGAGTCCTTCCACTTTCGTATGACCTTCCTCGGTCATATGAGCCTGCTTGGCTTTCTCGTCGAGCGTGTAATCGCCACGCGTCGCAAGTTTGCAGGCGAAGGGCTTCTCGCTGTCATCGACCAGGACCACGTCGCAGTCGCGATCCTCCGCAATCTGCACGGCCCGCTCCAGTTTCATCACCGTCGACTTGTCACCCTCATCGCCATCGACGGATATCTTGCTGCCGCCCTCGTCGACGAGCGTTACGCGATTTGCCGGGATGTCCCAGTTCGTCGGCTCGTCGGATTCCTCGTGCGCCTTGAGCTTGGGGATCAGCTTGTTGATCTGGGAGTAGAGATCGGTGCTCGACTCGGCGGGGCCCGAGATAATCAGCGGCGTGCGCGCCTCATCGATGAGGATCGAGTCGACCTCGTCCACGATCGCGAAATTGAGTTCGCGCTGTACCTTGTCCCCCGTTGCGAAAGCGAGATTGTCGCGCAGGTAATCGAAGCCGAGCTCGTTGTTGGTCGCATAGGTAATGTCGGCCTCGTAGGCTGCGCGCTTTTCTTCCTGGCTCTGCCCGCTCTTCGAAACGCCCACGGTAAGGCCGAGAAACTCGTATATGGGCCGCATCCAGTCGGCGTCGCGCTGTGCCAGGTACTCATTGACCGTAACGATATGTACGCCATCGTTGCTGATGGAATTGAGGTAGGCCGGCAAGGTCGCCATGAGCGTCTTACCCTCGCCCGTGCGCATTTCGGCAATATTGCCATCGTGCAGCACCATGCCGCCGATGAGCTGCACGTCGAACGGCCGCATTTGCATCGTCCGCAACGAGGCCTCCCGGGCCACGGCGAAAGCTTCCGGCAGCAGCGATTCCAGCGACTCGCCATCCGAGTACCTTTGCCGGAACTCCGCAGTTTTCGCCTTGAGCGCCGTATCGTCGAGTGCCTGTATTCCCTCTTCGAGGGAGTTGATGTTTTTGACGATGTTGGAGTACTGACGCAGCAGGCGCTGATTGCGGCTGCCGAAGATCCGTGTCAGGAAATTTGCCACTGAGGGCTCCCGGTAAAACAAAGGCCGCTATTCTAAGGTCTAGCGGAGCAATTTTTAACTCTAATCCCGCGATTTAGGGGCGTTTTCGCGATTCACAAGGAGCCGGCGACGGTGCGTGTCTATTACGCCACGTCGGTGTTCGGGGGGTGAAGCTGAATTACCGCGAGGATTCGCGAATAAATTTCACGGGATTGACGCGCCGGCCATTGTGCAGGACCTCGAAATGCAGGTTCGGGCCCGTGGCACGCCCCGTCTCGCCCATGAGGGCAACGACCTGCCCTTTCTTGACCTCGTCACCGACGGCGACGAGATTCTCGGAATTGTGAGCATAGCGCGTCGAGTAGCCGCTGCCATGGTTGATCTCGACCATCACTCCATAGCCGTAGCGGTCGGCAGACCAGGTGACGACGCCGTCAGCTACCGCGATGATTTCTGCGCCTTGCTTGCCCGCAAAGTCGACGCCCGTGTGGTTGGCGGCCTTACCCGTGAACGGGTCGGTGCGCTTGCCGAAATACGACGATATCCAGCCGGAACCGACGGGCCGGCCCTGTGGATAGACGCGGTCCTTCAGGTTCTGATTGGCCAGCACGCTCTCGAGCACATTGAGCTGCGCCTCCTGCTTGTCGAGCTGGTTGCCGAGCGATGCCATGGCATCGACGACCTCGGGTACCGCCACATTGGATCCGGCGGCCAGCGGTTCTTCGGGACCACCGAGTGCCGGGTCGGAATCGAAATCGAACTCACCGGAGTCGATATCGGCCATGTCCGTGAGTCGGCGACCCAATGCGTCGAGGCGAATCATGCGCGCATTCATCTGGGCAATGCGGATAGCCATGGCATCAAGAGTGTCTTCATTGCCCTGCCGAATCGCCGCGATGTCTACCTTGTACTGCTGGATCTCACCGTTCAGGCCCGCAAGCTCGTCGCTGCTGACGCCCGAACCCGTCTTCGACGAATACCAGTATCCACCTGCGAAACCGGCGGCACTGACAATGCCGGCAATAACAGTGATTGCCAGGCCGGTCGTCAGGCCTGTCAGGTTCCACTGCCGGGGTCGTCCAAGCCCCTTGCCGAAAATTACAACATTCATCGAGTGTGCCCCGGATGTGTTCTTGATATTGCTCGGGCTTTCGTACGAGTTATTAAATCGCAGGTGAAACCGCTGCGATCGCCTGTTCGCGTTATTATCAACTCGCTGTCCCTGCTCACTTCGGTAGCCCCGCTGCCCTGGCCATCTGGCCAGCGCCGGTGGTTTTGCGTCCCCGCCTCGCAGCGGGTTTGCCTTTATCGTGTGCGACAATATGCATAATGACGGATTTTATTACAAGGTTATGACGCGCCAACGGTGACGGGGGTCACCCCGAGGCACCCAAAATCGCCAACTGCGTCACACTTTTATGCCCAGTAATGAGCTCAAAAACCTGCTAAATCCCAGCAATGACGGGGATTTAGGCCAACTCATCCGCCGCGCCCGCGAAATGGGTGAGCTGACTGACGTGCTGGCCCGCGCCCTGCCGGCTGAGCACGCCCAGGGCATTGTGGCCGCGAACCTGCGAGAGTCCGGAGAACTCGTCGTTATTGCGGCCTCATCGGCCTGGGCGTCAAGACTGCGGTACGAGACCGACAGCCTGCTCGAGGCGGCGCGATCTGTGGGCGTGGAAGCCCATACCTGCCGGATCCGTGTTTCCCAGTCCTGAAAGCACCCCACCACTCATAAAGGCACACGCAATCGGCCGACATGTTTTGTTGGCGGACTGACTCGCTGCGCTCGCTTTATGTCTCGCCAACAAACATCTCACCCACTTGCCCCTGTCAAGACCACGGGGTCAGGGCTGTCGAGTGCGGGGAAATCTTGCGAAGCGACTTCGCGTCAGCGCGGAGCAAGCGAGATGTTCCCCGTGATCGGCAGCGGTGTGATGAAGCTGACAGGAACCTGGGCGCGGCGTTTCTGTTACGCGTACGAAGGGGTGGCGTAGGAGATAGGTGCTTTGCGGGAATCGTCGAACGTAACGGTTTCCCAGGAAGTCTCGTCCTCGAGCATCGCGCGCAGCAGCTTGTTATTGAGATCGTGGCCTGACTTATAAGCGCGCAGTTCGCCGATCAGGCTGTGGCCCAGCAGGTAAACATCGCCGATCGCATCCAGGATCTTGTGGATCACGAACTCGTTGGCATAGCGCAGGCCGTCTTCGTTGAGAATGCGGTAGTCGTCCAGCACGATCGCGTTGTCCATGCTGCCACCGAGCGTCAGGTTGCGTTCGCGCAGCGCCTCGACGTCCCTCAGAAAGCAGAATGTCCGCGCCCGACTGACCTCTTTCAGGAACGAAGTCGACGAGAAATCGATCGTGGCGTGCTGGGAGAGCTTATTGAACACGGGGTGATTGAAATACACCTCGAAATTGACCTTGAAGCCGCTGAACGGAGCCAGCTCGGCCCACTTGTCGCCATCCTCGACACGAATCTTCTTCTTGATCCGGATGAATTTCTTGGCCGCATTCTGTTCCTCGATACCGGCCGACTGCAGCAGGAACACGAACGGCCCCGCGCTGCCATCCATGATGGGCACTTCGGGAGCCGACAGGTCGACATGCACATTGTCGATGCCGAGTCCGGCCAATGCCGACATCAGGTGTTCGACGGTCGCGACCTTGACGCCGTCCTTTATCAATGTCGTACCCAGCATCGTCTCTCCGACCAGTCGGGGATCGGCAGGAACGTCAACGGGCTGGTCGAGATCGACGCGGCGGAACGTGATTCCGGAGTTTTCGGCTGCCGGGCGCAGGGTCATGTAGACCTTCTCACCCGTGTGCAGGCCGACACCGGTCGCGCGGATCGTCGTCTTGAGGGTACGTTGTCTTAGCATTGCGCGCGCAAGATTAGCACGGATAGGAAAAACTCTTCAAGAATTCAGTATCTTAGCCTTCCAGGGACGCGCGCTGGAGCGAGACACCGGGGGAAGGAAGGGACCGGCCCGGGGCAATTCCCGGGCCGGCCATGCGGAGGGTCGTCCCCGCGGGTGTGTGAGCAGCACTCGCGGGCCGTCAGTTCAGTCCGCCTGACGCCTCAGGAATGCCGGAATATCCAGCAGCTCTTCCTGCAGGCCTGTCCCGTCGAGCCCATCGCCGACTGCGCGTTTGCGCTGCACGGTCGGCTTGTCGAGCGTGTGGTAGTTGGGCTCCGCCTGGGCAACAGGCCGCCGGACGATACGCATCGGCGATTCGGCATTCGCGGCCTGTTGCCCCAGGCCCGTTGCCACGACCGTAACGCGGATCTTGTCCGTCATATCGGCGTCGATGACCGTGCCGACAACCACGGTCGCGTCATCCGAGGCGAATTCCTTGACCGTGTTGCCAACTTCCTGGAATTCGCCGATCGACAGGTCCATGCCCGCCGTCACGTTGACGAGGATGCCGTTGGCACCCGCCAGGTTGATGTCCTCGAGCAACGGGCTCGAAACGGCGGCTTCGGCCGCTTCCCGGGCACGATCCTCGCCCGAGGAGACGCCGGTACCCATCATCGCCATGCCCATTTCGGACATGACCGTGCGCACATCGGCAAAATCGACGTTGATCAGGCCTGGTCGTGTGATCAGTTCCGCGATGCCCTGCACTGCACCCTGCAGCACCTGGTTGGCGGAGCGGAACGCGTCGAGCAGGGTCGTCTCACCACCGAGTACGGTGAGCAATTTCTCATTCGGAATCGTGATCAGCGAATCAACGTACTTACCGAGTTCGCCAATACCGTGGTCAGCAATCTGCATACGTTTGCCGCCTTCCATCAGGAACGGCTTGGTGACGACGGCCACGGTCAGGATGCCGAGTTCCTTGGCAACCTGCGCGACGATCGGCGCCGCACCCGTTCCCGTGCCACCGCCCATGCCGGCTGTGATGAACAGCATGTCCGCACCTTCGACGACCTCGTGTATGCGGTCGCGGTCCTCCATCGCAGCCTGCCGGCCGATGTCCGGATCGGCACCGGCACCGAGACCTTTCGTAATATTGCATCCGATCTGCAGCGAGGTCCGCACTCGCGAGCCCTTGAGCGCCTGCGAGTCCGTATTCGTACAAATAAAGTCGACACCTTCGATGCCGGTCTCAACCATGTGACCGACGGCGTTGCCACCGCCGCCACCGACACCGATGACCTTGATGACGGCGCTCGAGCTATGCGCATCCATTAATTCAAACATTGAGTCTTCCTCCGCTTCTCATCTTTCCCTGTGGGGTACTCACTGAACCCCGTTCAAAAAACAACAACACTAAAAATGGCCCTGAAACCAACTCTTCATGCGTTCCCACACCTCTCCGAGGTTGCCGCCGATCGGCGTGCTCCGCTGGTCGCGGCGTGACAGGTTCTCGTAGCCATACAGCAGCAGCCCGACGCCAGTGGCGTGAATCGGGTTGCGAATAACATCCATGAGCCCTTCGACGTATTGGGGTGCGCCGAGACGAACGGGCATGTGGAACACCTCTTCCGCCAGTTCGACGGCGCCCTCCATCTTGGCACTCCCGCCCGTAATAACGATGCCGGCCGCGATCAACTCCTCGAAACCGCTGCGTCGCAGCTCATCGCGAACCAGGCCGAACAGTTCTTCGTAGCGGGGCTCGACAATCTCGGCGAGCGTCTGTCGCGCCAGGCGACGCGGCGGGCGTTCGCCGACGCTCGGCACCTCGATCGTCTCGTCGGGATTCGCGAGCTGCGATAGCGCGCACGCGTACTTGATCTTTATCTCCTCGGCATACTGCGTCGGTGTGCGCATCGAGACGGCGATGTCATTGGTCACCTGGTCGCCCGCGATCGGGATGACGGCCGTATGCTGGATCGCACCCCCGAGGAATACGGCGATGTCGGTCGTGCCGCCGCCGATATCCACGATGCAGGATCCGAGCTCCTTCTCGTCGTCTGTCAGGACCGCGTAGCTCGACGCAAGTTGCTCGAGCACGATGTCGTCCACCTCGAGCCCACAGCGCTGTACGCACTTGACGATGTTCTGTGCGGCACTTTCGGCACCCGTAACCATGTGTACCTTCGCCTCGAGCCTTACGCCCGACATGCCAACGGGTTCGCGGATGCCTTCCTGGTTATCGATGACGAATTCCTGCGGCAAAATGTGCAGAATCTTCTGATCGGCCGGGATCGCGACGGCTCGTGCCGCATCGATGACCCGGTCCACATCGCCCGCGCTCACCTCTTTGTCGCGTATTGCAACGATGCCGTGAGAATTGAGGCTGCGCACGTGGCTGCCCGCGATACCCGTGTAAACCGCGTGGATATCGCAGCCTGCCATGAGCTCCGCCTCCTCGACGGCGCGCTGAATCGAATGCACGGTCGACTCGATGTTCACGACCACGCCCTTCTTGAGTCCGCGCGACGGGTGCGAGCCGATGCCGACGACTTCGATGTTGCCGTCTTCGTTCACTTCTCCGACGATCGCTACGACCTTGGACGTTCCGATATCCAGGCCAACGATCAGGTTCTTGTCAGGACGTTTCGACATTCACTCCCCACCTCGTGCCGCGAGCATCTTCTGCTCGTCCCGTTGCGGATCGCTGACCGGGGTCCCGGGTCCGCCATTCCAGCCAATCGTGAAACCGTTGCCATAACGCAGATCGACGTACTCGATATCCTTCGCACGGCTCGTGATGATGTCTGCGACGACATCGAGAAACAGGTTGGTACGCGCCTTGACGTCGCGTCGCCCGAGCCGCACCTCGATGCCGTTTTGCAGCGTCATTTCCCAGGACCCGCGAGCGTCGAGATGCACGCGACGCAGGTCCAGTCCGAGCGGAATGAGCCGGTCGCGCACATCGAGATAACGCGCAGCGACATCGGACGAACGTCTGTCGGGCCCGCTCAGCCGTGGTAGCTCCGCAGGCGGATGGCGCGCTTCGGTGACGAACAGCTCGCCCCGGGTATTCAGTAGTCCGCTTTCACCCCAGACCGCGGCCGGAATCTGTTCGGTCACGGTGATCGAGATTCGGCTGGGCCAGCGGCGTGCGACGCGCGCCTGGTCGATCCATGGCAGCGCCACGATTTCGGCGTGGATGAGATCGAGGTTCGCTCCGACGAAACCCTCGCCTATCTGCGTGCTGATCGCCTCTTCGATTTGCAGTGCGGTAACACGCTGGAACGGCCCGTTGATCTCGATGGACGAGATCGGTCGATCCAGTAATGCGATGCTGACCTGGTAGGTCGCAAGAATTACGCCTGCGGCTATCAGTGGCGCGACGAATCGGCCAATGCGAATCTTCGGCATCTTCACGCGTTGTGTCTGTTTACGCCGCCGTGCCTGCTTACGCGCCATTCGCTGCCACCTCGATTTTGTCGGCTGCTGCCGCTCTGCTGAAGCTCGTTTCCAGGATCCGCCAGCAGAGCTGGTTGAAATCGATGCCGTCCTCACGTGCCGCCATGGGTACCAGGCTGTGACTGGTCATGCCGGGTACCGTGTTGACTTCGAGCACGAGCGGGTCGCCGTCAGCGCCGGTCATGAAGTCGACGCGACCCCAGCCCGTGCAACCGAGCTCGTTGAATGCGGCGATCGCAAGCTCGGCATAGCGCTGCTCTTCTGCGTCACTGCGGGTGCCGCGGCAGATGTACTCGGTACGATCCGATTCGTATTTCGCGCGGTAGTCGTAAAAGACGCGCGGGGTCACGATGCGGATGCTCGGCAGCGCCCGGCCCTGTAAAACCGCCACGGTGAGCTCATCGCCGGCGATGCACGCTTCGAGCAGCACGATGTCGCCATACTGAAGCGCCATCTCGACGGCCGGGCGCAACTCGGCACGCTCGAGCACCTTTGACATGCCGACGCTCGAGCCCTGTCCCGAGGGTTTGATGATGAGCGGGAAACCGAGCTGCTCGGCCGCCGCGGAAGCATCGGCTTGCGAACGCGCGACTGCATAGTCGGGCGTCGGTATGCCCGACGCACGAAACAGGTGTTTGCTGCGAACCTTGTCCATCGCGATCGCCGACGCCATGACTCCGCTGCCCGTGTAAGGCGTATCGAGCCACTGCAATGCGCCCTGCAATGCGCCGTCCTCGCCGCCCGGGCCATGCAACGCGATCCAGGCGCGATCGAAGCCGGCAGCGGCGAACTCGGCCATCGTATTGTCGGCGGGGTCCCACGCGTGCGCATCGACGCCTTTGGCCCGCAGCGCTTCGAGGACGGCCGCCCCTGTATCGAGCGAAACCTCGCGTTCGCTGGAGTGCCCGCCCAGCATGACCGCGACGCGTCCAAATTCGGCGGCGCTGCTCACGGCTTGGCGGCTTTCGACCGTCACGACGCTCATGATCGGGGTTCCCCCACGATACGAACCTCGTGTTTGAGTTCGATGCCATGCACGCTCTTTACTGTTTCCCGCACGTGCTCGATCAGCGCCTCGATATCAGCGGCCGTGGCATCCTCGCGGTTGATGATGAAATTCGCGTGCTTCGTCGAGACCTCGGCACCGCCGATACGATGTCCCTTGAGACCCGCCGCTTCGATCAGTCGGGCCGAGTAGTCGCCCGGCGGGTTGCGGAACACCGACCCGCAGCTCGGCAAACCCAGCGGTTGCGTCTCCTTGCGGCGTTCCAGCATGGTCTTCATCGCGTCCATGCTCGGCGTCGCGGCGGGATCGAAACTGAAAGTCGCCTCGAGGAACCATTCGTCCCCGGGTCCCTTGACGCTGCGATACGCGACCACGTAGTCCGCGGGCGTACGCTCACGCACCACGCCGTCGCGATCGACCGTGCGCACCGACGCGACTCGCTCCCACGTCTCGCCGCCGTGCGCACCGGCATTCATCGCCAGTGCACCGCCGACGGTTCCGGGAATTCCCGCGAAGAACTCCGAGGGCCCCAGGCCCCAGCGCACGCACTGTCTTGCAAGCTGTGTGCACGGCACTCCGGCACCGGCCACGACCCGATCATCGCCTTCACGTTCGAGCTTCCTGAGCATCTTCGTGGCCGAGATGACCACGCCGGGAATTCCGCCGTCTCGCACGAGCAGGTTGCTGCCAACGCCGTGCCAGAAGATTGGGGTGTCGGCATCCAGGTCGGCGAGAAACGACGACAGGTCATCAATGCTCGCCGGCACGAAGAAGGTCTCGGCGGGTCCGCCGACGCGCCACGACGTGTGCCGGCTCATCGGCTCGTCGCCGCGGACCTCACCCTGCACCTCGATTTCCCTGGCGGCGACCATCATGATGCACCTTCAGGGACGGGCTCTTCGACAACCGTTCCGGCAGCCCGGCCGCGTAGGCGCCGATGTCGCCTGCGCCCATGGTCAGCACGAGGTCGCCGTCCGCCAGCAGATCCTCGAGTACAGGCTGCAGTTCATCGAGCGACTCGACGAACACAGGTTCCACGGCACCGCGCGTACGCACGGCGCGCGCCATCGAGCGACCGTCCGCACCTGCGATCGGATCCTCGCCCGCGGCGTAGACGTCGAGCAGGACGAGCACATCGGCTTCCGACAGCACCGTCGCAAAATCATCCATGAGGTCGTGCGTGCGCGTGTATCGATGCGGCTGGAAGACGAGCACGACGCGGCGCTCGGGATAGCCCGACTTGGCGGCGGCCAGCGTGGCTGCGATCTCGGTCGGATGATGACCGTAGTCGTCAACGATCAGCACTTTGCCGGCCGGGGTCTTCACTTCGCCCAGATTCTGGAAGCGCCTGTCGATGCCCTCGAATTTTTCCAGCGCCGTGACGACGGCATTGTCACCGATCTGCAGTTCGTCCGCGACGGCGATGGCGGCAAGCGAATTGAGCACATTGTGCATGCCGGGCAGGCGCAGCTTTACATGCAGGAACTGGTACACGCTCTGTGTATCCCCCAGCTCCTCTTCGGCCTTGCTCGAGCGTACGACGTCAAACTCCGTTACGTTTTCCTTGAACTCGACGTTGACGGCCCGGATATCGGCGTTCTCGTTCGTGCCGTACGTGGTCACGGAACGGCCGATATCCCCGATTACCGCGTTGACGCCCGGGTCGTCGCTACAGACGACGGCCAGGCCGTAGAACGGCAGGTTGTGCAGGAATTCGATGAAGCCGCTCTTGAGCTTTTCGATATCGCCGTCGTAGGTCGACATGTGATCCGCATCGATGTTCGTGACGATCGCCAGCATCGGTTTCAGGTGCACGAATGACGCGTCGCTCTCATCAGCTTCCGCCACGAGATAGTCGCCCTGCCCCAGCCGCGCGTTCGCATCGGCGCTCTTGAGACGCCCGCCGATGACGAACGTCGGATCGAGGCCGCCTTCCGCCAGTACGCTGGCGACGAGGCTCGTCGTCGTTGTCTTGCCGTGCGTGCCGGCAACGGCGATCGAGTAGCGGAAGCGCATCAGCTCGGCGAGCATTTCCGCACGACTGACGACGGGCATGAGCTGCTCCCTCGCAGCAGCCACTTCCGGATTGGTTTCATCGACCGCGCTGGAGACGACTATGGCGTCAGCGTCGCGTATGTTGTCGGCAGCGTGGCCGATGAAGACGGTGGCGCCCTGCTCTTCAAGGCGCTTTGTCTGTTTGTTGTGTTTGAGGTCCGAACCCTGCACCGCGTAACCGAGACTGAGCATCACCTCGGCAATTCCTGACATGCCCGAACCGCCGATACCGACGAAGTGCACGCAGTGGATTCGTCGCATGCGCTTGATCATGCGAAACCTCCCGCCTGTTCGAGACACAACTCGGTGATCCGGCGCAGGGAGTTCGGCGCTGCCAGCGCACGCGCTCGTTCAGCGCGCGCCTGCAGTTCCGCGCGAGATTGCAGCCACTCGCGCAACAACCCGGCAAGGAGTTCGGGTGTTAGCTCCGACTCCTGGATGATCTTTCCCGCGCCGGCCGCGGCCATCGGCCCCGCATTCGCGGTCTGGTGATCGTCGACAGCGGCCGGGTACGGGACAAACAGCGCCGGGACCCCGGCGGCGCAGAGTTCTGCAACCGTCAGCGCGCCCGCCCGGCAGACGACGAGGTCCGCCCAGGCATACGCAGCCGCCATATCCTCTATGAACGGCACGAGTTCAACCTCGACGCCGTGCTCGCCATAGGCTTGTCTTGCTGAATCCAGGGTGCGCTCACCGCATTGGTGCCTCACGACGGGCCGTAGCTCGGCATCGATTCGCGCGAGAGCCGCCGGGACATTGAGGTTCAGCGCCAGCGCGCCCTGGCTGCCGCCAAGAACGAGCAGACGCAAGGGCCCTTCACGACCGCTGTAGCGCGCAGGCGGCTCAGGGATGGCGGCGATATCCTCGCGCACCGGGTTGCCGACGGTTTCAGCGTCGACCGAAGAATTAAAACTGCCCGGGAAGGCTTGCAGCACAACCCGGGCAAGACGCGCCAGAAGACGGTTGGTGAGCCCTGCAGCGGCATTCTGCTCGTGGATCACGAGCGGGCGTCGGGTCAGCCAGGCGGCAACGCCGCCCGGACCGCTGACGAACCCACCCATTCCGAGCACAGCCGCGGGACGGTGACGCAGGATGACGCCGAGCGACTGCAGTAGCGCCCAGACGATTTGTAACGGTGCAATCAATAACGCAAGCAAGCCCTTCCGCCGCAGGCCTTTTACGCTGATCCATTCGATGTCGATGCCGGCCGCGGGCACGATGCGCGACTCCAGGCCCCGGTGCGTACCCAGCCAGACCACATCTTTGGATTCGGCCTGCAAAGCACGCGCAACGGCCAGCGCCGGGTAGACGTGTCCACCTGTGCCGCCCGCCATGACGAGTATGGGTCTTTGCAGTGCCGAACTCATGACTTGCGACCCCGCTTACGGCGATTGACGGGCTTCGCATCGACGGCGAGTTCGTGATGTATGCGCAGCAGCAACCCGATGCAGATCATCGTAACGATCAGGCTGCTGCGACCGTAGCTGATCAATGGCAGTGTCAGTCCCTTGGTCGGCAGCAAGCCCATGTTGACCCCGACATTGATGAAGGACTGCAGGCCCAGCCAGGTGCCGAGCCCGATCGCGATGTAAGCCTCGAAAAAACGTTCGGCATCGGCAGCCCGCATCGCAAGCCTGAACACCCGCCATAGCAGCGCCAGGAACAGGCTGATAACGACCAGTGAGCCGATTAGTCCAAATTCTTCGGCAAATACGGCGAACACGAAATCCGTATGCGCTTCGGGCAGGTAGAAGAGCTTCTGTACGCTGTCGCCCAGACCCACGCCGAACCATTCGCCGCGGCCAATCGCGATGAGCGACTGCGTCAGCTGAAAGCCGGAATCGTAGGGATCCGACCACGGGTCGAGGAATCCTGTAAGGCGTTTCATGCGATACGGCGATGTAATTGCCAGGGCCGCCATGGCGATGACCGCGGTCGAGAAAAACACGAGGAAGTCGCGAATGCGCGCGCCCGCGACAAACATCATCGTCAGCGCCGTTGCGAGCAATACGATAGCCGCGCCGAAGTCCGGTTCCTTGAGCAGCAGGACGCAGGCCAGCGTCAGAACGAGCATCGGCCGCAGGAAGCCCATGAACTCCTCACGCAGCGCCTTGTTGCGCCGTACGAGGTAGCCCGCGAGATACAGCAGGAAGGCGAGGCGCGCCGGCTCGGAGACCTGCAAGTTGATGATGCCGACGCGAACCCAGCGCGTGCTGCCGTTGACCTCGTAGCCGACGCCCGGCACCAGTACGACGACGAGCAGGGCCAGGCCGAGAAACAGCATCAGCGGTCCGAGGTTACGCCATACGCTCATCGGCACGAACAGGCATACGCCGCCGGCGACGGCGCCAATCGTCGCCGCCAGCAGCTGGCGCTGCACGTAGAAGAACGGGTTACCCGCCACGTTGTCGGAGATCGAGATCGATGCCGAAGCGAGAATCACGAATCCCCCGAGCAACAGGGTCATGACGATGGTCAGCAGCACCGTGTCGATCTGCAGCTCGGTCCTGAGACGCGCCGGAAACGGCATCGTTGCGGTTCGCGTCGTCATCGCTGCATCGCCTCCACGGCTTCGCGGAACGCGTCACCGCGCGCCATGTAGTTCCGGAACTGGTCGAAACTCGCGCAAGCCGGCGCCAGCAGGACCGTGTCGCCGGCCTCGGCGCAGGATGCAGCCGTGCTGATCGCGACCTGCATATTCTCGGCAAAGTGCACGGGCATCACGGTGTCGAGAGCCTGCGCGATCTGCTCCGCGTCGGTGCCAATGAGCACTGCGCCGCGCAGCTTGCCTTCGACAGCCGCCGCAAGTTCGGTGAAGTCGCCGCCCTTGCCTTCGCCGCCCGCGATGAGCACCAGCATGCCGTCAACCGATTGCACGGACGCTACGGCCGCCGCTACGTTGGTCGCTTTCGAATCATTAATGTAATCGACGCCTCCGATGCGACCTACGAACTGCATGCGATGCGGCAGTCCCGGAAACTCGGCAAGCACCTGCAGCATTGCAGGAAATTCGAGGCCCAGCAGTTCACCGGCCGCCAGTGCAGCAAGCGCATTGAGCTGGTTGTGGACGCCATACATGGCGAGTTCGTCGACGGCGATGAGCAACGTGTTGCCGCGCGCGAGGTAGATCTTGCCGTCCTCTTCACGCAAGCCGTACTGACCCTCGTCCGGGGCATCGCCCCCGAAGCTGATGACGTGTTCGCAGCGGGCTGCATGTTTTGCGGCCTGGGCGTCGGCGCGATTGATGACCGCCGCCTGTGCCTCGCGGAAAATGCGGTACTTCGATGCGCGATACTCGGCCTCATCGGCGTGCCAGTCGAGGTGATCCGGCGATACGTTCAGGAGCGCAGCGACCCGGGCCGGCAGCTTCTGCGTACGCTGCAGCTGGAAACTCGACAATTCGAGTACGTAGATATCCGGCGTCGGGCGATCGAGCAGATCGAGTGCCGGCTCGCCGAGATTGCCGCCGGCCAGTGCGTCGCGACCGTCGGCGAGACACATGTACTTGAGCAGTGTCGTGACCGTGCTCTTGCCGTTGGACCCGGTGACAGCCACGAATGGCGCTTTGGATTCGCAGGCAAATATCTCGATGTCCGAGACGACCTCTACTTTCTTCTTGCGCGCCCTGGCGAGCAGGGGGTGGCTATCGGAGATTCCCGGTGATGCGATGATGCGCTCGACGCTTCCAGGCAGTTCTGCATCACCTGGCAGGACTTCGGCATCGGGCCAGACTTCGTCGAGCTCGGCCATACCGGGCGGCTGCTCGCGGGTATCGAAGAACATTGCGTCGATTTCGCTGCGTTTCAGGTAGCGCGCGATCGACAACCCCGTTGCGCCGAGACCTACGACGAGGTCCTTGTACGTTGTCGCTCTCGCCGCGCTCATCGGATCTTCAGACTCGCGAGGCCGATCAGCACGAGGATGACCGTGATGATCCAGAATCGAACGATGACCTTGGGCTCCGCCCACCCTTTGAGTTCGAAATGATGGTGCAGCGGCGCCATGCGAAAAACGCGTTTGCCGGTCAGCTTGAATGACGCTACCTGGATGATGACGGACAGGGTCTCGACGACGAACACGCCGCCCATGATCGCGAGCACGATTTCCTGGCGCACGACGACGGCGACGACGCCAAGCGCCGCACCGAGCGACAGGGCACCGATGTCACCCATGAACACCTGTGCCGGATAGGTGTTGAACCAGAGGAAGCCGAGGCCGGCGCCTGCGAGCGCCGTACAGAAGACGAGGATCTCGCCCGTGCCCGGCACGTAGGGGATGCCGAGGTAGCCCGAGAAGTTAACGTTTCCCGTGACGTACGCGAAGATTCCGAGCGCACCGCCAACGAGGACGGTCGGCATGATCGCCAGCCCGTCGAGGCCATCAGTAAGGTTGACTGCATTACTGAAGCCGACAATAAAAAAGTACGTCACGACAACCTGCAACAGACCCAGGGGGACGGCCAGATCCTTGAAATACGGAATCAATAACGAAGTCTGCACCTCGTCGGTTGCCGTAACGTACAGAGCAATGGCGGCAATGAGAGCCGCACTAGACTGCCAGAAGAGCTTTTGCTTCGCCGAGATGCCGGCGGGGTCCTGCAATACGAGTTTCTTGTAGTCATCGACATAGCCGATGACACCGAAGGAGAGCGTCACGAACAGCACGATCCAGACGTACAGGTTTTCGAGGTCCGCCCAGAGCACGGTGCTGACTGAAATCGCTGCGAGAATCAGCGCACCGCCCATGGTCGGCGTGCCGGCCTTGAGGAGGTGCGTGTCCGGACCTTCTTCACGCACCGGCTGGCCGAGCTGGTTGACGCTGAGCTTCTTGATCATGCGCGGGCCGATGATGAACGACAACAACAGGGCCGTCAGGGCGCCGAGGATCGCTCGCATTGTCAGGTAATTGAAGACGTTGAAGCCCGATTCGAATTGCGCAAGGTAGTTGGTGAGATAGAGCAGCATCGTCAGGCTTCCTTTCTCACCGCATCGACTTCACGCAGCGCATCGACGACGCGCTCCATGTGCATCGAGCGCGAGCCCTTGACGAGCACGTTGACGGAATCCGTGAGCCTGGCAGACAGCTCGTCGACCAGTGCGTCGATGCTGCCGAACCAGCTGCCATGCTCGCCGAATCCCTCGACCGCGTTGCGGGACAGGTCCCCCAGCCCGAACAGGCGATCTATGCCGCATTTCCTTGCGGCTTCTCCAACCTCGCGATGCATTCCTGCTGCATCATCTCCGAGTTCTTTCATGTCACCGAGAACCAGCCAGCTCTCGCCCGAGAGCCGGGCCAGGAATTCGGCAGCCGCCATCACCGACAGCGGGTTTGCGTTGTACGTATCGTCGAACAAGGTCGCGCCATTGGCGCCGCGCAATGGCTGCAGGCGGCCACCGACCGGGCTAACCCCCTCCAGGGCGGCCTTGATGTCTGCAACAGGAACATCGAGCGCGTGCGCCACGGCCGCGGCTGCGCACGCATTCCTGACATTGTGTGCACCGGCCAGCGGCAACCTGATGTCGACCTGGCCATCGGGCAGGCACAGCAGGAACTGCGAACTCTCGACCCCTGCTTCGATACTCTCCGCGCGGATATCGGCCTCTGCGCTGAACCCGAAGCTGATGCAGCCTGTGTCCGCGACGAGTGACGACCAGTAGTCTAAATACTTGTCGTCCGCATTCAGCACCGCGGTCTGCGGACGGTCACCGCCTTCCAGGATCTCGCCTTTCGCTTTCGCAACGCCGTCGATCGAGCCGAAACCCTCGAGGTGCGCCGCTGCTGCATTCGTGATGACTACGACGTCCGGCCTCGCGAGTGACGTCAGATAGGCGATTTCGCCCGCATGGTTGGCGCCCATTTCGAGAACCGCGTACCGATGCTGTTCCCGGATACGTGTAAGCATCAGCGGCATGCCGATGTCGTTGTTGAGATTGCCCTGGGTCGCGAGTGTCGGTGCCCTGGTGGACAGGCACGCCTTGATCAGCTCCTTGACCGTAGTTTTGCCGTTACTGCCTGTGACGCCGATAACCGTCGCGTCGTGTTCGGCCCGCCATGCAGCGCCGAAACGCCCGAGCGCTTGCTTCGCGTTGTCGACCTGGATCTGCGCGATGTCGGCCTTGACCAGGGCCGCGACCACAGCACCCGCCGCGCCACCCTGACCGGCGGCATCCACGTAGTCGTGGCCATCGAAGTTGGGCCCTTGCAAGGCGAAGAACAACTCGCCACCGCGCACCGTTCGGGTATCGGTGCTCACGCCTTCGAAGCCACGATCGTCACCGTGCAGCACACCGTTCATGCTCTCAGCAGCGGCAGCCAGGGTCGCGATCATCGCTCGCCCTCCTGCGAACGGAGCGCAGCTTCGGCAACAGCAAAATCCGAGAACGGCCTGCGCTCGGCGCCGACCTCCTGGTAATTCTCGTGGCCCTTTCCGGCGATCAGCACCAGGTCCGAATCGTCCGCCTGTTCTATCGCCCACGCGATGGCGGCAGCCCGATCCTCGATGACGGTCACTTGCTCAGTATGTGTGAGCCCCGTGACGATATCGTTGATGATGTCGAGAGCGGGCTCATTACGCGGGTTGTCGCTCGTAATCACGATGCGATCGGCCAGCCGCTCCGCCGCGCGGCCCATCTGCGGCCGCTTGCCGGTATCACGGTCGCCACCGCAGCCGAGGACGCACCAAAGCTTGCCCCGACAGTGCGCCCGCAGCGCCCGCAGTGCGACCTCGATTGCGTTGGGCGTGTGCGCATAGTCGATGAACACCGCAGCGCCCTGACCCGGCACTCGCTGCATGCGCCCGGGCGGTGCCGACACGCAGGACAAGACATCGCATGCATCTTGCAGATCGACGCCGAGTTTCAGTAGCAGGGCCAGTACGATGACCACATTCGCGACATTGAAATCGCCCGGCAGCGGCGAAGTGAAGCGCCCGTCTCCCCAGCTACTCGTGAACGCGATCTCGGAGCCTGCGGCGCTTGCAACGACCGAGCGCACGAACACGTAGGACCTGCCGTTGGCGACGCGGTCGAAATTCGTCGAGACCGTTACGACGTCCTGGCCACAGCGTGTCGCCAGCTGCGTACCCCACTCCGAGTCCAGGTTGATGATCCGGTTGCGCACACCATAGTCGAGGAACAGGCGAGCCTTGCTCTCGAAGTAGTCGCGCATGTCCTCGTGATAGTCGAGGTGATCTCGCGAGAGGTTTGTGAATAACGCGGCTTCAAAGCGCACGCCGTCGACGCGCCCCTGCGACAGGGCATGCGATGACACTTCGATCGCAGCGTAGTCTGCATGCCGCTCGACGAAATAGGCCAGCTGGCCATGCAGTTCGACGGCCGCCGGCGTGGTCATGCCTTCACCACCGTGGAGGTGTTCAACACCGTAGCCCAGGGTGCCAAGATAGCCGCAACGCTGGTCAAGGAGTTGCGCGCATTGCGCGATCAGCCAGGCAACGGTCGTCTTGCCGTTGGTGCCTGTGACACCGATAACCTGTAGTTGGCGTGACGGGTAGCCGTAGAACCGATTCGCAATCTCGCCGAGTTTTTCGTCGAGTTTCTCGACGGCAATCACGGGAACGCCGGCGTCGACCGGCATCGTCGCCGTGGAAACATCGAACGCGATAGCGCCGACGCCTGCCGCCTTTGCATCCGCCAGGTAATCGAGCCCATGGCCGCTCATACCCTGGCAGGCCAGGAACAGGAAACCTTCGTCGAGCTGGCGACTGTCACTCGCGATGCCGCGAATCGGCATCGGCGGAGCGTCCGCATACCCTTGCAGCAGTTGTGCAAGTGTCGGCGATGGATTCATGTGTTCCGCCGGCATACTCATTGACCCGTCGCCCGGTTCGTCATTGCCTGCATTACATCGCCAGGGTCACGTGCCGGCATGGCATCGGGCGGTACGGCCAGGAGGCGCAGCGATTCGGACATGACGTCGGCGAACACCGGCGCCGCAACGTCGCTGCCGTAGTAGAGCTCGCCGCGCGGCTCATCGATAACGACCACGGTAGCGAGACGCGGGTCGCTGGCCGGCGCAAGCCCGGCAAAAATCGAGATGTACTTATCCTCCGAGTATCCGCCTGTCGCGAACTTCCAGGCCGTGCCCGTCTTTCCCGCGATGCGATAGCCGTCGACCGCGGCTTTTGTGCCGGTGCCGCCGGGCCGCACGACTTCTTCGAGCATGCGCCGTACAGCGACCGCCGTGTCCGGTGATATGACTCGCTCGCCTTCGCTCGCCTGGTCGATGGCGACGAGTGAGATCGGCCGTAATCTGCCCTCGTCACCAATCGCTGAATAGGCCTGCGCCAGCTGCAGCGGCGTTACCGAGACGCCGTATCCGTAAGCAAGCGTCGCCTGGCTGATGGGCTGCCAGTGGCTGTAGTGGGTCAGCATGCCTGCGGACTCGCCCGGGAATCCGCTGGTCGTCAGGGTGCCGAAGCCGAAACGCGTCATCGTGTCCCAGAGCTGGTCGGGCTGCAACGTCATGGCCAGTTTCGTGATGCCGACGTTCGAGGAGCGCGCGAGAATCGTCGTCAGGCTGACGCGTCCGAGGTTGCGTGTGTCCTCGATGCGCTTCGGTCCGACAACAATGAAACCGGGCGCCGTGTCGACGACGCTCGATGGCCGGTACTGGCCGCTTTCGAGCGCCGCGGCGACCACGAGTGGCTTGAGGCTCGAGCCGGGTTCGAAGATATCGGTGATTGCACGATTACGATAACGGGCAGCCGCGAACTGCGAGCGATCGTTGGGGTTGTAAGTCGGCTGGTTGACCATCGCCAGCACTTCGCCTGTTTTCACGTCGAGCACGACGATCGACCCCGAACGCGCCTCGTGCTTGTTGATGGCCGATTTGAGTGTCCGGTAGGCCAGGTACTGCAAGCGCAGGTCGACGCTGGTCCTGAGATCCTTGCCGTGATGCGGTGGCCGGATACTCGCGACGTTCTCGATGGATCGGCCCAGCCGGTCCTTGAGGACACGCTTGGCGCCCGACTCGCCGGCAAGCCAGTGATTGAATGCCAGCTCCAGTCCTTCCTGGCCCTCGTCGTCGATGTTGGTAAAGCCCACGAGATGGCCCGTAACTTCCGACGCCGGGTAGTAACGACGGTATTCGCGCTGCACGTTGATTCCCGGCAGTTTTAGCGCCAGGACCTCTTCTGCCTGCTCGGGGCTCAGGTGCCGTTTGAGGTACAGAAACTCCTTGTCCATGCTGCGCGTAATCCGGCGCATGAGCATCTGCGAATCGACGCCCAGGGTTTTTGCCAGCTGCGGGATATCGTCGACGGCAGAAGCGAATTCTTTCGGGTTCGCCCAGATACTGTCGACGGGCGTGCTGATCGCGAGCGGCTCGCCGTTGCGATCGGTGATCGTGCCGCGGTGCGCGGAAATTCGCTCGGTTCGCAGATGGCGGGTATCCGCCTGCTGGTTCAGAAATTCCTTATCCAGCACCTGCAGATGCACGGCGCGCGCGACCAGCGTCGATGCCACGAGCGCGAAGAACGCCAGCACCAGAGTCACCCTGCCCCTGAAACGTCGTGCAGCCTTCTGTTTTGTCTCTGCGCCGCGTCTCATTGACGTTCAATGACAAAGATGTCCGTTGTTGCCGGTCGCACCAGTGACAGGTCCTTCGTCGCCACTTGTTCGATACGGGCATGCTGTGCCCAGGTGCTCTGTTCGATCTGCAGCTGGCCCCATTCGATATTGAGTTCGTCGCGTTCGTGGGTCAGGCCCTCGAGTTCGATGAACAGCTTGCGCGCTTCGTGCTTCGTGTAAACGAGCGCCATGCTGCTGAGAACGCAGACCACGGCGAATACGAAGACCAGCAGGAACGAGTGCTGTTTCTTTGCCGCCCTCATCAGGTGCGCTCCGCGATTCGCAGTCGCGCGCTACGTGCACGGCGGTTGGCATCGACTTCGGCCCCGGTAGCGACGACAGGTTTGCCAACAAGCTTGAGTTTCGGCCTGAATTCCTCAGGAACCTCCGGCATGCCCCGATATTGCTCGGGCTCCCGGGACGTATCGCGCATGAAGCGCTTGACGATGCGATCTTCGAGGGAGTGAAAACTGATCACGCAGAGCCTGCCGCCCTTCCTGAGCACGTTCACAGACTGCGCGAGCAAGGATTCGAGCTGTTCGAGTTCCCGGTTGATGACGATACGAATCGCCTGGAATGTCTTTGTCGCAGGATGTTTCTTCTCACCACGCGACGGTTTTGCGTCCTCGACTATTCGAGCGAGCTGCGCTGTTCGCGAGATCGGCGTTTGCTCGCGCGCCGTGACGATCGCGCGCGCGATGCGAGCCGCCGATTGTTCTTCGCCGTATTTTCTAAGCACTCTTTTCAACTCGCGTTCTTCCACAGCGTTAATCCAGTCACGCGCCGACGTGCCGGAATCCGGGTCCATGCGCATATCGAGCGGGCCGTCCCGCAGGAAACTGAAGCCGCGACCTGCTTCATCCAGTTGCGGTGAGGAAACACCCAGGTCGAATAGCAATCCGTCCACTTCTCCGACGCGCCCTCTCTCACCAATGAATGTCTCAAGTTGCGCACTTTCGCCTCTGATTAACTCAAAGCGGGGATCGTCAGTAAGGGACTGAGGTGCTGCTGCGATGGCCTGCGGGTCACGATCGATAGCGATCAGGCGCCCGTTGTCATTCAGCTGCTTCAGAATCTCCCTACTGTGCCCCCCGCGTCCGAACGTTCCGTCGACGTAACAGCCGTCTGGTTTTATTTTCAGTCCATCGAGGACCGGCCCCAGCAGCACCGGCACATGCACGTTGCTGCTCATGAAATTAACGGCAACCTAGAACGAAATTGACTCGAGGTCGGCCGGCAATTCGCCGTCGTCCTCCTCGCTGAGCCACGCATCGCGTTTTTCGTTCCAGGTTGGTTCATCCCAAAGTTCAAACTTGTTTCCCTGCCCGATGAGCATCGCGTTTTTCTCGAGCTGCGCGAAATCTCTGAGTTCGCGCGACACCAGAATCCGTCCGCTCCCGTCCATGTCGACCTCGGTCGCGTAACCGACCATAATGCGTACGATTCGACGAGCCGCCTTGTTCATGCTGGGGAGCCTCACAAGCTTGCGCTCGAGTTCTTCCCAGTCGGGCAATGGATAAACGAGGAGGCAGTGATCCTTATCGACAGTTACGATGATCTGACCATCACAACGGGCAAACAGCCGCTCCCGGTACCGGGTCGGTATTGCCATACGCCCCTTGGCGTCAAGACTGACTTTGGTGGCCCCTCGAAACACGACTTATCGGATGTCCGCCGATTTCGCTCTTTAAGGCGCGAAATATGGGCGGGCCGCCCATCTCCTCCCACTTTTATCCACTTTTCAACACTATAGGTGGCGGTCAGCGCGACCGTCAACAGGATTTAGCAATTAGTTGTTGTTCTACAGTGACTTAGGGACTTTTCCGTGGCGCAAAAAGGGCGAATTGTGGCGGGAATCGCGCTAATTAAAACAAATGCTTATAGCTACTTCTTCGACAAGACCTCAAAAATGGGTCGCGATTGGGCGACAGCACTCAATCGGGGCGGCTGATCGCGACGATTTGCGCGGCGCCCGCGTCCAGCTATGGGAAACCACGCCCAAAACATTATAAGTTATTGTTTTAAAAAGGAAAAGGGGAAGTGAGAAAGCCGGAGCCCGCAATAAGCCGGGTTCTGTCATCGACAACCATTCATCTGGGACAGCTGTCACCAGCTGCCTCTAGCAACCTACCCGGGAGTCCGTTCGGAACCGACGGCGGGCCGAGGCCCATACTCCCCTATTTGGTCTTGCTCCGGGCGGGGTTTACCGTGCCGCGAGCTGTTGCCAGTCGCGCGGTGCGCTCTTACCGCACCATTTCACCCTTACCGGCCAGGGCCGGCGGTATATTTTCTGTGGCACTTTCCATGGGCTCACACCCCCCAGGCGTTACCTGGCGCCCTGTCCGAAGGAGCCCGGACTTTCCTCTGCGGTTACCCACAGCGATTGCCTGGCTGACTCCGGCTCTCTCCCGGCACATTTTACAGGAACCCGTCAGGCGGCGTTTGGTCAATCCCAGCCCAGGATCGCCGGGTCGGCCAGAATCCTGTCCACCTCGGCCTCGAACACCGGCCGCGATGCGCCGATCCCCAGGCTGCGCCAGCGGGGCGCAAATTGCTTGATATCCCTGACGGTCCCGTTCTCATAAAACGCGGCATCGAGTAGCCCGTTCTGGTACTGGTAGTGCTCGTTATCGACGTCAATCAGCAGCGCCGAGTAGAACCGTGTCAGTGCAGTTCGATCAGCAGCACTCAAGGACGCCAGATCGAAGTCTTCCTCCCAACTCTGCACAAACAGGGAATCGAGCTTCGGGTTGTTGGCCATGTCCATGTGATTGTCATAGGCCTGAAACGCGCGGGCCTGGTAGGCCTGTGACTGCAGTGCGACCTGCGTTTGCCGCAGCTCCACCGCCACGACGATGAGCGACGCGACCAGTGCCACGAGGGCGATGATCTCCGCGATGTCTTTCCATTTGCCTGAGGTCGTCGAGTCCATTACTTCTCCTTCGTTCGTATCTCCAGCAGTCGTTCGTAAAGCGCATTCTTTTTTTCGCCGGAGATTTCGGCGGCGACCCTGGCCGCGTCCTTTGCAGACAGTCTTTCGCCGAGCAGTTGCAGCAGTCGATCGACATCTATCGATGATCCCGGGCTGGCCTCGACACCTGCAACGACGATGACGAATTCGCCTTTGCCGACAATGGTGCCATCGTCGACCCTGTCGCTCAGGTTTGCGAGCGAACCCTGCGCGCACTGCTCATGCATCTTGGTGAGTTCGCGCCCAATGAACGCATTGCGAGCGTCGCCGAATGCCTGGCGCATGTCGGCCAGCGTAGCAGCGATTCGATGCACAGATTCGTAGAAGACCAGTGTGCGAGGCTCTGTCGCGAGCGACTCGAGAGCCTCTCTGCGCGCCGCTTTTTTCGCGGGCAAAAAGCCCTCGAAACAGAACCGGTCGGTCGGGAGCCCCGCCGCAGACAGCGCCGCCGTGACGGCGCTGGCTCCTGGAATCGGTGAAACGATGATGCCGCTTCGGTGGGCGGCGCGCACAAGGCGAAATCCCGGGTCGCTGATGAGTGGCGTACCCGCATCGCTGACCAGGGCCACGGATTTCCCGGCCTCGAGAGCGACGACGACGCGGGCTACAGCCTGTTCCTCGTTGTGATCGTGCAACGCCAATAGCGGGGTTTTCACCCCTAAATGCGATAGCAATCGCCCGGTGTGGCGGGTATCCTCGGCGGCAATGAGATCCACTTGAGCGAGTGTCTGGCGTGCTCGCGGTGTCAGATCTTCCAGGTTGCCAATCGGCGTTGCTACGACGTACAAGGTGCCGCTCATGTGGCGCTCGAACCTGTTTGCGGTTTTAGAACTATGATGAAACTCCGAGACCATCCTGCCCGCGCGACACACCCCGTGGCAAGCATGTTCGTATTGCTTTGCACCGCGCTGTTGCTGTCGGCCTGTGTAACTCCGGGGGGGCTGAGCGGCAGCGGCGAAGGGCGCGCCGTAAGACTCGCGAACGACGGGCAGCACGCCGAGGCCGCCAGCGCCTACATCGTGCTTGCGAGCGAGTCGTTAGGCGAGGAGCGGGACCGACTGACGTTGCTGGCCGTCGAACAATGGCTCGATGCCGAGGACCTGCCGCGGGCGCGCAATGCATTTGCCAGTGTCGTGCGTCCCGAGTCGGGCGCCCTGCGGCCACTATGGAATACCGACAGCGCTGCTTTCCTGCTTTACAAAGGTGAAGCCGACGCAGCGCTCGATCTCCTGGAACCCATGAGTCGGGCGCCGTTGTCCCGACGCGACAGGCTGCGTGTAGAGGCGCTGCGCGCGGACGCGTGGATTCAGAAGCAGGACCCGGCCAGGGCCGTGCAACTAATGACGCAACGCGAAACCTGGATCGAGGACAGTCGGAGCATCGAGCAGAACCGCAAGCGGCTATGGCAGGGGCTGCTCGTCACCCATCCCCTCGTACTGCGGACCGCAGCCGACACGACGCCCGACCCCATGGTCCGCGGATGGCTGACGATCGGCTCGCTGGCCGCTTCGACAGGCCAGCAGGGTGTCGGCTGGAGCAACGGCGTGGTGCGCTGGCGCGAGGCGAATCCGGGTCACCCGGCGATGACCATCATCGGCGAGATGGAGCTTCCCGAGCAGCTGCTGCTCGAGTACCCGCGCCAGATCGCCTTGCTGTTGCCGCTCTCGGGCCGCGCCGCGAGCGCTGGCAACGCTGTGCAGAACGGCTTCCTTGGCGCCTACTTCGCGACGGCCGCAGGACTCGACGATCGCCAGAGTGTGCGCATCTACGACGTGAACGCCGAAGGCGGGGCAAGCGCGGCATACACGACCGCTGTCGCGGACGGCGCCGAATTCGTTGTCGGCCCCTTGCTAAAGAACAGCGTTGTGCAACTCGCCAACGACATACTCGTGCCGGTACCGGTACTGACGCTTAACTACCTGCCCGAAGATACGCTGGCGCCGCCGGGACTTTACCAGTTCGCGTTGTCGCCGGAGGACGAGGCAGCGTCGGCGGCCGTACGTGCGTTGGCCGACGGGTATACGCGAGCCATCGCTCTCGTACCGAACAACGATTGGGGCCGGCGCGTGCTGACGAGTTTCTCGAACGAATTCGAAGGCCTCGGCGGAACCTTGCTCGATTACCGCAGCTTCACGCCGGGCAAACAGGACTTCTCCAACGAGATCGAGAACCTCATGGGCCTGACCGGGAGCGTGCGACGCTACCAGCGAATGCGTGCGAACATCGGTGGCGCGCTGCAGTTCGATCCGCGGCGGCGCCAGGACGCCGAGTTAATCTTCCTTGCCACGGATGCGTCCACAGGTCGCCTGCTCAAGTCGCAATTGAAATTCCATTACTCGGGCGACATTCCCGTGTACTCGACGTCGTCGGTGAATTCGATGGACGGGCGGTCGAATGCAGACCTGAACGGCATTATGTTCGCCGATACGCCTTGGGTCGTCGATCCGCAACCATGGATCGCTCACCTCCCGGCGCAGTTCGCCGAGTACTGGCCCGAGGAACGCAGGCTCGCACGCCTGCATGCGATGGGCTATGACGCGTACAACCTGATTGCATCACTGTTCGCGGCGCGCGGCGGCGGCATGGTCGAACTCGATGGCGCGACCGGCACACTCTTTCTGGATACGGGCGGCCGCGTGCATCGACGCCTTTCGTGGGCACAGTTTCAGGGTGGCGAGATCGTCGCGCTGCCCGGCGTCGAGGAGACGGGCGGGCCCATCCAGGATATCAGCGACGAAGGCGAACTCGTTTCCCCGGAAGCCGCCGACGACTCACCGTGGGAACTCGGACTACAGGAGCTGTAGGAGACAGGGCCGAGCAATACGCGCTCGCCTGGCTCCAGCATAAAGGCCTCAGACCGGTGGCGCGGAACTTCCGATCCCGAGGCGGCGAGATCGACCTTGTCTTGCTGGATGGCAACTGCCTGACATTCGTCGAAGTCCGCTACCGTAAATCGACGCATTTCTCGGCGCCGGCGCCGACGGTCGATCATCGCAAACAACGCAAGATCCTGCGCACGGCAGCCCTGTTTATCGCGAGACACAGACAATTTGCGAACCACACGATGCGATTTGACGTTGTGGCGATTTCGGGAGAGCAGTCGCGGCAAGTGGACTGGATTCGGGACGCGTTCAGGCCTGCCGACTCGAGCTTGTGACCGCAAGGCAGCAACTGCTGCTAGAATCCGCGATATTGACTCAGTGCCGGAGAGACCATGGATCCTGTCAAGCGGGTGCGCGACCACTTCGCAGAAAGCATTGCGACCAAGGAAACGGCCGCAGAGCAGCTCGTAGAGAGCATCAGTGCCGCCGGGCGTGTCATGAGCGATGCGCTGCTCGACGATGGCAAGATTCTGAGCTGTGGCAACGGCGGGTCGGCTGCGGATTCACAGCACTTCTCTTCCGAACTCCTGAATCGTTTCGAAATGGAGCGGCCGGGCCTGCCGGCGATAGCGTTGACAACTGACAGTTCGACGCTGACCTCAATCAGCAATGATTACGCCTACGAGGAGATCTTCAGCAAGCAGGTACGTGCGCTCGGCAAGGCGCCGGATGTGCTACTTGGCATTTCGACGTCGGGCAACTCCGAGAACGTGATTCGCGCGATTGCCGCCGCACACGAGCGCGACATGAAGGTCGTTGGCCTGACGGGCTGCGACGGCGGCCGGATGGCCGGCCTGTTCGCCGAGGGTGACGTGGAGATTCGCGTTCCCGCAACCCGCACGGCACGCATCCAGGAAGTTCACCTGCTCGTGATCCACTGCCTGTGCGACCTTATCGACACGACCTTGTTGGGCGCGGACTGAGTCTTTACTTCACGATCGTCAGGTGGGGACGCGAGCGGGTCTCTTCGACATCGGGTTCTTGCTCTCGCTGTTCGACGGGCTCGGCATCATGAGAGAAGATCATTCCCTGCCCCGTTTCCCTGGCGTAAATCCCAAGGATCGAGGACATCGGCGCCCAGACGTCGAACGGAACGCCGCCGAACCGCGCGCGAAAACTGACCGCATCATTCGTAAGCTTGAGATTATGTGCGGCCGTCTCGCTGATATTCAGGATGATCTTGCCGTCCTTGATGTGCTCCGGCGGCACACAAACACCGTCCAGCGCGGCATCGACGACGATATGGGGAGTATGACCGTTGTCGGCCATCCACTCATGCATTGCGCGAATGAGATACGGCCGCTTTGATCGATTCGGATTATTCACTGCTATTGTTCTTGAAGCTTCCCCTGCCGGGTAGCTTACCACCGATTTACGCCGGCGCCTGAAACTAGACATAACGCCGTATTACAGGCGCATTTCCTGTTCGAGTTCGGTCAGGCTCTGCTGGAACGAGCGCCGCGCAAAAACGCGGTTCATATAGGCGTCGATGGGCTCAGACCCTGCTCCGAGGTCGATACCGTAGACCGGCAGGCGCCACAGCAACGGCGCGATGGTGCAATCCACGAGCGAGAATTCCTCGCTCAGGAAGTACGGACGAGCGCCGAATAACTCGGCGCTCTGCAGAATACTCTCGCGTAACATCTTGCGCGATTTGCTGCCCAGCCGGCCGTCGTTGCTCGCGTCGGCTTCCTCGGCAATGGCATACCAGTCTTTCTCGATGCGGAACAGCGCGAGCCGGAACTGCGCGCGGGTGACCGGATCCACGGGCATCAAGGGTGGATGTGGGAAACGCTCGTCCAGGTACTCGATGATGACGCGCGAATCGTACAGCGTGAGGTCACGGTCGACGAGCGTCGGCACGGTATGATAGGGATTGAGGTCCATGAGGTCCTCGGGCAGGTCGGGACCTGCGACATTGGAGATCTCGATATTGATATTTTTTTCCGCCAGGACCAGCCGCGCGCGGTGACTGTGTATGTCTGTCGGTCTCGAGAACAACGTCATAACGGAACGTCGGTTGGCTACTACTGCCATCACTTCACATCCTTCCAAATCTGTTTCTTGAGCATCACGGCAAGGACGAAGAAGAAGATCAGGTACATCATGACCCAGACGCCCAACTTGCGGCGGTCCGACCTGATCGGCTCCGAAATGTATGCCAGGAAATTAACCGTGTCGCGGACGAACTCATCGTAGAGCTCCGCGTCCATCGCACCCGCCGTCAGCTGCTCGAAACCTGCAAAGCTTTTGGTAACGGATCCGTCTTCGTTCTCGTGATACTCGAAATTCGCTTGCTGGTAGCCCTGCAGCTCCCAGAGCACGTGCGGCATACTGGTGCCTTCGAGTGCGAGGTTGTCGACCCCTGTCGGGCTTTCTTCGGACACGTAAAAGCCTTTGAGGAAATTGTAGACGTAGTCGACACCCTTCGCTCGGGCCATCAAGGAAAGGTCGGGCGGCGGCGTACCATACCAGCGTGCGGCATCGGCAGCCGGCATCGCCGTCTGGATGGTCTCGAACGTCTTTTCGGCATTGAACATCAGGTTGTCGATCAGCTGCTCTTCCGACAGCTCCAGGTGCTTGCCGATCGTCTTATAACGAACGTACTGCGCCGAGTGACAGCCCGAGCAGTAATTCATGAAGTTCCGGGCGCCACGCTGCAGCGACGCGACGTTGTCGGGGTCGATATCGGCCGACTCCATGTGCGCGCCTCCGCCGCCCGCCGCGATACCATGCGACGACCAAAGGAACAGAGCCAGCACGAACAGTCTGGCTAATCTCGTGACTTTATCCATGATAGATCACCCTGTCCGGCTCGGGCTTCGTCTTGTCTATGGCGGTGTAAAACGGCATCAACAGGAAGAACGCGAAGTAGAGGACGGAGAAGATCCGCGCCAACAAGACATAAGTGCCCGTGGCTGGTTGCAGACCCAGCCAGCCCAGTACGATGAACGTGACGACGAATACCGACAGTGCCGTCTTGTACATCCAGCCACGATAGCGAATCGAGCGCACTCGGCATCGATCCAGCCAGGGCAGGAATACCGGCAAAACGACTGCCATCGCAAAGAGTATGAAACCCCAGAGCTTGTCGGGCACGGCGCGCAAAATCGCATAGTAAGGCGTGTAGTACCAGACCGGCGCAATGTGTTCGGGCGTCGCTGTCAGGTTGGCCGGTTCGAAGTTCGCATGCTCGAGGAAATAACCGCCCATATCCGGTGCGAAAAATACTACCGAGCTGAAGATCATCAGGAACACGATGATGCCGACCAGGTCCTTCGTCGTGTGGTAGGGGTGAAACGCCACGCCGTCGATCGGCTTGCCGGTTTCATCCTTGTGCTTCTTGATATCGATGCCGTCGGGGTTGTTGGAGCCGACTTCATGCAGAGCTACGATGTGCACGAACACGAGGCCGATCAGCGCAAGCGGCAGCAGTATTACGTGTAGCGCAAAGAAGCGGTTGAGTGTGATATCAGAAATCGAGTAGTCACCGCGAATAGTCTCTACAAGGACATCGCCCACCCACGGGATTGCCCCAAACAGCGAGATAATGACCTGCGCACCCCAGTAGGACATCTGCCCCCAGGGAAGCAAGTAGCCGGCGAATCCTTCAGCCATGAGTACGAAAAAGATCAGCATGCCGATGAGCCAGATCAATTCACGCGGTTTCTTGTAGGACCCGTACAACATCGCACGAAACATGTGCAGGTACACGACGATGAAAAAGAATGACGCACCCGTCGAGTGCATGTAGCGAATCAACCAACCCCATTCGACATCGCGCATGATGTATTCGACGGAAGCAAACGCTTCCGTGGCCGCAGGTTTGTAGTTCATCGTCAGGAAGATGCCGGTGAACAACTGGATCGCGAGCACAACGAATGCCAGTACGCCGAAGATGTACCACCAGTTAAAGCTCTTCGCCGCATAGTACTTCGTTACGTGGTATTCCATCGTCGCCGTGAACGGGAAACGATCGTCGATCCACTTCATGAACCCGCCCTGCGGTTTGCCCACTTCTGCTTCGATTCTGGCCATCAGACTGCCCCCGTATCCTGACCAATCAGGATCAGGTCATCCCTGACAAACCGGTGCGGCGGAACCCTCAGGTTCGTCGGTGCAGGTACGCCCTTGTAAACGCGCCCTGCGAGATCAAACTTCGATCCGTGGCACGGACAGAAAAAGCCTCCGCCCCAGCCTTCGGCCGGCCTGACGTCGAAATCCTCGAGCGGCGCGCAGCCAAGATGCGTGCACGAACCTTCGACGATCAGGTACTCGGGTTTGACCGAGCGGGTTTCGTTGGCCGCGTAATCGGGTTGCTGCTCAACGACCTCGGAATCGGGGTCACGCAATTCATTCACGGCGTCCGGCAGGCTCGCGAGCATCGTCTCGTCACGACGCAGAACGAATACGAGTCTGCCGCGCCAAAGCACCCGCACCATTTCTCCAGGCTGGATCGAGCCCAGCGGCACCTCGACCGGAGCGCCGAGCGCCTGGGCACGGGCACTGGGTCTCAGCGACGATATAAATGGTATGGCAACTGCGCCAAGGCCCGCGGCCCCGGTCACCAGGGTTGCAACAGTTAGAAAATGACGCCTATTGCGATCAAGGTCGTCTTCGGTCATCAGGCACTCCCATCCGCCGTTCGGTGACGGCCTCTTCTACAGCGCTTTTTTGGCTTTAGTTTCGATACTGGTAGATTTGCAGCAAGCCCGGTTTGCCGTCAGGATGACGGGTACCCCGAGTCCAGGTGCGGAACCACGGCGCATTATACACGGGGCCAATCGAAATTGGCTAGGTGCTACCACAAACAGATTAGCGGACGTCCTTGTGGCCGAGTTGAAATCAATTGTCGTTTTCTTGCTGCAGTCGATCGTCGTCGGCCTGGCCGTGGCGTTCCTGGTGGTACTCCTGCGCCCGGACCTGATGCCGGGGGTGGGCGGTGCCATCGACGAGCCGGCGAGTTTCGCAGACGCCGTTGACCTCAGCGCCGGGTCGGTCGCAAATATCTACACCAAGCGCCTGGTCCAGGACAGCGAGGCGCCAAAGGCCAGGACCCGGTTTCGCGTGGACACGAGCTGGGCATCCGGGGTCATCATCGATCCTGAAGGCTACCTGGTAACGAACTACCACGTCATCATGGGTGCAACCGAGATCCGGGTACAGATCAGCGATGGCCGCTTCACGGAACCCGAGATCGTCGGGGTCGACAAGGAAACAGACCTGGCACTGCTGCGAGTCAATCTTGGTCCCTTGCCGGCGATTCGCCTCGGCAGTTCGGCCCGGCTCCGGATCGGCGACGTTGTGCTTGCGATTGGCAATCCTTACGGTCTGACGACGTCGGTTACGCAGGGAATCGTCAGCGCCACGGGACGCGGCCTCCTCAATCTCGTGACTTTCGAGAATTACATTCAGACCGACGCTGCGATCAATGCCGGCAATTCGGGTGGTGCGCTCGTTAACAGCCGCGGCGAACTCGTCGGCATCAATACGGCAGTGCTTGCGCAGGACCCGGGAACCGAGGGCATCGGCTTCGCGATCCCTGTTGACCTCGTGCGCGGCGTGGTGGACCAGATCAAACAGCATGGCCGCGTCATCCGCGGCTACATGGGCCTTCTGCCGGACGACCTGACGAACGCGGAGCGCTCTGCAATGGGCATCGAGAACAGCGCCGGTATCCTGCTCGTGGACGTTTATGCGGATGGGCCCGCAGCGGCGGCCGAACTGAGGCGAGGCGACGTAATACTCGAGATGAACGGCGAGCCCGTTTTTTCAAAACGCCAGGCGCTGCTGATCTCGGCGAGCACGACACCTGGTGATACCGTGGAAGTCACGGGCATTCGCGACGGTCGGCGGTTCAATACGACGGTCACGGCCGTCGAGCGCGGCGAAGATCCAATGTAGCGCCGCTCGACCCGGGCGCAAGCCCGGCGATCACCCTCAGACCACTCGCCGAATCGTCGCGCCAAGCTGGCCAAGCTTCTCCTCGATGCGCTCGTAGCCACGATCGACGTGATAGATACGATCCACCAGCGTTGCACCGTCGGCGGCCAGCCCGGCGAGCACGAGACCAGCCGAAGCACGCAGGTCCGTGGCCATTACGGGAGCGGCCGTGAGCCGCCCGACCCCGGTACAGATCGCGGTGTTGCCCTCCAGTTGTATATCGGCGCCCATGCGCTGCAGTTCGAGGACATGCTGGAAGCGGTTCTCGAAGATCGTCTCGGTGATAGTGCCGACTCCTTCGGCGATAGCGTTCATCGCGCAGAACTGTGCCTGCATGTCAGTAGGGAATGCCGGATACGGTGCCGTTCGTACATCGACCGATCGGGGCCGCCTGCCCGCCATGTCGATCTCGATCCAGTCTGTGCCCGTCTCCACGGCAGCGCCCGCCTCGGCCAGCTTGATTAGCACCCCTTCGAGCGTCTCGGGCGCGGTCCGCAACGCCCGGATACTGCCGCCGGTCATTGCCGCGGCGACCAGGTAGGTGCCGGTCTCGATGCGATCGGGAAGCACCGAGTAATTTGTGCCCCCGAGCGACTCGACGCCCTGCACGACGAGCGTGCCGCTGCCGATGCCCTCGATTCTCGCGCCCAGGCCGACGAGGAAATTCGCCAGGTCGGTGACTTCCGGCTCGCGCGCCGCGTTCTCGAGAACCGACTCACCATCCGCGAGCACGGCAGCCATCAACAGGTTCTCGGTGCCCGTCACCGTGACCGTGTCGAACACGATGTGAGCACCGTGCAGGCGGTCCGCGCGCGCCTTTATGAAGCCCTCCTCGACCACGACTTCGGCGCCCATTGCCTGCAATCCGGCCACGTGCAGGTTGACTGGTCGCGCACCGATCGCGCAGCCGCCGGGCAATGACACGTTAGCCTTGCCGAAGCGCGCAACCAGGGGACCGAGTACCAGGATCGACGCACGCATCGTCTTGACGAGTTCGTAAGGCGCCTCGAGCCTGTCCACCCCCCGGGCATCGATCTCGACCTTGAGCTGATCATCGACCGTTACCTGTGCACCCATCATCTGCAGCAACGACAGCATGGTCGTCACGTCCTTCAGGTGCGGCACGTTGCTGACTGTGACCGGGTCGCTCGCGAGCAAGGTGCCGGCGAGGATCGGCAGGGCCGCATTCTTCGCCCCGGAGATCGTGACGTTGCCCGATAGTGTCGCACCGCCCTCGATCAGTAGTTTGTCCAAGGCCCTACTCCGCCGTGCTCTTGTCGTGCCACTCCTCGGGTGTCATCGCGATGATCGAGAGCGCATGAATTTCGTTGCCTACCAGCGAGCCGAGGCATTTATAGACCATCTGGTGGCGCGCCAGCAGCCGCTTGCCTGAAAACTCGCCCGCGACTACGAGCGCCTCGAAATGCGTGTTGTCATCGCTCATGACCTGGACATTGGCGCCCGGAAGCCCTGCCTCGATCAGGCGTGTTATTTCTGCTGGGTCCATCGTGTATGCGTCAAAATTGCAACGGGGGGCGCAGTGTAACCGCAAACGGCACGTCAGCACACCGCACGACCGTGATTGTGTATCATCGGCGGTTACTCATCTATAGCTGTACTTTATGCTCGGCAATATCCTTTTAGTCATCGCAGGCCTGGCGCTGCTGATGTGGGGCGCGGACCGCTTTGTCCATGGCGCGGCCGCAACGGCCCGCAACATGGGCATCGCTCCCCTGCTCATCGGCCTGACGATCGTCGCTTTCGCTACCTCGGCCCCCGAAATTCTCGTCTCCGTCGTCGCGGCCCTGCAAAAAGAGCCTGGGCTGGCTATCGGTAACGCCATCGGATCAAACATCGTGAATATCGGCCTCGTGCTGGGCCTGACGGCGATGATCCGGCCCATCAAGCTCGAATCGGCGACGTTGAGGCGCGAGATGCCAGCGCTACTCGCAGTCTCGCTACTAACGGTATCGCTGTTCCTGGACACCTACCTGAGCCGCATTGACGGCATTGTCATGCTGACCGGCCTCGTTATCGTCATGATCTGGCTGGCGCGCCTCGGCGTGCGCTCTTCGGCCACTGACCCGATCGCAATGGATTATGAAGCCGAGATCCCGACCGACGTCAGAATGCCGGTGGCGATCGTCTGGCTGATAGTCGGTCTGGGCACCTTGCTCATCGGCGCCGAGCTTCTCGTCGATGGCGCGATCGGCATTGCGCAGATGATGGGAATCAGCGAAATCGTTATTGGAATTACAATCGTTGCGTTCGGCACGAGCCTGCCCGAACTCGCCGTATCCCTGGCGAGCGCTATCAAGGGCGAATACGGCCTGGCGATCGGCAACATCGTCGGCTCCAACATCTTCAACCTGCTCGCTGTGATTGGCGTCGCAGCGACGATTCACCCGTCGGCGCTGGCCCCGAGCGTTCTGTCGCTTCATATCTTCGTCATGGTTGCGTTTACCCTCGTGTTGTTCGCGATGACCTACGACTACGACGGCAAGGCGCGATTATCGCGGCTCGAAGGCCTGGCGCTGCTGGGCGCGTATCTGGCCTACAACGCCTACGTCTTTGTGCAAAACATATAGAATATCGGCTCGACCATTCGCTGAGGGCCGCTATTGGCTGACACGCTGACAAACTCGGATCTGCTCGCGCTTGCGGCCGAGGTCCTGGACATTGAATCCCGAGCGGTCGAGCGCCTCAAGGGGCGCCTCGACAAGAGTTTTATCAACGCGTGCCAACTCTGCCTGGATACCCCGGGACGAGTCGTGGTCACGGGCATGGGCAAGTCCGGCCACGTGAGTAACAAGATCGCAGCGACGCTGGCTTCGACGGGAACGCCGGCGTTTTTCATGCATCCCGCGGAAGCCAGTCACGGTGACCTGGGCATGATCACGAGCAAGGACCTGCTGCTCGCAATCTCCTACTCGGGCGAGACCGAGGAAGTGGTCACGATCCTGCCGGTCGTCAAACGCATGGGCGCCAGGCTTATTTCGATGACCGGGAATTCGAAGTCCACGATGGCACAGGCTGCAGACGCGCACCTCGATATCAGCGTGTCGGAGGAAGCCTGTCCGCTCAATCTCGCGCCGACGGCGAGCACGACCGCGACACTGGCCATGGGCGATGCGCTGGCCGTCGCACTCCTCAAGAATCGCGGCTTCACGGTGGAAGATTTTGCCCGCTCACACCCGAGCGGCAGCCTGGGTAAACGCCTGCTGCTGCGAGTCGGGGACGTGATGCACAGCGGCGACCGAATCCCGGCCGTCAATGCCGACGTGACGTTACGGGATGCGCTGCTCGAGATGACCGACAAAGGGCTCGGGATGACCGCAATCGTGAGCGAGAACCGTAACATCCTGGGCATCTATACGGACGGCGACCTGCGGCGCACGCTGGACACGGGCGCAGACGTCCGCTCCACGCTAATCAGCGACGTCATGCATACCGACTGCATCACCACCGCTGCGGACGTCCTCGCGGCCGAGGCACTACGCATGCTCGAGGAGAACAAGATTACGTCCCTGCTGGTCGCCGACGAAGACAACAGGCTGGTCGGCGCGCTGAACATTCATGACCTGTTTCGCGAGGGCCTGATATGAGCGCCGAGAAGCTCGCGAACATCAGGCTGGTCGGCTTCGACGTAGACGGCGTTTTCACGGACGGCCGCCTGTATGTATCTGATGACGGGGTCGAGAGCAAGGCGTTCAACACCCAGGATGGCTTCGGCGTCCGTCGCCTGATCGACGCAGGACTGGTCGTCGCGGTCATCAGCGGACGCGAGTCCGGAGCCGTCCGGCATCGAATGACCGAGCTGGGTGTCACATTTGTCGTGCAGGGCTGCAAGGACAAGGTGGCCGCTCTCGACGAGATCGCGGCCGAGCTCGGAATCACTTCCGCCGAGTGCGCATTCGTCGGCGACGATATCCCGGACTTGCCGCTGCTCGAGCATGTCGGCGTTTCCATTGCTGTCGCCAATGCGACCGCGACTCTCAGGCAAACGTGCGACATCACGACAATTGCGCCGGGCGGCAACGGGGCCGTGCGCGAAGTCTGCGAGCTGGTGCTGGCTGCCAGGGGCGACAGCCCGTGATGAGTCCGAAGAATTTCGCGCTGTTCTCGATGCTGACCGTGGCTGCGGTCGGCAGCTGGTACCTTGCACGGCCCGACAAATCGGGTGTGGCCGAGGACTCGGCGTATGACACGGTGCACCGCGGCTACTACCTGAAGTCCGCGAGAATCCTGGGCACGGGAGAGAATGGCGACCTGCTGTACGAGATCGAAGCCGACCGTGCCGAGCAGCGCGCCGACAAGCGCATCGATTTCACGGACGTCCGCATCCGCTACTCTCCGGAAAGCGACATACCCTGGACCGTTAATGCCGACGAGGCGACGCTCAGCGAAGGGAGTCCTCGCGTCACGTTGCGCGGCCATGTGCGTGCCTATAGCGAGCGCGGTTTTTCGGACAGCGATACCGAGATACGGACCCAGTACCTCGAACTCGATCCCGAAAAGTACCTCGCGGAAACCGACAAACGGGTACAGATCCGCATCGGGGCTCGCAGCCTGACGGCGACGGGCATGCTAGCATCACTCGATACGAACCAGGTGGAGCTCATTTCCAACGTCAGCGGCAAATTCGCACCCTGACCGAACGCCATGAAGAAGCATTTTTCCAGTCCAATGGCCATTGCCCTGTTGCTGACAGGCAGCATCGCCTTCGCGCAGCTCACAGACCTGCGCCTGCCCATCTCTCTCGACGCGGACTCGACGGACTATGACGGCAAGAACTCGATGTTGCGCTTCCAGGGGCTGCGGCTTTCGCAGGGCAACATCGGCATCGAGGCCGATGAAGGCCTGGCCAGCAAACTCGATTTCGAAGACAGTGTCTGGAAGTTCACGGGCAACGTGATCATTGACATCGAAAACGGCCACATCGAGTGCAATACCGCGGACCTGCAATTCGTCGATCATCAACTTAAGCTGGCAGTGATAGGCGGCGCCCCGGCGACGTTCGAACTCACTCGTTCCGGCAATGCCGAACCCACTTACGCCGAAGCCGGCAATCTCAAGTACAACCTCGAGGACGGCATCATCGAGTTCTCGGATGAAGCGAAGATTACTGAGAACGGCAACCAGATCTCGGCGAACTACCTCGTCTACGATATTAACGAACAACGCATCAACGCCGACTCATCGGGTTCAGAAGACGGCCGTGTACGGATCACCTACACGCCGGCCGAGCCCGCCGAGGAAACGGTGCCCGAGGACGAAGACGGCAGTCAATGAGCATCCTCAGCGTTCAGGATATTTCAAAGAGCTACAAGCTCGGCCAGGTCGTCAAGGGAATCTCGCTGGAAATCAAGAGCGGCGAGGTCGTCGGGCTGCTCGGCCCCAATGGGGCCGGCAAGACCACGGCGTTCTACATGATCGTCGGGCTCATTACGGCCGACAGCGGCAAGATCCTGCTGGACGGCAAAGACCTTACCGCCAAGCCCATGCACCGCCGCGCGAAACTGGGATTGGGCTACCTGCCCCAGGAAGCCTCGATATTCCGCAAGCTGACCGTAGAGCAGAACATCCTCGCGATACTCGAAAACCGCGAAGACCTGGACCGCGCAGGCCGCGAGCGGGAACTCGAGAACCTGCTCGACGAACTGCATGTCGGGCATGTCCGGTCGAGCCTCGGCATTAGCCTGTCCGGCGGAGAGCGCCGACGAGTGGAAATTGCACGCGCGTTGGCAGCTAACCCGTTGTTCGTATTGCTCGACGAGCCTTTCGCCGGCGTCGACCCCATTTCGGTGCTGGACATCCAGCGCATCATCCGGCATTTGTGTGAGCGAGGCATCGGCGTGCTCATTACTGACCATAATGTGCGCGAAACCCTCGGAATCTGCGGCCACGCCTATATACTGAGTGACGGTAGCCTTATTGCCGCGGGGTCGCCCGAGGATATTCTGGAAAATCAGCACGTACGAGAGGTATATCTCGGACAGGAGTTCAAACTCTGAGGCAAACTTGTCGTATCGGCCCCTTGCACGAGCGCTAATCGCCCATAGAGTAATAGACGTCAATGTTGAAACCATCGTTGCAGCTTAAACTCGGCCAGACGCTGACGATGACGCCGCAATTGCAGCAGGCGATCCGTCTGCTACAGCTGCCGGTCCTGGACCTCAATGCCGAGATCCAGGAGGCCCTCGAAGAAAACATCATGCTGGAGATGGAGGATCTGCCCGATCTTCCGCAGACCAATGCTGAGACGACGGCGGAGGTCGAGACCATCAAGGCCGACGACATGTGGCAGACACGCACCATCGAGCGCAGCCAGGACGGCGGCTGGAATGGCGAAGGCAGGCCGATCACCGAATTCGCGGATGAGTCGGGGCAGACCCTGCGCGAACACCTGCTCTGGCAGCTCGAGATGGAGCACTTTTCCCCGCGCGAGGTCATCATCGGCGAGGCGCTCGTCGATTCCATCAACGATGACGGTTACCTGACGGCGGACATCGAGGAAATCTCGGCGAGCCTCAACGAGGAGCCGGCGGTCCTCGATTCCGAAATCGAGCGGACCCTTACGAAGATACAGCGCCTCGACCCCGTGGGGGTCGGCGCGCGCTCGATCGCCGAGTGCCTCGTGCTGCAACTCAGTCAGCTCGACTGGAAGACGCCGGGCCTGCAGCTCGCGATCCACGTTGCCACGGACCACCTCGATCTCGTTGCAAGCAGGGACTACGGTGAGCTGCGTCGAGGTCTGCGCGCCAGCGAGGACGAGCTCCACGAGGCCCTGGCCCTGGTCCGGGGCTGCAATCCGAAGCCTGGACTGGCCGTCAGCCCGGCCGCCGCCGAATACGTCATTCCGGACGTGTTCGTGCGCAAGATCGATAATCACTGGCAGGTCGAAATAAGCCCGACGGGCGTGCCGCGCCTGTCGGTCAATCAGCAATACGCTAAACTATTACGTGGCAGCGGCGAACACGCCGTGCTGAAGTCGCAGCTGCAGGAGGCACGCTGGTTGATCCGCAGCCTCGAAATACGGAATGAGACACTGCTCAAGGTCGCAAGCAGCATCGTGGCACGTCAGACCGAGTTCCTGGAACTCGGCGACGAGGCCATGAAACCCATGGTATTGCGCGATATCGCAGACGAAATCGGCATGCACGAATCGACGATTTCACGTGTAACTACCAACAAGTACATGCATACGCCGCGTGGCGTGTTCGAGTTCAAGTACTTCTTCTCGAGCCACCTGGCGTCCGCAAGCGGCGAAGACCAGTCTTCGACGTCGGTACGCGCGAAAATCCGCAAGCTGATCGGCGCGGAAAACCCGATAAAACCGCTCAGCGACAGCAAGATCACGAACTTACTCAAGGAAGAAGGCATTTCGGTTGCGAGACGGACTGTCGCGAAGTACCGTGAAGCTATGAATATACCGTCGTCAAGCGAGCGCAGGTCTCGCGAGACGCGTTAGAGGACCGAGAGGAAGCACCACTGTTGGGAGACTATTATGCATTTGAACATTTCAGGCCATCACATCGAAGTTACCGACTCCCTGAGATCCTACGTTGGCTCAAAAATCGAGAAGATTGGCCGGCACTTCGACCTCGTGTCTGATGTTCAATGTATTCTTACCGTTGAGAAACTTCGTCACAAAGCCGAGGCGACCGCCAAGGTGAATGGCGGCACTATCTACTGCGATCACACCGAAGAGGACATGTATGCCGCGATCGACGGGCTCGTGGACAAGCTGGAACGCAGGGTCCGCAAGTACAAGGAGAAACTCAGCGATCACCACGCGCGGGACAAGCACAAGTCTCGTTATGCCTGACAAGGACACCCAGGCCGTGCGGCCAGCCGGTCGCACGGCAACTGCAACAAGAACAGCGATGTCGCTCGAAAACATCATCAAACCCGATGGCGTGCTATGCAACGCCATGGCCCGCAGCAAGAAGCACTGCCTCGAGATTCTCAGCGAGCTTCTCGTCCGGTCAAACCCCGATATTGCCAGCGAACTCATATTCGAATGCCTGATCGAGCGTGAGCGCCTGGGCTGCACGGGCCTGTCGAAAGGCGCGGCGTTCCCGCACTGTCGTGTTGAGGGCATCGAAGAAAGCAATGCCGCCCTGATCAAGCTATCGGAACCCATCGAATTCGATGCTGCGGATGGCGCGCCAGTCGACCTCATATTCGGAATGGTCGTGCCGAAGGAAATCCGGGACGAACATGTTGCGGAAATCAAGCTCGTGACAAGAGTGCTGTCGGACGAAGGCCTGCGCGCCCGGCTTCGCGGCATGAACAGCAGCAGCGACCTCTACGAAGCGCTTATCGACGGCGCGTCACTAAGTACCCCCGTGTCGTCATGCCAGACGAACTTCGGCTGATCATCGTCAGCGGCCTGTCGGGGTCGGGCAAGACGGTCGCGCTGCATGTTCTGGAAGACCTCGGCTACTACTGCATTGATAACCTCCCGGCCGCATTGCTCAAGGCAGCGGTCGACGAAGTGCGCTCCGGCAAAGATGCGACTCGCTTGCTCGCCGTCGGCGTCGACGCCCGCACTCGTGCGCAGGATCTACAATCCCTTCCGGAGTTGCTGCGCGACCTCGGCGAGCAGCATGTCCGGACCGAGATCATCTTCCTGCATGCGAGCGACGAAATCCTGTTGCAGCGCTACAGCGAATCCCGGCGGCGCCATCCGCTTGCGTCCGGCGACACCGAGCTGCGGGCGGCCATCGAAACTGAGCGCCAGATACTCGCCGAAATTCACAACAGTGCCGACCTGATCATCGATACGTCTGCGACGAGTATCTACGAACTCGCCGATGTCGTTCGCGGGCGCGTAGACCGCCGCAAGACAAATACGCTGTCGGTGCTCGTGCAGTCGTTCGGCTTCAAGCATGGCATCCCTGCTGACGCGGATTTCGTATTCGATCTGCGCTGCCTGCCGAACCCGTACTGGACGCTTGAGCTCCGCGGACTGACGGGGCTCGATCGCGAAGTGTCCGAATTTCTTAACGCCCAGGAATCTTTCACGAAGATGTATGACGACATCCTCGCGTTCCTGCTGCGCTGGATACCCTACTTCAGCGAAGCGAACCGCGGTTACCTGACGGTCGCACTCGGGTGTACCGGGGGGCAGCATCGTTCGGTCTGCATGACCGAAAAACTCGTCGCGGAACTCAGGGAAGCACACGATCACGTGCTGACCCGCCATAACAGCCTTAGCGGGCATCGTCTCGATCCGGACTAAGCTGTTACACTCCGCGACCATGGAGGCGCGCGACCACGCAAAAGTCAGCCTGGACCTGCTTCGAGACAAGCTCGACAGCGGGCGCATGCGCTCCGCCGGGATAATGGCAAATAGCCTGCATCCTGCGGAAGTTGCGCGATTACTCGAATCCCTGCCGCTCAACGAGCGTGCCATGTTGTGGGAAATAGTCGACGCCGAGATCGAGGGCGACGTCCTCGTCGAACTCGCCGAGGAAGTGCGCGACGGTCTGATCGAGGGCATGGGAACCGAGGAACTGATCGCGGCGACCGAAGGCATGGAGGTAGACGACCTCGCTGACCTCCTCGCCGATCTGCCGGAATCGATCACGCAGGAAGTCCTGCAGTCTCTCGACAAGCAGGACCACGAGCGACTCGCCCAGGTCCTCGCTTACGACGAGGAAAGCGCGGGCGGCCTGATGAATGTCGACATCGTGACGGTCCGTCCCGATGTCACGCTCGAAGTCGTCGCCCGCTACCTGCGCCTGGTCGGTGAGATACCTGATGGCACCGACTCGATTTTCGTGGTGAGTCGCGACAACAGCTATATCGGCTCGCTATTCCTGTCCCGCTTGTTGACGCATGACCCTGAGGAGATGGTGGCCAACATCATGTCAACCGAGGTTATGCCGATACCGGCGCACACGCCCTCGACGCAGGTTGTCTGGGAGTTCGAGAACCGCGACCTGCTGTCGGCACCCGTCGTCGACGACGATTTCCGCGTGCTGGGCCGAATCACGGTGGATGACGTCGTCGATGTCATTCGCGACGAGGCAGAGCACTCGTTAATGAGTGCGGCGGGCCTCGATGAAGAAGACGACATGTTCGCGCCCGTCGTCAAGAGCGCGACGCGTCGCGCACTCTGGCTCGGCGTCAATCTCTGTACCGCGTTCCTGGCGGCTGCGGTTGTCGACCTTTTCCAGACGACGCTGGACAAGATCGTATTGCTGGCGGTGCTGATGCCGGTCGTACCGAGCATGGGCGGCGTCGCGGGCAGCCAGTCCCTTACGATCATTACCCGGGCGATCGCGCTCGGCCAGATTCACCGCAAGAACGCAGGCCGCATCCTGCGCAAGGAGCTGCTGGTCGGCGTGCTGAACGGCTGTGGCTGGGCCGTCGTAGTCGCCCTGTTCACGTTCCTCTGGTTCCACGATTGGCGCATCGGCGGCATCATCGGCGCAGCAATGATCATCAATCTCGTTGTCGCGGCAGTGGCCGGCTACGGTATTCCGCTGATTCTCAAGCAAATGCGCGTCGACCCTGCACTGGCAGGCGGCGTCGTGCTGACGACCGTGACCGACGTCGTCGGCTACATGGCTTTCCTTGGTCTCGGGGCCATCTTCCTGATCTAGGCAGCCGACACGTCCGGCTGCAGTGAGCTCAGGTCCTTCTTGATCCAGCCGGGCGCGAACAATCGTGGCACCTCCCTGCCTTCGACGAAGTCGAGCAGTTCATCTTTGACTTTCACGGCGTCGCGGTAGCCCAGGTTGATCAGTTCACGCGTGTAGGCCCGCTCGAATAACAGGAAACTCAAGAGCCTGTTCTCCCCGGGATTTCCCCCTCCGGCGCCCCGCAGCAGCGCGCGGATTGCGAACGGCAGCTCGGCACGGTGGCGGTGCGCAATTTCACGCAGGTCCTCGCTCGGGACGATGAGCATCGTGTCGATGGCACGGAATTGAGGCACGGTTGCGGTATCGTCGCGAACGGGGATCGAATCCAGCAGCTCATTAATGCGCGTAATGCGTTCGAGATCCGAGTAGAGCCCGTCCATGAACAGGGTGTCGAGCATGTAGCCCGCGATATGCGCGAAGCTCGGCAGTTCCTGCCTGTGTGTCGGTGTCTCGCCGCCGACCTCATCGCGAATTCCGATGACAAGTATGCGATCTGCGCCGAGATGCACGGCCGGGCTCAGCGGCGTCGCCTGACGCATTGCGCCGTCCCCGAAGTATTCGTTGCCGATCCTGACGGGTGGAAAGATCATCGGCACGGCGATACTGGCCATGAGGTGATCGAGATTCAGGTCGGTGCGCCTGCCGAGACGGCGCGTCCGTTGCCAGCTCTGCTGCTCCGGGCGGGCTTCGAAGAATGACGTCGATCGCGCGGTTGCGTAGCCGGCAGCCGTGATCGCCAGCGCATCCAGGTGGCCGGCCTCGATCGCGTCCTGTATTCGCGGAAAATGGACGTTGCGACTTAGTAGCTCGCGCAGAGGCGAGTTGTCCAGCAGCGACTTCGGCGTGCCGACGAGCCAGCCCCCAAGCACGATAGAGGTCAGCCAGTGCAGGCTGCTCTTGAGCATCGTCAGGTGGTCGGTCTTGTACACATGGTGGCAACGAAAATGCCCCCAGACATGCTCGAGCTCGGCGATAGCCGAGCGAAAATGATGCGCCCGGGACGCCAGGACCACTGAATTGACCGCGCCCGCCGAGGTCCCGCTAATGATGCGGAACGGATTCGCGCGATCGCGTGGCAGCCACTCGGCAAGCGCCTTCAATACACCGACCTGGAATGCCCCGCGGGCGCCGCCACCCGGCAGGACCAGCGCCGTCCTCATTCTGTTCGCGGTATTTTTCATCGCATAATTACAAAGCGTCTCAGGGCATCTTTCACACATGCCGGCTGTCAGCGTATTATAGAGCCCGCTTCGCAGCCAGTAACTGCAACACACCTTTTCATGAACGCCTGGACAACTATGAATCGCGCTCTAACCCTGATCGCCGCTACCGGCATCCTTGCCTTCTTCCTGACACCTGACGGAACCGCGTCGGAGACGCCGACTGTCGGTGGCCAGGCGCCCGAATTCGAGCTGGCCGACCAGACCGGCCAACTGCATTCGCTCGAAGACTATCGTGAGCAGTGGGTCGTGCTCTACTTCTACCCGAAAGACGAGACACCCGGCTGCACGACAGAGGCCTGCGAGTTTCGGGACAATATATTTGCGTTTCGCGACCTGAACGCGCAGATCCTCGGTGTCAGTCTCGACGACGTCGAATCACACCGCGAGTTCGCGGAGAATCATTCATTGCCGTTCCCGTTACTTGCCGACGTCGACGGTGTTGCGGCCGAAGCGTACGGCGTCAAGACGCGCATGTTCGGAATGACCGTCGCCAAGCGGCAGACCTTCATCATTGCGCCTGGCGGCGACATCGCCAAACACTATGAGAAAGTGGATCCCGACGAGCATTCGGCACAGGTCATTGCCGACCTCAAGTTACTCAGTGAAGCGTCTTGATAGCGTCGTCGAGTCCGGCGATAGTCAGTGGGTACATGCGATCGTCCATGATCTCGCGGACGAGTTTCGTCGACGGCGTGAAATCCCAGCGTTGCCGGGGCTCCGGGTTTAGCCAGACGGCTTTCGGATAGGTTCTCAGCAGGCGCTTGATCCAGACGGCGCCCGGCTCCTCGTTCCAGTGCTCGACGCTGCCGCCCGCGTAAACGATCTCGTAAGGGCTCATCGTCGCGTCTCCGACGAAGATCAGCTTGTAATCGGACGCATACTTGTGCGTGATATCCAGCGTGGGCGTTTTCTCGGAATGCCGGCGACGGTTGTCCTTCCACAGGTTCTCGTAAATGAAATTGTGGAAGTAGAAATACTCGAGATGCTTGAACTCGCTACGTGCTGCTGAAAACATTTCCTCGCAGACGCGCACATGATCATCCATCGATCCGCCGATATCGAGGCATAACAATACTTTGACGGCATTGTGGCGCTCCGGGACCATGCGGATATCGAGCAAGCCCGCGTTCCGGGCCGTCTTGTCGATCGTGTCGTCGAGATCCAGCTGGTCGGCTGCGCCTTCGCGGGCGAACTTCCTGAGCTTGCGCAGCGCGACTTTGATATTCCTCGTTCCGAGCTCGACCGAGTCGTCGAGGTTACGATACTCGCGCTTGTCCCAGACCTTAACGGCGCTGCGGTTGCGCGATCCTTCCTGCCCCATGCGAACGCCTTCGGGATTGTAGCCGTAAGCGCCGAACGGCGAAGTACCGGCGGTGCCGATCCAGCGGTTGCCGCCTTCGTGCCGCTCCTGCTGCTCATCGAGGCGTTCCTGCAACGCTTTCATAAGTGCCTCGAAACCGCCCATAGCCTCTATCTGCGCACGTTCTTCATCGCTCAGCATGAGTTCTGCCTGGTGGCGCAGCCAGTCGTCGGGGATCTCCTGCATGAGATCGCTGAGTGAGTCATCGACTCCCTTGAAGTAAGCACCGAAAATGCGGTCGAAGCGATCCAGTTCCGTCTCATCCTTGACGAGGCTCGCGCGCGCGAGGTAGTAGAAATCATCCACGCTCTGGCCGGCCAGGCCACTTTTCATCGCCTCGAGCAGCGTCAGCAATTCGGTGATCGACGTTTTCATACCGCCTTCACGAAGCATGTAGAAAAACGGGATCAGCATGAGACCTACTGCGGGTTACTGCGCCGGTCCAGGAACACCAGCTGCTCGAACAGGTGAACATCCTGTTCGTTCTTGAGCAACGCGCCGTAAAGCGGCGGAATCGCGTTCTTCGCATCGCTGCCGCGCAGGACCTCGGGTGGAATGTCCTCGGCCAGGAGCAGCTTGATCCAGTCGAGCAGTTCCGACGTCGATGGCTTCTTCTTGAGACCACGCACGTCACGAACCTTGTAGAAAGCGTCGAGTGCCTCCCGCAAGAGGTTTTTCTTCAGGTTCGGGAAATGTACGTCGACGATCTGCCCCATCGTCTCCTTGTCCGGAAACTTGATGTAGTGGAAGAAGCACCGGCGCAGGAACGCGTCTGGCAACTCCTTCTCGTTGTTGCTCGTGATCACGATAATCGGGCGGTGGCGAGCCTTGATGAGCTGCTTGGTCTCGTAGACAAAGAACTCCATGCGATCGAGTTCGCGCAACAGGTCATTGGGAAACTCGATATCCGCCTTGTCGATCTCGTCAATCAGCAGCACGGGCTGTTGATCGGATTCGAATGCTTCCCATACGTTGCCGCGCACGATGTAGTTGCCGATATCGTGCACACGATCATCGCCGAGCTGGGAGTCTCTGAGCCGCGCGACGGCATCGTATTCGTAGAGACCCTGCTGCGCCTTTGTCGTCGACTTGATATGCCATTCGTGCAACGGCCTGCCGAGCGAGTTTGCGACCTCGATGGCAAGCTGGGTCTTGCCGGTCCCCGGCTCGCCCTTCACGAGGATCGGTCGCTCGAGCGTAACCGCGGCGTTGACGGCCATCATCAGGTCGTCGGTCGCTATGTAGGAACTGGTTCCGGTAAATCTCTTCTCGTCCATCGTGTCATCCGTGCTGGGCGTGACCCACTATTTTAGCGCTTGTCGGGGGTCAGCGTCAGGGTATGTGCGGACGCTCCGGGAAGGAATGGGCTCGGGCGGCCGTGCACCCAGTCATCGTGCCCGCGACCGTAGAATTGCGACAGGGGATGGCCACTCTGGCCGGTCGGCATGTGCAGGATGCTCCCCTGCTCGTCACCGGGGGAGACTGAAAAACGCTCCGACGCACCGAAGGAAGGACCCTGTGCCTTCGGCATGTCGAGGTCGCCGTTCAGTGCGTCCGCCGGCATGTCGAGATACTCACCGAAGAAAGGGATGCTGCGACTCAGCGGATGGCGAATCGCAGCCGTATTGATTTCGCCCCAGGTGCGTTCCGAGAGCGGTCCGTCGAAGTTCTCATTGTAGTAAGCGATATTCTGCCGGACGGCCGCGAGCATCAGGTCGTCCCAGCTCTCGTAGTCATCGGGCAGCAGGTGCAGTGGCTGTGTCGTGACGACCGCCCAGAGCGGGGCCTCGAACTGGCTGCTGCGCCGGAGTTTTACATCGTCACCGTACGCTTTGTGGGCAGGCGCCATGAGCGCGTGAAACACGCGCTTTTCGACTTCGAGACGGAACGCTCGCACCAGCCGGTATCCGACCGATTCCGGTGCCGCGCGCGGCACCCAGCCTGCTACCAACCGGCGGTACTCGGCGAGCTGTGCGTCCCCCGCTACGGTCGCTTCGTCGAGCACCTCGAGCAACAGCTCACGCCAGGGCGCGAGGAATAACGCGCGATCGTCGTACTGGATCGCGAGCATGTCTTCGGGCGTGAACGTTTCTTTGGCGAACAGGCCGTCACGGATCTGCCGCGCGCGGGCGCCGAGGTCATAGCCTCCGTCCCCGATCGTGCGCAACGCTTCGGCATCGGAAACGCGCGCGTTGGCGGTCCAGATGCGGCCCGACTCCGGGTTTACTACGCGTGGGTAATCGTCGGGATCCAGCCAGCCCTGCCAGCCGTGTTCAGCACTCCAGTCCGCGGGCAGCATCGGATCGAATCCGGACTTGACCGGGATGCGGCCGGCGATCGTCCAGCCGATGTTGCCGCCGGAATCGCCCGTGACAAAATTTTGCGGCGGCATCGCCATCGAGTTTGCGACGTCCAGCGCCTCGTCGACATCTACGACTGTCTCGAGATCGATCAGTCGTAAATTCACGCCTCCGGGTTTGTGCGCGATCCAGCTCACCGCGACTTCGCCCTCCGGGTAGTCGACATCGTCGAGCACCGGCCCCCAGACCGTTTCCCGTACGAGGTACTCGACCGGTTCCTCGTCCTTGACGCTTATAAGCTCGCGATGGACGACGAATTCCAGGTCGCCCTCCGGCGTCACGTAGGTGTTCTCGGCGGAGCCCGGACGCAGCACCACGGCGTCGGTCCAGTCCCCGTAGCTGTTCGTGAATCCCCATGCCACGCTCGTGTTGCTGCCCGCGATGACGAACGGCGTGCCCGGCAACGTCACGCCCGTTACGTCGCGATTGCCGGCAACGAGGCGTGCCTGGTAATAGATATTGGGAGTATCGAGACCCAGGTGCATATCGTTGGCAACGATGGCGCGACCATTCGTGGTCAGCGCGCCCGACACGGCCCAGTTATTGCTGCCGCGCAGGGGATAGCGTCCCGTCTCGTTGGCCGGCGGCGAATCGTCGGCGACACCCCGGACCGAATAAACGTCGGGCGACGGAATCCGCAGCGCTGCCCGCGGCTCGCCCATTATCGGCGCATCCCATGAAGTACCCTGAGGATACATCCACGAATACACCTCAGCGGGTAGCACGCGATGCGCGAGCCCCCGCTGCACCTCTTTTCTCGCCCGCGAATCGTTGAGATTCATGTACATGGCAAAGACGACCAGCACGGAATCCTCGCCCGCCCAGGGCCGCGGTTCGGCGCCAAGCACGAAATATTCGAATGGCCGTGCGCCCAGCGACGCGAGGCCGGCATTGACCCCTTCCGCGTACGCATCGATGACGGCGCGGTCGCTATCGGCGGCACGTTCGAGCACTGTCCTCGCCCGGTCACGAAAACGATGGAAACGAAATCGCTTGTCGACCTCCAGGGCGACGCGACCCACAAGTTCCGATAATTCACCGGCCGCCTGCCTGCGGATCATGTCCATCTGGAAAAAACGGTCCTGCGCATGGGCGAAGCCGGTCGCGAAAGCCAGGTCCCTGCGATTGGCCGCAGTGATGATCGGAATGCCGTCCTGGTCGCGCGCGATGCTGGCCGTCGCCTCGATGCCGGAAACGACGATCTCGCCGTCGAGCTGCGGCAGGCTCGCCCGTATCCCGAGAAAGAGGACAACAACGACTATGACGAGGAGCAGGACGGTCCCGGCGAGTAGTCTGCCCAATCCGCGCTTCACGGCTCGCTTGTCACCTCGAGTATCTTCATCGCATTGGTGTTTCCGGAGACGCCTTTGAGGTCGCCCTTGGTGAAAATAACGCGATCGCCTACCGCAACGAGTTCCTTGGCCAGCAGGATGTTGAAGATGTCCTGGTAGAGACGCCGCGGGTTTTCCGCATCGGGCCCGAACGAGACCGGGTACACGCCACGATACACCGCCACCCGCCGATTGGTCGCTTCATGCGGCGTCAGCGCATAGATCGGAATATCCGAACGAATGCGCGACATCCAGCGCGTGGTCGAGCCGGATTCAGTCAGGGCGATAATCGCTTTGACGCTGACATGATTGGCCGTGTACATGGTTGCCATCGCGATCGCCTCGTCGACGCGTTCGAAACGGTCGTTAAGGCGGTGCGTCGTCGTGCCATGCGGAATCGGGTACTTCTCGGCACCCAGGCAGACTTCCGACATCGCCTGGATCGCCTTGTTGGGGTGTTTGCCGACCGCCGTCTCACCCGACAGCATCACGGCGTCCGTGCCATCGATGACGGCGTTCGCGACGTCCGATACTTCAGCGCGCGTCGGCACCGGGTTTTCGATCATGGACTCCATCATCTGCGTCGCGGTTATCACGATTTTGTGCTGCGTGCGCGTCGTGCGGATCAGCTTCTTCTGCAAGCCCGTCAGCACGGCGTAACCCATTTCGACGCCGAGGTCTCCGCGCGCGACCATGATGACGTCGGACTCGCGGATGATCGAATCGATGTTCTCGACGGCTTCTGTGCGCTCGATCTTTGCGACCATGTGGCCGCGACCGCCCGCCTCCTGGAACAGTTCGCGCGCCTCGACAATATCATCGCCAGACCGCACGAAGGAAACGGCAAGAAAATCTGCCTCGAGTTCGGCCGCGAGCTTTATGTTGGCGCGATCGATATCGGTCAGCGCAGGCGCGGAAAGGCCACCACCCTTCAGGTTGATGCCCTTGTGATCAGACAGGATTCCGCCGTTCACGACCGTTGTGTGAATACGTGTGCCTTCCACCGACTCGACAACGAGCGAAATCAGGCCGTCATTGAGCAACAGGATGTCATCCTTCTTGACGTCCTCGTGCAGCGTATCCAGCGCCACCCCGACGCCTTTCTTGCTGCCCTCTTCGAGACCCAGCGTGCTATCGAGGAAGAACGGGTCGCCGTCCCGCAGATGCGTGCTCCCTTTCTTGAAGCGCCGCACGCGGATCTTGGGCCCCTGCAGGTCGGCCAGTAACCCGACGTCACGGCCACACTCTATCGCCGCAGCACGCAGGCGCGCCGCGCGCTCGCGATGATCGCCGGAGTTCCCGTGGGAGAAGTTGATGCGCGCGACATCGAGCCCCGACATAATCATCTTGCGCAGCGTTTTGGGCTTCTCTGACGCGGGCCCGAGCGTCGCTACAATCTTGGTTCGTCTCAACATGGCGGCGATTATTGCACAGCTGATTCGTAATCGGTGTTACCAATTCCCGCCCCTGTCTTCCAGACGTCACGCAGACGAGCTATTCTGGACGGCCCTGGCAACTTTCCACCAGAACATGCTGAATCGCCGCCGTTTCCTCAAAAGCATCGCCGCCGCTGCAGCAACGCCAGCGTTGACGCAGGCCTGTCGCGCGACCGGCGCGGCTGAGGATCAGCTCAGGCCTGACGGAAACCGGCTCCTCGACCTGCCCCCCGAGTTCAGCTACCGCATCGTTTCGCGCGCGGGAGATCGCATGGACGACGGCCTGCAGGTGCCCATCGCCCACGATGGCATGGCCGCATTCGCGGGTGAAAACGGGCGCATCATCCTGGTCTGCAATCACGAGATCGACCCGGCCTGGCTGGCTAATTCAGCGTTCGGCACTGCCTACGGCGATGTGCCCGAGGATATTGCCGAGAAACTCTACGACCGCGGTTCCGGACTGACGCCCTCGGGCGGCGGCACCACGACGACAATTTACAACCCGGCCACCGGCGTCACCGAAAGGCAGTTCCTGAGCCTCGGCGGTACTGAACTCAACTGCGCCGGCGGCCCGACGCCCTGGGGCAGCTGGCTCAGCTGCGAGGAATGCTTCGAGAGCCCGGGAACACGCGGCTACCTGGCTTACCGCACGACGCGCGATCAGCGCCACGGTTACGTGTTCGAGGTCTCGGCTTATGCGCAGGGACTCAGCAAGGCGGAACCCATCAAGGCGATGGGGCGCTTCGAGCACGAGGCCTGCGCCGTGCACGAGGACACTGGTATCGTCTACATGACTGAAGACCGGTACCACAGCCTCTTCTATCGGTTCATTCCGAATATCCCGGGCAAACTGCTCGACGGCGGACGCCTGCAGGCGCTGGCACTCGTCGGCCACACGTCCGTCATGACACACAACTGGTCGGCCGTGCCACAGACGCCGCTCAACAAGCCGCTCGAGACGCGCTGGATCGATCTCGACGACGTGGATCCGCTGGAGAACAATCTGCGACTGCGCGGCGCGGCGGCTGGAGCAGCGACGTTTGCACGCGGCGAAGGCCTGTGCGTTGCCGGGGATCGTTTCGCGTTTACGTGCACGAATGGTGGCCCCGCGCGCCTCGGCCAGGTGTTCACGTATACGCCGAGTCCGCACGAAGGCAAGCAGCAGGAAGCAGAAGAACCAGGCCACCTGACCCTGATCGCGGAAGCGAGTTCGGATGCCCTGCTGCGCAATTGCGATAACCTGACGATGGCGCCCTGGGGCGACCTGATCGTCTGCGAGGACACATTCAGCCATTGCGGCCTCGTCGGTATTCGGCCTGACGGCAGCCAGTACCCGATGGCCGATAACCCGTACACGAACTCCGAACTCGCGGGTATCTGCTTCTCGCCGGACGGCAACACGATGTTCGTGAATATCCAGTACCCCGGCGCGACCCTCGCCATCACAGGTCCTTTTCCCACCCGAGACGCTACCGGGTAATCACAACCCTGCGCACGCGATCGGACGACATGTTTGTTGGCGGACTGACTCGCTGCGCTCGCTTTATGTCTCGCCAACAAACATCTCGCCCACTCGCCCCCGTCAGCACCATGGGGTTCGGGGCGCCGAGTGCGGGGAAATCTCGCGAAGCGACTTCGCGTCAGCGCGGAGCAAGGGAGATGTTCCCCGTGATCGGCGCCGTCACTGCGAAGCTGGAAGGAGGTGAGTCAGGAAGCCCTTTGTTCGAGTATCTCGACAGCGGGCAGTTTCTTGCCTTCCACGAATTCGAGGAACGCGCCGCCACCCGTTGAGATGTAGGAAATACGGTCGCGAACACCGTACTTGTCGATCA
>Ga0265303_10000015_pt1 | contig 63304 bp, 54 predicted proteins | sample Helome_2_FD_192494 | JGI IMG/M metagenome (GOLD analysis project Ga0265303, IMG submission 192494) | Marine sediment microbial communities from subtidal zone of North Sea - Hel_20160317 (Illumina Assembly) | ecosystem: Environmental > Aquatic > Marine > Subtidal zone > Sediment ... | reverse complement strand
AAAGCCCACAAGGCCAAAATCCAATTATGCCGTGCCCGGGCTGTATTTTTATGACAATCATGTTATTGACATTGCCAAAAGCCTCAAACCTTCCAAGCGCGGCGAGCTTGAGATTACCGATATTAATATGGCGTATCTGCATCAGGGGAGTCTCAGAGTTGAGCTTCTGGGGCGCGGATATGCCTGGCTGGACACCGGAACCCATGAAGCGCTGCAACAGGCGGCAAGTTACGTTCAGGCCATCCAGGAACGACAGGGGCTTAAAATCGCCTGCGTCGAGGAGCTATCCTATCGCCTGGGTTATATTGGCAAAGATCAGCTTAAAAATCTGGCAGACGATATGACGCAAAATGACTATGGGCGCTATTTACTGGATATCGCAAATGATGCTGAGAACCGGATGTAGTCCGCTAATTGGTCAGCTCCGGTTGTACTGCTTCAACATGCCGCAGCCGATTTCAGCGACAATCCCCACCTAAGATTTTGATCCTCACCCAAACCGCAATTCCGCTATTGGGTGTTTTTAATCCGGGTGCTTTGCACCCGTTTACACCCGCACCAATTAAGGCACTGCCGTGCCTTTGTTTTTTCCCGCCGCCGGCGGAAAAATTCAAGCCACTCGCTCTGCGGGTGGTCGGTGACTCGAAACATTATTATGAAAAGCGGTATAATCCAATTGGATATCACTGCAAATGGTATTTTCTTGACAGGATTTTGTAATCCAAGTAAAAACTCTAGTTTAATCTTAAAATTCGAGTCTGGAGGAATGAATGGATTACAAAAAGACGCTTAACCTTCCGAAGTCGCAGTTTCCCATGAAAGCCAATCTTTCGAAGCGAGAGCCGCAACAGCTTAAAGAGTGGGATGAGCTGAATCTGCACCATCAAGTCAGAAATTCATCCAAGGGTCGGGAACAGTTTATATTACATGACGGCCCTCCCTATGCCAATGGCAATATCCATATCGGCACCGCCCTGAATAAAATCCTAAAAGATATTATCGTACGTTCAAAGCAGATGGCGGGCTATGATGCTGTTTATGTCCCGGGCTGGGACTGTCACGGGCTGCCGATCGAGCATAATGTCGATATTGAGATCGGAGAGAAGAAGAAAGCGCTTTCTCTAGCCGATGTCCGACGGCTCTGCCGGGCGTATGCCGAAAAATTTATTGACATACAACGCAATGAGTTCAAAAGGCTGGGCGTAATGGGTGATTGGGAGAATCCCTACCTGACCATGAATTATCAATACGAAGCCATCATCGCCCGGGAATGTGGTAAATTTGCCCGCAACGGAAGTCTGTTTCGCAGCAAAAAGCCGATCTATTGGTGCTTTACCTGTCAAACAGCACTCGCTGAAGCAGAAATAGAATATCAGGACGAATCCGCCCCGTCGATTTTCGTGAAATTTTCCCTTAAAGACGATCTCAGCAGTGACTATCCAAAATTGGCCGGCAAATCCGTCTATGTCGTCATTTGGACCACAACACCCTGGACGCTGCCGGCCAATCTGGCCATCGCGTTGCACCCGGAGTTTGAATATGTCGCCGTTGATGTCGGTCACGATGCGGTTTTTATTCTGGCACGTGAGTTGATGGAATATTGTATGCAAACCTTCGGTATTTCAGACTATGCTGTCATCGCCGAGATCGATCCTCAAGCGCTTGAACGCAAACGTTGTCGTCATCCGATGGTCGAGCGGGATTCGATCATCATCCTGGGCGAGCATGTCACCCTGGAAGCCGGCACCGGATGCGTTCATACGGCCCCCGGGCACGGCCGCGAGGATTATGAAGTCAGCCTTAAATACGGCCTGGATGTCTATTCTCCGGTCGATGATAACGGGTGTTTTACCGATGACGTGGCGTTTTTCAAGGGACAATTTGTTTTCGATGCGAACAAAAATATCAATAAAAAGCTTGATGAAATCGGAGCGATGGTGGCCGAGGGCCGTATCGAGCACAACTATCCGCATTGCTGGCGCTGCAAGGAGCCGGTGATTTTCAGAGCAACGCCGCAATGGTTTATATCGATGGACAAGGCCGAACTGCGGCAAAATTCACTGGCCGCTATCGATACTGTAACCTGGATTCCGCACTGGGGCCGCGAGCGAATCTACGGCATGATCGAAAACCGGCCGGATTGGTGTGTTTCACGGCAACGGGCCTGGGGGGTCCCCATTACGGTTTTTTACTGTAAAGACTGTGAAGCGATTCTGCTGGATGAAAAGGTAATGGGGGAAGTTTATTCCCAATTTGAACAGCACGGTGCAGACATCTGGTTTGAAAAAGATATTTCTGATTTTCTTACGGATGACGTCACGTGTGCAGCTTGTGGCGGTAAAACTTTTGTCAAAGAAAATGACATTCTTGATGTCTGGTTTGACTCGGGTGTAAGCCATGCGGCGGTGCTCGAGCCCAGAGCGGATTTGCAGTGGCCGGCGGATTTGTACCTGGAGGGCAGCGACCAGCACCGGGGCTGGTTTCACAGTTCACTGCTGACAGCTGTGGGTACCCGCAAGCAGGCTCCTTACAAAGCGGTGTTAACCCACGGTTTTGTGGTGGATGCAGGGGGTAGAAAAATGTCTAAATCGCTGGGAAATGTGGTGGCGCCCAGTGAGGTAATCGATAAATACGGAGCTGAAATCCTGCGGTTGTGGGTATCGGCAACCGACTACAGAGAAGATATCCGTATCTCTGAAAACATCTTAAAACAGTTAAGCGACGCCTATCGGCGCATCCGTAACACCAGTCGGTTCATGCTGGGCAATTTGTTTGACTTCGATCCGGCCGCAGATAAGGTTTCCTATGACGCCATGCCCGAGTTGGACCGCTTTGCCCTGCACAAATTGCAGGCTATTATTGAAAAAACGCTTAAAGCCTATGATCGGTATGAATATCATATTATCTATCATGCACTTCATAATTATTGCACGCTTGACCTTTCTGCGTTTTATCTGGATATCCTCAAAGACCGGCTATATACTTCGCCGCCGAAATCCAAGGCCCGTAAAAGCGCGCAGACGGTTATGTATTTTCTGCTGGATTCTCTCGCGCGGTTGATGGCACCGCTTCTACCGTTTACGGCTGAAGAAGTCTGGGCGCACATGCCGCAGCACAGCGATAAACTCTCAAGTGTTCACCTGGCCCTTTTACCCGATGCAAAGCCCCGCTGGAAAGATGAGCAACTGGCTCAAAAATGGGAGACACTTTTGAAAGTGCGTGCCGAGGTGACAAAGGCACTGGAAGAGGCCCGGACAAAGAAGCAAATCGGGCACCCCCTGGATGCAACCGTAATACTTTCCGTAAAAGAAGACTTATATGGCATCCTTGAATCGTGTGCGGAAGAGTTAAGATTCATTTTCATCGTTTCGAAGGTCTCACTGCTCAAAGATGAAAAACTGGACGACAGTTTTGTGAGTGAAAATGTTGAGGGCCTGACCATTAAGATTGAAACCGCACCCGGCAAAAAATGTGAACGCTGCTGGGTCCATGAGACCTCCGTTGGTTCTGATAGTACGCAACCGTCCATTTGCGAGCGTTGCCAGAAAGCGTTATCCGAAATTAAATAATTAACAACTACAGAGTTCCACGCATACAGGCCTATCAAACGGGTAGGGCCATTAAGAAAAAGGTTTCAGGTGTCAGGTTCAGCTAAAAGCGGGTGTCAGGTTTTAGGAGTTTGGTTTCAGAATACCCAACGCGAAGATGTCGTGAATTTTCCGATTTTGTGGAATGACCGTTGTTTTCTGGCATCTAAGCACCGCAGGGCCTGGTTCCCGGCAAATATCTGACACCTGAACACTGACACCTGCACAATTAAAGACATGCTGAAAAACAAATATATCAAGCTGGCAGTAATCGCCGGAGGGATAATTTTACTAGACCAGTTCACCAAAGCCCTCATCCTGCGCTACCTGCCCTTAAACACAACGATTCCGGTTATTGGCGGGTTTTTTAACCTCACCCACATTTACAATCCAGGCGGCGCCTTTGGGCTTTTGGCGAACCTGAGCCCGACGCTGCGAAGCATTATTTTTCTTTTTGTATCGTCCCTGGCAGTCGGTTTGATTTTTTATTTCTACAAAAAGACACCGACTCAATATGCCTGGCTGGCGGCAGCGTTCGCCCTGATCTTTGGTGGTGCCGTCGGCAATCTGATCGATCGAATCCGGTTTGGAATGGTGATCGATTTTCTGGACTTTTATCTGGGCAACCTGCACTGGCCCGCATTTAATGTTGCCGACAGTGCAATTTCCATCGGTATCGGCATATTTCTATACCACCTCGTGTTCAAAAAAATGCCGGAATAGGCTCGGGTATCCGGCAACAAACAACAGACAACCTTCGCGTGATGCCTGAAATAAGCCATCAATTGCTGCACAAGTATTTAAAGGATTTGGCAGGCGACCCCGAAAAGCAATTTGCACCTGTGTATCTTCTTTTTGGTGAGGAACTACTGGTCAAAACTGCTTATGCCGAACTTCTGGATGCGCTGCTTCCGGAAGTGAACCACAGTGCAAATTATGATCCGATGGAAGGGGCAGGTGAGAATATCTATGATGTGATTGAACGGGTCAACACGTTTTCCCTTATGCCCGGTACCAAGGTGGTCGCGTTGCTGGAATCGAGAATATTTTATACCACGCAGGATAAAACCCGCTTGATAGAAAATTCGAAAAAAGCATATGATGATGACAATAAAAGTAAGGCGGCCAAATACTTATTAAGTCTGATGGGCAATTTAAGCCTGTCGTTTGAGGATGTTGATCGATCGAATCGCAAAAAAACGTTAACGTTTGCGTCTGACCTGATTCAAAGCGATGACTGGTTGGACGACCTTGTCGAATATTGCCGGCAAAATCAGCTGGACATACCGGGACCGGCAGACCATCCCGGGGCACTGCAAAAAGCGGTCAAAAAAGGCTTTCCGCGAAACAATCATTTGGTTATTACCACCGATGTGGTCGACAAGCGTCTGGGCCTGTATAAGGTGTTGAAGAACCAAGGGGTGGTCGTTGACTGCCGGGTTCCCAAAGGAGATCGCCGGGCAGACCGGATGGCGCAGGAAGATGTTCTACGCCAAAAGATGGCAGAAGTCCTCAAGCCGGTTAATAAAAAAGTGGACGAAAGTGCTTATGCGGCGCTGCTGGATATGACCGGCTTTGATCTGAGAACATTTTGCGGCAACCTCGAGAAATTAGTCGACTACGTCGGTCAACGAAATACCATAACGGTAAAAGATGTCACCTCGGTTTTGAAACGCACCAAACAGGACCCGATCTATGATTTGACCAATGCCATTGCAGACCGGCAGGTTTCAAAAACTCTTTTTTTTGTGAATACCCTTCTGGCCGGTGGATTTCATCCCTTGCAGGTTTTGGCCGCCATCGTCAATCAGATCAGAAAATTGCTTCTGGCCAAGGATTATACCACAAGCCCTGAAGCAAAAGGCTGGCATGCCGGCATTTCATACAATGTTTTTCAGCAAAATATGATGCCGTCAATCCTGGCCTATGATCAATCATTACGCCAGACGCTTGAAAAATGGGAACATGCCGAATTCAGTGCCGAAGATGTCGATAACGTGGCCGTCCGGGGTAAAGGAAAGAAAAAAAAGAAGATTAAAACCGATTTAATGCTTGCCAGGAATCCTAAAAATGTATATCCGGTTTACCAGCTGTTAAAAAAATCAGCGCACTTTTCGAAAACAGAACTAATGGCCGCCGTTGGCTACTTGAACGAAACCGATGTTCAGCTCAAAACAAGCAGTCAGGATCCCAAACTTATTTTGGAAAGGCTAGTTCTCAGGATTTGTAATCCTCAAAATATATTTTTGGCTGATCAGGAGCAGGGGCGAATGGGCTTTTTTAGACAGCAGGAAGAGCGCCTGGCCGTGCGGTTTATAGCCTGGCGGTACGAGAAGCTGGGCAAACCGATTCCCGATGTGGTCGAGCTCAAAATCCAGGCATCCAAAATAGTAGCGGAAGCCCATCGGATTGCCCGCGAACGTGGACGAAATGTTGTTGCCATTATAAAAGATTTGGTGAATGATATAAAAAAATAATTGGGTTGATCTTTTTTTAATTTCAAACACTCATTTTAGATTCAGTTTCATTTTTAAGCAAAATCAACTTCAGGAGGACATCATGATGGCGGATGAGTGGGTAGAACAGCTAACCTGCGCCATACAATGCAATCGATGCGATCAGAAAATGGGAGCCGATGAGCAGCGGATTTTATCGGTTTATGATCATCGGGCCATTTGTATGGACTGTAAAAGACAAGAGGAGCAGCGACCGGACTATGAAGAGGTATCCAAACAGATGATCGGGCAATGTTTGATAGATACGGAGATGAAATGGGGGGACCCTCAGGGATACTGTTATCATCACTTCTACCCCTTTAAATGCTAAAAATTCCACATGACCGGATTTTCATCCAGATAATCGGTAACGCCGCGCCCGATTTCATCTATATCGGCCAGATCTTGTTCCGATAACGAAATTACGCCTGCCGCTGCGTTCCCGGCGGCCTGATCGGCATTGCGGGCGCCTGCGATTGCACAGGTACCCGCATGTGAAATGACCCAGCCTAAGGCCAACTGGCCCAGTGTAACACCCTTTTGCTTTGCAATCGGGAGCAACCTGGAGAGCGCTTCCTGTATCCGGGCATATATTTCCGGCTGAAACAGCTTGTTCTTTGCCCGGACATCCCCCTTCTCAAAAATGTGATCCGGCCCGAATTTTCCCGTCAAAAATCCCTGCGCCATGGGCGAGTAAGCCAGGATTGTGATTTTATTTTCGGCACAAAATGGCATGATATCTTTTTCCACGTGCCGCCAGAACAGGGAATACGGGGGTTGCAGACTGTCAATTCGGCCGTATTGAAGCGCCTCCTGCAGCTGGGTGCGTGAAAAGTTTGATACGCCGATGGAGCGGATTTTTCCCTGCTCCTTTAGTGCATTCAGAGCGTTCATCGTATCTGCGATGGGCACTTCATCGAAACCGAATGAACCCGAGGGCCAGTGGATTTGATAAAGGTCGATATAATCCGTCCGCAGGTTTTTGAGCGAGCGGCCGCAGGATTCCAGGACCTGGTCGTATTTTAGATGGTTCGCAAAAACCTTGGTGGCATAAATTACCTTGTCGCGGATATCTGATATCGCCGATGCCAGTATTTGCTCAGAATGTCCTTTGCCGTAAGCTTCGGCCGTGTCGAAAGTGGTGATCCCGGCTTCATATGCAGCTCGAATCGCGCTGGTTGTTTTTTTATCATCGATTCCCACCCACATCTCCTTGCCGGCCTGCCAGAGACCCATGATGATCGACGAGATTTGGATGCCCGATTCCCCCAACAGGCGCTGTTTCATATTTTCCTCCATTTCTAAGGTGTCAAAAACACTTCATCAAGCGCACCTATAGCCGTTTAAATCATTTTAACCACTTAAGGATGAAAAACAAGAAATGCCATCCTTGATCGCTGAGATGGGTTGCTCTTTTTCTATTCGGTACTTATCATAAGGCAGACATTTTATTGGGTAATCTTATCGCGCAAGTTTTGCGCTCCTCATGGGGCGGCTAGAAATTATAATATCTAGTCCAGCAAAAAGCACGGTCCTTAGGAAATCTTAACGCCGCTTTATCGCCATTGCTTCAGGCCGAAATAGCGGCGTGCAAAATTTGGGCTATCGCCTTTGGCCGTTTCAGGCAAGCGATGGGCAACCTAAACCAAAGCGGGAGCAACGGTATGGCGCCAGACGAAAATGTTGATTTTTACGAGATCGACGCGCTACTCAGCAAACGAGAGAAAACCGTCAGGGATACGGTTCGAGAATTTGTAAATCGAGAATGCATGCCCGTCATCGCTGAGCACTTTGATAAGGGAACCTTTCCCGTGCAGCTGATACCCCGGATTGCCGAGCTGGGTCTGTTTGGGGTTCATGTGGATGGTTACGGCTGTATCCAGAGTAGCCATACCGTTTACGGTCTTATCTGTCAGGAATTGAGCCGTTGTGATAGCGGTTTAAGGGCGATGTTTTCGGTTCAAAATTCCCTGGTGATGTTTCCGATTTACAAATTCGGCTCTGACAAACAGCGCGAAAAATGGCTGCCTGAAATGGTTCAGGGGAGCGTTATCGGTTGTTTTGGTCTGTCTGAGCCGGGCTTTGGCTCAAACCCTGGCGGAATGGAAACGCGAGCCCAAGAGAATAAAAGGGGCTTTGTTCTGAATGGCAAAAAAATGTGGATTACCAATGGTACGATTGCAAAGGTGGCCATTATCTGGGCAAAATTAGATGGAGAAATCAGGGGTTTTCTGGTGGAAACCGACAGACCCGGGTTTCGCGCTACACTGATCCAGCGTAAATTTTCCTATCGTACATCCCCCACAGCCCTAATCGATTTAAAAGACTGCACGATTGACGCGAATAACATTTTGCCGGGTGCCAAAGGCCTTAAACCCATTTTTGAATGCCTCAATTTTGCCAGATATGGAGTTGCCTGCGGTGCGGTTGGATCGGCTATTTCCTGCTATCAGGCTGCCAGAACGTTTGCCCTTAGCCGGGAAGTATTCGATCGAGCGATTGCCGGATATCAGCTGGTTCAAGATCGCCTGGTCCGCATGCTGGTCGAAATCACCAAGGCGCAGTTAATTAATTATCATCTGGGACGGCTGCTGGATGCTCACCAGGCCCGTGCGGCCCAAATATCGCTGGCGAAAATGAATAATGTGCATGAAGCCATTAAAATAGCCCACATTGCGCGTGATATCCTCGGAGCGCGCGGTATCCTGGCCGACCACCAGGTCATCCGTCATTTATGCGACCTGGAGGCGATCAGTGCCCTGGAGGGAACGGCCAGTATGCATACACTTGTGCTCGGTCAGGACATTACGGGTATCTCGGCATTCACCTAAAATTATTAATTATTTCCCAATTACACTGCTGAAAAACACGTTTTGAAATTAATGACAGGAGTATTTTTATGAAAAAGGTCAAACTAGGGCCCCAGACGTTACTTTATCCGATGCCGGCGGTTTTGGTCGGTGCGCAGGTGAAGGGAAAGCCGAACTTTATGACGGCTGCCTGGTGCGGTATTGTTGCATCAACTCCACCGGCGATTTCGGTGGCCTTGCGGCCGGCAAGATACACGCTTGATGGCATTTCGGCAAACAACACCTTTTCTATCAACGTACCGTCTGCAGACCTGGTTGAAAAAGTTGACTATTGCGGTATCTATTCAGGTCATAAAGTCGACAAATCTCAAATTTTTAAGGTTGATTACGGTAAGCTCCATACCGCACCATTGATTCAAGAATGTCCGGTGAATTTAGAGTGTCAGGTGATCCACGCACTGGAGCTGGGCAGCCACATTCTATTCATCGGTGAAATTATCGAAACCTATGTCAACGAAAATTGTTGGACTGATGACAAAGCAGACCCCGCAAAGATTGATCCGTTAATATACTCAACTGTTGCCCGGCAATACCAGCGACTGGGAGAGGTTGTTGGTCGGGCCTGGGAAGTGGGCAAGAAAGTTAAAAGTTAGGGACGAATCATCAAATTTCAGTTCTCAGAGGCCAGATGACAGAAAACAGAGAACAGAAGGCAGAAAACAGAAGCAAGAAGCCTCCGGCTCGCCCATCGGGTGAAAATTAATGAGATAAAATGATTTTCATCCATTATACCTGATCGGTATTTTGTTTTACGTCAATAATTTGCTTAACTTGTTGTCATTATAGTGGTTGTAAAAAAACGTTCCGGTATCCAAACGTTTTTTTCTACAACCACTTATACCGCAATTCCGTCATTTGAACATTATTATGGAAAGCGGTGAAAACATAATCTAAACTTCTCATTAATTTTCATTCAAGATTCAGGTACTTACAAGAGGGGGAAAAGAGGAGTGTATTTAGCCCGGAAAAACATCGGCGGTGTGCCCCATTATTATATCCGGGAATCCTACTGGGACGGTCATCATTATTTAAGTCGCGATCTATTTGATCTGGGAGCCGACCCGGGTGAGCATATTGTCTATCCGGGAGGAAACGCTTTTTATGTCGACCCGGCGATTGAGGATCTCTTGGACGCACGTGGTGTATCCTTGCAGGAGGATGACCTTGAGGATATTTTCTGGCCATTTTTAGATCCCCGTATTCAGCACGCATTGGAGTATTTTCGCAATAGAGGCAAACGGTCGTCGCAGGCGCAGAAGCCCCATCGCGCGTCAGCCAAAACCGAGCTGCCGGTCCATATTTTCGACAAACGCCGACTGCATTATTTAAAATTTGGTCGCATGGAGCAGGGGTATCTGTGGCTTATCCCGCAAAAGATGTTCAATATTGTGCGAAATAAATCCAGGGACGAAATTGAACAGCAATTTGTGGACATGGAACGGCAATTAAATCCCCGGGAATATAAAGCCTATACCTATGTCATTTTTGATATCAATCGGTTCTTTTCTGAATCTTTTGCTGCAAAAAAGCCTCAGTTTTTAAAGCAAGGTGATATCGATGAATATTTTGTTGCGGAAATCTGCAAATTGAATGGCGATCCCGCTTATTGGGCCGGCATGACAGCCGACGGTTGGTTGCATGAATACTTAATCCGGTATGTATTCATGTTTTTTGATTACGATTTTGCCCCGCGGTCCTGGGTAGAAGATTACATCCGCAATTTCATCAACAGCCGGCGCTATTATCAACCGCAGTCCCAACACGATATGGTTACCATAAAAGAAGCCAGTTCCATTTTCGGTGAAACCGAAGGCACACTCAAAAAAATGAGCAGACAGGAGCTGAGTCGATTTTTCCGGCGCAGAGCCCGGAAATTTCACCCGGACAAGGGCGGTGATCAGGAAAAGTTTGTTGAATTAACCCGTGCATATGATGCGCTTTTGAGAACCAAAAAAGATTAGGCCCGAACGCTAATCGCCGGAATAAGCACATAGGTTGCAAGGCAAATAGTGCCCGGAACGACTCGGAAATGAATCCGATATACGAGAATAAAACCTGAGGTTTCAGGATCTTAATATTATCGCAATGCAGGGGCCAGTCAGCCATCTTTTTTTAAAGGCGTTTTTTCAGCCGGCCCGCTTATTTTACACAGACTATTAGGTATTCGATGCGGCTTAAATTTTACACCATCCTTTTGATGCTCATTCTGATAATCGTTGCGCAGGGATGTGCGAGCCGGGTTGCATACCGGTTTAAAAAAGACGCGCAAAGACCGCCGGAATACGCGCACTTTTTTTCTGAGCTGGATACCGCCGTTTACCGGTCCGGCAGTCGCAATGGCGCTTATTTTCAGGTTTCCGGTTTTCCCTATCTGCGGGCAAACCGGTTCCTCGTTTCGCTGAAAGAGCGGCTCGAAAATGATGCTCGGAAAAACCAGTGGGTGCGCTTGATGCAGCAATTGGATATTGCCGCCCGAAAGGCAGAGATCCAGAATTTGCCTGCAGCAGAAGTGCAACGACTGGCCGCCGCATTCGGCTTTGAGCCGGATCGCGAAATACTGTTTGCAAAAGTTATTTATAGCTCCGATAAATTGTTGGTGCATGATCAACACCAGCCCGATTTTTATGAGGTTTTGGAACTTACGGTGCAAAAATCAAGCGAGTATTCCACCCTGATGCGGGTTTTCGGTTTATACCCGCTGGCAGCCGTTCCGGTTGCGATTGTCACACTCAGAGTCAATGACGAGATCGCTGCCTGGCATCAATTGCCCGAAGACGACCTACCGACCCTGGGAACGTTAACCGCTTATGGTCCAGCTGACGGGTTGGATTTCGCCGACCGGGAAATTCGCGAATTAATGGAACGGTCCAAACAAAACCCGTTGGGAATACCGCTGCCTTCGGCCGGCGATCAAAAAAAATTACTGGCGGTTTTCGCACCGCTGATTGTTCAGGATTTAGCCGCAGATTATGACAAGCCCGGCGCGGTCGTGTGGACGGACAAACAGCTTGGCGTCAATTCCGACACGCTACAAGCCTACTATTATTTTTCACATGCTTATTTAAAAAACGCGCCTGTTTTACAGATTAACTATGTGTTCTGGTATTCAGCACGCAGCGGGCCGAATTCGCCGCGAATTGAACGCGGCAATATGGACGGATTAACGGTCCGGGTGAGCCTGGATGAACATGGCAGCCCGTTTATGGTGGATATCATGAACAACTGCGGCTGTTATCATTTTTATAGCCCCCGCAAAGAAATGGTTCAGCGAATTCTGCCTTCCCCCATGGCAATCGATGCCTTCGTGCCCACCTGGTTGCCGGATGAATTTCCCCGGCAAAGAATTGTGATTCGCGTCATTTCCGGCTGGCACCAGGTCGGACATATCGGTACCCGGAGCATGCCCCCCGATTTCAGACCTTACCGCCTGGTGCCATATGATCAGCTCGAGGCGTTACCTAAAAATGGCAACCGGCATGAAAGTATATTCACTTCAAGGGGCATTGGAAAATATTCCGAACGGGTAGAATCGGATATTTTTATCCCGATGGGCGTTCCCCAGGTCGGCAGAATGCGCCAACGTGGCCACCATGCCGTCAAATTCGTCGGGCGGGCTCATTTTGACGATCCCCACCTTTTTGATGAGCATTTCGAATTCCATTAAACCTAAATTGAGCATTTCAAATTGCGCCGGATGATTGCCGTTGACTTATGGAGGCAGATTCAGCTATTTGGTCTTTATGGTCTTGCAGCTGATTATACCGCTTTCCATATTAATATTCCGAGCCACCGACCACCCGCAAAGCGGGTGGATTGGATTTTTGCGCAATCAGCGAAAAATCCCAAGGCACGGTCGTGCCTTAATCGGTGCGGGTGTAACCGGGCGCAAAGTATCCGGTTAAAGACACCCAATTATGGAATTGGGGTATAAGTGGTTGTAGAAAAAAACGTTGGCATAACGAAACGTTTTTTTGACAACCACTATAGGTAGAAAACCCTACGAAGTTAATTCACGGGCAGCATCCATTGCTCAAGTTGAGGACACGTTAACTGTGAAAAAAGACGCATGCTTTGATTTCAACATACCGGTGGAGCGGCGGGATACCGCCAGCATGAAGTGGGACAAGTATAAAGACCGGGATATTCTTCCGCTGTGGGTGGCTGACATGGATTTTTGTTCCCCACCGGCCGTCATCGAGGCCCTCCAGCAGCGGATTGCCCACGGCGTGTTCGGCTATACGCTTGCGCCTGACAGTCTAAAAACCATTGTGGTCGAAAAGCTTGAAGCCGATTTTGGCTGGTCGATTCAACCCGGGTGGCTAGTCTGGTTGCCCGGTCTGGTAACCGGCTTTAATGTGGCCTGCCGGGCAGTCGGTCAAGACAATGATGACGTCATGACCGCGGTGCCGGTTTATCCGCACTTTCTGACCGCACCCGGGTACTCCCGGCGCAATCTGATTAAAGTGCCCCTGCAGGAAAAAGACAACCGCTGGACGTTTGATTTCGATCGTCTGGAAAAAGAGATAACACCCAACACACGTCTGTTTTTGCTCTGCAACCCGCATAACCCGGTGGGGCGCGTCTTTAGTCGTGATGAACTAAACACCCTGGCTGGCATCTGTGAAAAACACGATATCATTATCTGCTCCGATGAGATTCATTGCGAATTAATTCTGGACGGCGATAAGATCCACATCCCTACGGCAACCCTCGATGCGGCAATCGCCCGGCGAACCATCACCCTGATGTCGCCCAGCAAAACCTTTAATTTACCCGGTCTGGGGTGCGCTTTCGCCGTCATCTCGGACGAAAAACTGCGCCGGCACTTTATGAAGGCCATGGCAGGCATAGTCCCGCATGTAAACGCTCTGGGCTATGCGGCAGCGGAAGCCGCCTATCGGGACTGCGCCGACTGGCAGGCAGAACTACTAAAATACCTGCGTGGGAATCGAGATATGGTCATGCATGCCATCGCCGATATGCCGCTGCTTTCAATGGCTGCGCTTGAAGCAACTTACCTGGCCTGGATCGATGTACGCGCCGCTGCTTTGTCCAACCCCGTCCGGTTTTTTGAAGACACTGGAGTGGGGCTGCAGGATGGGATCGAATTTGGCGGTCCCGGATTTGTACGTCTCAACTTCGGCTGTCGGCAGCCTCTGCTCGATACGGCGCTGGGTCGAATGAAAACAGCCATGGATAAACATTTAGCTTCAATCTAAAATGACTTCACTGTGATCCCTTGCCCGCCAGCGCGGCCGGCTCGCCCGCAGGGTAATAATTAATGAGATAAAATGGTTCTCATCCTTTATACATGATCGGTAATTTGTATCTTGATACCAGTTCGCTTAATTTACTGCCATCAAATTTATTTTTAATTTCTTATTAATTTTTATGCAAAATAGGAGGATTGATGACACAGGACATATTTCAGGTTGATGCATTTACCGACAAAATTTTTGCAGGCAATCCGGCAGCAGTTTGCGTATTGGCGGAAGCTGCCGATGAACGCTGGATGCAGCATCTCGCCAATGAAATGAATCTTTCGGAAACCGCATTTCTGGTTAAAGAGGAAGACGGTTATCAGCTGCGCTGGTTTACGCCCGCGGTTGAGGTGGAGTTATGCGGTCATGCCACTCTGGCCAGTGCACATATTTTGTGGGAGCAGGGGTTTTTAGCGACGGATAGCCCGGCGCGATTTTTTACCAAAAGCGGCCTTCTGAGCGCGGTGCGTAAAAATTCCTGGATTGAGCTTAACTTTCCGGCGGAGCCTGAAAAGCAAGCAGGCTTTCCGGAAGATGTATTCAAGGTTTTTGGGACCAACGCCCGGTATGTGGGCAAAAATCGATTTGATTTTCTTTTAGAATTTGAATCCGCTGAAACCGTTCGTAAAATGGTTCCGAACTTTTCCCTGTTAAGCGATGTTTCCGGACGGGGATTTATTGTCACCAGCCGCTATGATACGGATCAGTATGATTTTATTTCCCGTTTTTTTGCGCCGGCAGCCGGTGTTAATGAGGATCCTGTAACCGGGTCGGCACATTGCTGTTTGGGGCCGTATTGGGCGAATAAGCTCGGTAAAAATGAGCTCACCGGATATCAGGCATCTGCCCGAGGGGGTGTGGTCAAGGTGCGGGTCGGCGATGACCGCGTTTATCTGGGGGGACAGGCGGTAACGGTCATGCGGGCAACCCTTCTCTGATACATTCAATGCTTCAAAATTTCCATTTTGTAGGTGCCAAGCTCAACCTTTGTTCTTCGTATTTTGGGGCATAAATTTGTATTGGGTTATTGGATCATATACCCAAAAATTTGCTATTATGAATGTATAGCCGAAATTTACAATATCGCGAATTTTCATAATTCGTCAGCTAATCTCAAATACCGGCTTCGAATGAAAATCATCAAATCAAATTTAATATTGAAACCGTTGATGTGTTATAGAAATCTACGCACAATACTACAGATGTCGCCTCTTCAATATCATGTGAAGTATTAAACCAACTAAAATCCAAAAAATTAAAATCAATTTTCACTTTATAGTTCAGTTGCCTGACGAAAAAAGGATAATCAGATTCATCGTGCTAAGACGCGTAATCACTTCTTAACTTCGTAGGTTGGCGCATTAATGTTAACAACCTGAGCATTCATTCGGTCTGCATCTTTGGATGTAATTATATAAAGACCATAACTTAAATCTCGAAAGACACTACGATCTATTTCGGCGTCCATAAGCTTAAGCCTCCTCATAATGACTTATTTTTGACGCATGCTATCAGCACACTGATTAAAGAAAAAATTTGGAATCAAACTAGAGTCCCACCTACGGCTAAATGATACAATGAATTTTATATTGTAAGCCTCGGTAAAATTTTTTTCCAATCCCGTTTGAAACTGAGCATTGACAGATATACACAGCACTGCGGATAAAATTCGTGAAGTGCTTTTAGATTTTCAATGGGATCATATTTTCCAGCATTTTCATCTTTCTTTTTTCCGACACTTCTATAAAGAAGATCGATGTTATTTGACATCCATGCCTCAACGACGATCGTAATGTTAAGATCTTTTAACATGTCAACGCTTTTGTCATTTCCAATAACCGGTTGGGTAACCGCATACCTTGCGCCAGCCTCTATCTTTTGTTTCATTCGATTTAATTCAAAAGGCATTGGATTATAAGGATTGAAGGCCGCACCGGTTATGAATTGGTTGGAATATTCTGTGTTAATGTATCGGATCAAATCAATAGAGGTGGCCACGCTTCGGTTGCCGCCGATGCTTTCAGACTCGAGCTTGGGCAACAAGGGTCCGCCGTCTCCTCTGACAACAAGAATGTATTTCAAGTTTACTTTAGCGGCTTTCTGCAGTAATCCGTCAAGCTCGCTTTTAGTATGGAAAGTGTTCAAATTCATAACGACCCTATCGGAATCGACTGAGAGGTCTTTGAGATCAAAGCTCTCCAGTGCGCCTAACCGTGGCTGTCCCATTGGGTTATCGGGTATGGATACGCCGCACCCCGCATCAATAATCTTCCGATAACGCTCAGCGAATCTATCTAGGAGGGCCTCAGATTGATCGCCAGTCGATCTTTTCGGTGACAGCAATTCGACTAGATATGGATAATTAAACATGGCAAGTCCTCTTTTTCGCATTTTTCATAAACAAGACTATCCCACGGACAAAACTGATATTGAGATGGGGTCGTTTTAGAATAATGGTTTGTGATATCAGCTGGATCAGAGTCAAATTAAGTTCAATTTCATTCCGGGGCTTAAGAGACGATCGACCCTGACAAATTAACAGATCTTATTCTTAAATCGCAAGGGTTTTTAAAGGATCGTGGATCATACGCGCTACTAGTATTTTGACTAAATTCTATCAATCGCCAATCAGGTGCTTATATGCCATCAGTAAAATAGAGGGTCAGAGCTTCATAGCAGGAAAAATTCCACAATTTGAGTGATATGTTTCGGATTTGCAAAGTCTTTAAACGCGGATATCAACTGTCGCCAGCCAGCGGTTTTTGGGGCTTATGGTCGTCTGGCATATATTCCACGACCCGGTCTCTGCCGGATGATTTGGCCTGGTATAATGCTTTATCAGCTTTCTGAATAAGATGCTGGTAATCCTCCTGTACATTTCGTCCCAAAATACCCTCGGCAACGCCAATGCTTATCGTCAAGGGAATACCTTTGGGGGGATTCGCTCTTAACTTTTTTAAAAGATTCTCTGCAACGATGGCCGTTGCACCATGACTGATCTGCGGAAGCATGACAATAAATTCCTCACCTCCGTAGCGACCAACAATATCGGAAGTTCGGAGCGCCTCGCTGAAAAGGTCAGCGACTCTCCGCAGCAATAGATCGCCTGCTCTGTGACCAAAACGGTCGTTAATGGATTTGAAATGGTCTAAATCAACCATCATTACACCGGTCATGAAGCCGTTTCGCTGCGCGAGATACGCTAACTGCATGGAAACAGCAAAGAAACCTCGACGGTTATAAACCTCGGTTAGGTCATCACGGGTAGCTTGCAATGCAAGATTTTTGTTTTCTTTCCAAAGGCGTTGAAGGGTCTCACCAAGTAGCTCAAGTTCTGGTGTCACGCCGCCATGTTTGAATAGTGTATCAATGAACTTGGCAATGTGTGATTCATACTCGTCCTCAGGACTCGCACCGCCTGCCATAGGGCGAAGGAGGAGGAACAGCATTTTAAATGCGGGATGAAGAAGATAGAATTCCATACGGTAAGCAAGAACAAATGCTTTCGAAAGATTGAATCCTTCTTCACAAGTACGAAGAAGATCCTGTGAGCTTGCTAATGCCTTTCTAAGCTCCAAAATAACTTCATCTGGTTGATCAAAAATATCAGGTATGCCTGAGAATTCCTTTATCTGCTCAGCTTGCTTCCAAAAAGAAACATGAATGGCCTCTTCCTTCGCCATATCCCGCCAGAACGTCGAAAGCTCTGGGTCGTTGCAAAGATCGGCTAGCTTCGTATAAACATAGCAGGCAATCTCGTCAATCTTACGGCAAAGATCGATGATTTGTATTATCGGAGTTTCTTGCATGGATATATCCCTCTGATTTTTGCCATAAACTCCAAAACATGAAATAAAGGAATTCTTGTTAACATCAGGTATCGCATAAAAATCCGCTCCACGCTGATAATTCCAATTTTATGTAATTCCTTCTTTGTTGTCAATTGAGATAAAAATAACTATTCGTAATAATACAATAAATTTATATTTTTGCATGCTCCTGCGCACTTGCTTAAAATTACTATTAATCATCAAAAGTCGGCATTTTGCTCCATATAGCCAATCGGACAAAAAATTTTGTTGATAATGGAATTGGGATCCGAATTACCTAAAAATATGCAATTAAATCTGAAAAATGTTTAAATCGATAGGCGATATAATTATCTCTTGGAGAGCATAATAAAAAGTTAAGATTGATAATACATGTATTTTAGTAATTTTACAGAAATACTAATTTCAGGACTTTTCAGATTGTGGATTACACAATGACAAATATGCAAAATTTTTGCTTCTCTAAAAGTGTGGGTTTCGTGCCTGAATACAAAATTAGGTAGATTTATTTTTCTTTTGGATTTTAAGGTGTAACATGAAATTTTGCGAAATTTCGGATATGTGGCTAATCGGCCATAATTTTTAAGATATTCAGAAATTAAGTTTTCCTGCCCTTGCTTCATTATGGAATCAGCATGTGTATTGAAACGGATATATAGGGGTTGTCAAAAAACGTTTCGGTATTCAAACGTTTTTTTCTACAACCCCTTATGCCGCACCTCCGTATTCCGGAACATTATTATGGAAAACGGTATATGCCATGTGTCAGATAGTTCCAGTACCTTAATTTTGAAATGCCCGGTATAATCCAGGTCTTTAAAATTAACGTTAATTTTTGATGATTGAGAATCGGGATCGATTGGGATGGATATTGAGGAGCAGCCAAAGGAGAATAAAAGACCATACGCCTGGTGCAGAAGTGATGTTTGTTGAAACGGCAGGGTGTTAAGTTTTTTTGCGTTAGGGCTCGATGGGATAATGATACTTGACGCCGACGCCGAATGTGTAGCGGGAATTCTGGGCGGCCAGTTCCCGCCGCCATCGAACCTGAACCCGATAGATATCCGGGCTGGCATCATAGGGTGAGCGTTCGATTCCGATATAGATTTCAGTACCGGGCAGCGGTGCATAATCAGATTCGAAATACATACCGCCACGGCTGTAATTGTACATCTTGGCTTTGTGATGAGTTCCAGCAGGTAAATTTTCGAGCAAGATGTTGGCTTTGTGTTTCACACGCGTTGCGCCGCGTTGCTCAGAATTTCTCATTCATTCCCCCTATTACCTGGATACCACATTCCTGACGGTTTACAACCGCTTGAGAAAAATGGTGTAGGCCGACACCATTTCACGGATGTTATCAGGCCGATTAATAAACCCAAAAAATACCGATGTCAAAGAAAAAATCAATCGCCGATTAAAAAATAGATTGAATAGTTTCAGTATCTTAAACGAAACGTCAGCTGTATTATTGTTTATAACCGATTTTTCTCAGGAATTCTTTGCGAACCTTTATCTGCGCTTGATCTTCAATGCCTTTAGATTTAAATCCGTCAATGACTCCCAAAATTCCCCGACCCAGCTCAGTTTCAGCCAAGATGATTTCCACCGGATTGGCCGTGGCACAAAAGATCCGGCAGACTTCAGGCACATTTTTAATCGCGTTGAGCACATTGATGGGGAATAGATCTTTCATAAAGATAATAAAACTATGCCCTGCGGAAAGGCTGAGGGCGTTTTGTTGTGCCAGTTCCAACAGCACATCATCTGTTGCGGCATGCCGGATCAGGCATTTATCGGAAGCTTCGCAGAACGCCACAGCAAATTTTGCCATGGGAACCGTGGTCACCATGATCTCGTAGATGTCTTCAACGGTTTTGATGAAATGCGATTGGCCCAGGATAAAATTGAGTCCTTCCGGGTTTTCGATTTTTACGGTGGTGATTTCCATGAGACCCTCCGTTGCGGAATTTTTAACCCCTTTTCACCGAGTAGAAAAAATGCGTCGGTACTAAAAAAAATCTTGACCTTTGTGAACGGGTCTGATATTTGCTCATTTTCATAAGCCTGTGATACGTTGTGGCACTATTCCTGATTGCCACAAACCTTTTCAGGCTTTTACAATTTAAGCCCGGATTGCATCCTATACCATGTGCGCGAGTAAATGTAGCCTCCCACTGCTGCGATCCGGGCTTTTTTTATTATCCCCCGATGGCGCGCATTTGCCCACAGATGTGTGCCGGCTTTTGGGGGACCAGGTTGTGGTCTGAAGGTTTGTGATTCACGGCTGTGATAAAGATTTCCGCCAATTCCTGATCCGAACCTTTCTCCCTGAGCGCTTTTTTTAAATTTTCCTGATGGTCGCTTAACAGACAGGGTCTGAGTTGGCCGCTGGCGGTTAGCCTGAGCCGATTGCATGTATTGCAGAAGTGCTGGCTGAGTGCCGGAATAAAACCGACTTCGCCTTTTGCATCCGGGTATCGATAGCGCTGGGCCGGACCGTCGTGGGCGGCTTCCTGAACTGGCACCAGATTTCCCAGGACGCTAATCCGGTCTTTAATTTCCGGGACCAGCAAATGAGACTCCGGATTAAAATCGGCCTGGCCGATGGGCATGTATTCGATAAAGCGGACATGAAACGGATATCGAAATGAGAGGCGCGCCATCTCAACAAACTCCTCATCGTTGATGCCCCGCAGCGCCACAATATTCAACTTGATCGGGTAAAACCCCATCCGATAGGCTTTTTCGATTCCCCGCCATACCCTTTCAAATTCATCAAAGCCGGTGATATCGTGATATTTTGATCGATTAAGGGTGTCCAGGCTAATATTGATTCTGGATATGCCGGCCGCTTGAATTTTTTCGAGGTTATCGTTTAATAAAACCCCGTTGGTGGTCAGGGACACGTCTTTGAGGCCCTCGCTTGCCACCAGTTCGCGTAAAAATTCATAGACGCCTTTTCGGACCAGCGGTTCGCCGCCGGTAACGCGCACCTTTGAAACGCCCAGCCGGGTGGCCACCCGCACGACCCTTAAAATTTCCTCGTAGGTCAATATATCAGTGTGCGACAGTTTGGGAATTAATTCTTGCGGCCCACAATAACGGCATTGCAAGTTGCAACGGTCGGTAATGGATATGCGCAGGTAGTTCAGATGGCGGTTGCAGTTGTCGATGAGCTTTGAATCGTTGCCAATACTCATTTTCAATTTTTGTTGCAATCAGGCCTCCTGGAATTTTTGCAGCTGTTGCCGGTCAGTCTTAAACTTTTCGCAGTATTCGGGGATCTCAATTATCGGGGGCCGCTCGTGACCTTCAATTTTAAAGATGTCGGGCTCATAATGGTCGCGAACAAGATTGTACTGAATCATTTCTTCGTAAAGTTCATCTTTTAAATCGATTAATCCTAAGCGAATTTTGCGATTGATAAATGTCTTGAGTATCACAAAGGCCATCCGACCCAGCGCTTTTGTGTCCTGATTGCGATGGATCCGGCGGTCCAGATCGACCTGAGCCATAACATCCAGGCCCCACTTTTCATAAATATCCATATTCATGCTGGTTTCAACACCGTAGCCAATCGGAAACGGTATGCGTTCAAATACATCGCGAAAGCCGGCGTATTCTCCGGAGAGCGGCTGAATTAACTGGGTCAAATCCGGGAAAAATAGTGAAAACAGGGGGCGGATGACAAGTTCAGTGACCCGGCCGCCGCCGGTCGGGCGCATCCTTTTTTTGCCGATCGAAATCGGCCGGTCGTAAAATGCTTTTACGAATTTAATACCGTCGTTAAGCAGCAATGGGCCCAGCAGACCGTAGGCGAAGCGATGATGAATATTTTTTATGTCGGCATCCAGATAGACGATGATATCCCCTTTGGTAATATAGAGCGCCTTCCAGAGATTTTCGCCTTTGCCTTTAAATTGTTCCAGATGGGGTAAAATATCGGTGGCTTGATAAACATCAGCACCATACTCGCGGGCAATTTCGCGGGTCTTATCGCTTGAACCTGAATCGACCACCACGATTTCATCCAGCAGCGGATAGCGGGTCATCAATTCTGATTTCATAATAATGATTTCTTTGGCAATTGTTTTTTCTTCATTGAGCGTCGGCAGACACAGGGATATTTTAAGATTCTTTTTGGCCTTTTCTTCAACCAGCCGGTTTAGATCCTTAAAATCCGAATAATGAAATGTATTTTTTTCAAGCCATTTATTGTTCATCACACACCCCACCGTCGATTGCTTTCAACACACCGATGACCTGCGCAATCCCCTGATACATGGGTTCAATCTCCATGGTGGCATTTTCCATATAGCGGTTCTCGCCATAGGTAATTCCCAGCGTAACTGCCGGAATCTTACGGGAAAGAAAAATCGACAGCGCAGATTCTGTCGGCTTGCTGACCGGTTTTATACCCAAAGTGTTCAAGACCGCAGCAGCCTGTTTAACCAGCGGGTGGTTATGTTTGAGACGCGAAGCCTTCAAGTTACTGATGGTTTTTAAATTAATGTTAGCTTCATGTCTGTGACCGATACCTTCAACAATGTCTCGAATTTCACTGAAAAGGTTTTTGACGACCTTGTATGAGTCACTGCGTATCTCGAACCCCAGATTCGCTTCGGGGGCCAATTTGCCATGATTGGCACCACCGTTAATGCGGCCGATAACGATTCGCGACCGGGGTCGCTGGGAAATCTTCAAATTCATTATTTCGTTGATGACTTCATTTAAAATGATAATCGCATTGGGTGTGTATTCTCTCAGCCGATTGCCTTCCTCAGAAATACTGCACCCGATTTCACCCCGGATCATCCCATCCGAGTAATAATTGAGCCGGCCGAGCTCGACACCCTCAATACAAATTGCGCCTCTGATAGGGGTGGGCCATGTTTTTAAAAGATGTCTGACACCCCGCAGATTTCCTTTGCCGATGGACTGAATGGTTCCGGCCAGCACGATATCGGATTCAAAAACAATATCCAATTCCTTAAATATCGCCGGCAGGGACGTCATGACGCCGACACCCAACGAATTGTCCAGGATTCCGGCGCCCGTGATGGCGTTTTCTTTGATCGTGTAATTCGGTCGACGATCTTTTTCATAAAATGTATCCATGTGGGCCAGAACAAAAATCGGCGGCTTGCTGGAATCCGTTCCGCGAATAATACCAATCGGGTTGCGATAGCCATCGGTGGTGATTTCATCCACCTGGAATTCGGCCAGGCGCTCCATGAACAATTTGCTGCGCTTTTTTTCCCTGAATGTCGGCGCAGGTGTCTGGCCGATCAATACGATATTGGTAATGATGATTTCCCGCAGCGATTTTATCTGATCGACAAGGCTTGGTAATTGTTCGAGAATGTTCTTCATGCCGCACTTCCGTATTTTAGAACATTATAATGAAAAGCGGTGAACCGTCCATTCACTTGATCGGTGGATTTCGCAAGATACAGATATTGGATTTTCCCCCAAAAGCGCTAAATTATCCTAAGTTACACCAATTTCAAAGACCAGGTCAATATCTCATAATAATTAGGCCCACTTGGCCCTGACCCAGAAGGATGATATGTATTTATAATTGTTTGAATTTTTATCCGGCATTTGGTTTTTGAAATAATTGAATCATTAATTCCAGGTCACCACTGACCGCGTATTTTTGCTCCATGAACATTTGCTGCCCGTCCGCCTTGCGCGTCATGATATCCATCCATAATTCGAAAGGTGCCTCAATGGTGATGTCGGGGTTTTCCTTGTGACCTTGTTCTGCGGACACCTTATCTTTTTCAATGCTGAAGGTGCACGAATCCGCTACTTCACCTGAAAAATTAAATTGCAAAATTGTCTTTCCCTCACCGACTGGCTTCGTATTAAGACCGTCAGGAAAGAGCGCCATAAAGCTTTCAATGGAATCCGGCCGCGGAACCATGTTTTTCTCGCGAAATTCTTTTGGTGTCACGCCTTCGGCGATACAGGTTTTCCAGAATATATTGCCGGTCAGGGCAAAGGTCTGAAAATCAATGATGGGTTGCTGGATCTGATTCAATGTTTCGGCAGAAACTTGGCGGGAATTAACCAATTCACGCCCCGCCTGAATCGTTGCTGCGAGCACCGTCTCTTTTTTATTCTCATCCCTGGATAATGTTTCTGCGGCGGGTCGATATATTTCAGCCAGCAGTCCATTATGACGGCCAAACAAAAATTGGACATAATTTGAAAGTTGATCAAAAACGGGCATCTCGATAAAACCCGCCACCGAAAGCACGACCGCATCGGGAGGTGTGTGACGCACGGGGTGCACGCTACGGTTATCCCGTTGTTCAAAAAAAGGTTCCAAAAATGGGAGGGTGCGCTCCATAAAGGCCTTCATCTCGGCGTTGAGCGTATAATTATACAGCGGTGTGGCATAGACCGCCAAATCCGAATTGAGCCACTTGGGGAACAATTCTTTTGTCATGTCGTCCTTATGAAGGCACTTGCCGGGGGTTTTGGTCCAGCAAGTATAGCAGCCGATACATTTCTCAATTTTTTTTTCGCGCAGGTTCACGACTTCGACTTCGGCGCCTGCTTCTTGCATCCCCGCAACTAAATGACTGAGCATAAGTTCGGTTTTGCTCTGCCCGCCGGTGCGGGGGCTGGAGTTAAGGGCCAGGATTTTCACGGTGTCCTCCTTTCCGATCTGAAGTCAGCTATATAAGGGTTGTCTAAAAAACGTTGCGGTATTCAATAGTATCGCAGGATAGCTTCTACCAGTCCGGGTATGGTGTAGGATTCGGCGGAGATGTGGACATCAAAGCCCAGCTCCTTGGCGGTATCGGATGTAATCGGGCCGATGCTGGCGATGGTGACGCCTTGAATGAGCGCTGAAAAGTCTTCTGCCGGCAGAAGCGCTTTAAAATTCTTTACCGTGGATGAGCTGGTGAAAGTGATCATATCAACCCGCTTGTCCTTGAGCTGCTGAACCAGATCATCCGCGTTTTCGACGGCCTTTAAGGTTTCGTAGGCCGGAATTTCGGCGACCGCGGCACCCATTTTGGTCAGCTCTTGCGGTAAAATCGGACGGGCTTCTTTGGCGCGTGGCAGCAGTATTTTCTTGCCTTTCAATTTTTCTTTCTTAAATGCTGCCACCACCGATTCCGCCCGGTAGGTCTCCGGCACAATATCGCTGGACAACCCAAATTCCAGCAAGCGGGCGGCGGTGGCCGGACCGATGGCTGCCGTTTTTAGATGGCCCAGGGCACGGACGTCTTTACCGGCGGCAAAGAGCTGCTCAAAAAAATAGCTGACGCCGTTCACACTGGTAAAGACAATCCAATCATAGGCGGATAAGTTCGTTACCGCCTGATTGAGGGGTTTGCGGTCTTTGGGCGCTTTAATTTCAATGGTCGGATACTCGAGGCATTCTGCGCCCAGATCCGAAAGCAATCTAACCAAGTCACTGGCCTGCTGCCGTGCCCGGGTCACAACGATGCGTTTGCCCAGCAAAGGTCGCTTCTCAAACCATTTCAGCGATTGACGCAAATTAACGACATCGCCCACCACAATAATGGCCGGTGCCTTCAGGCCGGCGGCCCGGGCCTTTGCGGCAATCATGTTCAGTGTTCCGGTTACCGTCTTCTGGCGGGAAGTCGTGCCCCATCGAATTACCGCAACCGGCGTATCCGGCGATTTGCCGTGCTCGATCAGGCGTTTGGCTATATCGGGCAAATTTTTGACGCCCATGAAAAAAACTAGGGTTCCGATGCCGGTGGCCAGAGAAGACCAGTTTATGCTGGTATCTTCTTTTTTCGGATCCTCATGGCCGGTCACAAAGGCAAGGGTGGAGGTTAATTGGCGATGGGTGAGCGGGATACCGGCATAGGCTGCGGCTGCAATCGCGGAAGTGACGCCGGGTACGATTTCAAAGGAGATACCGGCTTTTAGAAGCACTTCGGCTTCTTCACCGCCGCGGCCGAATATAAACGGGTCGCCGCCTTTGAGGCGGGTGACAACACCGCCGGATCTGGCCTTTTCCACGATCAAGCTATTGATCTCGTCCTGGGAGAGGGTGTGGTCACCGCCTTTTTTACCCACATAGATCAGTTCGGCGGATTTGTGGGCGTGTTTTAACAGGGCAGGGGCGGCCAGGTAATCATAGATAATGACATCGGCCGTTTCAATACATTCCCTGCCTTTTAGCGTGATCAAGCCCGGATCACCGGGCCCGGCGCCGACCAGATATACTTTAGCTTTCATAGCCCTCGGGTGCTATTGTTTTGAGTTTTTCTAAAATTTGATCTGCTCCCCTGGCAAGCAGCTCTTCAGCCAGATCGATGCCGATGGCTTCAGATGATTCCACCGGTCCGCTTTTTTCCCCTTTGATGACCCGGGAGCCATCAAGATCGGCAACCAATCCGGTTAACCTAAATTTGTTTTTGCTGATGTTGCCGTGACCGGCGATGGGCACATGACAGCCGCCTTCGAGCCGCTTGAGAAAGGCGCGTTCTCCGGTAACCACCGCCCGCGTGGGCGCATGTTCCATGGCTGCCACCAGAGACCCCACAGTTGAGTCGTCTTTGCGAATTTCAACACACAGGGCGCCCTGGCCGATAGCCGGCAGCATGGTTGCAGGGTCCAAGTATTCGGTAATTTTATGTTCAAGATTCAACCGCTTCACGCCCGCCGCCGCCAGTACCAGGGCATCAAAATTTTCGGATTCGAGTTTTTTGAGCCGTGTATCCAGATTCCCGCGGATGGGCTGAATCACAATATCCGGCCGTGCGTATTGCAGCTGAGCGCCCCGTCGCAGGCTGCTGGTGCCGATAACACAGCCCGCAACCTGTTCTTTAAATTCGGCACCGTTGCGGGATATGAATACATCCGCCGGGTTTTCACGTTCCGGGATCGCACCGATACACAGACCCTCTGGAATGTCAGCCGGCATATCCTTCATACTGTGCACCGCGATATCAATGCGGCGGGTCAGCAATGCCTGTTCGATTTCTTTCACAAAAAGGCCCTTGCCGCCTACTTTGGCAAGCGGCACATCCAGAATCTTATCCCCCTGGGTTTTAATAATGATAAGCTCAATCGGGGTTGACGGGAATTTTTTTTCGAGAAAGGATTTGATCCAGTTGGCCTGCCATAGTGCCAGTTTGCTGCCGCGGGTTCCGATTCTGATGGCGTTGTTCATCTTGGTTAGTGGCTGCAGCCGGCGCAACTGGATGCTGCGCAGCCGCTGCAGGAGGATGCGCCGGCGGAACTGGATACAGTCTCCCCACGGCCGCCTTTAGAGATAAATCCGCAGGGGGACATCAATTTGGATACTTTTTTGCTTTTACAGGAAGGGCAGCCCGGCTTCTCGCTTCCGAAAACCAGGTATTCAAATTCCTGGTCGCAGTTTTTACAGTGATATTCATAGATCGGCATAAAATTCTCCCAGTGCCTATTTAAAATAGTGTCAAGCTTCACCTGATTTGATAATCATCAACGCTTTAAAAGCAAGCTCTTGCAGTGAAATCACCCAAAAGAGATTAATAAACATAAAATCCATCAGGCTGTCAATCTTCGAGCTGTTCAATCACTCCGGCTGCGATCAATGGCAGCATGATTTCATGATGGCCGACGAGATTTATGCCCCTGCCACCACTGGCTGTCGGACGGTTAATCACATTGGTCAAGGGCCTATACTGCTGGATGAAGTCCAAATTGAAGGTGGTGAAATCATTCAATTTGTGTTCCAGGTTTCGTGCCAGGGTGACGGCTTTTAAAAATATTTCCGGTAAAATGACGGCGGATCCCACATTCAAATAGACGCCTTTTTGCAGGCGGGCCACCATTGTCGAAAATAGGCGAAAATCACGGTGAGTGGCCACACCGCAACGGGCGGGGTCAAACTGCGGATGCATGTGTATAATATCGGTACCGATGGCTACATGTACGGTGACCGGAATGCCTAAGCGAAAACCGGCCGCCAGAATACTTTGCTCGCTAAACAGCAACTTTTTTTCCACGACGGCACGCCCGACTGCTCGCCCCAGGCCGTCTGAATCCGGCTGCGATTCAGCCAAAGCGTCTCCCAGAAAGACAGCGGTATCTTCGGCCATGCCAAAAGAACCGTTACTTATTGCAGCGTTAACATCTTCTGAAGTTTGTCCGGCCATGGCCACTTCGACATCATGGATTATGCCGGCGCCGTTTAAGGCCACACAGCTGATAATGCCGCGTTCCATAAGATCGATGACCACCGGATTCAGGCCCACTTTGATCACATGTGCGCCCATCCCCATGATAACCGTTTTTTTGGTGCGTGCAGCCGTTGCCAATGCGTTGATGACAAATTTTAGATCGCTGGCGGCCAGAATGTCCGGCAAAGCGTTTAAAAAATCCTTAAAAGAGCTGCCTTTGCAGAAGGTTTTTGCAAAGTCGGCTGTGCTGACTTTGCTGATTCGCTGCGAAAGGGAATAGGTTTTGACCTGCCTGAGATCCAGCGGCTTTATCTTTTTTGGCATAACGTCACCCATTTTTTGAGCGTTTCATATATTAAAACGTCTCTCATTCCTGTGGAAAAAGCGTGCGTTCAACCAGGTCGCATAAGATGTGGCCCAGGGTGATATGGGCTTCCTGAATCCGGGCGGTATCATCGGATGGGGCCGTAAACACCAGTTTCGCACATTTAGCGAGGGCTCCGCCGCGGCCGGTCAATGCGATGGAAAAAATTTCTTTTTCATTGGCGACTTCAATGGCCTGAATGATGTTTCGAGAATTTCCGCTGGTGCTTATGCCCCAGGCAATATCATTTTTTTTGCCCAGTGCTTCGATCTGCTTTGAAAAAATGTCATCAAACCGATAATCGTTTCCAATGCTGGTCAAAATGGAGGTGTCGGTGGTTAAGGCAATGGCCGCCAGGGGAGGGCGTTCGATTTTAAAGCGGTTGACAAATTCAGCGGCCAGGTGCTGTGCATCCGCGGCACTGCCGCCGTTTCCGAAAATAAGAATTTTATTTCCGGCGCTGATACAGGCGGCTATTTTTTCAGCCGCAAAAATAATGCGATCAAGGTGCTTTTCGATAAATTGGCGCTTGATCTGAAGACTTTCTTCAAGCTGCTGCAAAATAATTTTTTTCATAGCGTTATTTCACTCAACCCGTTGAGCGCGACGTTTTGGGTGGCAATTTACTTGCGATTTCCGTTATCACATCAGATGCGTCTTTACCAAGGCGCTCGGCTTGCTTAAATTCTCTTAAAGCATCATCCAGACGATTTTGTTTGAGATAAAGCTGGCCCAATCGATACCGGAAAAGACCGTTATCAGGGGCAAGTTGAACACTTTCCTGGCAGAACATCTGGGCAATTTCCGGATTTTCTTCTTGCTCGGCAAACAAACACCCCATTGCCGATAAGGAAGCGGCATCGCCGGGATTATGTTTGATGGCCTTTTTATAGGCGGCAATAGCCGCGTCGACGTTGCCGATTTTCATATAGCATTCACCCAGATACCGAAAAACCGCACCCGATGCCGGCTCCAATAAAGCGGCATGTTTAAGAAATTTTTTACCGCTTTCGGGCTGTTTCATTTCCATCAGCAGCCTGCCGGTTTGAAAAGTGATTTCGAACACATCTTGATTGATGGCATTGGCTTTCAGAAAAAGATCAAGCGCCTTTTTGCGGTCGCCGTTCAACATGTGGGTAAAACCCATGTTGTACCAGGCCATGACTTCAAGATGATCCAACTTTACCGCTGATTGAAATTCCAATTTCGCCTTTTCATATTCTCCTAACAGACCATAGCAAACGCCCAGACTGTTGTGAACATTGATGTTCGTCGGATCCATTTTCAGGGCCTGTTGAAACTCTTCAATTGAACCTTTGATATCGCCTTGATCGAACAGTTGATCGCCACTGATGTTTAAGCTCACGGCATCAAAGATCATGGCGCTGTTAGGCCCCAAAAAAGCTGCATGATCCAATGCCTTGCGGGCGTTGTCCAGTACCTGCGCCGGTTGAAAACTGAGGGTCGGATATTCGGCGATGCCGGCGCTGACAGTTAAAGCGGCCTTATTTTTTGACGTCTGTTGAAACTGTTGTGCGAGTTTTAGACAGCTGGCGCTATTTTTTTGATCAAAAAAGGCGCCGAACAAACCCTGATTTAACAGGCCCCAGGTGCCATTGTGTTTCTTGCAAAAGGTATTAAATAATTTGGCGGCCCTTTTATGGGCTACCGCCGGGTCGGCTTGCGGTTTCTTAGAATCGGTGGCCACCTCATCATCGATCTGGAAAACAAGACCGGCAAACCGGGTAGCCGGGGTCAACTGCTCTAATGCATGATCCAAAAATGCTTGCCCTGTCAGAAGGCCGGGGTAAATGGATTGAATGGCCTTTTGGATCCTAACGGGGATTTGAATTCGCTTGTTTTGCAAATCATCTGCTTCGGCCTTGGCGTGCAGGAAATGCCGCGTAGATTCCCGGTGGTGATAGAGTTCAGATTGGTCTTTTCGCATAGCAAGCCTTCATTATCCGATTTTCAAATGCAATTTCAATAGTTGCGTACTCATCTTCCTGGATCGTTCGGGGATCCATGACAAATAAATCGTCTTCAATTCTACCAATAATTGGCGGGTTGTTGTTCCGCATCATTTTTTCCACAGTGTTTGGTGAGAGACCATCAATTTGGATGCCAACGCACAAACTGGGGAGGTCGATGAGGGGTAATGCACCCCCACCGGTTTTGGAAGCGCTCTCCAGAAGCCGAATGTGCATGCGGGGGCCGCCGATTCGCTTTAAGCGATCAGCAAAGCCCTGGGCGCGGTCTTGAATCTCCGGCAGCGGAAGCATGATCATGCGCAATGTAGGTATAGTGCGCGCCGCTTTCTCTTCATCACGATATAATCGCAAGGTGCCCTCCAGAGCGGCCAGGGTGAGTTTGTCAATCCGCAGCGCCCGCGTAATCGGATTTTTCTTGATCGCGTCAATGACCCTCTTTTTCCCGACGATAATGCCGGCTTGAGGACCACCAAGGAGCTTGTCGCCGCTAAAGGCAACCACATCCGCTCCAGCGGTCACGGATTCCTGCACGGTGGGTTCTTTTAGCAGGCCAAACCTCGAAAAATCGATAAACGTTCCACTGCCCAGATCCTCCATGACCGGCAATTGATGCGCTGCGCCTAAATCTACGAGTTCACGCAGTGATACCTCCGCTGTGAAGCCGACGACGTTGTAGTTGCTGGTGTGGACTTTTAAAAGCAAGCCGGTGTTCGGGCCGATGGCGTTTTCATAATCCCTTAGATGCGTGCGGTTGGTGGTTCCGACCTCTTTCAGGATACCGCCGCTTTTAGCCATCACATCCGGCACGCGGAAGGAGCCGCCAATTTCAACGAGTTCACCGCGAGAGACAATCACCTCTTTGTCCCGCGCGAGGGTTTCCAGACTTAAAAGGACCGCACCGGCATTGTTGTTGACCACCAGGGCTGCTTCAGCCCCGCTGATTTCACAGATCAACTCCTCGACGCTGCTATAGCGCGATCCCCTCCTGCCAGCGGCCAGATCATATTCCAGGTTGGAATAGCGGCCGGCAATCGTTACCAGATTGTCAATAACCTCAGGCGCCAGCAGCGAGCGGCCCAGATTCGTATGGACCACGATACCGGTTGCATTAATCGTGCGTTTTAGATTCGGTGTCATGGCCTGGTGAACCACGTTTTTAACGGCCTCGATCATCCGTGCGTCCGACACGCTGTCTTCATTCATGGCGGGATCATTGTCGAGGATTTGCTGTCGCCTGTGGCCAACCACCTTGCGGATTGAATTGACCACAACCGTGTGCGGGATGCTTTTAATGAAGGTTTCTTTGGCGACAAGGGCCATCAGGGAATCCACAGCCGGAAGCGCGCGCAGCAGGGCCTGCTGGTCCGGGCTGATGGGCACCAATTTTTTCTTTTGTAATTTTGCTTTGGTCATGATGTTAATCTGCAGGCATAGCGCTTAACGCTTCTGTCTGGCTCCTTTATCAGCAGCTTCGGGCTTACATCAGGGCCAGCTCAGGTGATGACTCCAGCACCTTTATAGGAATATGGTCGATAAGCTTTGGAAAGTCAGAAATCGTCAATCCGATGGCTTCCAGCCGGGAAGCGAGGGTGTCGGTATTTATTCGTTCCAGCTCCAGTCCGGCGTGAAATCTGCTCATCAGCAGATCGGCCAGGTAAACAATATGGACTAGCGCATCGTGTTGGGCCGCGTTTTCAGGCTGGTGGTGATGCCGGATAGTTTCAATCAGGGATTCCGGCAATGACCAGTTTATCGCTAACTCAGCGCCCACTTCGGTATGATCGGTTCCGAGCACCTGTTTTTCCACTTCGGAGAAATTTTTTTCTTCCTGATTTAATTCTCGATAAAAGAGCGGAAATCCAGATTGGATGAATTGATCAAGTGCCACCTTGCCGATATCATGCAGCAGACCCGCCGTGTAGGCCAAAGCGGGATCCGCTCGGCCGGTTAAGACCGCCAATTTTTCGGCAATCACTGCCGTTCCGATTGCATGATGGTATATGCCGCCCTTACACAGAGAATAACCCGAACCAATCTGTTTAAAGAAGTTATCCAAAGACGCCGAAATAACAAACTTCAGAAAAAGATGTTGCCCCAGCATGACCAACGCATGGTCCAAAGACTCGATCTTGTTACGAAGGGCAAACATGACCGAATTGCAAAGCCTCAGCGTCCTGGCGCTGAGGACCTGATCCTTTCGAATCTCCTCGGATACTTTTATTATTTCATAATGGTCTGTATTGATGATTCGCAATAGTTTTAAGGCAATTTGCGGAATGGGCTGCAAATCTTTTATGGATTGACTGATATCCCGGGGCTTTGGGATTTTAACATCGGCATCGGCTGACAGCTTGTCAAACCCAGCCGGCTCGATATGAAATCGACCCGTGTTCAGGTCCAACTCGAGCCGGCAGGTGAAAAATCCACCGGTTTCCAATTTCTCGACCTGTATGTTTTCCGCGCGAATTAGCTGCATGACTTGCTCGGCGGTCCGCCCGCCGATATCCATTTCGAAATCGGTATCGTTTACCGGGCCCACCAGCGCCCCACCGGCGATGCAGGCTTTTACATTTTCAGCTGTAGCCCCTGCATCGTACAAAGCCTGAACAAAGGGTGGAAAACCGGTAGATGCGTATTTTTCGGGCTGAAACGTGTCGCCCGGGGTTGCCGGCTCAGGGAGCAGCAAATGGATCAAACCACCGACGCCGGCGACCGGATCATGAAGCGCCACGCCCACACACGTTCCCAGATAGGCCTCCAAGACTATTGGTTTTTGGGTATCAATACGATAGCTTCCAGCAGCTACGTGGTAGCGGTGTTTTTCCGGCATCAGGATTGTCCTATCGCTCCATCAGGTGGGCGTATATTGGATATTTATCTGTAAAGATTAAAAATTTATTATATATCATTATAAAGTCAATTGTTTCAACAGATTTCTCAACTGTGCAAATCCGGGAAAGAAAATTTACTTTATGATCCAATTCATATAAGATATAAAATTATATCAGGTTTCAGTATTCGGGTTTCAGCTTCTGGTCTGGAGGAGTTCCGGTACCGTCTATTCTGACACCTTCTAGCACAGACACTCGGTAGGTTGAAACCCGGATTACTCTAAAGAGCCCAAACTTTCCATAGCGGTTTCACGAGAAAAGCAGGAGCTTCGATGCAAAATATTTTAGTTACCGGTGGCTGTGGCTTCATCGGAACAAATTTTATATTCTATATGCTGTCAGCGGCCGATTACAAGGGGCGAATTATCAACGTCGATAAACTGACCTATGCCGGCAATCCGGATAATCTGGTGGCTGCCGAAAAAAAATTTAAGGAGCGCTACATTTTCCACCAGGCCGACATCTGTGACGCCCGGGCATTAGTGGATATATTTGATCGTTATGCGGTGGATGCCATCTGTAATTTTGCCGCTGAATCACATGTCGACCGCTCAATCGTTAAGCCGGATGCCTTCATTAAAACCAATATTGAGGGTACCTTTTGCCTGCTGGAATTAGCCCGCCAGTTCCAACATCAACTGGAATTGTTTCACCATGTGAGCACCGACGAGGTCTATGGCTCATTGGGTAGGGACGGTCACTTCACCGAAGAAACGCCCTATCGGCCCAACAGTCCCTATTCGGCTTCCAAAGCATCTTCCGATCATCTGGTCAGAGCATATTTTAAAACCTATGGTCTGCCGGTGACAATTTCCAATTGTTCAAACAATTACGGCCCCTATCAGTTCCCCGAAAAAATGGTCCCGCTGATTATTCTAAATGCTCTGGAGGGCAAGCCCCTTCCGGTCTACGGTAAGGGGCTCAATGTGAGAGACTGGCTATATGTAATCGATCACTGCCAGGCGATTTGGGAGATAATGAAAGCAGGGCGCCGGGGTGAAACCTACAATATCGGCGGGCAATGTGAAATGGCCAACATCGATCTGGTCGGCCGCATCTGCGACCTGCTCGACGAGATCGCACCGCGGCCTGATGCGCCTCCGCGCCGCGAGCTGATTAGGTTTGTAAAGGACAGGCCCGGGCATGACATGCGGTATGCCATCGACTTCAGCAAACTGACGGATGAACTGGGCTGGATGCCGCATGAGTCGTTTGAAAGCGGAATCCAAAAAACCATTCACTGGTACCTGGACAATCAGGCCTGGGTGGAGCTGGTCAAAAGCGGTGCGCACTATCAGCGTTGGATGAAGCAACAGTATGGTGGAGGATAAAAAATATTGGAGTCGTATAGCCACATTAAACAAACAAAGGACTTTATGCGAGTGTTATGAAACCAGCTAAAGACCGAATTATATTCCCCCTGGATGTCGCGACAGTTGATGAAGCCAAAAAATATGTTGCATTGTTGTCCGAGAACGTGGGGCTGTTTAAGGTCGGGCTGGAACTGTTTATTCAGGCCGGTCCTGAAATTATTGGGTTCATCCATTCACAGACTCAGGCACGGGTGTTTCTCGATCTCAAGCTGCATGACATACCGGCTACGGTGGGGCGGGCCATGGCGCGTATCGCAGATTTGGGTGTTGCCTTTGCCACGGTCCATGTGGGCGAAACCCGGCGGATGCTGGCTGCGGCGGTCGACGGCAGCGGCGGCAGGGTGGCGATTCTGGGTGTTACGGTCTTAACCAGTGTCTCGGCCGAGGATCTGAAATCAGCCGGTTTTCGCAAGTATTTTTATAACGACATGCTGCTGACCGTGATGGAAAGAGCGGCGATAGCCCATGCAGCCGGCTGTGCCGGTGTCATTTGCTCGGGTCTTGAAGTGAGTCGGATCAAGGATAAAATGGGACAGAATTTTTTGGCGGTGACGCCGGGAATACGTCCGGCCTGGGCGGTGAAGGCAGAAGAGGATCAACGCCGGATTACCACACCGGAGGAGGCCATCAGCGCCGGCGCGGATTATCTGGTCATCGGCCGGCCGATTCGGGATGCAAAGGATCCCGCAAAGGCGGCGGCTCGCATTGCCGCCGAGATTGAAAATACCGGCAGCAAAAAAGAATAAAAAAGCAGGGCCATTTCTGGCCCTGCTGTATATAACAAAACAGGTTTAGGTTTTTGCCACATTTTTTACCGTACGGGAAGTAACAAAATTTCAATTCTGCGATTCTGTTTTCGCCCTTCCTCGGTCTCGTTTGATTCGAGCGGTTTGTAATAGCTGAAGCCGCTGGCCGTTAATCTTTCGGGTTCGATTTCTCCCTTTTCCTGCAAAAAGCGCACGACAGCGGTAGCCCTGGCGGCCGATAATTCCCAGTTGGTTGGGTATTTACCCAGCAATGCTGAGCCGATTTTCACATCATCTGTGTGCCCTTCGACCACAATAAGCTGATCACGGTTATCTTTGAAAGAATTTGCTAAATTCAACAGCGCTTCCTGGCCTTCGGGTTTGACATTCACACTGCCGGAATCGAACAAAATTTTATCGACAAATGTTACTTTTAGTTTTCCTTCGATTTCCTCTATTCGGACGTCCTTGTTGGCAATCTGTGCTTTAAGATTGTTTTCGATTTCTTTGCGCGTTTGATCCAATTCCGAGATTTCTTCTTTCTGAACCAGAACAGTTGACCTTTCTTTTTCCAGCTCACGATTTAACTGCGCAATCTGCTCTGATAGGCCCTTGTTTTCTTGTATCATTTGGGCCTGGGTTTTACTCATCTGATTTTCAAGTTCGACATACTTGCTTTTTGAGACACAGGAGAAAAAAAACAAAAAACACAGGCTCAAGACGATAAACGTGAATTTTCTAGACATGGCCAACCTCCTTTTTCCTATGATTTTGATTGATCTGTAAATTTGATTTGAGTTTGAATATTGTTTTCGCAAACACCCCTTATCCGATGGTTTCTTACTCACATTCATAAGCAAAACAGGAATTTTGAAATTTGTCAAATATTTCGTCTGCCCCGCCGGGTGGGAAATTGGATGTTGAACCATACTGCCGGGTGCTGTCTGGTTAGCGTTGGGTAAGCAGTGGCACTGGACCCCATGCCAGATACAAAAACCCCGTTTTTCGATTGTAAAACGGGGTTTATACCGCTTTCCATAATTATGTTCCGGAATACGGAAGTGCGGCATAAGGGGTTGTAGAAAAAACGTTCTAATACCAGAACGCTTTTTTTGACAAGCCCTATAAAGCATCCCGGATCCGGTGCTTTAATAATCCGCTCGGCTTTTTAAAATGGCAGTAGCACAAGGATATTCCAAGACATTGAGCATTTTCAACCCTTGCGGCGCCTTACGGTTGGCCGAATCCTTGCGCTGTAGTTGACCTTAGCAGGTCTCATGTGACGAAGTCAACATTGATGCAAAGTTTAAGCAGCAATAAATTCGGCCCCTGCCGGACAATGTAAACCGACAGCGATCAGAATATGTAAAAATATCGATACACAAATATACCCAAAATAAGGGCGCCGGCGAAAAGCGCAAAAAACACCTGCTCTCTGCTAAATTTCTTCATGTACCTTGCTAAATTTAAAATCGCGGCGCACGCGCATTTTTCAAAGCGTAATGTGGGTCCTGCAATCTGTATGGGCTATCCGTTTTTGTCCAATTCAAAAGCCGAGTGCAGCACGCGCACAGCCAGTTCGGTGTATTTTTCTTCGATGATACAGGAGATTCTGATTTCTGAAGTACTGATCATCATGATGTTGATATTTTCTTTGGCCAGGGCATTGAACATTTTGGATGCGACGCCGGAGTGATCTTTCATGCCCACCCCGATAACGGAGACCTTGGCAATTTTTTCGTCGCCGAAAACATCCTCAGCATCAATATCTTTGGCAATCGTTGTTTGCATATCCAGCGCCTGTTTAAAATTGGCTTTTGGAACCGTGAACGTTAAATCGGTTTGTCCTTCGGCGCGCGTATTTTGAATAATCATATCCACGACAATTCCGGCATCGGCCACCGGTGTAAAAATTTTGGCAGCAATCCCCGGTATGTCAGGAACTTTTTTTAAGGTGATACGGGCTTGATCCTTGTCATGGGTGACGCCGGATACCACCAGGCGTTCCATTCCGGAATTTTCATTGACTACCATGGTTCCCTCCTCCTCGCTGAACGATGATCTGACGTGCACCGGTATGTTAAATTTTTTGGCAAAACCCACCGATCGAATTTGTAAAACCTTGGCTCCCAGGCTGGCCATGTTCAACATTTCATCGTAGGAAATGGCACTCAGCTTGCGGGCTTGCGGGCAGATATTGGGATCGGCCGTATAAACGCCATCCACGTCGGTATAGATTTCACAGACATCGGCTTTAAGTGCTGCGGCGATTGCTACGGCGGATGTATCCGATCCCCCCCGTCCCAGGGTTGTAATGTTGCCATTGGGATCGCAGCCCTGAAATCCGGCCACCACAACGATGTGACGCTCCTTGAGCAATTTCTGGATACGATCGGCCCGAATGTCGAGAATGCGAGCATTGCCATGGCATTGGTCGGTCAGAACTTCGGCCTGATGCCCCAGCAGCGACTGGGCCGGGTAATTCATTGATTTGAGCGCCATGGCCAACAGGGCGGATGTGGTCTGCTCGCCGGTGGCCAGCAATACATCCAGCTCACGTTTGTCTGGTAATTGGGAAAGGTTGCTGGCCATATCGATCAGATTGTCAGTGATGCCGGCCATAGCCGAAAGAATGACGACGACCGCATTGCCCTGGTCATAGGTTTTCGCAACCCGGGCGGCCACATTTTGAATTCGTTCCAGGTTGGCAACGGAGGTGCCCCCGAATTTTTGAACAATTAAAGCCACAGTTTCTTCTCCGATTTTATCTTTTGAAATTGGTCTTAACTATTCTGAAGTTGGAATTTCAGAGCTTTTAGCAAATTATCGGTTGATTGTCCATATGCAAATATGTCTATCCGACGGGCGTTCTCGCTGATAATTTCGAACCGCAGCTGCAAGTGGTTTAAAAGCATATCATTGGAGATTTTTTCGGCCCATTCGATGGCGATGACGGCATCTGCCAGAAGCGCTTCGTCCAGGCCGACGTCCTCCAGTTCGGAGAGGTGTTCGATCCGGTAAAGATCCACATGGTACAGGGGGAGGCGTCCGGGGTATTCATTGATCAAGGTGAAAGTCGGGCTGGTAATGTAGTACCTCTCAGAAACGTCGAGACCCTTTGCCAGCCCCTGAACAAATGCGGTTTTACCGCTTCCGAGGTCTCCGGTTAAAGCGATGATGATCGGTTGCTGAATTGCGGCGCCCATATGTTGTCCGAGCTTCTGGGTTTTCGTTACCGAATGGGTCGTTATTTGGATGTGCTTGTCAGGCATCGTTTGCGGGTGGTTCTGGCGCATTTCGCGTTCTAATTACTTTTTTAATTGCTACCGGAATTGCATTCATCACCTCACCGGCCAGGTAGCCGATCGGACCAATTGTTTTTGCAAGGGTGTCGGCGGCGGCTCCATGCAGATACACTGCGGCATGGGCAGCTGCTTCCGGGGAAAAACCCTGGGTGATAAATCCGGCCAGGACACCGGTCAGCACATCCCCCATACCGCCGGAGGCCATGCCGGGATTGCCGGTGGAATTAACAAAGGCAGTGCCATTGGGGTGGGCTATGACGGTTGCGGCTCCTTTCAAGACAACATGCACACCGAAATTTACTGCAAGGTCCCGGGCACACGCTAGCCGATTCTGTTGAACCGCTGCGGGGGAGGTTTCGATCAGCCGAGCCATTTCTCCGGGATGAGGGGTCAGCACAGCCGGGGCTTTAAGTTTTTTCAATAGCCCGGTTTGGCCGACGATGTTGTTGAGGCCATCGGCATCAATGACAATGGGGATTTCAATCTGGCGTATTACCTTTTCGACCAGGCTTCGGGTTTCCAAGGCCTGGCCGATACCCGGTCCGATGGCCAAACATGTTTTTCCGGCTGTCAACCCTTGAATCTCATCCAGGGCGGTGTCTCCTAGGATGCCAAGCCGGATTTGCGGTAAGGGGGTTGTCATCACTTCCAACACCTGAGCTGCGACAACCGAATTGAGGCTTTCAGCAACCCCCAGCGTCACCAGACCGGCACCGGCTCGCATAGCTGAAACGGCTGTCATGGCCGCGGCACCGGTTTTGCCGGTTGAGCCGGCAACAACCAGCAGATGGCCGGTTTTTCCCTTGTGCGTTTCTGCAGCGCGCGGCTGAAAGTAGGCACGAATGCGCTCAGCGGTCAGCAGGTATTGCTTCGGGCTGACGGCTTCCACAACAGTGCGCGGTATGCCAATATCGATAATTTCAAGCTTTCCGGTGCATTCAGCTCCCGGATAGGTGTAATGACCGATTTTGGCCAGGGCAAAAGTTGCCGTGCATTGCGCATGGATAGTTGTCCCACAGGGTTGGCCCGTATCAGAATTTAGGCCCGATGGAATATCCACGGCAAATACCGGAATTCCTGTGCTGTTGATGAAATCAATTGCGGCTTTAAAAAACCCTCTGACATCGGATGTCAAGCCGGTACCCAGAATGGCATCCACCAGCAGGCCTGAACGGGCGAGACGGGGTTTAATTTTTGAAAACGAATCTTCGTCCGGAACCTCAATGACCGGTATATTGAGCGCAGCCAGACGTTTGAGGTTGGTCGCGGCATCACCTTTGACCGCACCGGTTTTGGCCAGCAAATAGACCGCTACCTCAAGGCCTTGCGCGGCAAGCTCCCTGGCAATAACAAACCCGTCGCCGCCATTGTTTCCCTTGCCGCAAACAATACCTACACCGTCTTCGGCTTGATCGGCAAATTGCGCGAGCAACACGCGCGCGGCGCCCTGTCCGGCGGTTTCCATGAGCTCCAGACCCGGAATAGCATGCTTTTCGATCGCCTGGCGATCCATTTCCTGCATTTCAGCAGCGGTTACGAGAATCATCTGAGACTCCAGCAAGGAAAGCCGTGCACAACGATAATTTTTCTACAGTGAAAATATGTCAATTTACAAAAACAAAAAATGACCACGAAAACAAGAATATTTGAAAGCATAAAATTAATTTTTGTTTTTGTGTTTTTATCCTTTCGTGCTTTCGTGGCGAAAATAGCCGATTGTTTCAAGCTTGCTTTCAAGAGATTCAAAGTGCCCGTATCAGATCAATCATTTCTTTGACGGCCTTTTCCATGCCGGTCAGCACCGCACGCGAAATCAGACTGTGGCCGATGCTGAATTCATCAATTTCACCGAGGCCCCTGAATGCCTTGATCGTTTTAAAGCAGAGGCCATGCCCGGCTTTAATATTGAGATTGAGCTTGTGTGCCAGTTTGACGGCATCCACCATTTTTAAAAATTCCTGATGCCGTTTTTTGGATGTTTTAGCATCACAATAAACACCGGTGTGAAGTTCCACAATTTTGGCATTGGTGTGGTGGGCCTGCTTGAGCTGTTCGGGATCCGGGTCGATTAGGAGGCCGACGGGGATGCCGCTGTTTTGCAGGGTGTCAACGGTTTCTCTAATTTCTTCTTTATGGACAACGAGGTCCAGACCACCGCCGGCACTGAATTCCACCCGTTTTTCGGGCACCAGGGTAACATGATCCGGTTTGATATCGAGGGCCATACCGACCATCTCCGTCGTTGACGCCATTTCCAGAATCAGTTTGCTTTGTATCGTCTGACGCAGGATTCGGACATCTCTATCCTGGATGTCCCGCCGGTCTTGCTGCAAGTGCATGGCAATACCATCGGCACCGGCAAATTCGGCCATAACTGCGGCGGCCACCGGATCGGGAAATGAGCTTTTCCTGGCTTCTCGCAAGGCGGCCACCAGATCTATTTTAACTGCTAATCCGGCCATCGATGAACCTCCCTTTTTCCTGGGTTTGACACCTCATATTTCTGTTCGATTAATCCGATCGCAGCGATTAAAATACCGATATCGACTTAATGGATTTTAGCACTTGATTTGTTTTCTGCTCCATTTTGTGAGCTTCGGATTTGTCGTTTTCGTGGTCATAGCCCAGCAGGTGCAAAATACCGTGGATGAGAAGCTGGTCAAAATAGTCCAGCATGCTGAGGCCGGCGTTTTGTGCTTGCCGGTGAGCGGTTTCCATTGAAATCACAACATCGCCCAGAAGGGCGGGCGCGATTTCTGAGAACGGGCCCTCTTGCATTGCAAACGCAATTACATTTGTCGGACCTTCACGGTTCAGGTATTGTCGGTTGAGGCGTGCAATCTGTTGATCGTCAACGATGAGAATAGAAAGCTCTGCGTCAGGATAACCCAAGGCGTTTAAGATGGCCCTCGCTGTTTGTCGAATCTTTTTCTTTGAGATCCTGTGTTTGCCTTGCCGGTTGTCGATCTGAACTTCCATTCTTCGATTTCCCTTTTTCATTACCGTTTCCGGCTGTGCTGCCTTCACTATATTCGATGCGGTGATGATGGATGCCGTATAATATTTTATTAAAGCTTTTTGCAATATTATGCAGGTCTTTGAGGGTCAATTCGCAGTCATCCAGCTGGCCGTCTGAGAAAATCTGGTTGATCAATTTTTGGACCAGCCCCTGAATTCTTGACGGGGTGGGATTATCCAGCGATCGCGTGGCCGCTTCAACCACATCCGCCAGCATGACGAGACCGGCTTCTTTGGTTTGCGGCTTGGGACCCGGGTATCGAAAATCATCAATATTGATGGCAGCCGCTCCTTTTTTCTGTTTGGCCTTTTCATAGAAAAATTTAATGATGCTGGTGCCATGGTGCTGTCGGATCGTATCGCTGATCAATTGACCCAGTTTATTTTCTTTGGCAATTTCAACGCCGTCTTTGATGTGGGCAATCAGGATCAGGCCCGACATGGAAGGCGCCAGCTTATCGTGTCGATTTTTGCCCTCGGTCTGGTTTTCGATAAAGTATAGCGGTTTTCTGATTTTGCCGATGTCATGATAATAACCGCAGACTTTTGCGAGCATCGGGTTGGCACCGATTTCCGTAGCGGCGGCTTCCACTAAAGAGCCGACAATTACCGAGTGGTGATAGGTGCCGGGGGCTTCGATCATCAACCGGCGCATGATCGGCCGGTCCAGATGCGCAAGCTCAAGAAGTGTAATATCAGTTGTATAATCAAAGGCAATTTCAACCAAGGGCACGATTCCGGCCGTCACAATACCGGTGCTGATACCCCCCAGAAAAGCGAAAGCCCAATCCCATATGAGTTTGGCAGCGGGCAATTCTCCGCTATAAAAGTGGATTGCGGTGGCCAGCACAATATTTAACAAACCCAGCTTGGTTCCGGCGATGATGAACACTTTCCTTTCGCGGCAGCTTCTCAGCCAGTAAGCCGCCATCGTGCCGCTTATCAGGAAATAAATAAACATTTCAAAGCTGTTTTGAAAAATAAGGGCAAAACCCATGGCCATTACCAGGGCCATTGGAACTGCCACTGACAGTCCCAAGAACAGGCAGATAATCATGGCCGCTGATGCTAATGGAATGCCAAAATAAGTCGAAGATCGGGGGATGGAGACGGGTGAATTCTGGGTAAGCAATTCTGACAAAGAGACCGAGACCTCTGACAGAAAGAAAAAGGTCAGGGCCAGGCTGGCAAGCAGCAGCAAGCTTTTGTTGTGATAATTGACCATCGGGCCCTGCTGATTTAGATGCAAAATGTAGGTGGTGATCAAAAAACACATCAACAAAAGGGCAGCCCCAAGACTGCTGAGCAGAATTTGTTCCTTCTGGGTCTGGGCCTGCATGGCCTCAAGTTTGAGTAAATCAATTTCAGATACCAGCGAACCTTCTCTGAGCACCATTTCGCCGGCCTTGATTTTAGACAACACCGGTTTGATTTCGGCCGCAATTTTGTTTTGCCGTTCCTGGGTCTCGCTGCGGTTGAGGGTGATATTGGGTTGAATGAGTTCCTGAACAAAATCAACGACCAAATTTTTTAATGTATAATCCAGATTCTGAAGGTAGGGCTGGCTGATGCTGCGGACCATGGCCTTAGCTTGATTGAGGCCGTAAAATTGGTTTAAATTAGCCACAAATTTTTCATTTTTCGTTGCGACATCTCTCAGGAGAATGCCTTTGTCCAGTTCCTTTAGCAGAATTTCTTTGTTGGTGACGACGCCTGTAGATAAAATAGCGTTTAGAATTTTAACATTAAGATCGGCAATGTCGCTGGAAAATTCTTCTTTGGCAAGGGCCTGGTAAGCGCCTTTACTGACGCGAATGCCGATAGTCTCCTCAAATTGTGCCTGTTTCTCCCAGATCAAGGCCTGCACAGAGGGTTTTGCATCATCAAGCTGGGCCACGTCAGGTTGGAACCCACTTTCCAATTCCTGAGGCTGGTTGTTTTGAGCTGAAGCGATTACTGTTCTCAGGTCATCAAATGCCTGCAATACATTACGCATCAGGGTTTTGGCCAAATTGGCATCGAAATCGTAAACCGTGAGCACGTCTGCCATGGCCAGCTGACGGTTTTTTTCGGTGGCGGCTCGATCCTCAATAAAAAAGTCGCGGGAGGCCTTGATATCCCTTTCGACCACATCTCCCAGGTTATAGCGGTGCTGGGTGATGACCAGACTCGGATATAAAATGATAATAAATAAAATGACGAACAACACCAGAATCCCCCACCGCATTCGGGTGTTGTTATCCAGAAGTTTGTTGATCGATTCTTTGCGTTTATCGAAATTCATAAGCATTTTGCCAGTGCTGCCGGCAAGCTTTACACCATTACAGATACAGTGCCCGCGGCGCGTGAAGCAAAACAAACGCCGAATTCATTCCAATTGGGCAATCCAGCCATTTTCGGAACGCGGGTTTTCCTATTGGTTTTTAGCGCTATTTGGATTTTCGTTTTCTTTGTCGGCATCAAGTTGCTCGTAGGCGTTAATGATGTCCTGAACAAGTCTGTGCCGGACGACATCCAGTTTTGAAAAAAAGACAAATTTAAGGGCTTCAATTCCTTGCAAAATATTTTTGGCCTGTATCAAACCCGATGTTTTTTCCACCGGCAGATCGATCTGGGTAATGTCTCCGGTAATGACCGCTTTTGAGTTGAATCCGATGCGGGTCAGAAACATTTTCATCTGTTCCGGGGTCGTGTTTTGGGCCTCATCCAGGATAATAAAGGAATCATTTAAAGTGCGCCCCCGCATAAAGGCAATCGGCGCTACTTCAATGGCCCCTTTTTGCATCAAATTCGCGACTTTCTCAAATTGTATCATATCATGCAGGGCGTCATATAGGGGCCTCAAATATGGATCAACCTTCTCGGCAAGATCACCGGGCAAAAAACCCAATTCCTCTCCGGCTTCGACTGCCGGTCGCGTCAGGATAATGCGATCAACGACTCCCTTGGTAAGGGCCGATACTGCCATTGCCATCGCCAGATAGGTTTTTCCTGTGCCGGCCGGACCGATCCCAAAAACGATATCATAATTTCGCATGGCATCAATATATTCTTTCTGAGCCGGGCTTTTAGGGCTTATCGTTGTTTTTTTTGAGGTGATGAAAACAGTATCTAAAAATATTTTTTTCAGATCGGCGCGGTCATTTCCGCTGAGTACCCGTACGGCGTAATCAATGTCATTGGCGTGAATGGGATATCCTTCTTTTAATATGCTGTAAAGCTGCTCGAGGACATTTTGAGCCAGGCGCGCGGCAATAGACTCTCCTTGAATAAAAACCGTGCTGCCTCTGGCGTTCACAGCGGTATCTGTTGCCGCGGCGATACGTTGCAAATGGCGGTTGTGCTCGCCAAACAGCTGCCGGGCGAGTTCAATATCGGAAAAATCGACTGTCGTTTGTTTGTTATCTAAAAGTTCATTCATCTTTAATTTTATGGGCTCGGGACCGATATGCTGAGATCAGCCCAAACAGCGATGCGCCACTTTAAATACGGGCTTAGTCCTATCACAACGGTAATTGATTGCAAGCTAGTTTCAACTTCTTATTGTAGACCGAACCGCCGCAAAATACAAATCAGAGCTTTCTGTTAGGCGATAAAAATACCTTGACTCCAAATATCGGCTCTGTTAGTTGAACCGGCGGATGCGGATGTAAACTGCAGATGTTTCATTTAATAGGGGCAGATGTTGAAAAATCATGCACTTTGAAGCTTTTTTATGTTTTGCCTTTCATGTGATTAAATGAATCCTTTCGATGTGTTTATTATACTTGTACTCGGTTACAGCATTGTGCGGGGCCTTTTTAGAGGCCTGGTGAAAGAAGTATCCTCAATTATTGGTGTTTTGGGGGGATTTTATGCCGCCTATTCGTATTATCCGATGGTGGCCAAATTGCTCTCCGGTCTGATTACAGAGCAATCATATCTTAACATATTGAGTTTTTTAATTATTTTTTGTGGCATCCTCATCATTATCAGCATCCTCGGGGTTGTCATCAAATATTTATTGAATGTTGCCTTTTTAGGATGGATCGATCGCGTCTGTGGCGTTGGGTTTGGATTAATTAAGGGCGTTTTAATTGTAACGGTTTTATTTATCATTCTCACCACTTTTCTTTCCAAAGGCGCACCGCTAATCAAAAAATCTATTCTCGCCCCGCATGTCATTTGGATTTCTGAAAAAATGGTCGATCTTGTTTCCCAAGAAATGAAAAAAGATTTTTTTGGCAAACTCGACGAATTCAAAAAAGCGTGGAAAATTCCAAAATAAAATCAGCCAAGGATTCGATCAAAGCGCTGGTTGCCCTGATTGAATCCCTGCGCGGTGAGAATGGATGCCCCTGGGACCAAAAGCAAACCCCCAGAAGCATGCTCGTCTATCTGATAGAAGAGATCTATGAACTTGCCGATGCCATCGAGTCAAACCGTGCTGAAGCGGTCAGAGAAGAATTGGGGGATGTTTTATTTCATATTTTTTTCATAACGCAATTATTTCAGGAAAAGGACGACTTTTCGATTGACGACGTTGCCCGTGATATAATCGCTAAAATGATCAGGCGTCACCCCCACGTCTTTGGGGCGGCTAAAGTTCAGAACACAGAAGAGGTCAGACAAAATTGGCAGAAAATAAAACAGAATGAAAAGAAAGAGTTCACCAAAAAATCCATCATCGATTCCGTGCCCAGTAATTTACCGGCCCTGATGCGCGCTTACCAGATTGGCGCGCGCACAGCACAATACGGTTTTAACCGGGAGAATCGCGAAAACCTGCTAATCGAGCTGGAATCTAAGTTCGATCAGCTAAAGCGGGCCATTGATATCAACGATACCGATCGAACATTAAAAGATTTCGGAAGCTATCTATTTTCTTTGGTTAATTTGGCGCGGCTCTTAAAAATTCACCCTGAAACCGCCCTTTCCGGAGCGGTCAAAGCATTTGAAGAGCGCTTTAGGCAGATGGCAAAAGAGGATTCAAAAACCTAAAATGATTGCAATTATTGACTATGATGCCGGCAATCTGGCCAGTGTGCAGCGTGCGGTTTCGCATCTGGGTATTCAGTGTGTGATAACCAAAGAAGAGGCTGAGATTAAAGCTGCGGAACGCATCATTTTCCCAGGGGTCGGTGCCGCCGGTGCAGCGATGCAAAGCTTGCGGCGCAATGGTTTGGACCGCGCCATCAAAGAAGCGTTTGCCATTGGTAAACCTGTGCTGGGCATTTGCATCGGTTCGCAAATCATTCTGGCCCACAGCAAAGAGAATGACACCCCTTGTCTGGGAATTTTAGACGGAACCGTACGCAGTTTTTCCCCCGATCGTCGATCCGAGAAAGGCCAAAAACTAAAGATTCCTCATATGGGCTGGAACGGGCTGGATATAAAAAAATCCCACCCGCTGTTATCCGGTGTGGACGCTGATGATGAATTTTATTTTGTGCACAGCTATTACCCGGAGCCGCAGAATCCAGATTGCGTGATTGCCGTTACGGAATATGGGATTTCATTTGCATCAATTCTTGGGCTTAACAATTTATTTGCGACGCAGTTTCACCTCGAAAAAAGCGGCCGGCCGGGGCTGAAGATATTGGAAAACTTCTGCAAATGGAACCCCTAATGCGCTTCTGCAACGGTCATTTATAAATGCTGAGCGGTCATATTATTTTCTTCATTGCGCTATGATAGGGAAGGTGCCTGCGGCCTGATATTTGGGATTAGAACCACGGTGTTTCAAAACCCAAAGGCTTGGGTGCCGCTCATCCCAAACATCAGCCCGCCACCTACCTTGGGGGCAGTTTACCGGCATAGCGCATTTCCGAAAACAATATGGCCTTTTTTGACGTTGAGCTCTGAGGCAGATTCAGAAATACTCTGATTTAAATTTAAGGAATGTAACATGTTGAGCAAGCGAATCATACCCTGTCTGGATGTGCGTGAAGGCAAGACCACCAAAGGCATCAAGTTTAAGAACAATGTGGATATTGGCGATCCGGTCGATATGGCCAGGCTCTATTATGAAGCCGGAGCCGATGAAATTGTATTTTATGACATCACGGCCTCATACGAAAAACGCGATATTATGCTGGATGTTGTCCGGCAGGTGGCTGAGACGATATTTATTCCTTTTTCTGTGGGGGGTGGGATTCGAACCGTAGCAGACATGCGAAATGTCCTTTTGGCCGGTGCCGAAAAAGTGAGCGTCAACAGTGCGGCGGTAAAAAACCCGGATATTATTGCTCAGGGGGCCAAAGCATTCGGCAATCAATGCATTGTTCTCGGTATGGATGCAAAATTCGTGGGAAAAAGCAAAGCAACACCCTCGGGCTATGAGATTTATATCAACGGCGGCAGAACGCCCATGAAAATGGATGCCTTAAACTGGGCAATTGAGGCTCAAAAGCTCGGGGCAGGGGAGATTTGCCTGAATTCGATTGATGCCGACGGCACCAAAGCAGGATATGAACTGAATCTGACCACGCTGATTTCTGAAGAAGTTGATATCCCGGTAATTGCCTCCGGGGGCGCCGGGACCCCCGAGCATCTGCGGGATGTCCTGACCCTTGCTAAAGCCGATGCGGCCCTGATTGCTTCTATGGTTCACTACGGGACCTATACCATAACTGAAATTAAGTCATTTCTGGAAAAAAGCGGCGTAAAGATCCGCAAGACCTGGTAAAATATTACTCGCAGAGGCAGGGCAAAAAATACAGGTGCATAGTGCACACGGGGGGTAACCCCCGCAGCACCGCCAGGGTGTGATTTCAGGTCAGGTCTCTCGACCGGCCTGATTCGTTATGCTTCAACGAAATGGCCAAAACGGCTGCGTTAAGCCATTTCATTCGACAACACGTAACCGGGGGGCGTTTTACGAACGATTTCTCCGTTTTCGTTATATTCCACGACGATAATTTCGCCGTCTTCGAAAGTATTTTTTCGATGGGTCTGCTCTTCCTGTTCTAGATTCTGTTTGGATTTAGCACTGTCTTCCGTTTTTTCAACGGGCCTTTTTTTCCGGGTTTGATCACTCTTTTTGACAGCGAGATCCTGGTCATGTATCTCACTATCGTAATTTATACGCACCGTTTGTTGCATGGCGGCGTCGCCAATAGCATTCAGCATGGTGTCCTCCTTTTATTGTAATGAGTCCTCCTGACTCATATGCGTTTGCTACCAATCGTTATTTGGCAGCATCCTCCTCAACCGCGTCTTTTGCGAGCTGCTCGACCCTGTTGGTCAGAAAATTCGTATCTTTGACTGATAACGCGGTCGTTGTTTTCTGGTTTAGATCGTCCATAACATTAAATACAAACGGGGTTTCCTTTTTGTTATCGGATTCGATGGTGTTTTTCCCTTTACCCCCAGACAGCGATTGCTCATCGTTTTTGATTTGACCGTTGGCACCGTAGTCGGAAATTTTACTTAAAATATCCTTGGCGACTTTTTCGATGGTGGCTCGGCGTTTGCCCTCGGCCGACAGCTGAATTTGATCGGACAGTTGTTTTTTACTTTCCGCTTCCTGCTTTTGGGCTTTTCTGTCCTGACTGAGCTGTTTGCTGTAAGCGTTTAACACATTATGAATCTGATAACTGTATACAAACATAAAACACTTTCCCCCAGTCTTATTTATCGGCTTGCTATGTTTAAACTTTAGGGGAAAATAGCTATTGGCGGGCGGTAATTTTTATAAATATTTGTAACTATTAATAATATATAAAGCGATCGGTGTAAGCTGGATGGGCGTCCATCTGCAGAAAAAACAACGATTTGATTTATACCGCTTGTCATAATAATGTTCCGAAAAAAGGATGGCGGCATAAGTGTTGTAGCAAAAAAACGTCCCGCAATCGGAACGTTTTTTTGACAACCACTATAAGTTGAACCGGGAGGGGAAATTGTAAAACAAGCGGCCCAGGCGAACGGGATTGCTCCTTGACGCTTGCAATACGTTGCTTTAATCGTCAAAATCGCCGGCCGGTCCTTTATCACTGTCGATTTTGGCAGCGCGTTTTGCGATGAGATCGGGCGTCCACTTCTGGGGATCTTCAATGCGCTGGGCTTTCGGGCCGCTGGCGCAGGATCCGGCATCAAGAATGGCTTCGATGGCCAATGACGCTGTATTTTCGGCATTGAAGACATTGACGATCATATTGTAGGCAAAATCCTCAACACGCTTTATCATTCGTTCGCGCGTTGCCTGCGGCTGACCGAGCAACTTGTTTTCAAAAGGAAGGTTCAATTTTTTGAAATTGCCGCCTTTGTATCCCTGCGCCTCTGCATAAGCCTGCATTTCAGACCACATCGGTTCGGTTACGCCGGCGTCTTTGACTTTTTTGAAGTTACCGTCGTCATCCAGGATGGCATTGCCATAATCATTGACCTCCAGGCCCCATGAAATCATTTGCAGGGCAGTCGCCACGTTTGCCTTGGTGGTCCGTGTACGGGCAACAATTTCTCGCAGTCGGTCCGAACTGTTCCCGGATGTTCCGTGCTGTGCCCCGGAAATCCGATAATCGGTTAAGGCATCATGAATGCGGGCGGTTAAATCAACCTGTATTCCCTGGCCGCTGGCCTCGATGCCATGGGTGGTGCCGTTGTTTAATGCGATCCAATCGGGAAATATGTCATGAGCGTTTAACCCCTGGATCAGGAATAAGGCTTCATCTACGGTGGAAAGTCCCTCTTTTCCCTTTATTTCACCGACTTCGGTTTCAAGTCCCGCCCATTCGGGGACATACGCATTTAGCGTGATGCTGGCCATTAAATTTTTATCATCCGCCATATGGGATGCATCGATAGCAATCGAAGTGATGCCGGCCTCGAAGATGGTGGGGATCTCTATTTTGGCAGCTGCAATATCGCTGTCGTTTTTAATCCCATAGTGATCGGCATGAATGGCCACCGGGACGGTAATGCCCAATTCGTTGCAGGCAGCATCAACGATGCGGGCGATATTCCAGTAATTAACGGCACAATAGGCATTGGCGCCGCCTTCGGATTTTGCAATCTCGATGATCAGGGCGGCATTGGCTTTTTGAGCGGCGCGCAGGGCGCCGCGTATCACAAAGCTGTTTCTTCCATTGGCTGCCATGGCAATCGCTTTGCCCCTGGCCAGCATAGCCCTGTCGATAAATTTGCCGCTTACAATCAAGGCTCTGGAATTTGGAAAAAGCTGCACAATATTCGGTGGTCGACCTACCTTAAGCGCTTCATCAAACTTTTTCGACATAACTGCGTCTCTCCTGCTGCTGATGGTTTCTATTCGAAAAAATTCGTTTCTAACTCCTTTATCTTGGCAATGAAATCCTAATTGTCAAGCACTGCGGCGATCGGAAATTAAACCATATTGATGCTAATTAGAAGCTATCTCAAAAATAGTAGATCATGCCCCAGGGCGCGACAAAAAACGATTCAAAAACGGAGCATACACGTTAGTATTCGAGTATTTTGAATCGGTTTGATGCACACCTTAATCTTCATAAAGATAGATGTGTAATCCATTTATCCTGGATAACAAAGCCCTTGGGCGCCTGTCCGCCGCAGGCGGGTTAGATGCATTTTTGAGATAGCTTATAGTTATATCGGAATCAACTTTAAAATCTGGCTGGCTTTTTTGTGGGAGATCTTCATACGGAGAGTTTGGCGCTGTCTGGCAGCGCTAGGCATACAGGTCGATCCGTCTTCCCACCTGATAATCGTCGGCGTAATGCAAACATTGGGTGGTATCGTAACGATTACCGCAATAGCGCAAATGGATGGCATCGACCTCATGCGGTTGCTTGGACCGGTTGTGGTGCTCGATGGAATCCCAGACGGACCTCGTCATCACAGCCGTCTTTTCCGGGGTATAAGGCTGAACCGGATACTGACGCTGGTTGTAAGGTATCAGATTCGTATTAGTTGAAACATCCATCGGTCTTCTGCTATTTTGCTGATATAGCCTAATAAATTAGGCTTTAACCATATTGATAGATCTCGTAAATGGACTCTTCGTTCAGCCTGGCATCGATTTCATTTTGAATTTCGATTCTGTCGCGCGAAACGACCCATTCCCGCCAGTTGTCGATAGCCTGCCAGGTACTGATCACCAGATATTCGCCGGAATCATCGACGCTTTTTAAGGTTTCACCGGATATATATCCGGGTTGGTTGGTCGCTAAATTTCGTAAACGTCTGAAAAGAGGTAACAAATCATTGGTCCGATCGTCAGGAATTTTACGCCTGATAAATATTTTAACGGCCATTGAATGTTCCCTTTATTTTATGGATGGGCTGGTAGCAAAGAATAAGGATAAATGCTAGCGGCTGTCAAGAAAAAAATCACTTAAATGCCCAATAATATTTTTTATTCCGACCAATTTTAAGGAAGGGTGGAGATCGGCTTTATAGTGGTTGTCAAAAAAACGTTCCGTTACTCCAACGGTTTTTTCTACAACCACTTATACCCCAATTCCGTCATTCGGAACATTATTATGAAAAGCGGTATAAACTGTGTGGAAAACGATTTCCTGAGGTTGGCAATATTCAGGTGTTGCAGATCGGCGGACGGAATAGATGGAACCGCCGATTAATGGCGGTGATATAAGAGTGCTTAGGATTATTGGATAATGCGAATCCGGGCCGAATATGATTCGGCCGGCTATGCTCAGCCAGCAAACCAGGCCGGTTGTTAGTTTAGGCTCTTACTGGGTTTGTTCTTCTTTTTCTTTATTTTTTTTCATGATGCGCTCATTATAAGCATCGACCCCGGTTTCATATTCTTTTCCTTTTTTGACATAGGCTTCTGCGCGTTTGTTGAGGTCATCGACTTTCTTGTTGTACTCGATTATTTGCTCCCGGGTTTTAGCCTGTTTTTTTTCTTCGGCCAGCTGCTCCTTTTCTCCCTTCAGGGCCTCATATTCCTGGTCAATTTCCGTTTTTATCTGATCCAGCCGGTTTCTGGCATCTTCAAGGCTTTCTTGCTCATCTTCCAATAAATCCGGGAAATTTGCCTGCTGCTCGGAAGGCGCCGTTTCTTCCGTTTCGGCCTGATTTTCCAGCGCTTCCTTTTGCTCGGGGACTTCTTTGCTTTGCGATTCTATATAACTTTGAATCTTGCTGCGTTGCGCTTCGGGCACCTCGTTAATATCATCGGTGAACCTTACGTTACCGTTTTCGTCCACATACTTGTAAAATTCGGCCGAGGCATTTACCGAAAACAATAAAAAACCAATTAATATTAAATATTTGATGTAGTTCATAAATAAATTCTCCCTATCGATATGGAGCCTGCGAATATATGGTTCTATACTAAAAATTTATCACATGCGGCTCTTGATTGCAAATTATCAAATGAAGGATCGGTCGCTTGAATCCCCAGTCGCCCGGCCATCAGCTTTCGAATCACGGTATGGTCCGGTAAAAATTTTGTGTTTGCGGACCCTTCTATTTTTAATTTCGACCAAAAAAGCGTATACTTTAAAAAATCAGTTTACTTTTTTACCCCTTTAAGTGCATAACCTGTCCCAGAAAGGACTTGCCGTGCTCAATGAAAAGGAAAAATTGGATGCCTTGGCCAACCTGGGTATTGAACTCAGCCGGGTGCAGGACCTGGATATCGTGATGGAACATATTCTTACCGAGGCCCGGCGTTTCGTCAACGCGGATGCTGGCTCCATTTATATCCGTGAAAAAGATATGCTTCATTTCACCTATACCCAAAACAACACCCTGCAACAACGGCTATCTGAGGGAGAGAAACTCATCTATTCCACGTTTCGCATACCCATAAACAAGGAAAGCATTGCCGGCTATGTGGCGGCTGCGGGCAAACACCTAAATTTGACTGACGTTTATTCAATAGACCTCAGCTGCCCTTTTCATTTCAGCAAGGAATTCGATAAAAAAACACACTATAAAACCCAGTCGGTGCTGACGATCCCTCTGAAAAACCATCATGATGACGTTATCGGTATTCTACAAATAATTAACGCCGAGGATGCGAGTCAAAAGGTGATTGCTTTCTCGCAAGATGATGAGCGCATGATGCTTCATTTTGCCAGTATTGCGGCGGTTGCGCTGGAACGGGCTCAAATGACCCGGGCTATTTTATTGCGCATGATACAAATGGCAGAGATGCGGGATCCCAAAGAAACCGGTGCGCATGTCAATCGCGTCGGCGGTTATGCGGTTGAGCTTTACGAACGCTGGGCCAGGAGGCGGAATTTAAACCAAAGGGAGGTTGATCAGGGCCGGGATATCCTGAGAATGGCAGCCATGCTGCATGATGTTGGCAAAATTGCCATTTCGGATCTGATTCTCAAAAAGCCCGGTCGCCTTGACGAATCGGAATTTACGACGATGAAACAGCATACGGTTCTGGGTGCCCGGTTGTTCTCAGACCGCCAGTCGGATTTTGATGAAGCCGCCGCTCAGGTTGCCCTGAACCATCATGAACGCTGGGACGGAAACGGTTATCCCGGACATGTGGACGTCCAATCCGGCAAGGCCAAAAAGGGTTATGCGCAGTCGGGCGGTCGACCGATGGGTAAACAAGGCGAACAGATCCCGCTATACGGCAGAATTGTGGCCCTGGCCGATGTCTACGATGCGCTTTCATCTGCACGCGTTTACAAGGACGCCTGGGACGAATCCAAAGTCCTTGACACCATCGAAAGTGAATCCAAAAAACATTTTGATCCGGAACTCGTTGAAATTTTTTTTAGCAGCCTGGATTTTCTGCGCGCGATTCAGCGCAGGTATCGAGATGCAGACTAGTGTGATGATCCTAAGGCATTTACGAAACAAGGATTTATTTTATATTATTTCTTGGGGCCAGAAGACAGAGGTCAGAAGGCAGAAGACAGAGGTCAGAAGACAGATGACAGATGAAAAAAAATGAAAGATGAAGCACCCTAACAGTCTTCTGTTTTCTGTTCTCCCTCATCTGTTTTCTGAAAACGGATACCTGAAATCCCGACATCGATCATCTCGTTTGGAATTGTTTGATACCATTTCAACCATAAGGATCCAGTTAGGTTCTATGAAGACAAACCGTATCATTATTCTTTTGTTTTTTCTGTGGGCGATTGGCGCCTGTGTGCAAAAACCACCTGTCTCGACCGGTCCGGTGCCAGTGGGTGCTGAAGACGAGCTTTTTGTGGAGGGCGAGACCCTGTTTGAGGCTGAAGACTATCCTGCGTCATTGGAGGCTTATGAGGCCTATGTGAACCAGTATCCGGACAGGCCCCTAGCGCCTGCTGCTTTGATGAAAATCGGCAAGATCAATTCGACTTTGGGAAATTATGTTCAAGCGCGTCGCGCCTATCGGCGTGTGATTTCAGAATACCCCCAGAGTCCCTTTAAACCCGACGCCCAGGTAGAGGTTTTGTCAACGTTTTACCTGCAGGAAGATTATCGGGCGGTTATAGAGCAGGCGCCTGAGGTTTTGTGGAGTATCGAGTCGACAACCCATATTTTCAGTACCTATGCCCTGGTGGGTGACGCTTACCTGGCACTGGGTTCGCCCATGGAGGCCTTCCAATACTATGGCGAAGCCTCGCATGTTGCCACAGAGCTGGAGCAGGAAGCGATCGACCAGAAAATCAAGGCAGCAATTGCCCAGTTGGATTCAGAACAAATTACCCGACTGCTGGAAAGCGGGGATCGTAGTATACCCCGGGGGGACCTCATGTTTCAGCTGGGCTTGAATTACGCCATGGTCGACCAATATGATGATGCGCTCATAGCTTTGGATAATTTTTTGGATCAACATCCCGCGCATGAAAATGCGCCTGTGGCTGAAGATCTGATCCAACAGATCAAACAAAGCGCCCTGTTTAATCGATACACGCTTGGCTGTCTGCTGCCGCTCAGCGGGCCTTACCAGAAAATCGGTTTTCAGGCCTTAAAGGGCATTGAACTCGCGCTTGATCAGTTTAGCACTCAAACCAGCGGCCCTCAGATGAATATCCTCATTAAAGATTCCGGCGGGGACCCTGAACAGACACGTGAGGCCATGCAAGAATTGATTGATGAGCAAGTGGCTGCCATCGTCGGTCCGATTATCACTGCTGAGATTGCTGCCGTTGAAGCCCAGGCAAATAAGATTCCCATCATGACCTTAACCCAAAAGGACAATATCACGTCTATCGGGGATCATGTCTTTCGGAATTTTATTACACCGCAAATGCAGGTAAATAACATCGTTGATTACGCCACTTCTTCGCTGGGCTTGAATCGGTTTGCCATTCTTTACCCGGATGAAACGTATGGTATCACGTTTATGAATCTGTTTTGGGATGAGTTAATTGCGCACGGCGGAAAAATCGTCGGCGTCGAATCCTACGATCCGCAGCATACGGATTTCGCCGAACCCATTAAAAAGCTGGTGGGACTTTACTATGATATTCCTGAGGATTTGAAAGAAGCTGCACATTTGAGCGTTGTGGAGGCCGGTGGTCAAAGCGATCGGGAGCAAGCGTTGAATCGCGACAATACCGATGATCCACAAAGCGAGCGTGCTGCGGACAATGAAGAACCGAAAGCAATTGTTGATTTTGATGCCGTTTTTATACCGGATTTTCCTAAAACAGCAGGTCTCATCATTCCGCAGCTGGCGTTTTATGATGTCAAAGATGTCTATCTCCTCGGCACGAATCTATGGCATTCTGAGGCCTTGATTAAAATGGCACCCCAGTATGTTCAGGGCGCCATCATGCCGGACGGCTTTTTTGCAGGGAGTTCGGCACCTGTTGTTCAGGCTTTTGTCAGCATATTCGAAGAAACTTATCAGGAAAAGCCTGGCTTTATCGAAGCGGTGGTTTACGATTCGGCCATGATGCTTTTCAGCGTGCTCGCGCAACCCGATATTCGATTTAAAAGTGATTTGAAAAATAAACTCTTAAACATGGATGCGTTTATGGGCGTCACCGGCCCGACGCAATTTGATGAAAATGGAGAGGCCCAAAAGCAACTGCACCTTCTGCGGATTAAGGGCAGGGAGTTTGTTGAGTTAGTACGCTAATCGTTTTTGAGTGATCCCTGTCCGGTCGCCTCCAGTGCGCTGCGCCAGAGCGTCCCTTTAGGATTTATCTGTTTGCGTTTGCCGGCAACCGTCTGCATGGGCACATGGACAAAGAAGTTGTTCCAGTGCCCGATTAACAGATTTGTTTTACCGGCCATACCGGCATGCACGGCGTTGCGGCCCAGGAAATTGCAAAAAACACGATCGTTGGCATTGGCCGGCAAGCTTCTGATCATGTAGCTGGGGTCGATATATTTTATGGTGATGCCAGTGTTTTTGGCATCAAAATATGAAACAATGGCGTCTTTAAGATACAGGCCGATATCTTTGAGCTTAATATTGCCGGAGGCATCGCGTTCGGTTTTTTCGTCATTAAAAAATCTTTGACCGGCGCCTTCTGCCGCAACAATAACCGCGTGCCCTCTATCTGCCAGTCGCTTCTCTATCGCACCTAACAAACCATTGGGTCCATCCAGATCGAAATCGACTTCGGGGATGAGCACGAAATTCACATCCTGACGCGCCAGTGTGGCTGTTGCCGCAATAAATCCCGAGTGACGGCCCATCAGCTTCAATAGACCGATGCCGTTTGGGTAGCCTGCTGCTTCATTATGAGCGCTCATAATAGCACGGGTGGCGACGTCTACGGCCGTTTCAAAACCAAATGACCGGGATACCAGATAGATATCGTTATCGATGGTTTTGGGGACACCGACCACGCTGATCTTCAGGTTGCGTTGCCGGATGTTATCCGCGATCCGGGTTGCGGCCATCAGCGTCCCATCCCCTCCGATCATAAATAAAATACCGACATTCATGCGTTCCAGACAATCCACGATTTCGGCGATATCCTGCGGTCCCCTTGAAGAACCCAGGATCGAACCGCCCCTTTCATGAATATTGACGACCGCATCCGGTGATAGATCGATGATATCATGCCCGAATTGCGGAATAAACCCCTGAAGGCCATAACGGATGCCATAGATATTGCGGACCCCATAGCCCCAGTGAAGCTCCAAAACGATTGAGCGGATAATATCGTTTAGCCCCGGGCACAGGCCGCCGCACGTCACCAGAGCGCAGCGCAGTTTGCTGGGATCAAAAAAAATATTGCTTCGGGGACCTGCCCTTTGAAAACTGGACGGTGTCTGCCCGTTTTGGAACTGCTGCACCAGTCTTTGCGCGCTGACATCTATCAGCACACTTTCATCGTCTGAAACAAATGAGATGCTGTTGGTGTCACCCTTGGCACAGTTTTGAACCGGAGAAGGTATTTTGGCTTTGCCCAGTTTGGGTATGTCAGTCAGTATTGATGTTGAATCCATAATCACCTTTAACGCAAGGCATGGGTTATAGAAACCGGTGCTATTGTTGTTTATTGCCGGTTAGCGCTTTACAACTGATTTGATCTACAAAATGACCCGGTTGATGCCAAAATAATGGCGTTTATAAGAAAGTCAATGAGCACATACTTTCAGCCCCAAGCGTGATTTCGGGCTGCGATCAGGCGCTGTTAATCAAGTTTTGAGGCGCCGAAACGGTTGTAAGACTGGTGATCGGACAGACTTACCACCAATGGGTCACCTTTTTTTAAATTGTTATTGACAAGCAACCCTGACCTCATTATATTCCACCTTTTTTGTGGATTATCTAAACTGGCATAAATATTGCTCAAGTTTGATCGAATGTTTTTTAATTACAGTATAGCGCTGGAAGGGGGTGATTCCAATGGATTGCGCAACGATTAAAAAAGGCACAGAGTGCGCTTTTATGACTTCAAAAGGCTGCTCTTACAATGGTGGTATTTGTCACCAGGTCGTCGAACAATGCGACGGCTGCAACCGTGGCACCCAGCATTCCTCGGGTTGGTACTGCGGCGCCTGTCCGGATCCTTCCCTTAAGTGGAAAAACGGCAATTGCAATCTGGCCACCCACGTAACTGTCGAAACAAATAAAGCGAAAGCAAAAATTAACCCGCTAAAAGCATCCAAACGCAAGAGCAGATAAGCGAATTGGTTCGTTTCGATAAAAACCCCGTCCTCGTGCAGGGCGGGGTTTTTGTTTTATTGGTCTTCCTTGCCCGGCATCTTCCCGTTTATTTTAAGGTAATTGCTCACGCAAAGCCGCTAAGCTCGCAAAGCATTCCAATTCAAAAAATAAAAAAGAGCCCCTGGCGTCTTTGCGTCTTGGCGTGAGGCCCTCAGCTTAACTCAGGTGAAGATTTTTTCAAGGCTGACCAGCTGAATACAGATCGCCACCAGTTCCATGGCAGCCTGAATATCTTCCAGTGGTGGAAATGTTGGGGCGATGCGTATATTCCGGTCCAGTGGATCTTTTTTGTAGGGGTATGTCGAACCGGCTGGCGTCAGCTTTACACCGGCATCAGCGGCCATTTTTATGACCGCTGCCGCACAGCCCTCCGGGGCGTCAATGCTCACAAAATAGCCCCCTTGCGGCTTGCTCCAGCGGGCAATCTTTTTCCCTTCCAGTTCAGTCGCGAGAACTTTTTGGACGGCATCAAATTTGGGTTTTAAAATCGCAGCATGTTTTTGCATGTGGTCTAGAATTCCGGCCATATTCTTAAAGAACAGAACATGACGCAGCTGGTTGAGTTTGTCGGGGCCGATGGTCTGGAAGGCCATCTGGTTTTTAACCCATGCCAGATTCGTTTGACTTCCTGCCATAATTGCCAGACCGCTGCCGGCGAAAGAGATCTTTGACGTTGACGCAAACATAAATACCCGGTCCGGGTTGCCGGTCTGTTTACAAGTGGTCAGGATATTCTTTAGAGTGGCCGGCTTGTCTGCCAGGTGATGGACAGCGTAGGCGTTATCCCAAAAGATTCGGAAATCGGTTGCCTTGGTTTTCATATTTGCCAGGCGTTCGACTGTGTCATCGGAATAGATTACGCCGGTTGGATTGCTGTATTTGGGGACACACCAGATACCCTTGATCAGGTCATCTTCGGCAACGAGATTTTCAATGGGGTCCATCGCGGGGCCGCGGTCTGACATCTCAATCGGAATCATCTGGATGCCGAGATACTCGCAGATAGAAAAATGGCGGTCATATCCGGGGCTCGGGCACAGAAACTTGACCTTTGGCAGATGACCCCAGGGAGGCGCGCCGTTCATCATTCCTTTCACCATGGCCCGCAGAATCGTATCATGCATCAAATTGAGGCTTGAATTCCCACCAATCAGCAATTCATCCGGCTCAACCGCCATAAATTCGGAAAATAGCGCTTTGGCCGCCGGTATACCATCGAGTCCGCCATAGTTACGGCAATCCAGGCCATCTTCGGTCCGATAGGCTTTGCCCGTATCGCCTTCCAGCATCCCCAGCGCCAGGTCCAGCTGCTCGGAACACGGTTTTCCCCGGGTCATGTCCAGCGTCATTCGGCGGGATTTAATATCCTGATAGCGCTGCAACAATTCTTCTCTTATATTTTGACGTTCCTGATCGCTCAGTTTTTTAAAATCCGTCATTTCTCCAATTCCTTTTGCCTGATGTTATAAGGGCTGTCAAAAAAACGATCTGTTATTCAAACGTTTTTTTCTACAACCCCTTATGCTGCACTTCTGTATTCCGCAACATTATTTTGGAAAGCGGTATAACTATGATCATGTTTGCCCTATATCCAGCAGCCGCCTCTATAACATTGGACAGATGCCGCATCAACCCTGAAGATTGGAAAAACCATATAGTATATTTAAACAATCGTTAGCAGCAGGTAACGAGGACGCATGCGAGGTGGAGGCTTAACGAATAGCAAAGGGCTAAGCGCAAAGCGCATAGCGTTAAAATGGTAAATTTTGGCCTCTTGTTAAAACGCTATGCCCTATGCTCCATTTCCCGTAAATAACGCTTTATTGGGACAAGATTTTTCAAGTAGGTCGTTCTAATAGTTAACTCTTATTAGCGTCAGCCCCCGTGCCGGTGCTGTAGCACCGGCCTGTGAGCGATCCCCTGAATCTAAGATATCTTTAAAATCAGCTGGCGTAATTTTCCCGAAACCCACATCCACCAGGGTTCCGACAAGGTTGCGAACCATGTATCGCAAAAAACCATCGGCTTCGATTTGAAAGATCAATATGCCGCCTTCGTGCTCGATGAGTTCGGCTGAAAAGACCTCGCGGGTCGTATTTTGCCTGGGGCTGCCAGCGCCCTCAAATGTTTTAAAATCATGGCGGCCGATGATGTGTGCTATCGCGGCTCGCATTTTTTGCCGGTCTAATGCTTTGCGCAGGAACCATGAATACTGGCGCCCGACAGCAGCCGGAACGGCACGGTTTAAAATTTTATAATGATAGACTTTGCTGCGGGCATCATAACGGGCATGAAAGGCCATGCCGACCGACTTGCAATCTTTGATAATGATATCCTCTGGCAGCAAACTGTTGAGGCCCATGAAAAAGGCTTCGGGTTCCAGGCGGGTGTCGCATTTAAAATTCGCCACCTGGCCTACGGCATGCACGCCGGCATCGGTGCGCCCGGAACCGATTAGCGACACTTTGCAAGACGTCATTTTTTTCAGGGCTTTTTCAATTTCGTCCTGAATGCTGCAATCTTTTTTCTGACGCTGCCAGCCGTGATAGCGGCTGCCATCGTATTCAATCGTTATTTTAAAATTTTTGGTCATGACCGATAAGGCTGAGCAAGCGCGTGTCAGTTTTAGATGAGCAACGCCAGCGATAATGAAAAAAACGATAATATTGTAGAAAGTGCAATTGCCGCAGATGCCAGCCGGGTATCGCTGCTGAGCTGGGCAGACAAAATGTAAAGGGCCGTTGAAGTCGGCAGTGCAAAATAGATCATGCCGACTTTAAAGGATACGCCACTGGTGTCAAACGCCTTTAGGAAAAGATATCCGGCTAGCGGCAAAACGATCAATTTGAACACACCGGCAACCAGGGATAATTTCAAATGTTTTTTCATCCCGCTCAACGTCAATGCGCCGCCAATTGAAAGCAGTGCAAGTGGCAGGGTAACAAAAGAAGCCAGCCGAAAGGTATTGTCGATGAAGACCGGAAAGCCGCCGATCCATTTCCAGTATGCTATGCCGGCCAGGCAGGCGATGATCAATGGGTTGGTGAGCAGCGCCTTGGTGGTGAGCGACACCCGTTTTCGCAATGTCACTTTATCTTCGGAGAACCAGGATAAAGTACTGACGGCCAGGACATTGATTAGCGGGATGATTAAACCGATTAAGATGCTGAACTGCCGGGCACCATCTTCTCCCAGCGCACTGAGGACAACCGCCATGCCGATATAGGTATTGAAGCGATAACAGCTCTGGGAAAAAGAACCGGCCTGATAGGCGGAGACCCTGAAGATTTTAATATAGAGGCTGCTGAGGACATAAACACTGAACACCGCGCATATCGCGGCTTTGTATAGTCCGGGATCGCCGATGTGATCAGATGCGGCGGCACCAATCTTCCAAAAAAGCAATGTCGGGAAAAAAATAAAGTATATGAGTTTGTCGGCGGTCTTTAAAAACGCATCATGGGTAATGCCCATGCGATTGAGCAGATGGCCGAAAAGCAGCAGGGCAAATACCGGGAAAAGATTGTTGACAACCATCTGTCTTATAGCCTGTCACAGGGAAAATTACCGAGAGCCGATTCAAGTTCTTCATCCAGGGAATCTGAGAGCCGTTTCACCGTAAAGCGCTGGCTGCAGACCCGGCAGCGCAGATATACATAAGGTCAAGCCCTTTCAATGATGAGCTCAGTTCCGCAACGCGGGCAATCGGCCAAGTGTTTTGCGGTCATGCGTTAATCATCCTTGCCCCCAGCGTTATATGCTGGGGTGCGGTGGCGCACACGCTATCGGGGTTCTGTTCGTTTTCATGCCTGCAGCGTAGCGAAAAGAAATCGGACTGTCAAATGCCGGCCGGAAATATGAAGCGGCCGACAGATGGCCGGACATCGCTGTAGACAGCTACGGTATTTTTTTATATGATTACCTGAATTTTGCACGAGCCCTCCAGAGGCGGACAAGTCGGAGGCTTCCATAGGCAGGGAGGCGCACCTTAGTGTTAAAAAATCAGATGCGTCATCCAACGGAACGGGACATTTAAGGACGATGCTATAGTGAACTATGCCTCGGCCTTAACCCGCCCGCCTCGCCTGAGCGGCTCGCGATGGCGGGCAGGTAACGCAGCAGATGGAAGCTTCCGGCTCGCTTATCGGGTGAAAATTAATGAGATAAAATGACTTTCATCCATTTATACGGAACAAGTAATTTTTTGTAATGCTATAACTTGCTTTAGGTACTGCCTTTAGATGTAATCTCAACTTCACATTAATTTTCATGCAAGATTCAGGTATTAGCGATCCGAATTGATTCAAAACATCAATATTCATTACCAGCGGGGTGCGCATGTGTCAGGGATTTAAATTTGCAG
>Ga0265303_10000014_pt1 | contig 63323 bp, 67 predicted proteins | sample Helome_2_FD_192494 | JGI IMG/M metagenome (GOLD analysis project Ga0265303, IMG submission 192494) | Marine sediment microbial communities from subtidal zone of North Sea - Hel_20160317 (Illumina Assembly) | ecosystem: Environmental > Aquatic > Marine > Subtidal zone > Sediment ... | reverse complement strand
GATCCGGGCTATGCCTGCGGGCTATGCCCGTAAAAACCTTCTCACCTCCTCCCTGGACTCGTACCTCCTGCGATGTACATGGACGTACGAGTGTCACGAGAGGGCAGGATGCCCGGAGTGACCATCCCTGTAGTCGTGTGGCAAGTTTTCAAGTGCTTTTCTTTGCGCCTTTGCGTCCTGGCGCGAGATAATGTTTCCAAATGGAACTCCTCGCCTACCTGCTGACCGGAGCACTGGCCGGTCTGATGGCCGGCTTGCTGGGGATCGGTGGCGGGCTGGTGATCGTGCCGGCGCTGGCCTGGTTGTTTGCCACACAGGGCTTTGACGGGCAGACGCTGATGCATTTCGCCGTCGGCACCTCACTGGCGGCGATCGTGCCGACAGCGCTGTCGTCCCTGCTGGCCCATCACCGGCGCGGCAGTGTCGACTGGCCGGCGGTGCGCGGGCTGGCGCCGGGCATCGTAGTCGGCGGTCTGGCCGGGGCGGCGCTCGCGCGCGTGATCAGCAGCCCCGGGCTGGCCCTGTTCTTTGGCCTGTTCGAGATCGCGGTGGCGATCCAGCTGGCCTTCGGTGCCCGGCCGGCCAGTCACCGCGGCCTGCCGGGCCGGGCTGGCATGGGGCTGGCGGGTACGGTGATCGGACTGTTCTCCGCCCTGCTGGGGATCGGTGGCGGGACCCTGACCGTACCCTTCCTGATGTGGAACGGTGTCGACATCCGCCGGGCGGTCGGGACCTCGGCCAGCTGCGGCTTGCCGGTAGCGCTGGCCGGCGCCGCGGGTTTTGCTGCCGCCGGTCTGGACAGTGCTTTTCAGCCCGGCCTGAACACCGGGTTTGTGGTGTGGCCGGCCATGGCGGCGATCACGGTCACCAGCGTGCTGCTGGCCCCGGCCGGTGCGCGGCTCGCTCATTACACGCCGCGCACTATTCTGCAGCGCGTATTCGCCCTGTTACTGCTGGTGGTCGGGGTCAAAATGCTGTGGTCCGCTCTGACTTGATCGGGGCCCTTAATGACCCTCGATTATTGGGGTATTAACCGTAATATTATAGTAAGCACTAATTAATTATGATACTATATAAATAATATAAACAGTCACTTACAGCCCGCAACCTGTAACACCTGGCGAATAAGTTGGATTTATTCCCGGCAAGATATTACTGGTTTGAAATTAACGTTCAGAGGGGTAAAGTATGCAACCCCTGCCGAAAGTGGGGAGTGTACCGGTCCGCTGTTGCGCGCGACCCCAACGATTATTTATCCGGGGCAGAACATTCAGGATTCTGCCTGTAAGAACAGACTCTAGAGACCACTGCCACATTGTCGGGCAGGGGATTGTTAAACTGCAGTAATCATTAAAAATTGATGGAGAAACAACATGCCAACATTTGTACGTACTGATAAGTGCGACGGCTGCAAGGGCCAGGACAAAACCGCCTGCATGTACATTTGCCCGCACGACCTCATGAAGCTGGACAAGGACGGTTCCGAGACCGGTCATGCCATGAAGGCATTCAACCAGGAGCCGGAGCAGTGCTGGGAATGCTATTCCTGCGTGAAGATCTGCCCGCAGCAGGCCATCGAGGCCCGTCACTATGCCGACATCGTGCCGCTGGGCGGTTCCGTGCAGCCGCTGCGTGGTACCGACTCCATTATGTGGACCATCAAGTTCCGCAACGGCACCCTGAAGCGCTTCAAGTTCCCGATCCGCACCACGCCGGAAGGTTCCATTGACCCGTATGCCGGCAAGCCGGAAGCGGATATGTCCAAGATCGAGGAGCCGGGTTTCTTCGTGCAGTGCAACGGCTATCGTGAAGGCGACCGCAGCGAGCTGCTTAACGCCTGATTCGGCACGATTTAAACATTAAAGAACGAGGGATTTATCATGGCAGGTGAATTTGGAAACCCGGAAGTCGTCGAAGAAGAAGTTGATATTCTTCTCATCGGCGGTGGTATGGCATGTTGTGGTGCCGCCTTTGAAGTAATGCGTTGGGCAGAAGGCACAGATCTTAAAATCAGGCTGGTGGACAAGGCCGCCATGGACCGTTCCGGTGCCGTGGCCATGGGTCTGTCTGCTATTAACACCTACATCGGCACCGAGCAGGACCCGGCCGATTACACCCGCATGGTCTCCAATGACCTGATGGGTATTACCCGTGATGACCTGGCTTATGACGTTGGCCGTCACGTGGACGAGTCCGTGCACCTGTTCGAGGAATGGGGTCTGCCGATCTGGAAGACCGACGAGAACGGTGAGCGTTACGACGGTTCCAAGGGCATGACGCCCCTGAAGGACGGCGGCAAGCCGGTCCGTTCAGGCAAGTGGCAGATCATGATCAACGGTGAGTCCTACAAGTGGATCGTTGCCGAGGCGGCCAAGAAGGCGCTGGGTACCGACAACATCCAGGAACGTATCTTCATCGTCAAGCTGGTTAACGACAAGAACGAGCCCAACCGTGTTGCCGGCGCTGTCGGTTTCTCGGTTCGTGAAGACAAGGTATTCGTTTACAAGGCCAAGGCCATCCTGCTGGCGGCCGGTGGTTGTGTGAACATCTTCCGTCCGCGCTCTGTGGGTGAAGGCACGGGTCGTGCCTGGTACCCGGTCTGGAATGCCGGCTCCACCTATTCCATGGCGGCTGAAGCCGGTGCAGAAATGACACTGATGGAAAACCGCTTCGTCCCGACCCGCTTCAAGGACGGTTACGGTCCGGTGGGTGCATGGTTCCTGCTGTTCAAGTCCCAGGCTACCAATGCCATTGGCGAGACCTACATGACCCGTAACAAGGAGATGCTGGACGACTATCCTCCTTATGGCCAGGCTGCTGTTCCTGCTTCCTGCCTGCGTAACCACCTCATGCTGAAAGAGATGAAGGAAGGCCGTGGTCCGATCTGGATGGACACCGTGACCGCCCTTGCCAATCTGCGTGAAACCCTGACACCGCGCGAAGTGAAGCACCTCGAGGCGGAAGCCTGGGAAGACTTCCTTGATATGTGCATTGGTCAGTGCGGTATCTGGGTGGGTGAGAACATCGAGCCGGACAAGAAGAACTCCGAGCTGATGCCGACCGAACCCTACCTGCTGGGTTCACACTCCGGTTGCTGCGGCATCTGGGTGTCCGGTCCGACCGACGTAGGTGCTCCGACCGATGAAGCCTTCAGTGAAGGTATTCCCGAGCACCTGCCGAAGGGCTGGAACTGGGGCTACCGCGGCATGACGACTGTTACCGGTCTGTGGACTGCCGGCGACGGCGTGGGCGCATCCGGTCACAAGTTCTCTTCCGGTTCGCATGCGGAAGGTCGTCTTGCTGCCAAGGCAATGGTCAAATTCTGCCTGGACAACAAGGACTACAAGCCTGAGCTGGATACTTCCGTGGAAGACCTGGTGGCCGAGATCTACAAGCCGGTCCGCAACTTCATGGAGCACAAGGACTACAGTACGGCGATCGATATCAACCCGAACTACATCACGCCCAAGATGCTGCAGTTCCGCCTGCAGAAAATCATGGACGAGTACGTGGCCGGTGTTGCGACCTACTACACCACCAACGAGCACATGCTTAAAGTGGCCGGTGAGAAGATCGACATGCTGAAGGAAGATGCCGAGAAGATGCGCGCCAAGGACCTGCATGAACTGCTGCGTGCCTGGGAGAACTACCACCGCATCATCACAGCCGAAGCTCACATGAAGCACATCGAGTTCCGTCAGGAGTCCCGTTACCCGGGTTTCTACTACCGCATGGACAAGAACTTTGTCGATGAGGAAAACTGGAAGTGTTTCGTGAACTCCGTGTACGACAAGGAGACCCAGAAGTGGACCTGCTTCAAGCGCGCTCATGTTGATCTGGTCGACAAGTCCAAGCTGTTCAAGTAATAGTTACCGGGGACAGAATTCAACTCTGTCCCCATAACTTCCAAGTCCGGGTGCCTCGCGGTGCCCGGACTTTTTTAATTTTCAGGTGTGATTATTCACTGCAAGGATGTAAAGGACGCAAAGAAAACTTTTTAGCTGTAAATATTCCTGGATATCCCCTCTCCCTCCGGGAGAGGGCAAGGGAGAGGGGATAATACGGGAAATGATTTGATCCCCTCTCCCCAACCCTCCCCCTGCGGGGGAGGGGGTATATTCCGGGATTTTAAATTTCTTAACGTTCTTTGCGCCCTTGCGGTTAGCCAAAATAGTTAGAGGTGTGCGCGATGTCTGACGACAAGATACTCATCGAAGAATCCCCGATAGCGGACAGCCCGGTGGTGCCCAACCAGTTGTCCGGGGATGCGGTCATCCAGTTTCGCTGTCACAAGGACATCGACTGTTTCAATGCCTGCTGCATGAACATCGATATCATGCTGACGCCGTATGACATCATTCGCCTGAAAAAGCGCCTTGGCATTACATCAACCGAGTTTCTCAGGCAGTACACCGAGCCTTTTGAGTTCGGCAAGAACAGTGTCGCTGGCGTCAAATACAAGCCGAAGGAAGGGACCACCGCATGCCAGTTTGTTACCGATGAGGGCTGTAGTGTGTACGAGGACCGACCCACTGCTTGCAGGTATTACCCTGTAGGCTTGCTGTCAACGCGTCGCCAGGACGAGAACTTTGACCGCGCCTCCTACGCACTGGTGACAGAAGATCATTGCCACGGTCATTTTGAGGACCGCAAGCTTACAATCGATGAATATCGCGAGGAACAGGGGCTGGAGGAATACGATGAACTTGGCCGACCCTGGCGACAATTGATTCTCAAGGTAAAGTCTGCGGGTCCGGCGATTGGTAATATGTCAAAGACCAGCCTCAGGTTTTTCTTCATGGCCTGTTATGACATGGACCGTTTTCGCGAATTCGTCAAAAGCGAGGGATTCGGTTCGACCTACGATGTTGACCAGGAGACCATGGACAAAATTCTGGACGACGACCTGGCGCTGCTCGAGTTCGGCGACCGCATGATCCGGCAGATTATGTATGGCGAGGAAAGCATTCCGCTGAAGACTGATGCCCTGGAGAAACACCTTGACCGCCGCGGTGACCGCAAGTCAACGGAGCATGATGATATGGCACGCCCCAGTATGGCTGCTTATGACATGCCGCTGGACGGGGAAGAGGAAAGCGGTAAAAGTTGATCAGTGCGCGCGCGCGCCGGCCTGGATCGAGATCAGGTCGTCGAAGCGCTTGATTAAATTGAGTAAATTGTTGCTTGGGGGATCATTATTGCACAGGTAATCCTGTGCATAGGCGAAGATGCCGCTTTTTGCCGGCAATGGCCGGCGATTTTCCAGGATCTGTTTCATGCGCGGCAGGAATATCCACTGCAACCATTGCTCGAAGCGCAGGGTGTCGAGGCAGAACGGCTGTTGGCTTCCCAGGGCGGCCGCGGGCGGCCGGTCCGGGTCCCAGCGGCCGCTGCTGCGCAGGTTGGCCTCGACCTCCAGCAGGACGTCGGCGATTCGATTCGGTATATCGTGCATGGCGGGATTATACCGGTCGGCGAATCAACACGAAAAGCCCGGAACTCATGGATTTATGGGCGCATTGGTTTATAATCGCGCGTCACTGACGGGATGCCTGCCCACGCGTAGTCCGCGTCATCATACGGGCAGTATTTGCGAGCAACAGTATTTAACCGCGCCGGGTTTGTGGTCGGGCGCTTTTCGACTTTGTGAAGTAACAATCGGGTAGCAGGAACATGACAGATTTAGCCGCATACAGAAACATCGGTATCTTCGCGCACGTCGATGCAGGCAAGACCACGACCACGGAGCGCATCCTGAAACTCACCGGCAAGATCCACAAGACCGGCGAGGTGCATGATGGCGAGGCCACGACCGACTTCATGGAGCAGGAGCAGGAGCGCGGCATCACCATCCAGTCCGCTGCCACCAGTTGCGAGTGGAATAACCATCGCCTGAATATTATCGATACCCCCGGACACGTCGACTTCACCATCGAGGTATACCGCTCGCTGAAGGTGCTGGATGGCGGTATCGGGGTATTCTGTGGCTCCGGCGGTGTGGAGCCGCAGTCGGAAACCAACTGGCGTTACGCCAACGAGTCGGAAGTCGCGCGCGTAATCTTCGTCAACAAGCTCGATCGCATGGGTGCGGATTTCTACCGCGTCGTGAAGCAGGTCGAGGATGTGCTGGATGCCAAGCCGCTGGTGATGGTCCTGCCGATCGGCATCGAGGACGATTTCAGGGGTGTGGTTGATCTGCTGACCCGCAAGGCCTGGATCTGGGACGAATCCGGTGACCCGTCTGCCTACACACAGGAAGAGCCGCCGGCAGATATGGCCGATGCGGTCGAGGAGTGGCGCGAGAAGCTGATCGAGACGGCGGTCGAGCAGGATGATGACCTGCTGGAGCAGTACCTCGAGGGTAACGAACCGTCGGTCGAGGATCTCAAGCGCTGTATTCGCAAGGGCACCATCGCGCTCGATTTCTTCCCGACCTATTGCGGGTCTGCCTTCAAGAACAAGGGCATCCAGCCGGTGCTGAATGCGGCCGTGGATTTCCTGCCCGATCCGACCGAGGTCAAGCCACAGCCGGAAGTGGACCTGGAAGGCAACGAGTCCGGCGAGGTGGCCATCGTCGACCCGGACCGGCCGTTGCGTGCGCTGGCGTTCAAGATCATGGATGACCGCTTCGGTGCGCTGACCTTTATCCGTATTTACTCCGGCAAGCTGGAGAAGGGCACGACCGTGCTCAATACCTTTACCGGCAAGACCGAGCGTATCGGCCGTATCGTCGAAATGCATGCCGACTCGCGCGAGGAACTGAACAGCGCACAGGCCGGCGATATCGTCGCCGTGATCGGCATGAAGAACGTGCAGACCGGCCACACGCTGTGTGATCCCAAGCAGCCGGCTACGCTGGAGCCGATGGTGTTCCCGGACCCGGTGATATCCATTGCCGTTGCACCCAAGGACAAGGGCGCCGCGGAGAAACTCGGTATTGCGCTCGGCAAGATGATCAAGGAAGACCCGTCGTTCCGCATGGAGACGGACGTGGACAGTGGCGAGACCATCCTGAAAGGCATGGGCGAGCTGCATCTCGATATCAAGATCGATATCCTCCGGCGTACCCATGGCATCGATGTCGAGGTCGGCAAGCCACAGGTGGCCTACCGCGAAACGATAACACAGCGTATCGAAGACACCTACACTCACAAAAAGCAGACCGGTGGTTCCGGCCAGTTTGCCAAGATCGAATACACTATCGAGCCGGGTGAACCGGGTAGCGGTTATGAGTACGAATCCAAAGTGACCGGTGGTTCCGTGCCGCGTGAATTCTGGCCGGCCGTCGACAAGGGTTTCAAGAAGAGCATGGAAAAGGGCGTACTGGCCGGTTTCCCGTGTCTCGACTTCAAGGTTACCCTGGTTGATGGCAGCTATCATCCGGTCGATTCCTCGGCCGTGGCCTACGAGCTGGCGGCGGCAGCGGCCTATCGCCAGACCATGCCCAAGGCCGGGCCGCAGCTGATGGAACCCATCATGCGCGTCGACGTGTATACACCCGAGGATCATGTGGGTGATGTGATCGGCGATCTCAACCGGCGTCGCGGCATGATCAAGTCCCAGGAGGCCGGGCACACCAATGTGCACATCAAGGCGGAATGCCCGCTGAGCGAGATGTTCGGCTACATCGGTGACCTGCGTACCATGACCTCGGGTCGCGGCCAGTTCTCCATGGAGTTCCTGCACTATATGCCCTGTCCGAGAAACGTGGCGGACGTGGTCATCAAGGAAACGCTGGAGCGCGAGGCGGGTTAATGCCGGCTTGCCGTATTGCTGGCTGAATAAAAAGGGGCGGTGTTACCGCCCCTTTTTTTATATGTTCATTATTTGTTTTCGTGCGGCTATGCGTTCAGCTGTTCTTCGTGCGGGAGTGCCTGCGATACCGGTACGGCGCGTGCAGCGGCTGCTTCGATTGCTGCAACAATACCGTCTGCGTCCAGCCCGCATTCGGCCAGCTGTTGTGCATGGTCGCCGTGTCCGATGAAGGCATCGGGTATGCCCAGGTTGATGACCCGGTTTTGCGCATTGTGTGCAAACAGTGCCTCGTTCACTGCGGAGCCCGCCCCGCCCTGCAGAACGTTTTCCTCCACTGTGACCAGTATGTCATGTCCGGCGGCCATCGCCATCACCGTGTCGACGTCAAGCGGCTTGATGAAACGCATGTTAACGACCGTCGCATCGACGGCCTTGCCCGCGGCGAACGCCGCGGCATGACAGCTGCCGAACGCGAGAATGGCGACCCGGCTGCCCTCGCGACTGATGCCTGCCCGACCGACCGGGAGTGCGTCCAGGCGGTCGTCCGGCACAACACCCGGTCCAGTGCCGCGCGGGTAGCGGACGGCGGCCGGTCCTGCATGATGGTATGCCGTCGTCAGCATCTGCCGGCATTCCTGCTCATCGGCCGGCGCCATGAGAAGCATATTGGGTACACAGCGCAGGAATGACAGGTCAAACACGCCGGCGTGGGTAGCGCCGTCGGCACCGACCAGTCCGGCACGGTCGATGGCAAATGTCACGTCCAGGTTCTGCAATGCAACATCGTGGATCAGCTGGTCATAGGCTCGCTGCAGGAAGGTCGAGTAGATCGCCACGACCGGTTTCAGTCCCTCGCAGGCCATGCCGGCCGCGAACGTCAATGCATGCTGTTCGGCAATGCCGACATCGAAGAAACGGTCTGCGAACCGCCCGGCGAATGCCACCATGCCCGAGCCTTCACACATGGCCGGCGTAATGCCGGTGAGGCGCTCGTCTGCCTGTGCCATGTCGCATAACCAGTCACCGAAAACCTGTGTATAGGTCTTGCTGGAAGCGGTGGATTTGCGCAGTTCGCCGGTAGTCCGGTCAAAGGGCGTCACGCCATGATAGACACAGGGGTCCTGTTCGGCCGGGTCATAACCCATCCCCTTGCGCGTTACGACATGCAGGAAATTGCGCCCGGGAAGCTTGTACATATTGCGCAGTGTACCGAGCAGCGCCGGCAAGTCATGTCCGTCGACCGGACCGATGTAGTTGAAGCCGAGTTCCTCGAACAGGGTACCGGGCATGATCATGCCTTTCGTATGCTCCTCCCAGCGCCGCAGGAAATCCCGTGCACCCGGCAAGCGGTTCAGGACATGCTTGCTGCCCTGTCGAATACCGGTGTACATGCTTCCCGACAGCAGCCTGGACAGGTGGTTGTGCAGTGCGCCGCGGTTGGGCGAGATCGACATCTCGTTGTCATTCAGCACCACCAGCAGGTCGCAGTCCTCGTCGCCGGCGTTGTTCAGTGCCTCGAACGCCATACCGGCGGTCATGGCGCCATCACCGATGATGGCAACGGTCTTGCGGTCACTGCCGGTCTGCTTGGCGGCAACCGCCATTCCCAGCGCTGCACTGATCGAGGTGCTGGAGTGGCCGGCGCCAAAGGCGTCATATTCACTTTCATCACGACTGAGAAAGCCGCTCAGTCCGCCGCGCTGGCGCAGGCTGTGCATGGACTCGCGCCGCCCGGTGAGGATCTTGTGCGGGTAGGCCTGGTGACCGATGTCCCAGACCAGCCGGTCACTCGGGGTATTGAAGATTGCATGCAGGGCGATGGTCAGTTCCACCGTACCCAGCCCGGCGGCCAGGTGCCCGCCGGTCGCTGCGACGGACTCGAGCAGGAACTCACGTACCTCGTCGGCCAGCTGCAGGAGCTGCGTTTCATCGAGGAGACGCAAATCAGCCGGTGAGTGGATCTGCTTGAGGATGCGGAGTCTGTGTGGCATGGGTAAGACCTGACCAAAAATTCTATCAGAGATGGGGGGCGCTGCGGTGATCCCGGGCGGTTTTATCCGTGCGGGTCCCGGGCGGTATGCGCTGCATGCTGCCGCACGCCCGGCATCCCTGTTAAATAACCATAATAAACAATGTGTTATAAATAATCGGGGGTTCGATCGGCTATTGCTGCCAGCTTCGACAGCCCTCTGGTTCAGGAAGTGATGGACGGTGCCGATTTTTACGTTGATAAACCGACAGGGAGTCTGTGCATATGGAAATGCAAACCTTCGCCTACAGCGACGAAACGGGATGGAGCCTGAAAACCTTCCCTGCTGTCGATTCCGGGCAAACACTGGTCCTGATATTCGGGGCATCGGGTTTCCTCGAGAACCCGGGTCCCGTGCAGGAACTTGCACAGGCCTACCCGTCGTCGGTTATTGCCGGTTGCTCGACATCGGGAGAGATTTTCGGCACGGAAATAAGTGATGACAGCCTTGCGGTCGCGGTGGTTTCATTCGGCGAAAGCCGTCTGGAGGTGGCGACCGCGATTGTGAATGACAGTTCGGAATCACGTGCCGCCGGCCAGCAACTGTCAGAACGGTTGATGGCCGATGATCTGCGCGGCGTACTGGTGCTGTCAGATGGCCTGTCGGTAAACGGCAGTGAACTGGTGCAGGGCATTAACAGTATTCTGCCTGAGGACGTTGTCGTGACCGGTGGACTGGCCGGTGATGGCGACCGGTTCGAGCGTACCTGGGTCATTCAGGACGGTCGACCGGTTGGTGGTGTTATATCCGCAGTCGGCTTTTATGGCGATGCCGTTCGTATCGGCCACGGTTCTATGGGTGGCTGGGACATCTTCGGCCCCGAGCGACGTGTTACGTATGCCGAAGGAAATGTGCTGTATGAGCTGGACGGGCAGCCCGCCCTGAAACTCTACAAGCGCTATCTCGGCGACCTGGCTGACGGTCTGCCTGCAACCGCACTGCGATTTCCGCTCGCGTTACGTGATGGTCCGGATGACGACAAAAGCGTGGTTCGGACCGTTCTATCCGTTAACGAGGAAGACCAGTCGATGACCTTTGCTGGCGACGTCCCCGAGGGCGCGCATGCACAGTTAATGCGCGCCAACTTCGATCGTCTGGTCGATGGCGCGGCAGGGGCCGCCATGATGACAAGGGAAAACTGTCCGGACCAGATCGGTCCGGTGCTTGCTATCGCAATCAGCTGCGTCGGACGCCGCCTGGTCCTTGGCGAGGCAACCGAGGAGGAAATCGAATCGACTGTCGACGTATTGCCGGAAGGTACCCAGCAGGTTGGATTTTACTCCTACGGAGAAATTTCTCCATATACATCGGGGCATTGCGATCTACATAACCAGACAATGACGCTGACTACAATAAGCGAAGTCGCGTGAACAGCACTGTTATATGCACAACTATATGCACAATCTGCTCAAGCGCCAGCTGAAGAGGCTGGGGCTCGGTGAAAACCTGTTACCGGATGCCGGTGGCTGGCAGAAGCTCCTTGCGCGAATTTCGAATACCTACCAGCAGGCAGACAGGGACAGATACCTGCTGGAGCATTCAATGGATGTTTCTTCCGATGAAATGCAGAAGCTCTATGATGAACTGCGCGATGCAACCGAGGCGTTGTTGTACGCAGAGAAGGAGCGTTCGTACATAACCCTGCAGTCAATTGATGATGCGGTAATATCAACCGACGAGTCGGGCAAGATCCAGTTCATGAATACATCGGCTGAGAAGTTGACGGGCTGGCAATTCGAAGACTGTGTGGGCAAGCCGATAGCGCGGGTGTTCCGTCTGATTTCCGAATACACACGCAGTAAATACAGTGATCCATTCATCGTGTCCCAGCGTGAATGTCGGGTGGCTCATATTCCTGATAATTCCATGCTGGTCAGGCAAGACCTGGGTGAGATACCGGTCACTGGATCATTTGCGCCGATCATGAACAAGAATAACAGCCGGATTGGTTCGGTACTGGTGTTCAGTGATATTACCGCGGAGAAGGAACTGAGGGAAAAGCTCGAGCACCAGGCGCACCATGACATGCTCACAGGCCTGTCCAACCGCTACCATTTCGAGGAAATCCTCGGGGGCCATGTCAGGGATGCACAAGGCGGCAATTGCACCCATGCAATGCTCTATATGGATCTCGACCAGTTCAAGGTAGTCAATGACACATGCGGTCACGTGGCGGGCGACGAGCTGTTAAAAAAGATCAGTAATGTCATCTGTGAAAAAATCAGGGCCACGGATACCCTGGCGCGGCTCGGCGGTGACGAGTTCGGGCTGCTGGCCAGGGAGTGTTCAGCCGAAGGCGCCAGCCGTGTAGCGGAGGAGATTCTCCATGCTGTGCGGCAATACCGCTTCAACTGGGATGGCAAGATTTTCGAGGTAGGCGTCAGCATCGGTATAGTGGAAATCACCCGCGAATCAGCCGATGCAGGTGCTGTAATGAGCGAGGCCGATATCGCGTGTTATATAGCGAAGGAGAACGGTCGTAACGGTATTCATGCCTTCGAAAGGCGTGATGCAACGCTGGCAAGCCGCAAGGGCGAGATGAAATGGGCGACGCGCATCACATGGGCGCTGGACGAGGACCGCTTTGCCCTGTTTCGCCAGGCGATAGTGCCGGTGCAGCACAGCAGTGACACACGACATCACTACGAGGTGCTGGTCCGCATGCAGGATCCCGGCGGCAAGCTCGTGGCGCCGGGATTGTTCATACCGTCAGCCGAACGCTTCAAGTTGATGCCGGCGCTCGACCGCTGGGTCATAAGCCATACCCTGGAGCAGCTGGCCCACGACAATCAGCTCAGGGATTCGACCGGCATGTGTGCCATTAACCTGTCCGGTATTACGCTGAGTGACGAAGGCCTGTTTGATTTTATTCTGGATCAGATCACCCGCTGGCGGATCGATCCGCAGATACTGTGTTTCGAAATAACCGAAACAGCCGTAATTTCCGACCTGACAAACACGCGCAGACTGATGGACAGCTTGCAGTACCATGGCTGCCGCTTTGCGCTGGATGATTTTGGCAGTGGACTTTCATCATTTTCATATCTCAAAGAGCTGCCGGTTGATTACCTGAAGATTGACGGAAACTTCGTCAGGAGGGTCTGTGAAGACCCGGTCGACCTCGCGATGGTTTCCTCCATCAATCATGTTGGCCACGTCATGGGCATCAAAACCATTGCGGAATTTGTCGAGGATATGGAAATTTTCAACAAGCTTGCCGTGATCGGCGTCGATTACGCGCAGGGATATGGCATCGAGGTGCCTTTGCCGCTTGACAGTCCGTTTGACAGTGATGTCGCTGACCTGCGCAAGTCGAATGGCTGACCGGTATCCTGGTGCGATAACGCCTTTCTTGCAAGTGCCCGCGGTAACGGTTCCGTGATACCCGATACTGCTACCTGTCAAGATTCGCGGCAACACGTTTCCGCAACACCGGCAGTACCTCCGTCTCGAACCAGGGATGATTCCTGAACCAGCGGATGTTGCGCGGTGACGGGTGCGGCAGGGGGAAAAAATCGGGCAGGAATGCGCGGTAGTCCTGAACGGTATCGGCAAGCGAGCGGCGCTTCGTTCCCAGGTAGTAGTCCTGCGCATACTTGCCGATGAGCAGGCGCAGCTGCAGCCCGGGAAGCTGTTGCAGCAGGCGTTCGTGCCAGAGCGGCGCACATTCCCCGCGCGGTGGCAGGTCGCCTGATTTGCCCTTGCCGGGGTAGCAGAACCCCATAGGGATAATCGCGATATCACGTTCGTCGTAGAACTGTTCACGTTCCAGTCCCATCCAGTCACGCAGGCGATCACCGCTGGGATCATTCCAGGGTATTCCGCTGGCATGCACGCGGGTGCCCGGGGCCTGCCCGACGATCAGAATGCGTGCGCTGCGCGCTGCACGCAGTACCGGATTCGGGCCAAGTGGCAGCTCGTCTGCGCACTCGCGGCAGGCGCGCACGTCGCGTAACAGCGCATTCAGCATACGTGAGCTCATGGGGATTTCAGCATCTGTCCCAGTTCGAGTGGAGCACGCCGCTCGTCCTGTTCGTGCCAGCGTCTGAATACATCCATGCCGGCATCGAGATAACGTCGTTGTTCCGGGTTGTCACGGAAGCCCTGCAGGCGCTCCGTTATGCTGCCGGTTTCCGCCACCGGCATGTTGAAGTACCTGTCGATGAACACGACGAATAGTCCCAGTGTCTGCACCTCGTCCAGATCGTGTTGCCGGCACAGGTATTCGATGGCACCGTAGTGAAAAGCCATCACCTTGTGCTGCTTGGCCGGGTAACGCCCCAGGTCCTCGCGGTCGATGCCCATGATGGTCGCCGTGGTGAAGCGGTCGATGATCCTGCCGATTTCCTCGCTGACCGCCGGTTGACGGGCCCTGCGCGCAAACAGTCTCTGCAGAAATTTCATGGCTAGAGCCAGCGTCGCACCCGTGCCTTGTAATCAAGATAGTCGTGGCCGAACAGTTTCTCCAGATAGCGTTCCTCGCGTGCGATGGCGTAGCGGGTAATGACGATGACGGACAATGGCAGTGCCAGCAGGATCCACAGGTTGTTCAGCCAAACTGCTGCGGCGAGCTGTATCAGTGACAGGGTGATATAGAGCGGATTGCGGGTGTAGCGGTACGGCCCGCTCGTGAGCAGTGCGCGGTCCGGCCGATCCGGGCGTACATCGGTATTTGCGCGGTAAAACCGGTGCAGCGACCAGAGTGCAATAGCCACCGCGACCGCGACTATGCAGCCGCCGTAGAGTCTTCCATGCAGTCCCGCCGGCATGGCGAGCGGCCGGAGTTTATCGAGGCCGATGCCGGCGAGGATGCTGATGGCGTAGATGGCGGGCGGGTGCAGCCGGATGCCGGGTCCATGCCTGTCGTTTCCGTTATCTGCAGTCATGGGAGGATTCTGCTGATGAAACGCCTCAGGCCTCGCGCGGTCCCGCAAAATACCAGATGACAACACCGAGCAGCGGCAGGACCAGCACCAGTATGATCCACAGTGCCTTGGCGCCGGTGGTTGATGAACTCTGGAATATATTGAGTATGGCCCATACATCGGCTGCCAGAACCAGAAGACCAAAAAGACCACCGACTTCCATTGCTATTCTCCCTGAGATTCCTGTTCAGGTACCGGGTTGGCAGACCGCTCTTTTTTATGTGAGCGATTATGCAGGATGATATCCATGCCGGTCTTGAGCGCAACCAGCGCCAGCAGCAGCCCCATGGGCGAATCCAGTTTGACAATGAGAAATGCACCGACGATGACCGTGATATGCAGGATTGCAACACGCCGGTAGGGCGCGCGCATCAGTCTGGATACCGTGGTCTCCCGGAATTCTCCCTGGCCAATAAACAAAACCAGGAATGACACGCCGTGGCTCAGGACCATGGCCAGCAGCACCCACAGCATTTCGTCCGGTGCGGCAGCCAGAATACTGCTGACCAGGTTATACAGTTTTTCGACCAGCACCAGGGGTCCCGGCCAGCTCTCGTCGACCGCCTGCAGGGTACTGATGCCTGCATACTCGGTCAGTTTCAGCACGAATATGCCATGGACGAGCGAGAAGCCACCGTAATGAATGCAGAAAAACAGGATGAGGCCGATTGCACCCGAACCGCCGGTGACCAGCATTTTCAGTATGGTATAGAGGCCGATCACCAGGTTTTCCGCCCAGTACAGGACGATAATGCCGCCCGCGTCCCAGTCCATGAACAATACGCCGAATACCGGGATCAGGTTGGCGAGCAGCAGTGCAACCTGCGGAACGCTTAACTCGATATCGCCGAACTTCACGGCCTTGATTTCCGCCTGTCAGGATTGCCGGTTATATGCCGGCCTGACAATGCGCAGCATGACGATCTTCGCAAGCCACCTTCTCCGTCACCGGCTTGCTTCTTCGGCTGTCTGTACGGAGCGGGCGTCATTTGACAGGCTGCCAGTCTTCACCGTCGCGGGCCATTTCATGGAGCGCCCAGCCGGCGAATTCCCGGCGTGTCAGGGTGCCGGATGTGCGCATTTCGTGTCCGGCAACAACTTTGTATATGACCATGTCCCTTGCGGGGTCGGCATGCTTCGACTCGTCGACGATCTGACGCACCGACCAGTCATCCCCGGGTGCGCCATTGCTGTAATAGTGACCGGGGAGAATACGCCCGGCCGGGAAGCGTTCATGTACGGCCTGGCCTGTCGCCAGTTCGTAGATGCGCAACAGGTCGTGTTCGGAGACATCGATAAACGAGTCTATCTGGCCGAGAGCGGCGACCAGGTCTGAATGGTCAATGGTACGGCTGCCTGAATCGGTGGCAGGGAGTTGCGCCTGCGCAGGACGGCTGGCCGGCATGGAGGGATAGCGGCGCCACCGGAAGCCGAAATTGAATATCACCGCTACCAGCAACATGATGACGACGTTTAACAGGACCGGTGTGAGCACGAACTGATAGCCAAGTGCATGGGTCGATTCCCCGCCAATGACTGCGCTCAGCGCGGTTGCGCCACCGGGCGGGTGAATGCAATGCAGGTAATACATCGCGCTGATGGCGAGTCCGACCGCAAGGCTGGCCGCCAGGAAGGAATGCGGCACAAGCTGGTAACAGCTGACACCGATGAGTGCGGACAGGAGATGACCGCCAAGTACGTTCCAGGGTTGCGAGAGAGCGCCGTGCGGCACGGCGAACAGCAGGACCGCGGATGCGCCCATCGATGGCACCAGCAGCAGTACATCCCGGGTACCCAGGTACCAGTCGCTGACAGTGAAGATGGCATAAATCGCGACGCATCCGCCAAGTCCGGATATCAGGCGTTCTGTATGACTGACGTTACCGGCTGTCAGGTCGATGAATCTGTTCAGCATGCGATCGCGTGCGTAGACGGTCCCTTAAAATCCCATTGTCTCGCGAATTTCCGCAACGATCCCGAGGGCCGTATCCGTCGAAGCGGCGAGACAGTTGAAGTGGCCCATTTTCCGGCCAGGACGCGCCTCGCGCTTGCCATACAGGTGCAGGCGCGCGCGCGGCTGCCTGAGTATGGTCTCCCAGGCCGGTTCGCCCCCGGCCCAGATATCGCCCAGCAGGTTCGTCATGACCACGGGCGAGTGCAGGCTGACATCGCCCGGTGGCAATCCGCACATGACCCGCACCTGCTGCTCGAACTGGGATGTTGCGCAGGCATCGACGGTGTAGTGGCCGCTGTTGTGTGGCCGGGCTGCGATTTCGTTGATCAGCAGTTCGCCGTCGGGGGTGCAGAAAAACTCCACGGCCAGCACGCCGCAGTAGTCCATGGCATCGGCCAGCCGGGTGGCCATGCCGGTTGCCTCGGCGCCCGTTTCGTCTGTAATCATGGCAGGCACGATGGTGGTATCCAGGATGCCGTTCCGGTGCCTGTTTTCCCCGACCGGGTAAACAACGGTATGGCCATCGGCACCGCGCGCGAGGATGACCGATACCTCGCGCTCGAGTTCGACCATTTCCTCCAGTACACAGGGCGTGTCGCCGAGCGTATTGAAGGCGGCATAGGCCTCGTCCCGGTTCGTGACCTTTATCTGACCCTTGCCGTCATAGCCCATGGATGCGGTTTTAAGCAACAGCGGTATCGCAAGCCCCGACAGGGCATCGTCGAGATCATTCGCTTCATAGACGGGTGCAAAGGGCGCGGTGGGCAGGCCAATTTCCTGCAGCCAGGTCTTTTCGCGAATACGGTCCTGGGCGATACCTGCGGCCTTTGCATTCGGTCTCACCTGGCATAACTGCTCCAGGAATTCCATGCTGTCCGCCGGCACATTCTCGAACTCGGTGGTGATGGCGTTGCATCCATCTCCCAGCATTTGCAATGCAGCATGGTCCCGGTAACTGGCCTGGATGTGCTGGTCGGCGATATGGCCGGCGGGACTGTGCGGGTCGGGGTCCAGCACGACGACACGGTATCCCATGGTAATGGCGGCAAGTGTGAACATGCGGCCCAGCTGACCGCCGCCCAGCACGCCGAGTGTCGCGCCCGGCAAAATCATGATTGCGGCGGCAGCTGCATGTCTAGAACCATGCTGCGCAGGTCTTCGCGGTGCTGGTCGAGACGCCCGGCGAGGGCGTTGTCATGAGTGGCCAGGATGGCGGCCGCATACAATGCGGCATTGGCGGCACCGGCCTCGCCGATGGCGAAGGTGGCGACCGGTACACCTTTAGGCATCTGCACGATGGACAGCAGCGAATCCATGCCTTTCAGGTAGCGCGTAGGCACCGGCACGCCCAGTACCGGCAGGGTCGTCTTGGATGCCAGCATTCCCGGCAGGTGGGCGGCGCCGCCCGCGCCGGCAATGATGCACGCGAGGCCGCGTTGCCGTGCGCCCGAGGCATATTCGAATAACAGGTCAGGCGTGCGATGGGCCGATACGACCCGGGATTCATAAGCTATACCGAGCTCACCCAGCATGTCACCGGCGTGTTGCATGACATCCCAGTCGCTGTTGCTGCCCATGACCAGACCGACGCGTGGTGTTTCACTCATTATTTATGCCCGCTTGGTGTACACGAGGCAAACCATTCTAGCATCAATCCCGCTGAATGCAGTGGATTTTGCCGGCTGAAATGGCCGTACAGGGTGATATTCCCGCCCCGTCCCATCCTGTACAATGCCGCTTTTTATACCTGGCGGCCCGCCGGAGTCACTGATGCTGGATACCCTGTATGAGTCCAACATAAAGAGCCTGCCATTACTGGTGCGCGGCAAGGTGCGCGATGTCTATGCTGTCGGCGATGACCGCCTGCTGATCGTCACGACCGACCGCCTGTCCGCCTTCGACGTGGTGCTGCCGGAACCGATACCGGGCAAGGGTGCCGTGCTCACGTCGGTGTCCAATTTCTGGTTCCGGCTGACGCGCAATATCGTACCCAACCACCTCGTGGACATGCCGCTCGAGGAGGTATTGCCGGATGCCGCCGAGCGTGCCGGGGTCGAGGGCCGCGCCGTGGTCGTAACAAAACTGGATGCACTGCCTGTGGAGGCGATCGTGCGCGGCTACCTGATCGGCTCCGGCTGGAAGGATTACCAGCGCACCGGTACGGTCTGCGGGATCGGCCTGCCGCCAGGCCTGCAGCTGGCAGACCGCCTGCCCGAACCGATCTTCACACCCTCGACCAAGGCCGCGGCGGGAGCGCATGATGAAAATATCGATTTCGACAGAACCTGCGAACTGATCGGTGCCGCACTGGCTGCACAGGTGCGCGATGTCAGCCTTCGCATCTACACAACCTGCGCTGCCTATGCGCTTGAGCGCGGCATCATTATTGCCGACACCAAGTTCGAGTTCGGGCTCGACGCTGGTGGCAGGCTGGTGCTTATCGATGAGGTGCTGACGCCCGATTCATCACGTTTCTGGCCGGCCGACAGTTACCAGCCCGGCACCAGCCCGGCAAGTTTCGACAAGCAGTTTGTGCGCGATTACCTGGAGTCGCTCGACTGGGACAAGACACCGCCCGGTCCGCACCTGCCGGCCGATATCATAACCCGTACCGCAGACAAGTACCGTGAGGCCGAAGTGCGGCTGACCGACTGAAGATTGCAGTGTCCGGCCGCCAGTGGGTAAAGAAAAGAACGCCACACGACTACAGGGATGGTCACTCCGGCATCCTGCCCTCTCGTGACACTCGTACGTCCATGTACATCGTAGGAGGTAGAGCGAAGCAGGATGCCAGAGCCGAGAGTAACGCAGGAGCAGTTACCGAGAGAACACAGAGAAATATTATTACAGAAGACATAATACTGCCTCTGCAGTTATTACCGTCCCCGCCGGAGCCTGTCCCCGCCCCCCGCCGGAGCCTGTCCCCGCGGAGGCGGGGGCGGGGACAGGCTCCGGCGGTAATCCAGTCTGCGTGTTCGCCTCTTTTGCATAATCATGATCAGGAAAACATAACAGGAGTTTGATATGTACGGATTCAACGTTTCACTGCAGGGCGACATGCAGTCCATTCGCGACAAGGTGACCGCCGAGTTGCAGAAGGAAGGTTTCGGTGTGCTGACCGAGATCGATGTTGCCGCCACCCTGAAAAAGAAGATTGACGTCGACCGCAGACCGTATCTCATTTTAGGCGCCTGCAATCCGCAGCTGGCCAACCAGGCCATCAATGCCGATCCGGATATCGGGTTGCTGCTGCCGTGCAACGTGATATTGCGCGAGGAAGAGGACGGTTCCATCACGGTCGGTTTCATGGATCCGGCCGCGGTGCTCGGCCTGGTGGACATGGCGGGCGTGGAAGATCTGGCCGCCGAGGTGCGCAGCCGGCTGCAGCGCGTCAGCGATGCGATAGTGGCTACTGACTGATTATCAAGGATATTGTATGCCTGAGCCTGGTCCGGTCGTGATGCCGGCGCGTTTTGCCGTTATTATCGGCAGAACCGTTGCCGCCAACCCTGACCATGAGCCTGCCCAGATTATCCGTAGAATTCAACGATGCATCGGAACCGTTGCGCAAGCGCGCGCCCTCGCATGACGAGAACGGCAGGCCACTCAGCGATTTCATGATGCTGATACCGGGATTGCGCGACAAGCCAAAACACCTGATCGACAGCACCCTGCGGGATGTGCACATCACGCTGACGCATTTCAGTCACGCCGTGGTGTTTGCCGAATTCAACCTCAAGCTGAACCTGCTGTGGGTTTCCATACGCTCCATCCAGGGCATCCGTTTCGAGATCGCCAGCGCCATCCAGGAACATGTTCCGGAGGCAAAGCTGGTCTCGCATATCTGAGTGCTCGTGTCCGGTCCGTTAATCCTGGTGCTGCAGGGACTCTCCGGTGCGCTGTTCGGCGCCGGTGTATTTTACCTGCTGGGATCCTTGCTGGTGCGGCACTGGATTCGTATCGAGATCTATCCACTGGCCCTGTCCATGACGGTTGCCTTCCTGGTGGCCATTGTCTGCGAGGTCTATCTGGGCAAACTCTATTTCCTGGTATTCGGCGAGCCGTTGTGGCAGTACCGCGTATGGCCGATCCATGATGGCTATACCTCGGTCCTGAATTTCATCATCTGGCCGGTGTACGGTTACTACGTCTATTTCATGCACCAGGTCCTGCATTCGCACCGCCTGGTCATCAGGCCGGCCTGGCTGAAAGGTGTCATGTCAGGGATCGACGGACCATTGCTGGAGGTCCTGGCGAACGGTTTTTTCCTGCTGTTCTACGGCACGTTCTATTTCTATTATCTGCCGGATGATATGCGCCACTACACCTCTTTGCAGGTCGTGCCGCTGTACATGGTGATGGGCGTCATCCTGACGCTGTTGCTCGAATACCTGCTTGAAAAGCCGCCGCGCTGGCATTATCCGGCCGGCTTCTATTTGGCCGGTATGGGGTTTGTGCTGGCAGGCTAGAAATTTTTAATGGTTGTTGTTCTATTCGAGAAAAATTTCTCGCGCAAAGCCGCCAGGGCGCCAAGGCGCCTTGGCGGCTTTGCGCGAGCAGGTTTTTTCACTAAAGTGTCTGCGCGAAGTACTGCTTCAGGAATTCGTCGAACGACAGCGTGTCCGCCGCCTCGATCGCCTGCTGGTCGGCTATCGACTGCCGGACGGTCTGTTCGAACTCCCGGAACTGTGTGTCATTGACCGGCAGATCGAGGAAATACTGCTGGTGTTTGAGTGACATACGCTTGGCAAAGTGGAAGTAGCCCTCGTCGTGCTCGCGCATCCCGGCCAACACCCTGGCCGAATGGGTTTTTTCCGGATCGTTGACTGCTGCGAGCTGTTCCTCGACGGCATTCCTGCAGGGCCGGCCGCTGCCAGCCGCGTCGAGTGCATCGGCGAACGGCATCATGGCCTCGCACAGATCGCCTGCCCATTGCTGCAGGCTGGTGTTGACGCCGTCGCGTTGCAGCACCAGGCCCGGTTCCCGACCGCGGTAGCATACGGCGTCCAGATTGGTGTCGATTTCCGTGCGGCCGGTATAGTCGATGACCGGGCTGTCCTGAAACAGACAAAAGGCCATCAGCGTTTCCAGGAAGCGGCACTGGGTGGCACTGATACCCTGCGGTTCGAACATATTGATATCGAGCGAGCGCAATTCAACGTAGCGGACACCGCGTCGTTTGAGTGCGTGCACGGGCTTTTCGTTTATTCCGGGTACCTGCTTGGGCCGGACCGAGCTGTAGTACTCGTTTTCGATCTGCAGCATGCGGGAATTCAGCTGTCGATATTCGCCATCGACCTTGACGCCGATTTTTTCGTAGCGCGGGCAGTTGGTCTCGATTGCCATGGTCAGGCTATCGACATAACTTTCGATGCTGTCGTAGCGTGCCTTGAAGCCGATTTCGTCCTCATGCGAATTCTGGTAGCCGATATCGCACATTCTGAGCGATGTTGCATACGGACCGTAATAACTGTTCTCGTTGTATTCATCGAGTATTGTCTGTTTTCCGCAGAGGAACGATTTGCATACCGCGGGCGAAGAGCCGAACAGGTACGGGACGATCCAGCCGATGCGCTGCAGGTTGCGGATGACCCCGAAATAGCACCCGGAAATGTAGTCCTGCAGGGGCCGGGTATCCAGCCCGAGTGACTGCAGCCGCGGCCACAAGGCATCCGGAAACGAATAGTTGTAATGGGCGCCGGCGATCACCTGCATGATGCGGCCATACCGGTAGCCGAGGCCGCGCCGGTAGACCGTTTTCATCTGGCCGATATTGGAGCTGCCATAGCGGGCCAGCGGAATGCGTTCCTCGCCTTCCACCACGCAGGGCATGCTGGCAGACCAGAGCAGTTCGTCGTCGAGCTTCAGGTAGACGAAATGCTGCAGGTCGCGCAGGAAGGCGAGGGCGTCCAGCGGGCTGGACAGTGGCGGGGTGATGAATTCGAGCAGTGCCTCTGAATAATCCGTGGTAATCCACGGGTGCCTGAGGGCGGAGCCGAGGCTGGCCGGGTGGGGCGTCTGCGCGATGGCGCCACCCTGACCCACGCGCAGGTTCTCTTTTTCAAGCCCGGTCAGGCCGCCAGCCAGACTGATTTCAGGGTATTTTTCCCTCAGTCGGTCCAGTTTTTCTGCGGCGTGCGCGTACACGTGGGTGCGGCTCCTGTCCGGGGAGGCCGCCCGGAGCAGCCTGATTTAAGTGACTAATGTTTAATTTCTGGCTAGACTGAGGTATAAGCGAGTAATGAGTCGGCGCCTCTGGCGACGAGTATAATAGATCAGATATATTCTGACAGAATAATATCCTGGTTGCCGGTGTTTCCCGATACATGCGGGGAGCGGTTGCAAGCAGCTGGACAGTGGCAATGACAATCAAGAAGAAAACACTGAATCTGCATGAATTGAAAGTTTCCTGCCAGAACTGCACGCTTGCCGATTTGTGTCTGCCGCACGGTATGCGCAGTGAAGAAATGGAGAAGCTGGATGCAATCGTCGTGCGCCAGCAGCCCATTCAGCCCGGACAACACCTTTACCGTCCCGGCGACAAGAGTCATTCCCTGTTTGCGCTGCGCTCCGGTGCTCTCAAGTCCTACTGCCTTACCAAGGACGGCGAGGAACAGGTGCTGGGGTTTACCTTGCCAGGGGAACTGACCGGCATGGACGGCCTGTGTGGCGGCAGCTACGAGAGTGCATCGGTAGTGCTGGAGACCTCGAGCATTTGTGAACTGCCTTTCAACAAGCTTGAGGGGCTGTGTCATGACCTGCCCGGGCTGCAGAGGCAACTGTTGAATGTGGTTGGAAAGGAAATCACCTCGGACCAGCACATGCTTATGTTGCTGGGCAAGCGGAGTGCGGAGGAGCGACTGGCTTCGTTCCTGCTGAGTCTGTCGACACGCTACAAGCAGCGCAGCCTGTCAGCGACGGAATTCAACCTGCCGATGTCGCGCCAGGACATCGGCAACTACCTGGGGCTGGCGATCGAGACTGTCAGTCGCCTGTTTGCGCAGTTCCAGGAAAAAGGGATCCTCAAGGTCAATCGTCGACAGATCTCCATACTCGACATGGACAGCCTGAAGGTCATGGTCGAGGGCTGCGTGAAGCAAACCATGGGTTCGGCGATGTAGGTACGAATCGATCCAGGAAAATCGTTTTTATGAGCAGCCGCGCCTGGTTGCTAGATTACCTTGGAGAAGCGCTTGCCGCTGTCTTTGCCCTGCAGATAGCGGTCAAACACCATACAGATATTTCGCACCAGCAAGCGTCCGGCCGGCAGGATGTGCAAAACATCGTTGTCGATGCTGAGCAGACCGTCATCCTGCATGCCAAGCAGTGCCGCATGCTCGTTACTGAAATGTTGCATGATATCGAAATCCCACCTGTCCTCCAGGATGCGGAAATCGAGATTGAAATGGCACATTAGCTGGGTAATGATCTCGCGGCGCAGCAGATCATCCGGTTCCAGTTCTATGCCGCGTTCCAGTGGCAATCTGCCCGCATCCAGCAATTCATAGTAACGATCCAGGTCACGCACGTTCTGGTTGTAGTTATCGCAAACACGGCCAATGGCAGACATGCCAATGCCGATGAGGTCGCAGTCCACATGGGTCGAGTAACCCTGGAAATTACGGTGCAGGGTACCGTTCTGCTGGGCAAGTGTCAGTTCATCGTCCGGTTTTGCGAAGTGGTCCATGCCGATGTAGACGTAACCGGCATCGGTCAGCAGGCGAATGGTTTGCTGCAGGATATCCAGCTTGTCCTGGGCCGATGGCAGGTCTGCTTCGTTGATGCGTCGCTGCGGTTTGAAGCGGGCAGGCAGGTGTGCGTAATTGTAGACAGCGATGCGATCCGGGCTCATGTCGATCGTGCGTCGCAGGGTTTCGCTGAATGTAACGACGGTCTGTAGGGGCAGGCCATAGATCAGGTCCATGTTGACTGACTTGAAACCAAGCTGTCGTGACGTGTCGAGTACGTTCCGCGTGATGTCTTCACCCTGTATGCGATTGACGGCCTTCTGGATGTCCGGATTGAAGTCCTGTACACCGAGGCTTATACGGTTGAAGCCGACTTCCCTGAGCACCTGCAGTTTCGATTCATCGACCGAGCGCGGGTCGACCTCGATTGAATATTCACCGCTGTCATCATCGAGCAGCGAGAAATGCTTGCCGGTCATGTCCATCAAGCGACGGATTTCCCCGTTATCGAGGAATGTCGGTGTGCCGCCACCCCAGTGCAGTTGTTCGACCCTGCGGTCAGAATCAAACAGGGGGGCGTGCAAAGCCATTTCCTTGTTCAGATAGTCGAGATAACGCGTTGCCCGGTCATGGTGTTTGGTAACGATCTTGGTGCAGGCGCAATAGAAGCAGACGGTATCGCAGAACGGGATGTGGAAATACAGGGATAGCGGCCGCGGAATCGGGTCCTCATTGCTGGAGTGCGCCCAGCGCTGATAGTCCTGCTCCGTTATATCCGAGTGGAATTGCGCGACAGTCGGATAGGATGTGTAGCGGGGCCCGGACTGGTCATAGCGCCGGATCAGGTCTTCATCGAAGATGACGTTTTGGGTCATTGCAGTATCTTAAACAAGCCGGTAGTGCCTCTATGCGGGACAATCATCCGACTATTGATTTTCAGCGTGTTGACATGGATCAATTCGTTCTGTCTCATTCAGGCAGTATACAAATTGTTTATTGCCCGGATAGCGAACAGTTTTCCTTCAATTTGTTTTCTGCGCGTTGACATGGGTCAATTCACATTGAACTTGAGCGGAGGTAATGTCTTTTTTCGTATAAATCCAGACAGTTGACGAGATCATGCAGCGGGAAATAATTTCATATGGATGACCGGATCACGGCCGCGATGACTGTGCAGGGACTGACCGGCAGCGAGGCGGCGGAGCGGCTGGTGCGGGAAGGGCCAAGCGTCCTGCCAGGGCGCAAGGTGCGCGGACCGCTGTGCATATTCATCGCCCGTTGCATGATACGGGCCTGGTTTTCTCAGTAGTAGTAGGCAAGCAGGTAGAGCCCGAGCAGGATGACCACCCACAGCACCATGCTGCCCGTTGCCCAGGTGCGGGCCAGGATGCCCTGGGGCCCGTGATACAGGAACAGCGTGCCGAAAAACGTTCCCAGGCGTCTCAGGAAGCCGATGCGCATGCGCACGTGCAATGGACTGGACATACTCAGGACGCTGCGGACCACCCGGAGACCCAGACCGCGGTAGAACCAGTCCCAGTCGAGTGTGATTGTGGGCGTTCGCTTCATGTACGGCAGCATAATGAAAAAGGCGAGCCCCGAGAAAAGCAGCAGCTGCAGCATCTCAACGACATGTGCACGTGTATAGGGAACGTAATCGACCGGGAAGGGCAGGATGGCATAGAGTGGAGCCGGCCAAATACCGATTGCAAGGCAAAGGAATGCGAAAAAGATCATGGCCAGTCGCATGTTGAGCGGTGGATCGGGAGGTCGCAGGCCGGAGTCCTTCTGAAAGAAGACAAACCACGGGAACTTTACGCCCGCATGTAGAAACACACCGGCAGAACCCGCAGTCAGCAGGAACCAGATCAGGGCCAGGTGTTCGCCGCCTGCTGCCTGGGAGATCATTGACTTGCTGATGAAGCCCGATGTGAGCGGGAACGCGGAAATGGAAAGGGCGCCGATTATTCCGCAGGTCGTCGTTAGCGGCATACTATGAAAAAGGCCGCCCAGATCGGTGCATTTCCGCTTGCCTGTCATATAAAGAACCGAGCCTGCCGACATGAGCAACAGGGCCTTGTAGATGATGTGGGTAAAGGCATGTGAAGCAGCGCCGTTCATGGACAACTCGGTACCAATGCCGATGCCACAGACCATGAAGCCTACCTGGTTCACGATGCTGTAGGCCAGGATGCGCCGCATGTCATTTTCGAGCAAGGCATACACGATGCCGTAGAAGATCATGTACAGGCCGAGATAGATGAGGATTTCGGTTCCGGGGAACCCGCGCAGAAGAACGTAGACGGCGGTCTTGGTTGTAAAGGCAGACAGGAATACCATGCCGGTCGGCGACGCCTCGGGATAGGCGTCAGGCAACCACGCCGACAGGGGTGGCGCGCCGGCGTTCACCAGAAAACCCGCGAGTATCAGCCAGTGCGCCGGACTGTCCAGTGCCATGGTTGTAAACGTCACCGAGCCGGTGTCAGCGACATGACCGATAATGCCGGTCATAAGTAAAACACCGCCCAGGAGATGTATTAAAATATAGCGCATGCTTGCGTGGTAGGACTGATCCGTCATGGCGGACCACACTACCAGGGTTGAGGCCAGGGCCAGCGCCTCCCAGAAGACGACCAGTGTAATCAGATCGCCCGCAAAGGTGACTCCAATCGCACTGCCAGCACAGGCGAGACCCGCTACGAGTTCGATGACACGCGCACGGTTAAGGGCGAACAACGCGCCTGCAAAGGCCGCGATGGCGAAGATCGTTCCGAACAAGCGGCTCAACCTGTCACCCGCCACGGGTTCGAGTTCATAGTCGAGGAAAGGTATTCGCAGGATGACCCCGTCCGCAACCTGCCAGGCCAGGGCGAGCGTGAGCAGCGGCAGCCCCAGAGCCAGAATGGCCCGTACCCTGGGGCCAAACAGTGGCAGCAGCAAGGCACCGAGAAGCAGCGGCAGACCCGGTGGAATGGCGCTAATTCCGGTCATAGTACGTGTCCTTCCGGTGCAGGAGTCGACCGATCAACTTGGCAAACACGACCATGCCAATGCAGGTTGCAAAGCCGTACCACGCATTGAAGGCGAAGGTGCCGTCGAGCCAGAACCAGGCATGCACATCTGTGATCAGGCTCGCGAGGACCGTCAGTGCCAGAACGGACAGGAATACGGCCCATAGCAGGCGGATGGTCCCGGGGCGAACGAGCCAGTGCTGTTTCATTCACGTCCTCCGGCAAGCTGTGACGCAAGATCAAAGGGCAGGCCGGGAAAGAAGAACAAAACCACGGTTCCTGTTGCAGTCACAGTGATTGCCAGCAGGATCGCAAGCGGTGCCTCACCGCGAGCATCCCTGATTTCGTATTCCGGATTGCCCTCCGGTGCACGAAAGAAAGCTGCGTAAACAACAGGCAGGAAGTAAGCAGCGTTGAGCAGCGTACTCAAGATAATCACGCCTGCGGCGAACATCTGCTGGACCTCGATGGCACCAAGCAGAATATACCATTTGCTGATAAATCCAGCCGTTGGTGGAATACCGATCATTGAAAATGCGCCCACGGTGAAGGCAGCCATGGTCCAGGGCATTTGCCGTCCGATACCGCCCATTTCGCTGATCTGTGTCTTGTGTCTAGTCACCATGATGGCGCCGGCGCAGAAGAACAGCGTGATCTTGGCAAAGGCGTGCATCACGATGTGCATGCCGCCACCCACGATGCCGAGTGGCGTGACAAGCAGGGCGCACAGCACGATATAAGACAGTTGACTGATGGTTGACCAGGCGAGCCGGAGTTTCAGGTTATCCTGCCTCAGTGCCACCAGTGAAGCAATCAGGATGGTTACGGCGGCGACGTACATCAGCCATTGGGTGGTCGGGATCTCTGCGAGGAAATCCACGCCGAAGATATAGATGACGATCTTGAGCACGGTAAATACACCCGCCTTGACCACGGCAACGGCATGCAGGAGGGCGCTCACCGGTGTCGGCGCCACCATCGCGGCAGGTAGCCACAGGTGAAATGGTATAATTGCGGCCTTGCCGATACCGAAAATGAAGAGTATCAGCAGTATGCCCGACATGCCGGGTGTGACCGCACCCTCGAGTATGCCGCCGGTACGGAAGTCCAGGGTGCCGGTCAGCGCCCAGGTCCAGATCAGCGCGAGCGACAGCATCATGACGGATGTACCAAGCAGGTAACCGAGGTACATGCGACCGGCATTGCGGGCCGCATTGTCGCCGGCATGGGTCACCAGCGGGTAGGTCGACAGGGTGAGCAGTTCATAGAAAATGAACAGCGTTAACAGGTTCGCGGCAAACGCGATACCCATGACGCTGCCGAGTGCCACCGCAAAGTAACTGTAGTAAGAGGTCTGGCGCCATTCATGGTGGCTGCGCATGTAGCCGATCGAATACACCGAGGTCACGACCCACAGGAAACTTGCCAGCAACGCAAACAGCATGCCCAGCGGCTCGACCTCGAAGCTGATCTTCAGGCCAGGCAGGGGTTCCACCAGGTCGAGGGTCGGGCGCATTCCCTGCAAGACCTCATCGAGCAGGGAATACACCAGCAGGAACAGGCACGTCGAGGTCAGCAGGGTGACCGTTTCCCTTGGATTGGGCCAGCGGTGCAGTGCCGTTATCAACGCAGGTGCCAGCAGTGGCAGGGCGATACAGGCCAGTACTGTCGTTTCCGTATTCATGCCGATGCGGCACCCGCAGGTTTCATGGCACTCCCTGCCCGATCAGTACAGCGGCACCCTGCCCCGCAATGTCGGTAACCAGGCCGGCGTTTACACCAAAATAAAGGTTGGTGCCTATCAGCAGCCAGGTGGGTACCAGCAGGGCGGCAGGCGCCTCACTGAGCTTGCGTATTTTATAGCCGGGCATCTGGAAATACGCGGTCTCCACGACGCGCCAGATATAAATCAACCCGAGTAGCGAACTCACCAGGATCAGCACGGCCAGCGGCCAGTAGCCGATGCTGAGCACCGCGTTGACCAGGTACCATTTGCTGATGAAACCTGCAGTCAGCGGTATGCCGATGAGGCTCAGGCCCCCTGTCACGAATGCCGCCATGGTCCAGGGCATTTGCCTTGCGATGCCATGCATGTCACTCAGCTCTACCGAGCCCAGGCGCAGAAATATGCAGCCCATGGCCAGAAACAGGGAGCCTTTTATAATGGCATGATTGAACAGATGGACCATGCCTGCAGTGACACCTGCCGTTGTGGCCATGCCGATACCGAGAATCATGTACCCTATATGGCCAATGCTCGAGTAGGCCAGCATACGTTTGACGTTATCCTGGAAGACGGCGACCAGTGAGGTAACCAATATGGCGACAGACGCCAGTAACATGAGGATTTCACCGACATGCATGGCCTCGAAGGAAAAACTGATACCGAACACGGTGAAAAAAAAGCGCAGCAGTATGTAAATGCCGGTCTTGGTCGCGGTTGCGGCAATGAAAGCCGAGACGACCGATGGGGCGTATGTATAGGCATTCGGCAGCCAGAGATGCAGCGGGAACAGTGCCAGTTTAATGCTGACGCCGACCGTCACAAAGGCAAAGGCCACCCTGATGGTCCGCGAATCCGCATTGACCGGCAGGCGTTGTGACAGGTCCGCCATGTTGAGTGTGCCGGTCATCATATAGAGCAGTCCGATACCGATCAGTATGAAGGTTGCGCCGATGGTCCCCATGACCAGGTACTGTAAGGCGGCAGTCAGGGCGCGACGACCGGAACCCAGACTGATGAGCACATAGGACGACAGCGAGGAAATCTCCAGGAACACGAACAGATTGAAGGCATCGCCGGTGACCACGATACCCAGCAGTCCGGTCAGGCATAACAGGTAGCAGGTGTAGAAAAGCTGTAAGTGTTTCTTGTCTATTTCATGCCCGATGCTGCGCCACGAATACGGCATGACAATCGCGCCGATGGTGGTAATGATGAGGATCATCAATACACTCGCCATATCGACACGGTACTCGATACCCCAGGGGACCGCCCAGGCGCCGAGCGCGTAGGAAGTCGTCCCGGAGGCATGCACTTGCACTGCGAGATTGATCGCGACGGCCAGTGTTACCCAGCTGACGGCCAGGGCGAACGCCCATGCATGACGTGGATTTCGCAGCAGCAGGCAGACGGGGGCCGAGACCAGTGGCACAATCACCTGCAGGGCCGGGAGATGGGCGCTCAGCACGGTACGGAACTCATGCTGCCTCGTCCTGGACGTGGATATCGTCTTCGTCGATGGTGCCGTAGGCTTCCCTGATGCGAATCACCAGGGCGAGCGCAAGTGCAGTCGTCGCAAGGCTGACAACGATTGCAGTGAGGATCAGGACGTGGGGCAGCGGATTGGAGTAGATGCGAGCGCCTTCACTGATAATCGGCGCTGTGCCTCCCTCGATCTTTGCCATACTGATAAACAGGATGAACACCGAGGTCTGGAAGATAAACAGGCCGATAATTTTCTTGACCAGGTTGGGGCGTGCAATGACGGTATAGAAACCGGTCATCATCAGGATGATGACGATCCAGTAGTTATAGAGCCCCAGCACACCGTGCATCATATCGTGCATCACATTTCCTCTGACAGGTGCCTAGTGCCGGCGGCTGACAAAGCCGTAGTAGATGATGAGAATCACGGCGGCAACGGTAATGCCGACACCGAGCTCGATGAGCATGATACCGAGATGTTGCCCTGTGACCGGATCGTCTGCCAGTATGCGATATTCAAGAAATTTTCCACCCAGCAGCATGCTTTCGATACCAACACCGATATAGATCAATACACCAGCGACCATCATGATGCGCAACGTCCTGTATGGAATAATCCTTTGTACATTGCCAAGCCCGTAGGCAAGTGCATAGAGAATGAAGCCGGTTGCAAATATCACGCCTGCCTGAAATCCTCCCCCGGGGCCGTAATCACCGTGAAACTGCACATAGAGTGCGAACAGCAGTATCAGGGGAAAGAACAGCTTGGTAATGACGCGCAGGACAACCATTTTCCTGATTTCCGGATCCTGACTGTTGCGCCTGCGTGTACGGTACCCGAGCAGGGCCAGAACACCCGCACCGGCGGTGAAAATAACCGTTACCTCGCCCAGCGTATCGTAGCCGCGGAAACTCGCAAGTACCGAGGTGACGACATTCGGCACGCCGATTTCCTCGGGTGTAACGTGCAGGTAGGTCGGTGCCACATGCAGGTGAATAGGGGCCATCGGGTCGCCATAATTTGGCATATCCAGCGTGCCGTAGATCAGTGCCGCGCCGGTTGCCACGACAACGAACAATGGCAGCAGTGGCTTGTGCCGCGGCGCTTTTTCCTCGTCAGTGGTTCGTGCAACCGTCGCCAGCAGCAGGATAGTCGAAATGCCTGCGCCGATTGCAGCCTCGGTCAGGGCAACATCGACGGCATCCAGCACAACGAACAACGATGCCGACAGCAGGCTGTATATGCTGGTCAGCATGGTTACCGCAAGCAGGCTTTTCATACGCACGATGGCAAAGCCGGTCATCATCAGCAGACCGAGCAGAACATTGTTGATCAGGTGCTCTTCCACTATGGCTCGCGATCATCGACGACCGGCTTCAGCTTCGCCTGCAGGGCGGCCTCAGCCAGCGCATGAGTGGCTGTCGGGCCGGTAAATATCATGAAATAGAAGATCAGAACGAGTTTCACCGTCACCATGCTCAGGCCACCCTGCAGCATCAGTCCGGCGAGTACGAGTCCTGCACCCATGGTGTCACTTACGCTGACGGCATGCAGCCGGGTGTAAAAGTCGGGAAGCCGCAGCACACCAATCGCCCCGACCAGCACGAAGCACGCACCACCTGTCAGGCAGATCCAGCTCAGAATATGCACCACAGTCCCCATCATTCGTCTCCGGATCCCGTTGTATTGCCAGCCGCTTCGGTATTCCGGTAGGTGTAGACCCTGAGCACCGCAATCGTGCTAACGAACGAGATCAGGACGTATACCAGGGCGATGTCCAGGAATTCCGGGCGCTCCGTCATGAACCCGATAACCGCCACAATAAGTACGGTCAGGGTGCCCACCATGTTGACCGCCAGTACGCGGTCATAGAGCGTCGGCCCGCGGAACGCGCGTAACAGGCCTGCGGCAATTGCAATCAGGATTACGCTTGAGACGATGATGTACATTAAAAAATTTTCTCCACACTACACACCCGACGATTCATTTCGCCGCGCTCGAGATCTGCTGCCGCAGCTTGTGTCAACGCATGTACCGTGAACATATCCTCATCGACATCCATGGTGACGGTGCCCGGTACCAGCGTAATGGAGTTTGCATAGGTGACCCGCCCCAGCTCGGTTTTCTGGCCGGCCCGGACAGTGAAGACTTTCGGGCTGATCGGCAGGCCGGGGCTCAGAATACGCCGGGTGACGTCAAGATTTGATTTGATGATTTCCCATGCCAGCCAGATCCAGTAGAGCAGCACCGATGGTTTTAACAGGACAGGCTGAATTTCCCGGTCGATAATATCGACACGGATCGCCAGGAGGACCACCAGCAGGGTGGATGCCGCACCCAATACCAGCAGCAGGGGGGTGTAATGGCCGGATAAAAGCAGCCAGATGGCAAACAGAAAAAGTGTCAGGTTGAATGCACGCTTGAGATTGTTCATCCTTATCCCCCCCGGCATGTATTATTTTCTCGACTGGCTGCAGGAACCAGAGCACCCCGTTGCCTGACTCTGGCCATGTATGTACGAAAACACATGGCGTCTGGCCAGGCTTGATTTATTGCAGGGGTGTTGCACGCCCTGCAGCCCGGGTCGGCGCAGTAGTCACCACTCTGCCCCGGCAGCACTGTCATTGTAGCCCACCCGGCTATTTGACGCATCGTGACCCGTTTTATTGCACATGGCTCCAGCGGAACCCGTAGCGGTGCGACATGAACGGTATTTCCAGCCCGGGTCAAGCCGGGCTTATGACATTCAGTCGGGTGATGCCGGCAGCCGGTCGCCATAGCGGTTGTAATACAGCTTGATCCAGAAGGGCGCTGCCAGTGTGGTGTAGGCAATCACCAGTACCAGCCCGGCATACACGGGCGCATCGAACAAGCCGGCCGTCCTGCCGAGTTCGGCAAAAATGAGACCGACCTCGCCCCTCGGCACCATCGCCATGCCGATGGCGATGCGCATGGGAATGGATTCACGAATCAGGAACGGTGCTGCGAGTTTCGCGATAATGGCAATGGTCGCGATGCCGATTGAAAAGACCCAGATCCAGGCTGAAGACCAGTCGATGGCTCCCAGGTCCATCGACAATCCGACCATGACGAAAAAGATCGGTGTGAACAGGCGAATAACGGGCTTCATCTGTTCGTGCAGGCACGCGGTGAACTCCGGTTCCAGATTCAGGCTGGCACCGAAGGGCAGGAAAAACCGTCGTGACAGCGCGATGCCGGCGGCAAAGCCGCCCAGCAGGTGGGGTGCGCCGATGATATGGGCCAGTTCGGCAAAGATCAGGACAATGGAGACCAGCACGACCGGGATCACACCGGGCAGGTTGGTGTAATCATTATAACGCTTGAAGACGGGCGACAGTATTTTTGCCATGACCGGTGCGACCAGGAAGAACCCGCCCACGTAGATCATGATCTTGCCGCTGTTGGCCAGGCTGACGCTACCGCTCATGGCAAATTCGTACAGCACCGCGAGCAGGAAAACGCCCAGCAGGTCATCGATCACCGCCGCACCGAGTACGATCTGTCCCTCATACGAGCGGTGGCGACCCAGGTCTGACAGGATGCGGATGGTGATACCAATGCTGGTCGCCGTCAGTGTGCCACCGATAAACAGCGCGACCAGTGGAGAAAGGCCGAACAGGTAGTAACTCGCGCTGCTACCGAGCAGGAACGGCAGCACAAAGCCGGTCAGGGCGACCACGACAGATTTCGGTCCGGCCCTGGCCAGGCGCTGCAGGTCTGTTTCCAGGCCAACCTCGAACAGCAGCAGGATGATGCCGATTTCGGCCAGCAGCCTGAACGGTTCGCTGGGTGTAACCCAGCCCAGCAGGCTGGGACCGATAATGATGCCGGCACACAGCTCGCCGATGATGGATGGCGACCGCAAACGAACGGCGATTTCTGCAAACAGGCGTGCCGCGAGCAGTACCACGGCAACTTCGATCAGCAGGCTATGCGTTTCCATGATGGGCTGTTGCTATACGCTTGTTGTGTGCATGCGTGTCATGCAGGTGTGTATTGCCGGGTTTCCGGTAGCGTCGATGCGGGTGAAGTATACCTTCCGCGATTGAAAGGCCTTAACAAATTCCTGGCAGGGGATCATCATCAATCCCTCCACAGGCAGGATCGCGCATGAATCGCAAGCCGGAAAATACCAGTGACTGCTTCGACAGAACGGGAGTCCATTCAGGGAAACAAGTGTCATGTTCTCTCCCGATCTTCATTCAGTCGATCTTCAATCCGCTGCAGCGTTTCCTCCATAACCCCAATACGCATTTCGATCTCAGTCAGGCGGTCGATCTCCTCGATCTCTTCCTCTTCGATCTCCACCTCGCCGCGCGAAACGAAGTAGGCAGAAAAACTGGCGGTCAAAAGGGAGAAGAAAACCAAACCAAATAAAATCACTACAGCCCCGAACACCTTGCCCGCCGCACTCTGCGGCACGATATCACCGTATCCCACCGTCGCTACCGTCACCCAGGCCCACCAGACACCTTGCCAGACATTCTCGATGATCGGATCGATACCGGTGATGAGAAAACCCGACATCAGGGTGAATGCCAGAGCCACGAGCAAAGTCGTACCCAGATGATTCCGCGCCAGAACCGTGCGCACGGTAGCCGAAGTGTTCAGCAACAACGGGAAAATCAGCAGTACTCTAAGCGTCCGCAAAGCGGCGGCATAGGTGCCGCCTCCCCACAGCAAGGGGATGCCTGCACTGATAATAAGCAGGTTCATCCAGTTGCTGCGCAGATAACGGAGCTTGTTCTTCACCAGACTGGTAAGCACCACCGCTTCAAGTACAAAAAACAGCCAGATGCTCCAGTCGGTGACCCGGTCAAACATTGCAGGGTAAATGCCCTTTGCTCTCAGATACCATTCGATCAGTATCCAGATGGCCAGCAGAATCATTGGCAGTTCGAAGCGGCCGGCCCAACGCCGGGCCGCCGGTCGTTCGTCTCCTGCGACGCCGGATAAGCCGATCAGCAGATTGAGGGTTTTGATAGACATAACAGGCCTGCTGAATTCCGGTTTACCAGGTACAGCCGATACTTGTGGACCAGCATTTGACTGCCGGGCGACAGCGTTGCCGGTCAGCAGATTCTCGGCAGCGGATCATCCTCGAGTTCTTCCAGCACGCGTTCACCGCCAAGCGGGGTTTGCAGCTGGACATGTACAGCGGCGTTGCCGATATCGCCTACGATAGTAGCATCCTTGCCCTCGGGCAATTCCCGCCAGCTTTGTAACAGCCCGTCCGCGTCATCCTGACTGACAATGGCGACTACGCGGCCCTCGCAGGCGAGATACAGCGGGTCATAACCGAGTATGTCACACACCGATTGCACGGCATCGCGCACGGGTATGGCGTCCTGTTGCAGGCGTACGCCCATGCCGGTGGCGCGCTGCAACTCGTGGCACACGGTGGCGAGGCCGCCACGCGTCGGGTCGCGCATGAAGTGCAGGCCATTGTATGTCAGGGCTGCCTGCGTCAACGGCAGCACACTGGCCGCATCGGATTGTACTTCACCGTGCAGATCGAATTCCTCGCGTGCCAGTAACACCGCGATCCCATGATCACCGACCGGGCCACTGACCAGGATGGCATCGCCATCGCAAATGCAGCTCATACCGAGGGCATGACCGTAACGTACACCGACACCGGTGGTTGCAAGGTACAGGCCTCCGCCTTCGCCGCGTTGCAGGACCTTGGTATCGCCCGCGACTACATCGACACCGACGTGTCGGGCAGTCGCCGCAAGGCTGGCAATGATGCGATCGAGCGTGGCGATTTCCAGGCCTTCCTCGATAAAGGCATTCAGGCTCAGGTAGCGCGGTATGGCCCCGGCGACCGCCAGGTCATTGGTGGTGCCATGTACCGCCAGCGAACCGATATCACCGCCCGGAAACTCCAGCGGCTGGACGGTAAAACCGTCGGTCGTGAACAGGATGTCGCGACCGTTCAGCTGCAGCGGGACGGCATCGGCATGGACGTCGAGGTCGGGATTGGCGAGGTGCCGCGCGAAGATGGACTCGATCAGTTCACGCATATAGCGCCCGCCGTTGCCGTGGGCGAGTGAGATGTGGGTATCGTCCATAAGCGTCGGCAGTCGCCGGCTCTCAGCTAATCCTGCCAATGGCGCAGCTGACGAAGGACCTGGCCTTTGCACTGGCGGCCTCGATGCCTGCTGCCGAACCTTTCTCGGGGTAGCCGCTGGCATGCAGCGCGGCGACGATCTCCGCGTGGTTGTCCGCATCCGTCTCGACGGTTACCCGGCCGTTTTCGATGTCCACGCCGGCGTCTGCAACACCTTCGATTTTTTTCAACCGTTTAACGATGGTGTTGGCACAGCCGCCGCACTTGATGTTTTCCACTTCAATAATATGTTGCATTTGTTATCCCGGTTTATTTCGAAATATTTATTGTTAATTTCGCCGTAAATAATAGCGCGATTCAATGAACTTTAATCGTATGGATTCCGGTGATATCCGTATTCCAGTACCTGCCCGTAGCTGATGCCGGCATCGTTGACCGGTATTTCGACCGGTATATTCACCGTAAAACCATCGGCAGTGAGCAGCCTGACGGCCTGACCGGTCAGCAGGCGGTTCTGGAATACCCCGCCGCACAGACCAATATGCGCCACACCATGAGTCGCACGCATTGCCCGCGCCTGCGAGAGCAGGCTGCCGGCCAGCGAGGCATGCAAACAGCCGGCACGTTCCGCGGTACTGCGCGCTTCGTCCATGAGTACCTGCAGCAGCGGTTCCCAGTCGCTGCGCAGCACGCCGGATGCGTCTGCCGACAGCGGCATGTCCACGGCATCGACATGATCCACCGCCGCGGCCTCCAGCAGCATCGGACCCTGTCCCTCGAAACTGGCGTGGGTGCACAGGCCGGTGAGTGCGGCCGCCGCGTCGAACAGCCGGCCGGCGGCACTGCTTTGCGGTGTGTTCAGCCGGCGCTGCCACGCCTGGTGCAGTATGCCGGCCGCAGCAGGCAGCCCCGGCCAGTCCTGGCCGGCTTCCCAGCACAGGGCAGCGGCACTGCGCCACGGCTCACGGCCTGCACGCTCGCCGCCGGGCAGATGGAACGGGCGCAGGCTGGCAACGCGTTGCCAGTGGCCGGGTGAACCGAGCAACGCCTCACCGCCCCACAGGGTGCCGTCTGCACCATGGCCGGTACCGTCCCAGGCGAATACCAGCTGCGGTGTGTCTGCCAGGCTGTAATCAAATGCCGTCGCGGCGTGTGCGTGGTGATGCAGGACCGCATGGACCGGCAGTCCGCTGTTGTTTGCCCAGTGCGTCGAGGCATAGCCGGGGTGGGCATCGCAGATGACGGCCGTGGCTGTTACCCCGTACAGCAATTGCAGGTCCGCGATGGTCTGTTCGAACACGGCCAGGCTGCGCGTATTGTCGAGGTCGCCGATATGCGGCGAAATCACGACACGATTATTCCAGGCCAGTGCCACGGTATTCTTCATGTGCCCGCCGGCGGCGATGACCGGATGCTCCAGCATCAGCGGCAACTCCAGTTCCAGCGGGGCAATGCCGCGCCCGAGTCGCAGCGGCCGCAGCCGGTCATGGATGATGCGGTAAACCGGGTCATCGGCGGGACGTGCAATCGGTCGATCGTGGTGCAGGTACGCATCGACGACGTGGTCCAGCCGCTGTGCGACGCTGCTGTTATCGGTCAGGACCGGTTCGCCGCTGATGTTGCCAGAGGTGGCGACCAGCGGATGATCCAGATCGTTCAGCAGCAAATGATGCAGCGGCGAGTAGGGCAGCATGATACCGATCTCGTCCAGGCCGGGTGCGACCTGCGGCGAGATATCGCTGCCGGCTTGCCGGTTCACCAGCACAATCGGGCGCTGTGGCGACAGCAGCAGGTCTGCCTGGTCGCGCGACAGGCACATGCTGCGTGTGACGCCGGCCAGTGGCTTGTCTGCCGGCGCGGGAAACATGACGGCCAGCGGCTTGTGCGGGCGTTGCTTGTGTGAGCGCAGGCGCTCGATGGCCGCATCATTACGCGCATCACACATGATGTGATAGCCGCCGACACCCTTGACTGCGACGATATGCCCGGCCGCCAGTGCAGCGACGCAGGCGCGCAGGGCAGCCTCGTTGCCAGCGATCGTTGCATCACCCTGCACGAATTCGAGTCCGGGGCCGCACTCCGGGCAACCGACCGGCTCTGCATGGAAACGGCGGTTGGCGGGATCTGTATATTCGCTGCGGCAGGCAGGGCACAGCGGAAAACCGCTCATGGTGGTGTTCGGACGGTCGTACGGCAGGCTGCGTATCAGGGTGTAGCGCGGCCCGCAGCTGGTGCAGTTGATAAACGGATAGCGATAGCGCCGGTCCTGCGGATCCTGCAGCTCGGCCAGGCAGTCCGTGCAGGTGTACAGGTCCGGTGGGACATAGATCTGGACTTCACCGTCCGCGTCGCTGCTGCGGATCCGGAAGTCTTCAATGTGCACGGGGTCGACCGGGGTGCAACGGTCAAGGCGCGGCCTGGCCAGCGGCGGTGCCTGCTGCAGGAGTTCGCGGGTAAAGGTGCACAGTTTGCCCGGCTCCCCCTGGATGTGGACTTCCACGCTGCCGGTACGGTTGCGTACCCAGCCTGCAAGCTGGTGGCTGCAGGCGAGCTGATGCACGAACGGGCGAAAGCCGACACCCTGCACGCGTCCGGAAACCAGCAGCTGGAGTGCGCCGGTCTGTGGTTCCGTATCGGATCCGGTTGGCGCCGGCATCGGTTTCAGGTACTGGCTTGCGGGTGTTCTTTTCCGGCGACCCGCTCACGCATGCCGCCGGACCACCAGATACGGCAGGCACCCTCGTCGGAGACCATGCAGGGGCCGATCGGGTGGCGCGGATTGCAGGCGACACCGAACAGCTGGCATTCATTGGGATAGATCTTTCCCAGCACCACTTTGGCACAATCGCAACCCGGCGGCATCTCGCCGGCGCGCTTGCGCGCATCGTCGGCATAGGAACTGAAGGCAGCGCGGGCATCGTGTGCCCGATAGGCCGTATTGAGGGCGAAGCCCGAATCCGGTATCACGCCCACACCGCGCCAGTTGGCGTCCGTGACATCCATCGCCGTCTGCAGGTATTCACGCGCGGTGGTGTTGCCGCCGGGTTTCACCAGTTCCGGATAGCAGTTGTCCAGAAAGCGCCTGCCTTCGATTAACTGGCGCAGTGTCGAGTACATCGCGGCCAGCAGGCTTTCCGAATTAAAGCCGGCCACGGCGGCAGGGATCCCGTGTTGCCTGACGACGAATTCCCATTCTTCCGGTCCCATGATCGTTGCGACATGCCCGGGCGCCACCAGCGCGTCGAAGCCAGGCGTGTCCGAATCGAGCAGCAGTGCGACGGCCGGCCACGTCAGTCGTCCGGACAACAGGACCAGCAGGTTGTCCGGTACGCCTTCCACCAGCAGGGCCGCGGTGGGCGCCGTGGTGGTTTCAAAGCCGGCGGCGAAGAAAATGACCGGCTTGTCCGGATTGTCGCGCGCGATAGCGGCGGCCTGCGTGGGGGATGCGATCGGGCGTATATCGGCGCCGCGCGCGCGCGCGGCCTCCAGTGAGCGTGCCTCGCAGCGCTTTACATTGACCGGTACCCGCAGCATGTCGCCGAAGGCGACCAGGATGATGTCTTCGTTGAGCGCCAGCTGGATGGCCTCGAAGATGTCCTCTTCGGGACAGATGCAGACCGGGCAGCCGGGACCCGGAATCAGCTCGATGTTGTCCGGCAAGGCACGGCGCAGGCCGGCCATGGTAATGGAGCGTTCATGTCCGCCGCAGACATTCATGATGCGCACCCGCGCCGGCAGGTCGAGCGCGTGGATGCGCCTCAGCCAGGCCGCGGCGTCGTTGCTGTTCACGTTGTCGCGGCCTGACTGGCCGGATCGTCGTTCGGCATGGCGCCGAGCCGGTGTTCCAGCGCGGCCTCCTGTCCCAGAACCCAGTCCAGCCACTGCGGCATCCCGTCCCCGGTTTTGGATGACAGCTCGAGGACGTCCGCGGGATTGGCCAGTTCGCGCAGGTGGCGGCGTGCCTTGTCGGGGCTGAAATCATCCAGCACCGGCAGCAGGTCACACTTGCTGAACACCACCAGGTCGGCGGCCCGGAACATCACCGGGTACTTGGCCGGCTTGTCATCACCCTCGGGGACCGACAATAGTGCGATATTGACATGCTGGCCGAGGTCGAAGCTGGCCGGGCACACCAGGTTGCCGACGTTCTCGATAAAGACGATGTCGAGCGCGGACAGGTCGAGCTGGTGCAGGGCGTCGTGCACCATGTGTGCATCCAGGTGACAGGCGCTGCCGGTGGTGATCTGAATGGCGGGTATGCCATGCCGGCGTATGCGTTCGGCATCGTTTTCCGTTTCCAGGTCGCCCTCGATGACCGCGATCGACAGGTCCCCGCCCAGGCGCTTGATGGTCGCCTCCAGCAGCGCGGTCTTGCCGGCGCCGGGCGATGACATTAAATTGACGGCCAGCACGCCGTGTTTGTTGAAGTGCTGCCGGTTGTGCGTGGCGGTGTGATCGTTTTCATGCAACAGGTTGCGCAGCACCGTTACCGCCTCGCGGCCGTCATCTGTCCTGTGCAGCGCGCCACCGGGCTGGACCAGGTGGACATTACCCGGGGTTACATTACATCCACATGTGTCACACATACGTATTTCTCCGAAATACAGCAGCAAGGTACAAGTGAAAAGTCACAAGTAATTCAGAAGCTCGCAGATGGATGCATCAGGCATGGCCGTCCGCCAGCATCTGGTCATACAGCTCCCACGCCGAGCGCGCCTCGTGCGGGGTAATTTTCTGGATGGCATAACCCACATGCACGACCACGTAATCGTCCACCCTGCATTCCTCGTGCTGCAGCATGAACAGGCTGACATCGCGGTGTATGCCCTTGGCCTCGCAATTGGCCGTGAAACCCTCTATAGACTTGATTTGCATCGGAATTCCAAGACACATATGACATCCTCCCGCGTTTCCGGCAACAGCATGCTGCAGGTTTATGCCTGCCGAATCACTAAACCATGAAAAAACCAGAGCGGAGTTGATTCCAGTCAATAAACACCAGTTTAGGCTGCTGTACAAATCATTGTGAACAATCGGGAAAAATCATGGCTGACAAGACACTGGTACTCGGTATCGGCAATACCCTGCTCTCTGACGAAGGCGTCGGCGTGCGCATGCTTGACTGGATGCAGCGGCATTTTCCCGCACTCACCGGTATCCGCTACCTGGATGGCGGTACCCTGAGTTTCACACTCGCACCCTACATCGAAGATGCCGACAATCTCATCGTGATCGATGCCGCGGAGCTGGACGCTGCGCCCGGCACGGTGCAGGTATTCGCGGGTAGTGAGATGGACCGCTTTGCCGGCAAGACCAAGCGCAGTGTGCATGAAGTCAGTCTCGGTGACCTGCTGGCGATCGCGCACCTGACCGGTGCCATGCCTGCAAACCGTGCACTGGTTGCCATTCAGCCGCAGGCCGTTGACTGGGGAGACAAGCTCAGCAACCCGGTCAAGCAGGCACTGCCGGAGGCAGCCAGCCGCGTGCTGGCGTTGCTGGCGGACTGGAACTGTATCGTCCCTGGCGATGTCTCGCTCCAGCCTGCAGCGCCCCGCGTGGAGCTGGGATGACGACGCTCGAGGGCGGACACACAGCCAGTTGTGCGGAGCCGGGTGATGTCGAGACCGGCAATGTCGTGCCTCTGCTACACCAGATTCGTCATGCCGTGCGTCAGCTGCTCGAGGCGAACGAGGTGACCGTCATTGACCTGCGCAGCATACCCATGGGGCCTGGCGAGGAAGACCGGCTGGCAGCGGCGCTCGGGCAGGGTGAGGTGCAGGTGCGCATGTCGGCACTCGGGCCGAGCGAGATCATCGAGACGCAGTATCCCGGCGTCTGGCTGGTGACACATCACAACAGCGACGGGGAAACGATCGGCAAGTTTATCGAGGTGTGCGGGTTCCCGGCCCTGGTCATGGCGCAGGACGAGGATATCCGTGCCGGGCTGGAGCAGCTGGAGCAAGAGCTTGATTGAAGTGTACAGGAGACGATAGATGTCCAACGACCTGACGATTGCTGAAGCATTGCGAAAACGCGGTGTCTCGCGACGCGGCTTTCTCAAATTCTGCGCAGCGACCGCCTCCATGATGGCGCTGCCACCGGGCATGGCGCCGGTCATTGCCGAGGCGCTGGAAAAGGCGCGCCGCCCGTCGGTTATCTGGATGTCGTTCCAGGAGTGCACCGGCTGTACCGAGTCATTGACGCGTTCCCATGCACCGACGGTCGAGGGACTGATCTTCGATACCATCTCGCTGGACTATCACCATACGCTGCAGGCCGCTTCGGGCACTGCGGCGGAGGCGGCGCGCGAGGTCGCGATGGAAGAAAATTACGGCAACTATATCCTGGTGGTGGACGGATCGATCCCAATGGGAAACCCGGGTTATTCGACCATTGCCGGCATCAGTAACCGGGATATGCTGATGGAAACCGCGGCCGGTGCCGCGGCCATTGTCGCCGTTGGCAGCTGTGCGGCGTTCGGCGGCATCCCGCACGCCAATCCGAATCCGACCGGCGCCGTGTCGGTGTCCGACCTGATCAAGGACAAGCCGATCATCAATGTGCCGGGCTGTCCACCGATTCCGGTGGTCATCACCGGTGTGCTGACCCACTTCCTCACCTTCGGCACGATCCCGGAACTGGATCACCTCGGACGTCCCAGCACCTATTACGGCAAGAGTATCCATGACCGCTGCTATCGACGGCCGTTCTACGACAAGGGGCTGTTCGCGGAAACCTTCGATGACGAAGGTGCGAAGAAGGGCTGGTGTCTGTACAAGCTGGGTTGCAAGGGACCGACCACCTACAACGCCTGCGCCACGGCCAAGTGGAACGAGGGTACCAGCTTTCCGATCGAGTCCGGACATCCGTGCCTGGGCTGTTCCGAGCCGGACTTCTGGGACGCTGGCGGCTTCTACCAGGCGATTTCCACGCCGACCGGGGACATCGGGCGAACCGCCGTGTATGCCGTCGGCGCCGGGGCCGCTGCAGGCCTCGCACTGGGTGCCCTGAACCGTGCCAAGCGTGACAAACTGGCCAGAGAGCATGAAAAGGTCACCATCGACGACCTGGAAAAGAGGGACTGAGGATGTCGGAAAACGATTTTTTACTGCTTGTGCGCGGGCCGCTTCTCACCGGTGCCACCATTATCTTCATGCTCGGTATCGTGGTGCGACTGCTCGAGATCCTGGTACTGGGCAGGAAACGCAACCTCGCTGAACCACGCGGGTCGGCCGTGAAAGGCGGGCTGCGAACGATCGTTATGCGCTCGATCGCGGAACGCGAAACACTGCAACGCACCGCATTTACCGAGGTAACCGGCTGGATATTCCACATCGGCTTCCTGGTAACCCTGTTTTTCTACACGCCGCATATTCTCCTCATCAGCAAGGTGGCGGGCATCTCCTGGCCGGCACTGCCGACGACGGTGATTGATGCCCTGTCCATTGTCACCATCATCACGCTGCTTGCTGTGCTGATACACAGGATAGGCAACCGGGTCATGCGCTTTCTGTCACGCTTTCAGGATTACCTGGTGTGGACGGTTACCTTCCTGCCGGTTCTGACCGGTTACCTCGCCTTTCACCGCGTTGGCCTGTCGCCGACCATGCTGATAGCGATTCATATCCTCAGCGTCGAGATGTTAATGGTGGTGTTTCCATTTACCAAGCTGATGCATGCGTTCACCCTGTTCATGTCGCGCTACTACAACGGGGCCATCGCCGGTTACAGGGGAGTGAACTCATGAGCGGTGCATCCCTGGAGCGGGGCATTCATGCCTTCAAGGAAGCCATCGATGCACCGGTGGCCTCGTTTTTCAGCAGCTGTGTCCGCTGTGGCCTGTGTGCACATGCCTGCCTGTTTTTTACCGAGACCGAAGACCCGAAATATACGCCCATCCACAAGCTCGAACCCTTGCGTCGTGTGTGGCAGCAGGAATATACCTTCTGGGGTCGCCTGGCCAGTGCGCTGGGTCTCAGCAAGCCGGTGACCGACGAGGATCTCGCCGACTGGGAAACCCTGGTGTATGACAGCTGCACGATGTGCGGGCGCTGCTCCATGATCTGCCCGGTCGGCAATGACATCGCCTACATGATTCGCAAGATGCGCGAGGGTATGGCGGTTGCCGGTCATGCGCCGCCGGGGCTGATCGGCGCCACGCAGCGTGCAGTCACCATCGGCAGCCCCATGGGCGTGAAGCTGCCGGCACTGCAGGCGCAGATCCGGCAGGTGGAGGAGGAAACCGGCATGACGATTCCCGTCGATGTCGAGGGCGCCGACTACATGCTGCTGCTGTCGTCCATGGAGATCATGAATTTTCCGGAATTCATCGGCGCACTCGCGAAGATCTTCGACCAGGCGGATGTGAGCTGGACAATCTCGAGCAATGCATTCGAGGCGACCAACAGCGGTATCCAGATCGGCGTGTCGGAAATTGCCGCCGAACTGGTGCAGCGCATCGTCGATGCCGTGGAAAAGCTCAAGGTTAAATACGTCATCAGCCCGGAGTGCGGCCATGCCTACATGGCCATTCGCTGGGAAGGGCCGAACCTGATCGGCAAGCCGTACAGTTTCAAGGTGGTACACGTGCTGGAGTTGCTGGACGAACTGCGTGAACAGGGCCGCCTGAAGCTGTCCAGCAAGGAAAGCCAGCGCCTGACCTATCACGACCCCTGTCAGATCGCACGCCGCGGCGGTGTGGTACAGCAGCCGCGCAATCTGCTGAATATGGTCGCCGACGATTTTGCCGAGATGCCGGAGACCGGCACCATGAACTGGTGCTGTGGTGCGGGCGGTGGTGTCAGCAGCAACGAACGTGCCGACGAACTGCGACTCACGGTATTCAAGCGCAAGAAGGCGCAGCTGGACGCGGTCAGGCCCGATGCGATCGTGTCTGCCTGTTCCAATTGCCGCATCCACCTGGAGGATGGGCTCGAGAAGTACGCTATGGAGATACCGGTCCTGAGCCTCACTGAAACCATTGCCGAACACCTGGCGGAAAAAGATAAAAGCGGGGAATGACGAACATGGTCGAGATTGCCAATGACGATGACTTCAGGCGGCTGCTCGAGGGTCTGGATACTGCCGGACAGCGCGCGGTCGCAGCACACTTCGTGGATAACGTCCTGCCGCTCAGTGGCGATGATCGCATCAGGCATGTGACGGAAATTATCGCGAAGCCCGATGCCCGCGAGGACGATCTGTCTATGGCCTTTCACACGGCACGCACGGTGACTGTGGACACTCACAACCGTTGCGGTGCCGAGTGTGACTGGCAAGACCAGGCAGGCTATTTCGTTGCACGTGCCGCACTGGCCGCTGTCACGCCCGCGGATCAGCTTGCCGGCGGGCCGGCCTTCCAGGCTGCCATGAGCAGCCGCATGGCAAGGACCTGCATGGGTATCGGTACCGCAGAGGATACCGCCGGCCAGGAGCGGCAGGCGCAATACCGGATCCTTTCGGAATTCATTCAATCACAAGAGTAATCACTCATGACTGAACGTGTCGTTGTTGATCCCATCACGCGCATCGAGGGCCATTTGCGTATCGAGGCGCAGATGGAAGGTGATCGCATTGCACAGGCCTACTCGGCAGGGACCATGGTGCGCGGTATCGAGGTCATCCTGCGGGGTCGCGATCCGCGCGATGCCTGGGCCTTCGCGCAGCGCATCTGCGGCGTCTGCACGCTGGTGCATGGGCTGGCATCCATTCGTTCGGTGGAAAACGCGCTCAATTACACCATCCCGCCGAATGCGCAGCTGATCCGCAACCTGATGAACGGTGCGCAGTATGTCCATGATCATGTCATGCATTTCTACCACCTGCATGCGCTGGACTGGGTGGACGTGGTGTCAGCGCTGAGCGCCGACCCGAAGGCGACCTCGGCACTGGCGCAATCGATCAGCAGCTACCCAAAGTCCTCCCCGGGTTATTTCTCGGACATGCAGAAAAAGCTGAAGGACTTCGTCGAGGCGGGTCAGCTCGGCATCTTCGCGCAGGGCTACTGGGGACACCCGGCCTACAAGCTGCCGCCCGAGGCCAACCTGATGGCCGTTGCGCACTATCTGGAGGCGCTGAGCTGGCAGCGTGACGTGGCCAAGCTGCATGCGATCTTCGGCGGCAAGAACCCGCACCCGAACTTCCTGGTCGGTGGCGTCGCCTCGCCCATCGACCTGAACTCCGATTCCGCCATCAATGCCAAGCGGCTTGCGCAGGTGCAGGAGATCATCAACAAGATGAACAGCTTCGTCGAGCAGGTCTATATTCCGGACCTGCTGGCGATCGCGGGCTTCTACAAGGACTGGGGTGCGCGTGGCGAGGGGCTGGGCAATTTCCTCACCTACGGTGATTTTCCGGAGAAGGGCATGGATGACCCGTCCAGTTTCCTGATCCCGGCCGGCGCAATTCTCAACCGTGACATCACGACCATCCACGACGTCGACATGAATGCCGCCGATGAGATCCAGGAGTATGTGTCGCATTCGTTCTACGATTATGCGGATGGCAAGGATGCGCCGTTGCACCCGTATGACGGCGAGACCAATCTGAACTACACCGGGCCTGCTCCCCCGTATCAGCAGCTCGATGTCGACCAGTCCTATTCCTGGCTCAAGTCACCGCGCTGGAAAGGCCATGCCATGGAGGTCGGCCCGCTGGCACGCGTACTGATGCTGTATGCAAAAGGTCATGACCAGACCAGGGAACTGGTCAACATGACACTGAACACGCTCGATGTCCCGGTCACCGCCCTGTTCTCCACGCTGGGCCGGACCGCGGCGCGCGGCCTGGAGACGAAGGTCATCGGCGACATGATGCAGACCTGGTACAACAACCTGGTCGCCAACATCAAGGCCGGTGACACCAGGACCTTCAACGAGAAACTGTGGGAGCCATCCAGCTGGCCGCGCGAGGCGCGTGGCGTGGGTTTCATGGAGGCGCCGCGCGGCGGTCTTGCGCACTGGATCGTCATCGAGGACCAGGTCATCAAGAACTACCAGGCAGTGGTACCGAGCACCTGGAATGCCGGGCCGCGCGACCCTGCCGGCCAGCCGGGCGCCTACGAGGCGGCTTTGCAGGACAATCATACCCTGCACGATCCGCAGCAGCCGATCGAGATCCTGCGCACCATTCACAGCTTTGACCCCTGCATCGCGTGTGCCGTGCATGTCACGGACCCCGATGGCGAGGAGTTGATCAAGGTCAAGGTGCGCTAGCAGGCGCGCTACAGGGAATTATCTGAATATCAAACGAGGGAGTAATACATGCGAACAAGAATGATTGCATCCATCACACTTGGTGTGTTCACCCTGCTGGTTGCGCCGTATGCAGCCGCACATAGTGGTGCCCATATGGAGTCCGGTCTGGCGGACGGCTTCATGCATCCCGCAAGCGGGATTGATCATTTACTGGTCGCAATAGCTGCGGGATACTGGGCTGCGCGCGCGGGTAATCATGGTGTACAGGACATGCTTTATTTCCTTGCACTGTTTGCCGGTGGCCTGATGCTGGGTGCCGCCAGCCTGGCCTGGTTACAGCTGGAAATCATCACGCCGTTGCTGTTTGCACTGACTGTTGCGATTATCGCGGTGGCGATCGCCTTGCCGCAGTGGTTTTATCATGCGCTGTTTGGCGGGCTCGCCGTTTACCTCGGACTGGTACACATGATGGCAGTGCCGGCAACGTCCGGCATGTCGGGATTCGGTATCGGGCTGTTTCTATCGACAGCAGTATTGCTGAAGCTCGGTCTGATGCTGCGCACGGTGATCTCGACTTTCAGATCACATCCTTAAGAGCGGAACTCCACGCCAGGCGGATGCTTGCCCGGCCCAACTCCATCGTCGCGAGATGTTATCGTCAGGCAGGCGCCAGTCTCGCATAGAGGGGGATGACCCGAGCGATCGCCGGGTGTGATACCACTGCAGGTCGTCCGCGGCCAACCTTCACCACCGGGACCTGAGCGGCGACGCCCTGATTACCCGGCTTATTGCTGTTCCTCGTCTGCCGGCTCTTCCTCCTCCCAGTCGTAGTGTTTTTTTGCCGGCATCGGGTCACGACGGCTGAACAGGAAGGCGCCCAGCACGCCCGTTGCTGCGCCGAAGAAGTGGCTTTCATACGAAATCCCCGGCTCCTGCGGAAAAATTGACCAGATCATGGTGCCATACAAAAAGAATACGATCATGGCCAGGGCGATCGACAGGCGGTCGCGGCGCAGGATGCCGCTGGTGAATATGTAGAACATCATGCCGTGGTTCAGGCCGCTGGCGCCGTAGTGGTAGCTTTCGCGGGCGAACAGCCAGACGCCGATACCGGAGCCGATATAGATCAAGGCCAGTGCCGGTACTGCCGAGCGCGGGTAGGCATACAGCAGAGTCGTCAACAGGACCAGCAGCGTGAAACTGTTCGACAGCAGGTGGGTCCAGCTGCCGTGTATCAAGGGCGCGGTCAGGATACCGGTCAGCTCCGGCAGGCTGCGCGGATAGATACCATGGTGAAACAGTTCCAGTTGCAGGCCGCGGTCCAGCAATTCGATCAGGCACATGACCGTGACCACCGTGAAGGTGATCATGGCGCTGCGGGCAAGTGGGGCCTCCATGCGATCAGTGTAATGCATGCACTGATCGCCGGGTGCGTGATGTTCGCTACCAGGCCATACTGTACTCGAACAGCAGCGCGCGGCTGCTGCGGGCACTGTCACGCACAAGCAGTCCCATGCTCCCGGATTCATTGAGACCGTAGCGACGGTCATTCAGCGCCAGGTCGATGGTGGCGCCCAGCAGTCCCAGCGCAGGGGCGAATGTGCCGCTTTTGGCCAGGGTCTCCCTCGACCAGGCTGCCAGTCCACGGCTAATGACCTTCTGGTTATCCCGTGTGGTTCGCAGGTAGTCGTCCGCTTCCATACCCGCGCGGGTCTGCTGCCATCGCGGGCTGGCCTGCGAGGCTGCAGCGAACAGGGTCTTTTCCTTGTCGTCTGCCTGGGCAGACTGGGAAGAGACTACTAAGCAACTGATTAATATTAATATACTGCGCATCATATGACCCTCCTGCTGCCTGCTGACTGTTGTCACCATGAGGCGATACGCTTGCGCCCGGATTTCCGGTGCTTGCAACAAGCCTATATCAAATCCCCGGGATGTCCATTGCACCAAGGTCGTAGAATTTGTTTAAGTTGTTGTAAAGAAAAGTGATTTTGGGTATCGGCCGGTAGGGCCCGGCGGCTGATCCTTGTCAATGCGGCCGGGTTTGACTATGCATAGACTAGTCTGTAGTTGTCAGGTATGCGGTTTAATCGTTTATTAAGGAGAGAGGTATGACAAAACGCTGGGTGGTTGTCGCAGACCAGAGCAAGGCACGTATTTTCACCACAGAGAAGCCGCGCGGCCCGTTACTCGAACTGGCCTCGCTGGACAATTCCTACGGGCGGGAGCAGGAGCAGGCGCTGGTGTCGGACCGTCCGGGGCGCAGTTTCGACAGTCACGGGCAGGGCCGTCATGCAATGGGTACAGCAGTCGACCCGGCAGAGACGGAGACCATTCGATTTGCCCGTCGCATTGCCGATCATTTACAGGACGCATGCAACGAGGGTCGCTGCAAGACCCTGTTGCTGGTTGCCGGGCCGCAGATGCTGGGTGTACTGCGCAAGCAGCTCAATACACCCGATAGCGTCAAGGTGTCGGCCATCGACAAGAACCTCGGCCAGTATGATGCACGGACGATTCGTACACACCTGCCGGAGCGGCTGTAGGCGCATTGCTCGCCGGCAGGGGGCTTTGTTTAATCCGCCTGCCGGCGGTTACTTTGTGTTCGATATTGCACCGTTGAGGTAATACTTACCCGGGACAGTATTCGGCAATAGTCCGCAGTCCCGGTGCGTGCAGTCGTCATCGCTGTTGATATCCGGCTGCCGGTTCGCCACCGTTTATCACCAGACCTTGCCGGGTGAACCATCCTGGTGAAACCACATCAACCACCAGCGCATCGAAATAAAACAGGTGGATGGCTGGCAATCCCGGTTATGCTGTGACTATGCAGCGCGACGCGGGTTATGTGCGGGGTTGATATGTATACAGATATTCAGGAAGTACTGGAAAACATGCGCAGTCTGCAGGACCAGCTCGAGACTGCCTTTGATGAGGCGCGTGTAAAATTCCGTTGTAGACTCGAAGATGGCCGGATACGGATTGCCGCGGAAGTCAGCGAGTTCCAGCGCAAATACCGTGTTGGCTCGTTCCGTTACCTGCTTGATTCCGACCTGGCCAGCGTACTGACTGCACCGGTCATCTACAGCATGATCATACCGCTGGTGTTGATCGATGCCAGCTTCACGCTATACCAGCAGGTGTGCTTCCGGGCTTATGGTATACCGCGTGTGCGCCGACTTGCATACATGGTCAATGACCGTCATAAACTGGGATACCTGAATAACATAGAAAAGGCCAACTGCGCCTATTGCGGCTATGCCAATGGCGTGGTCGCCTATGCGCGCGAGATATTGTCCAGGACGGAGCAGTACTGGTGTCCGATCAGGCATGCACACCACCTGGTCAGTGCACATGAACGTTACCCGGAATTTTTTCCATACGGTGATGCGCAGGGCTATCAGCAGGGGCTTGAACCCAAGCGGAACGATTTACGCCGGATTGAAACGGGCCGCACCCCGGACGACGGAGGCATGAATTGAAGCTCTCGTTCCATGGAGCGGCACAGGGCGTGACCGGCTCCTGTCACCTGCTGGAATGTGACGGCAAACGCATCCTGGTGGACTGCGGGTTTTACCAGGGTGGCCGGGAACTCGAGGAAGATAACGCCGATGACTTCGGTTTTGACCCGGCCGCGGTCGATATCCTGTTACTGACCCATGCGCACCTGGATCACTGTGGCCGTATCCCGCTGCTGGTCAAGCGGGGTTTCGGTGGTGAAATCGTCACCACCGCGGCCACTCGCGAACTGGCGCGCCTGATCATGCTGGATGCGGCTGGCCTGCAGGAAGAGGAGGCGCGCTATCTCAACCGGCGTGCCAGTCGCCGCGGCAAGAGCGGTCATGTGATCGAACCCCTCTACACTACTCTGGATGCGCTGAACGCACTCGAGAACTTCGGTCGAACGGCGGTGTACGGACAGCCCCTGGACCTGGCGCCGGGCATACGGGCAACCTTTATAGACGCGGGACATATCCTGGGGTCGGCCAGTATCGTGCTGGACCTGCAGGAGAAATCAGACCGTCGGCGACTCCTGTTTTCAGGGGACCTCGGCACCAGCGGCCGCCCGATCCTGCGCGATCCGGATGTGCCACCCGCGGTGGATATCGTCGTGATGGAGACGACCTATGGCGACCGGTCGCACAAGCTGCTGGAGCCATCGGTCGATGAACTGTTCGAGGCCATCAACGACACGGTCACCCGGGGCGGCAACGTGATTATTCCGACCTTTGCACTCGAGCGTGCCCAGGAATTGCTGTTTTACCTGCACGACGGCAAGGTGCAGGGGATACTGCCGCGCTTCCTGCAGGTTTTCCTGGACTCGCCGATGGCCATCTCGGCCACACAGATCTTCCGGCGTCACCCGGAATGTTACGATGCAGAGACGGCTGCCCTGTTTGCTGCCGGTCGCGATCCATTCGCATTTGACGGCCTGCATTTCACGCGCGAAACGGCCGAATCCATGGCGATCAACCAGATTACCGGCGGTGCCGTGATCATGGCCGGCTCGGGCATGTGTACCGGTGGCCGGGTGAGGCACCACCTGAAGCGCAACCTCGGCAATGTCCGCAACAGCGTGGTCTTCGTCGGTTATGCCGCCAGGGGAACGCTGGCCCGGCGCATCATCGACGGGGAGAAGTCGGTCAGTATCTTCGGTGAGGAATACGCAGTGCGCGCACAGATTCATACCATTGGCGGCTTCTCGGCGCACGCCGGCCAGAGCGAGTTGCTGCACTGGCACCGGCAGTGCGGGGATCCGGAGACTACCTTCCTGGTACACGGCGAGAAGGAAAGCATGACGGCTTTCGGCAGGCTGCTGGAAAACACGCGCGTTGAAATGCCTGAACTGCACCAGGAATTCCAAATTCAGTAATCCTTCGCATAACCGGCATCATTGCCTGTCTGACAGGTATCCGCCTCTGCAGTGAGCACCTGGTCAGGACCGGAATACCTGTTATTTTGACCGGGGACAATGCAGCAGGACTGCGGATATGTTTCAATTTGCCGATAGCTATCATGTAGACTTGTTCTACATGCCCCAGCCAGCAGCTGCTGCCGATGACCTGGCGGTAAAGTCCACACAATGGGTAAGGTTTGGCTGATACTTCATGCTGTCACTGCGATTTTACGAAAGTGGCAGCCCGGTAAATACTCGAGACCGGCGGGGACAGGCACGGATACTGTAAAGGCGAGTCTCACGGATCGCCCGGGCAGGGGAAAAGTTATTTAAAAGCATGCGGTTACTTTTAAATAGATGCCAATAAATCGGGCCGGTGGATGACCCGGTCCGGCATTCACCCGGGAACCGGGCAGTCTGCCTGTAATTTGACTGAAATCGAGATAGGGCCTATTAATGACAGAGCCGGGGTGAACGGGACAGGGTTGTTGCCGGTCTCATCAGACGTATCCTGGCATGGTAATGGTATGCAATATGAGTGACAAGATTATAAGGATGGACAAGCAGGGTGAAAGCGGCAACAAGGATGTCGTCATCGAAGGCGACGCAATGGCGCGGTTTGCCAATGCCTTCGAGGCCAGCGCGCGGCGCTGGGAACTGATTGTCTACCCGGCGCTGCTGGCATTCGTGGTGCTGGCCGCCTACGGCTTCTTCCTTATCTATACACTGAGCAAGGACATCAATACGCTTGCCCGGGGCATGGACCCTGAAATGGGCAAGCACCTCGGGCATATATCCGAGAGTGTGATCTACCTGTCGGAAAACATCCGCACCATGACGCGCCGTGTGCATGACATGTCCGTCTCGGTTGACGACATGTCGGGCAAGATGGACGAGCTGGATCACCTGGAACCCATGCTGCTCACCATGCGTGGCATGAATACCTCGATGGGCAGCATGAATCATCATATCGGAACCATGACCCTCACCACTGATGCCATGCGTTATGACGTCGGCAGAATGGGCAACAGCATGCGCCCGATGAATTTTATGAACAACTTCGTGCCGTGGTAGAGAACGTGTAGCTCTCCATGGCCCTGCTGCCGGGGTTGCCGACCGGTGCAGGTTGATGTTGTATGCTGTGCGATTATCATGATTTGAATGGGGGGCGCTCCAGACGTGATGCCATGCATATATCCAGCGGGCACACACTCGAAATCGTCAATAACTAGAATGTTAATAACAAGGCAATAGTCGTAACCATCATCCACTGATACCGGTATGTATGCACCGTTTTTGGCGGTATTGTTGCAATCTGCGGTTCTGGCTCGAACAAACAATGATTGGAGAGGCAAGATGGGTATAAAAAAAGAAATAATTATTCTGGCCGGCATTCTCATGCTGGTGCCGCTGCATGCCACGCAGGCGGACACAGACGGGGCGGAAACGGGCGACGCTGGTAAAGGCCAGATGGACAATTTGATGGAGCAGCGTATACAGGCTTACCGTGACTACATGCATCAGCGCATGCAGACAGCCGCCGTACCGCCGCAAGAGGCGCCTGTCGCTGCGGCTGCCGATGCGGCCGCCGATGCACAGGTTGTTACAGATGAGCGGCCGGCAGCCAGTAGTGATATGCAGGATCCCGCTGAATCGGCCGGTCAGCAGGGTGAGGCGGCAATGTCCGAACAGCACCGTCAATATCACGAGAACATGCGCCGGCAACATGAAGAGCGTGCGGCACAGGCCGCCGAGCAGCGGGAGGCGATGCGCCGGCAGCATGAAGAGCGTGCGGCACAAGCCGCCGGGGCCGCGGGGAAGTCCTCGATTCCAGAAGATCGCCGGCAATACCGCGAGTCGATTCAGCAGCAGCATGAAGAACGTGCGGTACAGGCCACCGGGCAGCGTGAAGCCATGCGCCTGCAACATGAGGAACGTGCGGCCGAGGCCGCCGAGGCCGCCGAGGCCGCCGCCGGGCAGCGTGAAGCCATGCGTCAGCAGCGCGAAGAGCGTGTACAGGCCGCTGAAGCCGCCGGCGAGGAAGGGGAGGCGGCAATGCCTGAAGGTCACCGGCAATACCGCGAGGCCATGCAGCCGCAGCGGGGAGAGCGTGCCGCCGCCCGGCAATGGCGCGGGTCACGTGATCGTGACCGTGTTGCGCGGATGGAAGACTGGCTGAAACAGCAGGAAGAACGACAGCAGCATGCCATCCAGCGGTACGAGACCATGCGTAATCGTGCAGAAGAGGAGCATAACTACCTGGTACAGCATTATGAAGATATGCTGAACAAGGCGCTGCAGGACAGGATCGAAGCCGCCAACCGTCACGAGGAAATGCGCAAGGACGCCGAAAAACGCAGGAAGAGACTGGCTGCATTCCGGGTCCAGCTGAAGGATATGACTCCGGAAGAGCGTCGCGACTATATGGATACCTACCGGGAAGAGCTGTTCGGCAACGACGAGACGATGCAGTCTCGTGATGTGCCGGGCCCGTACCGGTACGGTGGCAAGTACCGGCGGCCAACGCCAGCGTGGAACCGCTAGGCGCCTACGCGCTGCGATACGACTAGCGGGGCAGGGTGCGTTTTGTCGCTTCCTGCTCTGCCTCGCGCTGCATCAGCTTCGAGAGCAGGGAAAGCTCCTCGCCCAGCAGAGACAGGATGTCATCGAGCGCCAGAATTCCCGCAAGTTCACCGCTGTTCGTGATGACCGGAACGCGCCTGACACCCCGGCTGCGCATGCGTTGGGCAGTTTCGAACACGGTCTCGTCTTCGGTTACCTTCAGCAATGCAAATGACATGATATCGCCCACTGTCACATCTTCGATGGGGACGGATTTGGCGATCAGTTCGATCACGATATCACGGTCAGTCATGATGCCGACGGGTTCGACCCGATCTTCGCTCTGCCTGATGACGACAAGACAGCCGACATGATTGTCACGCATCAGCCGGGCGGCTTCCCCAATCGACATATCAGCCTCGGCCGTAATGACACTCCGGTTGCATAATTCTCCCGCTTTCACCTGATACCCCCTGCGAACCATGCCCGGATCGGGTCCGGGCTTCCTGTGATCAGTCTAGATGCATGCCGAGATCAGGTCTTGATCCATGTCAAGCTCGGCAGGCGCATCATGCCGCACAGCCGTGGGTGCCTTGTCGTTGCATAACCACCGGAATTAATTCGTCATATCGATTATGAATTTGTGTTCAGGGGCCGATATACTGATAATCACGGAAGCAGACAATCCCCGGCAATGTATTGGCTTTCTTTCAAAAAGAAGCAGGAAAAACAAGTCACTGGCCTGATACTGCCAGGTGGCGGTGCGCGTAATGCCTATCAGGCCGGCGTCCTCAAGGCGATTGCCGACATGCTTCCGGACGATGCAAAGAATCCGTTCGAGGTCATCAGCGGATCTTCCTCGGGCGCATTGAATGCCGTCCTGCTGGCCAGTTCGGCAAACCGCTTCCAGGAGGGTGTCGATCGCCTGTGGGGGATCTGGGCGAACTTCCATGTCGGCAAGGTCTTCAAGGTCGACAGCTGGACCGCCTTCAAGAGTGCATACGGCTGGGCTGTCAATTTCCTGTTTGGCGGGCTGACGAAGCAGCCGCTATCGGTGCTGGACAACTCGCCGCTGCGCGAACTGCTGGAGCGGCATATCCGTTTCGCGCGTATCCAGCAGGCGATCGACTCCGGCGATTTGCGCGCGGTGTCGGTGACGGCATCCGGTTACAGCAGCGGGTTGTCGGTTGCCTTTTACCAGGGCATTAAAGATCTGTTGCCCTGGAAGCGTACCCGGCGCACCGGCCGGCCGACGGAGCTGACCCTCAATCACCTGATGGCATCATCCGCCATCCCGGTACTGTTCCCCGCTGTGAAGCTGCGCAACGAGTATTACGGTGACGGTTCGATGCGCCAGACCGCGCCCCTGAGCCCGGCACTGCATTTGGGAGCCAATCGCCTGTTGATCATCGGTGTCAGGAACCCCGAGCAGGACACACTGCCGGATGTGACGCGCGAGGTGAAGTACCCCTCATTCGGCCAGATATCCGGGTATATTTTCGACACGCTGTTTATGGACAGTCTCGATGCGGATATCGAACGCATGCGTCGCATCAACCACACCATTACCGAGACCCGCGACAAGCGGGTCGTGTACAAGGACACGTCCCTGCGACAAATTGACTACCTGGTTATTTCGCCCAGTCTGGATGTACGCGAGATCGTGGCAAAGTATGTCCAGAACTTCCCGAAATCGGTGCGTATCCTTCTGAAAGGGATCGGTGCGCTGACCCGCGAGGGGCGGCCGCTGATGAGTTACCTGATGTTCGATGCACCGTTCTGCAAGGAGCTGATGGATCTCGGTTACCGCGACGGCATGGCGGCGAGGGAGCAGATCCTGCATCTGCTGGGAGAAGATGAACTGATCGAGGAGCAGGCAGCTGTCGGGGTCAGTGAGAATTTAGTCTGATCCGTATTCCTGCTGGCAGCAGCACCATTGCCGGTGCGTGAAACGCACCCTACGGTTTATGCGGTGTATCTGGTTGGGTAGGGTGCACTCTGTGCACCATTTCTGGTGCGTGAAATGCATCCTGCATCCGGGGTATTTCCTGCTAGCGGTGCATTCTATCCTGCCGGCGCCAGCGGTTGACGATATCGTCGACGTCGAGGTCATCAGGTCCGGATGACCAGTGCCTGAAGAAGTCCACGCTGTTACTGTTCGGCGGCGGATCCGGCTTGAAGAGCTGTACACGCGTGGGCAGTGGTACCGCAAGGCCCATGACCATGGCCTCGCCCTGGCCCAGTGAAGACAGGATATCGATGAAGTCACGCTCCGCTTCCGGTACCAGGTCGCGGACATAGGCCTGGTCGTCCGGGTTGGTCAGGCGCAGGCAGACAAAGGTATTGCACTGCGCAAGCACCGTCTCGGAAAGATCGTGCGGACGCTGCGTTACCACGGCCAGGCCAACCCCGTACTTGCGGCCCTCCTTGGCGATACGCTGCATGGTCTGGCGCGTGCCCTCGTACTGCGAGTCGCCTTCGCGCGGTATGTAGGCGTGCGCTTCCTCGCAGACCAGCAATAGCGGGAATTCCTTGAACTTCGGGTTCCAGTAGTTGAATTCGAATGCCAGGCGGCCTACCTGTGCGGTGACAACCGGACGCACATCGAACGGTACCGAGCTGAGATCGATAATGGTGATCTGCGCCTTGGGTTCACCCAGGCCGACGAAGTCGCGCAGCAGTCCCGGCAGGGTGTCGGACGAGTTGCGGTGTTTCGGATTAAGCAGGAAGTCATAGCGCGTATCGTTCATGCGGCTTTGCAGACGCATCAGGAACTGGTCGAACAGGCCGGCAAGCGGGCCCTTGTCCTTGCCGAAGTTACTCGATGCCTTGTTCGCTTCCTCGAAATTTTCGTACAGTTCCTGCAGTGAAAAATAGACCGGCGAGTCGATGGAGATGTCAACGATGCCGAGGTCCTTGTTGGCCTTGTTGCGCAGTTCCTTCACGGTGTCGCGCAGAAACGAGATCTGCGAAGAAGCCGAGACGTCCGCACGATCGATCAGCATATCCACCAGCTCCGAGAAGGTCATCAGCCAGTAAGGCATCTCCAGGTCGCGTGCATCGATGTAGCGGGTGGTCTTCTCGTCGAAGGCGCAGTGGCGTTTGCCGTTATTGTCTTCCCAGCTGTACTCGCCATGCAGGTCCAGCAGCACGATATGTGCCTTCGGCATCCTGCTGACGGCACGCTGCAGAAAGTTGGTTACCGCCCAGGATTTACCGGCGCCTGACTGGCCGAGAATGGCGAAGTGCCGGCCGAACATCGCGGCCGGATCCATGCAGACGTCGATCGACTTGTCGACCATGGCATGCCCGACGGCATATCCCTGTGCACGGAATTTAACGAATATGGACTCGATATCTTCCTTGCTGACCGTGTGCACCTCTGCACCGGTCACCGGATAGTTGGTCACACCGTTCTGGAAGACACCGCCCGCGTTGATTTCCCCGACCGGGACCAGGCGGATCGTTTTGATCATGCCTGATTCACCGGTGGAAGGTTCCGCCTTGATCGATGAGATGCTTGCGAGCAGCTTGATATCGCCCTGGGTAATCGCCACATAGGAGCCCGGCTGGCCGGTCAGGTCGACGTCCACGCGGCTGGATATGCGCGGACGCTTGCCGTCGCCGGGTTCAACCAGTTTCGCTGTAAACGCGCCTGGCTTGACGCTGGTCAGGTGGCCGATCAGGGTCTGTGTGTACGGTGTCATTGCCGTTTGTTCCTCTGCCTGGTTGGTTTCGACTGCACCCGGTGGCAGCCGCTGCGGTTACATGAATTGACCCGTGATATTTTCGTGCCTGCCGGCGATGGCGTTGATATCACGGCTAACATTAGCATATAGCGGCAATGGCACCTTATATATTGAGCCTGCGGCCGGATTGGCCTAATAGTATGATTATTCGAGGGAAAATAATTCAGACGGGCGGATGCCCGGCCAGCTGCCCCAGCGGCGGCCGGCGGGCATGCATTGCGGTGAGCGGACCGGATCCGGCTAGTAGCGGGCTTGTCGTTCCGGGTGGAACATGTGCCGGAACTGGTTGCGGTAGTAGATTACGGCGCTGTTGCCCTCGGCCTTGACGTCGAAGATCCTCCAGTCGCCCTCATCCCGGTAGAAGCGGAACTCCATGCGTGTCGGGATGCCGTTTGGTTGCATGATCCATGCACTGACACGTACGTCATTGCTTTCCTGTCCGCGCGGTGTGAAATACCGGATTGGCTGGTCGGTATAAGTCACCAGTTTATCCGCGAGCGTGCCCATGAAGGACCTTTTCAGTTTGTTCGTTACCTTGGCGCGCTGCGGCAGTGACATGCGCCGCCAGGCCGGGCCGGCGGCCCAGCGGGTCATGTATTCGAAGTCGAAGTACGGTTCGATCTCGGTGGCCATGAAGGCCAGCGCCTGTTCACGGTTTTGCGCGCGCCCGCTATTGATAAAACGCTGCAGTTTGGAGATGCCGTCCTTGACGATCTCACCGGGATGGTTCGAGGTGACCTTCTCCGGTGACGGACCCCGGTAATAACCCGGGCCATACGTGGCGGCATTGACGGCCGTGGTCATGGTGGTTGCCAACAGTAGAAACACAGCCAGGGTCTTCGTTTTCATCGCTACCTCTGCAATTTTGCCGGATTGGAGAAACAAAGACAGGCGAACAAATAGCCGCCTGTTTGACCGTTTTATACATGAAAAGGCCGGGTGATACCACCCGGCCTGTAGATGTGCACATCCCTGTGCAGTGATGTCCGTTTTGTTCCGGAATGTTCTTCCGGAAAGTGCTTACTCGCTGGCGGGCGCGGCCGGTGCGGCTGGTGCAGCACCGTAGGGTGCATAGCCGTAACCCGGATAGCCGCCATAGCCGCCATAACCACCCGGATAGCCGCCATAGCCGCCATAGCCGGGATAACCGCCATAGCCGTAAGGGCCGTAGCCGCCATAGCCATAGTGACGACCATAGCCACGACCCCGGCCGGAACCCCGGCCACCACCGCTCATGTTGAAGTTCATGTCACCCCAACCATCGCCGTCAAACGGGCCCCAGTCGGAACCCCAGTTGTCGCCGCCCCACGGACCACCACCCCAGGCATGGGCGGATGTCATGGGCAGTGCCGTAAGACCGGCAATGGCAGCGGCTGCCAGTGTTGTTTTCAGAGTTTTCATTTTATGTCCTCCTGCTATTCAGCAATAAAAATATAATAGGCAATGTTAATTCTGGCCATCACAGGTGAAAGGGTTATTGATCTGCATCAAGATCGATGGGAATTTATAAGTATATTCTTAATCACTCATGAAACCCCTGTAATCATTCAGGTTTCATCATCCATGTGCTCATGCCCGCCGCAAATATGTCAGGCATGCACCACGGGACTGTCAATATGCGTTTGATTTACGCCATCTTTCTTCTGTTACTGGCTAGTCAGATCAGTGCGGCCCCGGATGGCCGGCAGCTATATGTGGCCCATTGTTCTGCCTGTCATGGTGACCAGGGGCACGGCGGGGTAGGAGTGCCGTTGTCATTGCCCTCATTCCTGGACAGCGTCGATGACCGCTTTCTGGCGGTGACGATACGCCAGGGCCGGCCCGGTCGGGTGATGCCGTCGTTCCCCAAACTCAGCGATGCCCAGATTGCCGCCATCGTCGGCTATATCCGGAGCTGGTCAGGCAAGCCGGCCCCGCGCTACTCCCCGGTCCCCGTCAAGGGCGATGTAAAAAACGGTAGCTTGTTGTACGCGAAGCACTGCGCGTCTTGCCACGGGGAAAATGGTGAAGGTGGTACCGGTACCGGTGTGACCTTTTCGCGCCGGCGTGAATTGCCGATCATCGCCCCGGCGCTGAACAACAGCGGGTTCCTGGCTGCGGCATCCGATGAAATGATCCGGCAGACATTGCAGCTGGGTCGTGCTGGCACCCCGATGGGTTCTTTCCTGGAAAAGGGCCTTGGCAAGCAGGAAATCGATGATGTGATCAGTTTTGTGCGTTCATTTGCACAAGACCAGGATGACGGGACCAAAACGGTTGCCGCGAATAAAGACAAGATTATCAGGCTTGCATCATCCTATTCACTGGAAGAGACGGTCGAAAATCTCAAGGACGCGATCGTCAGTCAGAATTTTATCCTGATCAGGACTGACCTGCTGGAACACGGCCTGGTAAAGGAGGAGGACGAGAACCCGAAGCAGGTCATTCTGCATTTCTGCAACTTCAAGTTTTTGTTCGATGCGCTGGCGGTCGATCCGCGTGTCGGCATGTTTCTGCCATGCCGGGTGACGGTCACGGAAACGGATGCCGGAGTATTCGTCAGCGCCATCAACCCGGAATACATGAGCCACCTGTTCAACAATGCAGAGCTTGATCAATACTGCAAACAGATGCACGACGTCTACGTCACGATACTCGAGGATGCCACGTTATGATCGCACGTCGACTGGGACTGCTTGTTTCGGCAATCCTGCTTTTCCTGCCACTGGGTTCGGTTGCGGACGACATTATCATGACGCGTTCGACGCTGCCGTTCCCGGAAGCCATGCTGGCACTGCAGCAATCGATCGGTGAACACGGTTATACCGTGTCCAGGGTACAGCGCATCGATATCGGCCTGACCGGAATGGGCTACAAGACAGACAAGTACCGTATCGTGTTTGCCGGCAAGATCGACGAGATCAGGATGATGACGGAAAAGTCCCCGCAACTGGCGGCCTACCTGCCGCCGAAGATTGCCATCTTTGCAGAGGAAGGGCACACGGTGCTGGTCACGCTGAATCCGGAGCTCTATGCGGAAATTGCCGGCGACGCGATTGACCCGGTCATCTTCGATCGTTGGACGAGTGACCTGCGATCGATCTTTGCTGACGTCAATACGGCGAACTGACGACCGGGAGACCTGCCTGAAATCGAGGATGATAAACCGGTCGACGGAATTGCCGACGAGGTCGAGCTGAAAAACTGACGGACAGCGTGGGCCGTCAGGTCCGCACGAGCATGAATACATGCTCCGTCAGTCTGCCCAGTCCGCGCTCACGGAATGCCGGGTTGGCGTCGAGCACACTGGCCTCATGTATCGGCTCGACGCTGAAATCGGCAGCGAACAGCCTGTCGACTTCGCCGGGCGATACGGCAAACGGGGGGCCGTCCATTTCCGTCTGCTCGTAATCCAGTGTCACCAGCAGTCCGCGGGTCTGTGCCGGCAGCAGTTTGGCAAGGTGTTCCACGTACGCAGTCCGTTGCGGCGCGGTCAGGGCCACCAGTGCGGCCCGGTCGTAAAATCCGTCGATGACACCGATATCTGCAGCTTCCAGTGCAAAGAAGTCGCCACAGTAGACGTCGATGGCGTCAGCTGACCAGCAGCGATACCCCGTGCCTTCCGTGTGCACCGGATGCAGGCCACTTTCCCTGAAGAATGCCTCGACGGCCAGCGGGCTGATCTCGATGCCGGCGACGGCATGGCCCTGCCGTTGCAGCCAGAGCATGTCCAGGCTCTTCCCGCACAGCGGGACGAGAATGCGACCACCACTGAGCCCCAGCTTATGCCAGTAGCGCTCGAGGTATGCATTCGTTTCGTTCTGGTGAAAGCCGATCTGCTCGGCGGCCCAGCGTTCATGCCAGAAATCCGGTTCCATTTCACCTGCTCGCGCGTGACGGGTTTATGTCTATGAGAATCGACAGGGATATAATGATTGCGCCGGACCGTAATTACCAGACGAGGCATGCATGCGAGAACAGTCAGCCAGTGAATTCCACGCGGCGTTCAGGGGGCGTTTTGAAAACGTGCTGCGCTGGGAGCAGCTTGATGATCTGCGCGACAGGCTGGAGGCGGACGCGGATGCCGGCTGGTATATCTATGCAGTCGGCGAAGAGCCGCCCGCCACACCTTCCAGCGGCGAACAGGTTCAGCGATTTCTGTCTGAAATCATGGTGTTATTGCGCAAGGAACATGACGAGGAGTTCTGTGGCATCGTCTACGCGGATTCCGTTCAGCAGCCGTCCTTCGTGAAATTTTTCGATCCCAACAACCTC